>AR_comb_assmDRAFT_10183715_pt1 | contig 10128 bp, 11 predicted proteins | sample ArasoioldDNA_FD_10543 | JGI IMG/M metagenome (IMG submission 10543) | reverse complement strand
AGTAATCGCGCAGGAAATCTGCAGGCGGCATGCCAAGCGGCGGCAGCGCAACCCCATCGACTTCGATCGGCGGTTTGGCATGTGGCGCGCGCCCGGCCATCGTCAGGCGTCGCGGGCCAGCGGACCGGCCAATCCGGTGTAGGACGACGGTGTCATCCGCATCAGGCGTTGCTTGGCATCGGTGGGCAGGTCGAGCGACGCGATGAACGCACGCATCGAGTCTTCGGTGATCCCGTGTCCGCGCGTCAGCGCCTTGAGTTGCTCGTACGGATTCGGCAGGCCGTGGCGGCGCATGACGGTCTGCACTGCTTCGGCCAGCACTTCCCACGCGGCGTCGAGGTCGGCCTGTAGGCGATCGGGGTTGACGCTGAGCTTGCCCAGGCCACGCGACAATGCGTCAAAGCCCACCAAGGCATGGCCGAAGGCAGTGCCGAGCGCACGCAACACGGTGGAGTCGGTCAGGTCGCGCTGCCAGCGACTGGTCGGCAGTTTCGCCGCGAAATGTTCGAACAGCGCGCTGGCGATACCGAAGTTCCCTTCGGCATTCTCGAAGTCGATCGGGTTGACCTTGTGCGGCATCGTCGAACTGCCGACTTCGCCCGCCTTTACCGCCTGCTTGAAATAGCCGAGCGAGATGTAGCCCCAGATGTCACGGCACAGGTCGATGCAGATCGTGTCGATGCGCTTGTGCGCATCGCACAGTTCTGCGATCCCGTCATGGGGCTCGATCTGGGTGGTGTAGGGCTGCCAGTCCAGGCCGAGCGAGGCGACGAATGCCTGCGAGAGCTTTGCCCAGTCGATGTCCGGATACGAGGCGACGTGCGCGTTGTAGTTGCCGACCGCGCCGTTGATCTTGCCCGGCATCGGGAGGGCGGCGAGCACCTCGCGCTGGCGGTCGAGGCGGGCGACGACGTTGGCGATTTCCTTGCCGACGGTCGTCGGCGACGCCGTCTGCCCGTGCGTACGCGACAGCATCGGCAAGTCGGCGTGCGCATGCGCCATGTCGCGCAACCGCGCAATGACTTCGTCGAGTTTCGGCAACAGCACGTCGCGTCGCGCCTGTTGCAGCATCAAGGCGTAGCTGAGGTTGTTGATGTCTTCGCTGGTGCAGGCGAAGTGGACGAATTCGAGCGCGGGGCCGAGCTCCGTGTCGTCGGACAGCCGCTCCTTGATCAGGTATTCGACCGCCTTGACGTCGTGGTTGGTGGTGCGTTCGATTTCCTTCACGCGGGCGGCATCGTCTGTCGAGAACTGCGCCGCCAGGGCGCGCAGTCGGCTCGTCGCGGCGGTGCCGAAAGGCGCGAGTTCAACGATGCCGGGCTCCGCCGCGAGCGCGAGCAGCCACTCCACCTCCACATGGACCCGCGCTTTGATCAGGCCGAACTCGGAAAAGATCGGCCGCAGGGCGTCGACCTTGCCTGCATAGCGGCCATCGAGCGGGGACAGGGCAAGAAGCTGTGCGTCGGACATGGCGGACTGGCGCGAAAGAGGATGCGCAATTCTAATCGTTCGATGACAGCCGGGTCGCGGCGGTATGCTCGGCGTGGCGCGACGCAGCGGAGGGACGGACATGGCACGGACGGGCGGTTTCCGCATCGAGCACGACAGCATGGGCGAGTTGCAGGTCCCCGCCGACGCGCTGTGGGGCGCGCAGACGCAGCGTGCAGTGCAGAACTTTCCGATTTCGGGGCGGCCGATGCCACGGGGGTTCATCCGGGCGCTCGGATTGATCAAGGGGGCCGCCGCCGAGGTCAATGCCGGGTTCGGCCTGTTGTCCGGCGCGCAGGCCGCGTCCATCCGCAAGGCGGCGCTTGCGGTGGCCGCAGGCGAGCACGACGCGCAGTTCCCGATCGATATCTTCCAGACGGGCTCGGGAACATCGAGCAACATGAACGTCAACGAGGTGATCGCGACCCTGGCATCCCGCGCACGCGGCAAAATCCACCCGAACGATCACGTCAATCTCGGCCAGAGCTCCAATGACGTGATCCCGTCGGCCATTCGCGTTTCCGCGCAGCTTGCGGTGGTCGAACAGCTGTTGCCGTCGCTCATCCACCTGCGCAGGACCATCGAGCGTCGCGGCAAATCGCTCGACCGAATCACCAAGACCGGCCGGACCCACTTGATGGATGCGATGCCGCTGACATTCGGCCAGGAGTTCGGCGCATGGGCCGCGCAGTTGCAGTCCGCCCAGGCGCGCATCGAGGACGCGCTGCAGCGCCTGCGCCGTTTGCCGATCGGAGGCACGGCGATCGGGACCGGCATCAACGCCGACCTGCGTTTCGGCAAGGCCATGGCGAAGGCGTTGTCGAAGCTGTCCGGAACGAAGTTCGAATCGGCCGGCAACAAGTTCGAGGGACTCGCGGCGCAAGACGATGCGGTCGAGTTGTCGGGCCAGCTCAACGCGCTGGCGGTCGCATTGATGAAGATCGGCAACGACCTGCGCTGGATGAACTCCGGGCCGCTGGCGGGCCTGGGTGAAATCGAACTGCCGGCTCTGCAGCCGGGCAGTTCGATCATGCCGGGCAAGGTCAATCCGGTGATCCCCGAGGCGCTGTGCATGGTTTGCGCGCAGGTGATGGGACGCCACGCGACGATCACGATCGCCGGCGCCAGCGGCAACTTCCAGTTGAACGTGATGCTGCCGCTGATCGCCAGTGAACTGCTCGATTCGATCGGCTTGCTGGCGAACGCGATGCGGCTGTTGGCCGACAACGCAATCGCCGGATTGAAGGTGCGGAGCGATCGCGTCGCCGCGGTGCTGGACCGCAATCCGATCCTGGTCACCGCGCTCAATCCGATCATCGGCTACGAAAAGGCCGCGGCGATCGCCAAACGCGCGTATGCCGAACAACGACCCATCTTCGACGTTGCGCGGGAAATGAGCGGCTTGCCTGAAAAGCAGCTACGGCGGCTGCTCGATCCCGCGGCGCTCACGCGCGGCGGGATCGGTGGGGGGAGTAGCGCAGGCTGAACGTCAGTTGCTGGTGACCGAAGCCCCGTGGCCTTTCATGCAATCGTCGACGTCCGCACGGGTCATGTTTGCGTAAGGCTTGAACTCGGGAAGCGATGCCGCCAGGCGTTGCTGCGTATCCAGCAGCGGGGGCAATTGCGTGCAGATCTGGTGGGCTTCGGCCTCGATGACTTTGGCCTGGGCCTCGATTCTCTTGCCTGCTTCATCGGCATTGCCGTGCATCAGGCCTGAAAAGGTCTCCAGTACGGCCTTGCCGCCCAGGTCGGCGCCCTTGACCCCGATCGCCATGCCGGTTTCGGCCACGGCAATGATCTGCCTGCGGTAATCGAGCAGCATCGCGCGCTGCTGTGCGTTCACCGGTACTGGCTTGCCGTCGATCAGCAGGTCGCCCGTGGGCGTGAGTTGCGCCTTGCTGCCGTCCGATGCGTGGCCGATCTGGAAATGGCGCCCACCGCCGTTGACGCCGATCCTCATGCCGTCGCCGATGTCGATGTTCTGCGTCTCCAACTCGTGCCGCGCCTTGCTCATTGCGCCCTCGACGGTCTTTCCGAGCATGGTTTCCGGCCCGGTGTTCGCGGAGGCCGTGTTTGCGGGCGCCGGGGACGGTGCGGTCGGAGGAGGCGTCGTAGCCCGGTTGCAGGCGCCGACCAGCGGCAGCGAAAGGCCCACGAGGAGCAGGGCGAGATGTGGTGTCTTGTTCATGGCTGTCATCCGATGGGAAAGGCGAAGACTCAACCCTCGTCGCGCCAGCGGCGCAGGCGGATCGCGGCGACGATCATCGCAGCGCCGGCGAGGACGCCGAGCCAGAGTTGTGGCGTGAGCAGCACCGAGTACATCGATTGCAGGTTGACGACCTGGCTGATCACCTGGGGACCGTCGGCATCGATGTGGTCGAAATGCGCGACGTTGAACCAGCTGCCCGGGACGGTGCCCAGCAACAGGCGGGCCACGATGTTCTTCCAGAACCAGGTCGACTCGAGGTTGAACACCTGCATGATGTCGAACCAGCTGACGAAGATGCCGGCAAAGGCGGGGATCATCAGCGCCCACAGGAACGGCTTGCTCCGAGCCCATGCCGAGCACAGCAGCAGCCAGCCGACGGTGGGCAGCGCCCACAACGCATATACGGGAATCGCCGCGACGAACTGGACGGCGATCGTCAGCGGGCTACCCGGTCCCCACAGCAGTTGCATCGGGCTGCCGCCATGCATCATCACCAGGCCGCTGGCGATCAGCAGGAATCCGAACATCGTCAACAGCGCAGCGGCGGTGGCGATCAGCGGGGCGACAACGACCGCACTGGCGACCTTCGACAGCACCGTGTCGCGATCGGACAGCGGCAGCGATTTCCAGAACAGCACGCTGCGATCCTTGCGTTCGTCGTAGAGCGCGCCGAGGCAGTAGAAGAAGACGACGAACGTCATCGCGATGAACGGCCAGAGAGAGCTCGCCAGCAGGCTGGCGTCGACCGCGCCGCCGAACTGGCGCATGTCCTCGGGACTCATCTTCGAGGTCAGCATCCCGAGGTCGAGGCCGTTGATCGACATGTGGGTGCCGTTGAGGTCGATGCCCTTGCTGGCAGGCGCGCGACCGAGCATGACTTCGCCCGCGATGCCTGCCATGGCGGTGAGCAGCAGGGAAATGCCGCCGGCGATCACCGGCGACCAGAGGAATCCGCCCTTGTGCTCCCAGAACTCACGCCGCAGCAGCAGCGCGAACTTGTGCGTGGGATGCGGCGCCGCGACCGGCGCGTGGCCGCCTTCGGCGATGGACACGGTGGCGTTCATGCGTAGGTTCCTTTCATCGTGGCGACGAACAGGTCGGCCAGGCCGGGCGTGCGTGTTTCTCCGAGCCCGACCAGTTGCGGCTGCGGCACCCCGTCGAAGAGCATTACCGTCTTGCCAAAGGGCAGGGCGCGTTCGTCGACCGGCTTCAACGTCCGGGCCGATTCGAGCTTGTCGCTGTTGACCAGCACCTCGACGTAACGCTGGCCGACGTCTTCCATCGGCGCATCGAGCACGATCCTGCCGTCGCGAATGAACATCACGTCGGTGAGGATGTGTTCGATCTCCTCGACCTGGTGCGTGGTCACCAGGATGGTCTTCTGCTCGTCGAAATAGTCCTCCAGCAAACGCTGGTAGAACTGTTTGCGATAGAGGATGTCGAGGCCCAGGGTGGGCTCGTCGAGCACCAGCAGTTTGGCATCGATGGCCATCACCAGCGCCAGGTGCAGTTGCACGATCATGCCCTTGGACAATTCGCGTACGCGCATCTGCGGCTTGAGCTGGGTGCCGTGGAGGAAGCGCTCGCAGCGTTCGCGGTCGAAGCGCGGATGCACGCCGGACACGAATTCGATTGCCTCGCGCACTCGCATCCAGCGTGGCAGCACCGCGACATCGGCGATGAAGCACACATCGTTCATGAGCGCGTCGCGTTCGGTGCGCGGGTCGCGACCAAGTACGCGCAGTTCGCCTTCGAACGGGATCAGCCCGAGGATCGCCTTGAGCGCGGTGGTCTTCCCGGCGCCGTTGGGGCCGATCAGCCCGATGATCCGGCCGGGGGCGATGTCGAAGGTCGTCCCGTCCAGCGCCAGCTTGTTTTTATAGGCCTTTCGCAGCCCACGGGCGCTGATCACGGCAGACACGGAGTCGTCGCGAAGGGTGTTCATATGCCACCTCCGGCCGCCTGCAGCAGTTCGTCGCTGGACAGTCCCAGGCGCTGGATGCGCTCGAGCACCAGCGGCCATTCCTCGCGCAGGAACCGCTCGCGCTCGTTGGCCAGCAATTTCTTCGACGCCTCTTCGGTGACGTACATCCCCAATCCTCTGCGTTTTTCGACGAGTGCCTCGTCCGCGAGCTCCTGGTAGGCGCGCGAGACGGTAATCGGGTTGAGCTGGTATTCGGCGGCGACCTGTCGCACCGACGGCAGCACGTCGCCGGGCTTGAGCAAGCCGTCGAGCATCATCGCGATGACGCGCTCCTTTAGCTGGCGGTAGATGGGAGCGCCGTCGCTCCATTGGATGGCGGTCATGGCTCAGCTCCGGGTGCGGCGCAGGCCCTGCGCGAACGAGAAGTAGGGCAGCGCCAGCAACTCGCGCGAATGGCGCAGATGGCGTCGCTTGATGGCACCGGGCTGCGGGACCTCGGAAGCGTCGATCGCGCCGTCTCCGACGCCGCTGGTACTGGACAGCTGCATCGTCACGGCGGGAACAGTCGGGGTCGTCGGGCCACCGGCCAGCAGGAGGACCGTGAATACGGCTGCCGCTGCCATCAGGGCCTGCAGGGAGTGCTGGAGCTTGCGGTTCATGGCATTCGTCCTGGCGCGGGCTGCTTGGTGTTGTATGCAACTATAACACCACCACACGCCCCGTCAAGCGAGCCTTGACCCAACTGATGGCATAGGCCGCCGCGCCAGCCGGATGTGCCTAAGATGACCATCCGCCGTTGCCCGCTCTCGCCATCATCGGGAGAATGCCGGGCTTCGCGCCGCGTTCGCGGTGTTTCTGGAGTCATTGATGAAGCTTTTCGTGCGCGGCGCCGCTGCGCTGTGTGTTGCCGCCGCGGTTGCGACCACGGCCCTAGCCCAGGACAGGACCGTGTTGACCAGCGACCGTGACAAGGTGAGCTATGCCATCGGCATGGACGTGGCGAATTCGATCAAGCCGGTGGGACCGGACCTGGACGTGGCGGCTTTCGAACAGGCCTTGACCGGCGCCTTCGCGGCTCAACCGCCCGCGTTGAGCCAGCAGGACGCAATGGCGACGGACGCTGCATTGCGCGCCAGAATCGCTGCGCGCGAAGGCAAGCCGGTTCCGGGTGCAGCGCCCGGCGCCCAGCCGCCGGCGGTGGACAAGGCCAAGGTCGGCCAGCTGATCGGCGGCCAGATGGTCGGGCCGTCGCTGATGCCGATCAAGGACGAAATCGAATTGCCCGTGCTGGTGCAGGCGGTACGCACGGTGCTTTCCGGTGGGCAGCCGCTCCTGGCCGAGACGGAAGCGAAGTCCGTGCTGGAGGCATTCAGCCAGCGGATCCATGGAAAGATGGAAGCGAAAGCCACCGCCGACGGCGAGAAGAACAAGGCCGAGGGCGCCGCGTTCCTCGCGAAGAACAAGACGGTCAAGGGTGTCTACACCACGCCGTCGGGCCTGCAGTACATGGTGCTGCGACAGGGCGCCGGCGCGAAGCCCGGACCTTCGGACCGCGTGCGCGTGAACTACCGCGGCACGCTGCTCGACGGAACCGTGTTCGACAGTTCCTATGATCGTGGCCAACCGGCCGAGTTCGGCCTGGACCAGGTCATTCCCGGCTGGACCGAGGGCGTGGGCATGATGCCGATCGGGTCCAAGTACCGTTTCTGGATCCCGGGCGAACTCGCTTACGGCAGCAAGGGAACCCCCGGTGGTCCGATCGGTCCCAACGCCACTCTGGTATTCGACGTCGAGCTGATGGACATCCTGTAAGCCGTCCTGTCGCGCGAATCCACCCTTTTCCTGCTTGACCATCGGGCTTCGGCCCCGGAGTGTCCATCGATGAAGCGTTCCCCGCGTCTCCTGTTGACCGTCGCCGTTGCGGCTTCGCTGACGATCCTCGCCGCTGGCTGCAAACCCGGAGACAAGACTCCGGAAAAGGCGGCGGCCACCACCGAGAAAGCCACCGGCACCAAGGCGATTCCCGGCCTTCCGACCGAGAAGGAACAGGTGAGCTACATGATCGGCATGGCCATGGCCAAGCAGCTTGAAACGGCGAAGGACGAGGTGGACGTCGACACGATCGCCAAGGCCATCAAGACATCGCTCGCCGGCGAGAAACTGCTGATGACCGACCAGCAGGCGGCGGAGATCGCGCAGTCGTTCTCGCAGAAGATGCAGGCCAAGCAGATCGCCAAGATGATGGCCGATGCACGTACGAACCTGGCGGCGGGCGAAGCGTTCCTCGCCAAGAACGCAAAGGTCGCCGGAGTGAAGACCACGGCGTCGGGACTGCAGTACCAGGTGATCACGGAAGGTAATGGCGCCAAGCCGAAGGCGACCGATGTCGTCCGCGTGAACTACAAGGGTTCGCTGCTCGACGGCAAGACGTTCGACAGTTCCTACGATCGTGGCGAGCCGGCGACATTCCCGCTGAACCAGGTGGTGCCGGGCTGGCAGGAAGGCATCGCGCTGATGCCGACCGGGAGCAAGTACAAGTTCTGGATCCCGGCCAACCTCGGCTACGGCGACAAGGGCACGCCCGGCGGCCCGATCCCGCCGAACGCCATGCTCGTGTTCGAGGTGGAACTCCTTGACATCGTGAAACCGGACGCCAAATAAACTCCCGTGCCCTGACGCCGGCCGCTGTCGGCCGGCGTCGTCGTATCCGGGCACTGACAACAAGGAGAGTTCATGCGCGTCACCATCTTCGGGACCGGCTACGTTGGCCTGGTTACCGGCACCTGCCTGGCGGAAGTGGGCCACGACGTGGTCTGCGTCGACATTGACGCGGCCAAGGTCGAGGGACTCAACAACGGCGTCATCCCGATCTACGAGCCGGGCCTGGAGCCGATGGTCAAGGCCAACCATGCGGCGGGACGGCTGAAGTTCACCACCGACGCCGCCGATGCGATCGGCCACGGCGGGATCGTATTCATCGCCGTGGGCACGCCACCGGACGAGGACGGCAGCGCGGACCTGAAGTACGTGCTCAAGGTCGCGCAGACCATCGGAGAGCACATCGCGCGCCCGGTCGTCGTCGTCGACAAATCCACGGTTCCAGTGGGAACCGCCGACAAGGTGCGCGCGACGATTTCTCAGGCGTTGTCCGCGCGTGGTGCCGACGTCGCCTTCGACGTCGTCTCCAATCCGGAATTCCTGAAGGAAGGCGCGGCGGTCGAGGACTGCATGCGCCCGGATCGCATCATCATCGGCGCCGACAGCGCTCCGGCGATCGAGAAACTCAAGCGCCTGTATGCGCCGTTCAACCGCAACCACGACCGCATCGTCACGATGGACGTGCGCTCCGCGGAGCTCACCAAATACGCCGCCAATGCGATGCTCGCGACCAAGATCAGTTTCATGAACGAGATCGCCAACATCGCCGAGCGGGTCGGCGCGGATGTCGAAATGGTTCGCCACGGGATTGGTTCGGATCCGCGCATCGGATGGCATTTCATCTATCCGGGCGCGGGTTATGGTGGTTCCTGCTTCCCGAAAGACGTGCAGGCGCTGGCGCGCACCGCGGAGCAGATGGGTTACGACGCCAAGCTGCTCAACGCGGTCGAAGCGGTCAACGACGCGCAGAAGGGACACCTGTTCGAACTCATCCAGCGTCATTACGACCTTGGCGAAGACGAAGGCATCCGCGGCAAGACGATCGCCGTGTGGGGCCTGGCATTCAAGCCCAATACCGACGACATGCGCGAAGCGTCGAGCCGGCGTCTGCTGCCGCAGTTGTGGGAAGGCGGCGCGACGGTACGCGCCTACGATCCGGAAGCGCGGCACGAAGCCCAGCGGATTTTCGGACAGCGAGATGACCTGGTGCTGTGCGATTCCGCGGCCGCTGCGCTGGAAGGCGCCGACGCGCTGGTCGTGGTCACCGAATGGAAGCAGTTCCGCAGTCCGGACTTCGCGTGGCTCAGGAAAACGCTGGCGGACGCGGTGGTCTTCGACGGCCGCAACCTGTACGACCCGGCCGACGTCGAGGCGGCGGGTATTGCCTATTACGGCATCGGCCGCGGCCGCTCGCTGGCGGTCGCCTGACATGCACGCCGACTGACACATGGCCAACGATCCGGCAATGCTTGAAAGCCGACTGACCGAACTGGAAACACGGCTTGCGTTCCAGGAGCATGCACTTGCGGAATTGAGCGATGCGCTTGCCGCATCGCGTGCCGAAACCGCGCGCAACGCGGAGCTGCTGCGACGGGCGCTGGACGACCTCAAGCAATCCCGTGGCGATTTCTTCGCCGATCCGGCAAGCGAACCTCCGCCGCCGCATTATTGAGATCCGGAAGTGCCGACCATAATTCTGTCGAACCATGACTGATTCACTGCGCGACCAGCTGCTCGGGCTCGGCTTCAAACCCGTTGCACCGGAAAGGAAACCGGAGCCCAAACGCGACGATCGTAAGCGGGCCGGCCAACAGCAGGCGTTGCGGCGGCCGGCCGAGAAACCAGGGAG
>AR_comb_assmDRAFT_10670361_pt1 | contig 10129 bp, 9 predicted proteins | sample ArasoioldDNA_FD_10543 | JGI IMG/M metagenome (IMG submission 10543) | reverse complement strand
GAATGCGGCCACCGACGGCCGTGCTCTGGGCGTGGACTGGTCCCAGCCGATGCCGGTCGTGCGAGGGCCGAAGGGCTTGCGTATCACCAAGTAGAAGGCGGCTACTAGCCGGCGTTCCCGGCTTCGTCGCGGGCGCCGGCCGTTTCGCGCCGCTCGAACACGAACTCGTTGCAGCCGAGGCCCACACCTCCGCACTTCATTTTCGTGAGCGCAAATCCCCGCGCCTGGTAGAAGTCGAAGATCTGGTCGGGCGTGGCGAACTCGTACGGGTAGCCACCCACCCAGTCGATAATGTCGTGCCACTTGTTCATGCCACGCCGGCGGCGATAATTCGTCCACGCCCTGACGTAGTCGCCCGGCCGGCCGCGCAGGACCGCCGACGCGGCCGCTTTGGCTTCCGCGGGAATCGTCACCGCCACGGCGAATGGTATTTGCGCAGGCGCAGGGAGCCCGTTATACGTTCGCTTGATCCACTCCCAGCGGCGGCTCTGCGAGCCGGTGTCGTTGTAGATGGCGACGAACAAGCGTCCGCCGGGAGCGACCGGGATGATCGCGTTCTCCAGCGCTCGCCACATCGCGCCGGTGTGGTGCAGAACGCCCCAGGAATAGACGATGTCAAACGATCCCAGCCGTCGGAGGTAGTCCGCATCCAGCGCCGATCCACGCTCGACAATCCAGTCCGAATTATCGGGAAAGTAGCGCCGGCGCAGCTCGTTCGTGCAGGCAACCGACTGCGGATCGTAGTCGAACGAGTAAACACGCGCGCCGAGACGCCTGGCCGCGAGGCTCGACAACCCGCTCCCGGATCCAATGTCGAGAAATCTCAACCCATCGAGCCGCTCGACCTGCAGCATACGCTGGAGTCCACGCTCGGCCGCGGCAATGCGATCCTCGTCGAGCACTGAAAGAAAGCTCGCCCAGTTCCCGCCGAACTCGAACCGCTCTCCTCGCGCCACTTCGTGGGCGTGCGCGTCGCCCGCGCCGACAAAGGGGACAGCTGCTGTCGTTTGGTTGCTCATCTCGTCACGCCTCCAGGCCGGTGCAGGTTCGCTCGGCCGCCGACCCGAATCGTCAGATAACCGAGCGCGAACGCGGCGTCCATCGCCCGGTGCGCCGCCGCGCGGCCGCGACCCGATATCGCCTGGACGCCTGCTGACAGAGTACCCAACAGGAATCGGCGCAACAGGTGAAGCCGTGAGGCCGGCCTCTCGGCAGCGGTGTCGCTCGTCACTGTATTTTCACTTTCAATGACCGCGCTCGTGATTCCGGACCAGTAGAACCAGCGCAGGAAGTAGCGAAGCCGTGTCCGTTCGGCCGGGACCCAGTGGCGGACGCGAAGCTCGGGTCGATACTCGCAACGGTAACCGGCGGCGATGGCGCGTTGCGACAGATCGTGGTCCTCACCGCACAGGAGCGTGCCCCGTTTCTTTCCGAGGTGGGGCGCGAACCCGTCCAACGCGTCGAATATCGATCGGCGGACGGCCATGTTTGCTCCGACTGCCGTCCGGCGCCCGAGTTCCTGCGCTTCGCCGTAATGCAGCAGCGCGAGCGGCGAAGACATCAGGCCGTACTTGCCGTTTTGTTCGACTTCCAGCCAGGCAGGCGCCGGCTGCTGCCAGTGCGGGTCGACGCGTCCTCCGACGAGCGCCATCGATGGATCATTGAAGAGTCGGCGAATGATCTCGATCCAGTCCGCGCTCACCAGCACATCGTCGTCAGTGAGCGCGAGAACGTCGCCGCGGGCAATGCGCGCGGCCGCGTTGAGAGCCGGTGCCTTCCCCTCGGACCCGTCATACCGTCGAGAGAGCGGAACAGGGAACCGTTCCGTCATCCGTGCAATCACATCGGCCGTGCCGTCCGTGCTCGCGTTGTCGACGACGATGACCTCGTCCCCAGGCAGGAACGACTGGACACTGAGCTGCTCGAGCGTCGAACGGAGCAGTGCAGCGCGATTGTGTGTGGCGATGAGAACGCTGACGTTCACCACCGCCAGCCCCGTTCGATCACCGGGTTGCGCATATTGACGCCCTGAAGCGACGCGCGAGTCCATCGCCCGGCCAGATAGCCACCGAACCACGCGACGCGCATCGCTCCCGACGTCGCGGGGCGCGGGTCAGCGGTGACGATTCCCGTCACCGCCGATCCCAGATCCTTTGCCAGGCGTCGCCAGAGATATCGTGGCACGCGGAGCAGGTAATTCGTCGTGGACGGGTATTCCTGTTCGAGGCCGGCCTCGATCCGCCCGTTGCTATAGCACCAGCGGAAGAAATACTCGAGCCGGAGGCGGTCAGCTGGAACGCGATGGAGTGCGCATGCTTCCGGTTCGTATACACCCGCGAAGCCGGCGGCTGCGAGCTTGAGCGCGAACTCGTGGTCTTCACCGGTTCGCAACGTGTTCTTCAGTTTGCCGAGATCCGGATTCCAGCCACCGACGCGATCGAGGACGTGTCGCCGAACCGCCATGTTCGCGCCGATCGGCATCACCTGGTCATGGACGCCGGCCAGGATCAAACGTTGTGTGCCGCCATCGCGAACCGCCAGCACCCCGTGCTGCGCCGGGGTCAGCCAGCGGGGAGGCGCCGCTTCCCAGAGCGGTAAAATTCGGCCGGCCGCGTAATCAGCGCCGGTCTCGCCAAACGCTTGCTTGTACGCCACAAGCCATTTCGGCGAGGGAAGGACATCGTCGTCTGTGAACGCCAGCAGGTCGCCCCGCGCGTGCGCGACTGCCGTATTCAGGGCATGGGATTTTCCAGGCCGTGCCTCGCTGAGGTAAATGACGGGAATCCTCGAATCCCTTGCTGCGGCTTCTATCACTTCGCGCGTCTGATCGATCGATCCGTTGTCGACGACGAGAATTTCCACCGGGCAGCCGGGTGACACCTGACTGCACAAGGCCTCGAGCGTGCTCTTGAGCTGCGAAGCGCGATCGCGAGTAGCGACAATGACGCTGAACATCACGCCGCCTCCGCCCGAAGGTCATGACCCTTGCCGGTGGCGTCGGCGACTTCCCGCAGCGCAATCTCGCGAAGGGTAATGGCAAGGGCAAGGACGAGGTACAGCGTCCAGTAATACGCGACCGAGGCAAACATCGCGGCAATCAGCCAGCCAGTGAGGCTGGCGAGGATCGCCGCTGCGTATAGCTCCAGGGGTTCGTGCCGCGCAACCCACCGCAGGGACTCCTTAGACCGGCGATTGCGCATTTTGCGAGCTCGCCGCAGTGCCCGGCTGGCTTGCACCCCCGCGACGAACCCGCTGCCGACGATCACCGCAAAAATGAGAAGTCCGCCGGTCCCCAGCTCCGACGCCACCTGAAGCCACGCGTTGTGTGCCTCGCGCCAGACTTCCTCGCGATTGCTGGGGTTGTAGTTATGGAATTGCCCTGCGCCCAGCCCGAGCACCGGGTGGTCGAGATATGCCTGGTACGCTTCGCCAAGCAGGCGCTTTCGAGCCTCGCGTGAGCCGGTCGGATCCTCCTCCGGGTGGAAGATGCTCGACATCCGCTGCGTAAACGAAGCCGGCAGCAGGGGGATGGTCACCAGAGTCGCGGCGATTACGGCGACGGCGACGCTTGGCCGCACCCTCCGGATCTGGAACAGGAGCACGAGCAGCATCCCGACGAGTCCAAGCGTTCCGCCTCGGCTCTTGCTGAAGATAATCGCGGCGACGATGGCTGGGACGCCGATTGCGAGAGTCGCCCGCAGCAGCGGCCGGCCACGGCCCAGCGCCAGGATTGTCGCGAGCGGCAGGAAAGCGTCGAGGTTCAGCGCCATGTCGTTCGGATTGCCGAAAAGCCCGCCCGCTCCTTGCACTCGACCGTCCTCGACGAGGTTGAGTCCCATGCCGTAGTCGAGAACGGCCCGGACCCCGACATAGCAGCAGCTCAACACGACGACTTTGACGAACCGTTCGAACCTCTCGCGCGTCGTCAGCGTGTTGATGATCAGCAGGAACACGACGACGACTTTGCTGAAGAGGTCGGTTACCACGCTCACCGCGCCGCCGGGCCAAATTGAAAACGGAGCCGTTGCGAGCATCACCGCCGCGAAGGCCAGGATGGCCCCGAGCTCGAGCGTCAGCTTCGTGACCGAGAGACCTCGGTTCAGGCGTCCGATTGCAAGGGCGAGGATGCCGAACGTGCCGAAGACTTCGGCAAGGTGCAGGGGTTCGAGAATCGGAATCTGATCCTGCGGCCTCACGAACAACACGAGCGTGAACGCGAGAAGTGCTCGATACGCGACACGGTCGCGCGCCTCTGCAGTCGTGTCGTAGGCGTCTGCTTGATCGACCGACGACACCTCAATCCGCGGTTGAGCCGGGCCAATCACACCCGGAGCCCCGCCGAATGCGAGCCGCTCCTGGACGCTCACCGCCGGATCACCCGGATTTCCCTTTTTGGGTCGCTCACTTCCACACATCCTGGCGACGAATCACCGCAATCAGGCCATTGATGGCGGCCACGTTCATCATTACGAACGTGTACACCACTCGCGACAGCCGATCGAACGCTTGCATCGAGACTCCTGTGGCGGCGCATTTCCCTGATTTGCGGCGGAGTTGCGTGGTTACAGGGAAAGTCTCCGCTCCGGCAGCGACTGATGCCGCTGCGTGGACATCGGTCTGGCCTCATCCATTAGCGCAACCGGCCGCTGGCGGGCCGATCGGGCGCCAAGGAAGGCGAGACCGTAGAAGCAGAGCTGCACCAACAATGCCAGCCGGTATGGCCAGCTCCGGAGGGCGAGCGGGATGTTCGCAAGAAGGGCAATCGTGAGGCACCAGGGCACGATGAGCCGCCCGACTTTGTGCGACAGGTACTGCAACCAGACCGGGTTCACGAAGGGGACGATCAGACGGGGCTCGAGCGCGAGAATCTGGTAGTTGCCCGCCAGCGTTCGTGTCTTGCGCCGCGATTCGTCGCTGCTACTGGCGGCCACGCGGTCGAAGGCCCGCGCCTCTTCATCGAAGACCACGCGCTTTCCGCTCAGAACGATGCGCATCGGCGCCAGCACGTCGTCGAGCAGCGTTTCGGCGGGCAAAGGACGCCACAACGCGCGGCGCATCGCATAGATGGCCCCCGTGGTCCCCAGTGTGGACCAGACGCGGCTTTCCTGTCGTCGCAGCCATTTCTCGTACTTCCAGTACAGTCCGACGCCTTCAGCCACCTCGGAGCCGGCCGAGGCGGAAGGCGATTCACAGTCGAGCACCAGCTCGCCGGTCACGGCACCAACCGATGGATCCGCAAAATTGGCAGCGAGCTCGATCAGCGCGTTTCGCGCGAATTGCTGGCGCGCATCGGCGAACACGACGATGTCGCCTCGAGCTGCGGCGACTCCTGCATTCAGCGCCAGGGGCTTACCGCCGCGGGGCTGCTGGAGCAGCCGGACCCGGCCGCCGAACGCTGCGGCCGCGTGCGCCGTGTCATCCGTCGAGCCGTCCGAGACGACGATGATTTCGACCGGAACCGGATACTCGACGTTCAGGAGGTTGGTGACGCGATCACGCAGGCGATCGCCTTCATTTCTGGCGGCGATGACGACGGAAATGGTCGGAGCGTTGCCCGGGGTGAACCGTTTCGCGATCGGCCGCGAGGCCATCGCGGCCCAGATCGCGAGCAGCAGCGGATAGCCCGCGTAAACATACAGCACGAACAGTAGCGACGCCCAGAACGATGTTTCCATGTAAACAGGCGTCGTACAGGCCGGCTAGCCGATGACGACGCGCTCCAATATGCTTGCAGGATGCGGCGCGCCGAGCTTGAACACGTGCGGCGCTGTTTTGTGTATCGCGTTTCTCGTGTCGACGATGAGATCGGCTTCGGCCACCATCGTGTCGTAGTTGAAGGTCTTGTGATCGGTGACGATGACGATGCAGTCGTAGCGACTAAACGAAATGGTTGAAGGATCTTCGCTCCGGACATCTATGCGGCCTGACCATTCACGCGCGTGCACTTCCGGCACGTACGGATCCACGTACGAGATTGTCGCGCCCTTGTCGCGCAGCAGGCCCATGACGTCGAGAGCCGGAGACTCGCGCATGTCGTCGATGTCGCGTTTGTAGGCGACGCCGGCAATCAGGATCTTGGCGCCGTTGATGGCCTTGCGCTTGGTATTGAGCGCCTCGGCAACCTTGCTGACGACGTACTCGGGCATGGCGCCGTTGATGTGGCCGGCGAGCTCGATGAAACGCGGATCGAAGCCACTCTGCTTGGCCTTCCACGACAGATAGAACGGGTCGATGGGGATGCAGTGGCCGCCGAGACCTGGTCCAGGATAAAACGCCATGAACCCGAACGGTTTCGTGCGCGCGGCATCAACCACTTCCCACACGTCGATGTTCATCCGATCGCACATCAGCGCGAGCTCGTTGACGAGCGCGATATTCACCGCGCGGAACGTGTTTTCGAGGAGCTTGACCATCTCGGCCACGCGCGTCGAGCTCACCGGCACGATCGTGGTGATGGCCGAACCATAGAGCGCCGCCGCAAGCGTCTGACAGTCCTCGGTCACACCGCCGACCACCTTCGGCACGTTGCCGGTGTGAAATGTCGGATTTCCCGGATCGACTCGCTCGGGGGAGAACGCGAGGAAGATCTCGGTTCCCACTTTCATGCCCTTGGCTTCGAGCATCGGCTGGACGAGCTCGTCGGTCGTCCCCGGATAGGTGGTCGACTCCAGGCTGATCAGCAAGCCCGGATGCAGATGCTCGGCGATCGATTCGACCGCGGAAACGATGTAGGACATGTCGGGATCCTTCGTTTTCCGCAGCGGCGTCGGCACGCAGATGTTGATGGTGTCGAGCTTCTTGACGACGGAAAAGTCGGTCGTTGCGTCGAGTTTCCCGGATCGCGTCAGCGCCTCCAGCTCCTTGCTCGGCACGTCCGGAATGTAGGATTGACCGCTGCTGATCGCCCGAATCTTGCGTTCGTCGAGATCGATTCCGGTCACCCTGAAGCCGACTTTGGCAAGCTCCACCGCCAGCGGCAGCCCGACATATCCGAGTCCGACGACGCCGACGTGTGCCTCCCGGCGCTGGATCTTGCTCAGCAAATTGCCCGCGATCTGATTCATGTACGCACTCCCTCAATCATGAGGATATCAGATCAGGATCGCACGGCATGACCCCAGCCAAAGAGGCGGGACAATCGCTGCCAGACCGTCAATTCGCTCTGCCGGGTAGAGACCGGGTTGGCTGGCTTGTTGATCGACACCGATGTTCGAGCGGGAAAGGCAGACGCCGCTCTGGCGGGCTGAGTCTGTCGCAGTAGTCGGTACTCTTCACCCATGATGCGTCGCTGCTCCGCGACCTGCCGCTCACGGTCGACGAGCGCCTGTTCCCTCGCGGACAGCTCTCGCAGCCGTCGCGCCACGCTTTCGCGTTCCGCGGCAAGCTCGTCGCGTGTCGAGGCGAGCTCGGTCGCCTGCACGGCGGCATCACGCGCGGCAGCCAGGGATCGCTCGCGACTTGACTGAGCGTCGGTCATGGCCGCCGCTGACGCGGGAACGGCCGGCATATGAATCGACGGTGCGCTCGCCGGCACTGCCGATGGTGCCGCAACGGGGCGTGCCTGACCCTCTGGCATGGCCGTTACCGGTGCGTTGTCGCGCGGCAGAGACGCCGCCGGACTGGGCATGGCCGGCACCGGCTGATTATTGCCAACCGGCTGTGGAACGATCGCGGGAGGAGCCGCGACGAACGAGGACGCCGCGATGGGCGATGCTGCTGGTTTCGGCGGCGGCAGCGACGGCGCCGCCGAAACGGCGACAGCCACGGGTGGTCGGGCGGCGATGGCAGCCGCGGCAGGCCGGCGGACGATGCCCGTCTCCTCGAGCTCCGTGATCACTTCGTCAATCAAGGCGCGGTCGATTGTGTGCCGCTCTTCCGCGTAGCCAAACACGAGTGCCGCATCGCACACGACATTGATCACACGCGGCAGGCCGCCGCTGACTTCGTGTACCAGGCTGCACGCGTCGAGAGGAAAGCGGAGCGGTTCGCCCAGCGCGGCGTGCTCCAGCCTGAAATTGACGTACGCCGCCGTCTCGTCGGCCGCCAGCGGCTTGAGGTGATAGCTGACGGCGATGCGCTGCCGGAACTGTTCGAGCTGCGGCGAGGCGATCGTGTCCCGCAGGTTGGGCTGGCCGGCCAGCAGAATCTGCAGCAGCTTCGACTTCTCCGTTTCGAGGTTGGACAGGAGGCGGACTTCCTCGAGCGCCTGGGGGCCGAGGTTCTGGGCCTCGTCGATCACCAGGAGCGGCCGCCGCCCCTGACGGCGCTGTTCAACGAGGAACAGCCCGAGGTCACGCACCAGCACCGGCTTTGACTTGGACACGTCGCCGAGACCGAAGTCGAGCGCGATCGCCTCCAGCAGTTCTCTCGGCTCGAGCATCGTATTGACGACGCGCGCGATCACGGTCCGATCGTCGAGCCGCTGCAGGATGGTTTGCAGGAGCGTCGTTTTCCCGGCGCCGATTTCGCCGGTGACGATGATGAACCCCGCACGGCTCTCGATGCCATAACGGATGGAATCCAGCGCTTCGCTGTGAACCCGGCTCAGATAGAGGTATTCGGGATCCGGGCTCAGCGCGAATGGCCGCTCACGGAGGTTATAAAAGCGTTCGTACATTGTTCTCCTCGCCCGGGCGCGATGCTCGCGGCCCGTCGAATCTGGCGCACACCGCGATGGTCGCGGCGCGTTGAGCCGAGTTGCCCGTCGCCATTCAGGCTCCTACCGCCATCCGCGTCGAATAATCGATCGCGTTGCGGATCGCCGGGTAGACGTCGTCGAGGCCGTGACGGTAATCCTCTGGCGTATCGATTTCGGTCCACGGCAGTCCACGCGTACCGATCGCGTAGAGCCGATGGCAACGGGCGAACTGTTTGAACGCCCGCGGCGCCCAGGCCGAGAGCTCGCCGCTGTCAACCAGATCGCCCATCATCGGGATCAACTGCCGCGCGCCGTTGGCGCTGAACTTCACGATGCCGACGTTCTCGCCATCGGTTCGCCGGCGCGGAAGGTCCTTGTCGATATCCACGACCAAACCGCGACGCACGCAGACCTTCATTTCCTCGTCGCTCATCTCCGCATCGTCCTGTCCTGGATACGCCACGAGCAGCGCGTTCTCGTGGCGCGCGGTCAGGAGATCGACCAGCATTGACGGATGGAACAGCACATCGCAGTTCATCACCACGAAGCCCTGATCGAGCACCCGTCGTGCCAGCCAGAGTGAATACAGGCTGTTGGTTTTGCGATAGTGAGTGTTCTCGACGAACCGCACCTGCGGTCCGCAGGCGACTCGGACGCTGTCGGCAGCGAAGCCGACGACGACGGTGATGTCCGTAATCCCGCACGCCCGCAGGGTCGCGAGCTGAATGTTGATCAGCGTGCGCTCGTCGAATGTCGCCAGGCACTTCGGGTGCACCGCGCCGTTGAATCGGGTGCCGGTACCGGCTGCGAGAATGATGCCTCTCATGACGGCGTGCCGCTACGCGGCCTCCAGCTGTGGCCAGCCCGCAAGGCTGCGCAGTTTTCCGATGTAGCGCGTGCGATCGTGCCGCCCGATGGCGATGCCGAGAAAGAGAACGGCATACAGGACGCCCGCGATTGCACCCTGGAACAGCGCGTGGAACAAGGACGTCGAAGCCGGATTGCGAACGATGGCCAGTCCGCCAAGTACGACAAGCGCAGGCCAGACCGCCGGCCACACCGCAGTGGAGAAAAATGCGGTGAGTGGCATCCCCACTCGCCGGCAGGCGACGGGGATCACAATCATGACCGCACGCAGCGTCACCGGCACGAGGGTCGCGAGCGCAACGCCGGGCAATCCCATCCAGCGAATCAGGATGATGCTCAGCACGATGTTGACCGCCGCCGTAATGGCATTCGAGATGGCGACGAGTTGATGGCTTCCGGCGCCGAGCAGGACGGTGTTGGCGGTCCAGCTGCCGACCCGAACCAGCACCACCATCGCCAGGATCTTGACGATCATTCCCGCCGCCGCGTATCGCGGTCCGGTCCAGCCGACGACCACGGCGTCGGCGAGCAGCGCCAATGATCCGGCGACGGGGAGAATCGTCGCGAGCGACAGCCGCGTGCCCTGGACGAGGACCTCTGCGAGCCGATCGTTGCGTCGAGACG
>AR_comb_assmDRAFT_10425593_pt1 | contig 10129 bp, 4 predicted proteins | sample ArasoioldDNA_FD_10543 | JGI IMG/M metagenome (IMG submission 10543) | reverse complement strand
ACCCTTGGGATATCCACCGCCACTGCGATGGAGAGCGAGGCTCTCCTCGGCGAGGCATTGCGCCCGCGCCCAGTCTCCGCGCCGAATCGCGGTATTCGAGAGCCGGTGCAGAAGCGTCGCGACCCCACGGTCGTCGCCGAGCCGGCGGTGGATCGCGAGCGCCTCCGTCCAGCTCACCTCGGAGGCTTCGAGCCGCAGCAGGTAGTTCTGCATGCCGCCCTGGAGCCGTAGGGCACGGGCGACGGTTCGGCCTTCCCGGTCGCCACCGCTATCGAGGAACGTCGTCACCCACTCGAGGCCCTCCTCGGGAAGGTTCGTCGCCCAGTAGTTCTCGAGCGCGACGGCGAGCTCCAGTCCGAACTCGCGCTGCCCCGAATCGAGCGCCCACGCCAGCGCGGCCCGCATGTTCTCGCGCTCCGGGAGCACGAGCTGGTGCCGCATTTCTCCGTCGGCGTCCGCGGCAAGGTTGGCGGACAGCGCGAGCTCGAGGTAGTAGTCGGCGTGACGCTTCCGGACGGCGGCACTCTCGCCTGACGCGTTCAACTTCTCGGCGGCGAGCTCGCGGATCGTGTCGAACATGAGGAATCTCGGCAGCTCGCCGCCGATGCGGTGGAGCAGGCTCTTGTCGACGAGGGACTGGACGGACTCGAGCCCTGCTTCGCACACCGCGTCGGCGGCCTCGTAGGTACAGCTGCCTGGAAAGACGGCGAGGCGTCGGAACAGCCGTCCTTCGCCTTCTACGAGGAGGTCGTACGACCACTCGATCGTCGCTCTGAGGGTTTGCTGGCGTGGATCCGCGTCGCGGCCGGCGACGAGCAGATCGAGACGCTCGGACAGTCGCTCGAGGAGCTGTTGCGGCGAGAAGACGCGCGTCCGGGCAGCGGCGAGCTCGAGCGCGAGCGGCATGTTGTCGAGGCGTGCGCACAGCTCGGCGACGACACCCGACGGCTCGACCTCGACGTCGAGCGACCGGGCACGCGTCACGAACAGGTCGACGCCGTCGTGCTCCTCCAGCGGCGGAACCGCATACAGCCGCTCGCCCTGGAGCTGCAGGCGCTCGCGGCTGGTGACGAGGATCGTCGGGCCGGGGATGTCACGAAGTCGCGCGATCTCCCCGGCGATCGCGGGAAGCAGGTGCTCGGCGTTGTCGAGCAGCAGAAGGGCCCGCATTCCGGTCAGCCGCTCGGCGAGGAGATCGTCGAGCTGACGGCCGGGCTGCTCGTCCACCTGGAGGGGCTGTGCCAGGGACGAGACCACGCGCCGAGCGTCTCGCAGCGGCGCCATCGGCACCCACCAGACGCCGTCGGCGTAGGCATCGGACGCCTCGGCCGCCGCATGGAGCGCCAGGCGGGTCTTGCCCGTTCCGCCCGGGCCGGTCAGCGTCAAGAGCCCGACGTCTCCCACGCGGAGGATCTCGACCACCTCGTCCAGCTCCTTCCGCCGGCCGAGGAACGACGTCGCCGGGCTTGGGAGGTTCGTTCGATGGAGGCTCTTGAGCGCGGGGAAGTCACCGTCTCCCAGCTGGAACACGCGCTCGGGGGCTGAAAGGTCCTTGAACCGGTGCTCCCCGAGATCGACGAGCGAGTCTCCGTAGAGCAGCGACGCCGTCGACGACGACACGAGCACCTGGCCGCCGTGCCCGGAGGCAGCGATGCGCGCGGCCCGGTGGACGTCGGGACCGACGTAGCCCTCCTCGGTCAAGAGCGGCGTGCCTGTGTGGAGACCCATTCGAAGTCGAATGGACCCGGCGCTCATGCCCTCGGTGATCGCACGGGCTGCCTGCACCGCCGCCGGAGCAGTGGGGAACGCGAGGAAGAACGCATCGCCCTGGGTGTCGACCTCCGACCCGTCTCGAGCCGCGCAGGCCTCGCGCACGACACGGCGATGCTCGGCGAGCGCGGTCGCATACCCTTCTGCGCCGAGCTCCTCGAGCAGCCTCGTCGAGCCCTCGACGTCGGTGAAGAGGAACGTGACCGTTCCGGAAGGGAGATCCGCGCGCACGGCGAGATCATGCGCCGCCGTGCCTCTCGACTCAACCGGGCTCCGGCCCGAGCCGGACGGCGCCCTCCGCGACCGCCCGCGCGAGCTCGGTTCGCGAGCGGACGCCGACCTTGCGGTAGATCCGTGTGAGGTGAGCCTCCACGGTCGCGTTCGTGACGAAGAGCTCGGCGGCGACCTCGCGATTCGTACGTCCGTCGACGACGAGTGCCGCCACACGCCGCTCCGCATCCGTCAGCTCGCCGTCGCGGCGTGGCCGCGGCCTCGCGCGCCTGAGCTCGTCCTCGGCGCGCTCCAGCCAGATCGGAGCGCCGAGCACGGTGAAGATCTCGACGGCGCGCTTCAGGGCTTCCGCGGCCCGCAGGCGCTGACCGGCTCGCCGCCGAGCCGCCCCGACGACGAGGAGCGCGCGAGCGGCGTCGAGCGGGAAGCCGAGCTCCTCGAGGTCGGCGGCCGCTCGCTCGGCCAGATCTGCCGCCTCGTCGGCGTTCTCGCGCGCGAGCAGTAGGAGCGCGCGGCAGCGGAGCGCAACCGGCGACGCCCACCGGTGATGGAGCGCCGCCGCCTGCGCCTCGAGCTGGCGGAGCACGTCCTCGGCCTCGTCCAGCCGGCGGAGGAGGACGAGCGTTTCGATGACGTCAGGGAGAATCGGCTGCCAGCTGGGCTCGCCGATGCCGAACGCGTCGAGGGCCTCTCGCAGACCGGCAAGCGACTCCCAGGCCGCCTCGGCGTCACCCCGGGACAGCTCCACGTGGCCCAGGGCCCAGCGCACTCGGGGCGGATTGATCCGATCGCTGCGCAGCTCCGTCAGACGCAGCCCCTCCGCCGCGAGGCGTCGGGCCTCCTCGACGCGTCCACGGGATCCCTCGAGGAGGACCCGTGCGTAGTAGCAGACGACCGCACCGCCCGGCATCGCGTCGTCGAGGATCGCCCGTGCCTCCGCGACATGGGCATCGGCGTCGTCCCAGCGCCCCGCGCGCCATTCCAAATCCGTCATCGCCAGCAGGAACACCAGAGGCAGCCTCATGAGCCGTCCCCGGCGGACGAGCTCCTCGTACTCGGCGAGGAACACCTCTCGCGCCCGGTCGAGCTCGCCGGCCCACAGCAGGCGGCTGCCGACGGCGTTGCCGGGGGTGATCTGCCACGGCGCCATCCCAGACAAGCGCTCGGCGGCCAACAGCACCTCGTCGCTCGGCACCTCTGCCGTGCGGCCACGCCCGCCCTCGTAGTACGCGAGAGCTGCCGCCGCGGTGGCCACGAGCGCCTCGTCATCGAGCTCGACTGCGAGGCGATAGGCCTCGCGCGACGAGTCCGCAGCGGTCCGCGCATCGGCCGACACCCAGCCCCCGTGCTGCGCGTGGCGGAGCAACGCCTGACAGCGCACGCTGGGATCGGGAGCGATGGCCATCGCCTCCCGGAAGCACTCCATCATCAGCTGTCGGTCCTGGTGCTCCGTCTCGCCCCTGAGCAGAAGCGCCCGCGAGCGAACTCCCGCAGGCACGGCCGGATCGAGCAACGGCTCGATCACGGCCCGGGCCTCGAGCAGGTCACCGGCCTCCAGCAGGAGGCCGGCACAGGCGAACGTCCGCCGCACCCGCTCGTCCTCGTCCGCGACTGGCGTCAGGCGCAGCGCCTCGATCCCGAACACCGCCGCAGCGTCTGGCGCACCACGCTCCGCCGCGACACCCGCTGCTTGCTCGACGACCTCCGCGATCGCGGCATCGGGCTCCGAGCTCGCGAGCGCGAGATGGCGTGCCCTCTGCTCGAGCTCCTCGACGATGCCCGCGGCCTCGAGGTGCACCATCCGGCGTCGCCGGTTCGACATTCCCGTGTACACCGAGGACCCGAGCAAGGGGTGGGTGAAGCGCACGACCGCGTCGGGCCCGACGGCAATTGCCCCGCTTCCTGCTGCCTCGTCGACGAGCGCTTCGGCGTCCGGGTCGCCCACCGCCCTCGCGAGCAACGGGAGGGTCGGCCGCTCGATCGCGGAGATGAGCTCGAGCAGCGGAAGCGTGCGCTCCGGGAGCGCTCGGACCCGCTCTCCGACGAGCTCCTGGAGCGACGAGGGAATCGGGAGCGCACGCAGATCCGTCCCCTCCCGCAGTGCCGCACGGGCGAACTCGAGGGCGAACATGGGATTGCCTCCCGATGCGGCGTGGAGCGCACGGAGCGACGTGCGCGGAATGCGGACGTCGAGGCGCTCGCGCACGACCCGCTGGAGTGCGTCGAGGCTCAGGGGCCCGAGAGCGACGTCCTCGTAAAGGCCTGGCCCGAACGCTTCCGCGAGCCCGAGTGGATCGCGCTCGTCGGCACCGCCCCGCAACGTCACGAGCACGCCTAGAGGCGCCTCGCCCACGCGCCGGAACGCGAAGGAGAGCGCCCGTACGGAGGCTGCGTCCATCCACTGGGCGTCGTCCACGGCGACGAGGACCGGAGCCTCGGCCGGGAGAGCGCGAAGCGCCGCCACGAGCGCGCGCGGCAGCGCGAGCCGGTCCGGACGGCCCCGGTCATCCGTCTCGAGGCCGAGCGCGGCGGCCAGCACGTGGCGCTGCGGCTCCGCCAGCGAGCTCGCCACAACCTCGTACGCCGGGTCGAGGAGATCCGAGACCGCGCCGAGCGGGATCGGCATCTCCGCCTCCGCGCAGCGCGCGACGAGCACCCGGGCTCCACTTCGCTCGGCGGCCGCAGTCGCTTCGCGCCAGAGCGCGGTCTTCCCGATCCCGGGCTCGCCGCGGACGAGGAACGCGCGGGGGCCGGCGCCCAGCTGTGCGACGAATGCCTCGAGTCGCGCGAGCTCCCCCTCGCGTCCGACGAGCTCGAAGCTCGACGCCGTCGCCACCGCTCGATTGTGGCCGACTGCACGAGCAAGTTCCAGACGGGCGAGCTCCGTCGCTTCCGGCTCCACCGGCGCTCGACTCGACCTCCAGCGCCGCTCGACCGCCGACGAGAACCCTCGACGACATGCAGGAGAGCCGGCGAGACCCGCAAGCGTGGGGTGCGCGTTGCCGAAGTGTCGGGGTTTCCGGGACGCGGCGCGCGCTGTCCCCGGCGATCGTGAATCGGTCACGAAGGGAGGAACGGAGATGACTCCGAACGGCACACGCGGCCTCGCAGTCACACTCGCAACGTTCGTCGTCGTCGTCGCGGTCGGCACGGTGGTATCCACGGCACGCGGAGCCGCACCCGGCACGTCACCGGCAACGCTCGTCCGCGCCGCGTCCATACGCGACGAGGTCAACACACGGATCCAGCTCCTTGCCGGAGCCGGACTGTCCGTCACGGAGGCGACCTCGACGGACTTGATCGACTCCTTCACGCTTCTCTCGGACGACCTGTTCGACGCGCGCTTCGTGCCGGCGAGAGGCGGCGTCTGGTACACGATCTGCCCGGACCGCGCGCTGTGCCCGTACCCCGCCTCGCGGCTCTCGAGGCCGGCTTCCGACCGGCTCGCCCGCGCGCTCGCGCTCGAGCTCGCGCTGCGCACGTTCCTCGAGACGGACGCACCGATCGTCGGCGTCGCGCTCCCTACGCCCCACTTCGTCGCCGTCGTCTTCGAGCGGGAGGAGCTCGCACGCAGGGTGGACCTGGCAGCTCTCGTGAGAACACTGAGCCGGGAGCCGCTGCTCGATCCGAAGCGGTCTGCGCTCGCAAAGCCCCACGCCAGAGACCGGGCATCGACTACCGCCACGCCTCTGCAGCGGACGGTCGAGGAGCTCACCCGCCCGAGGACATACCTCTTCCTCGGGTTCGAGCCCGGGCCCTACGGCTCCATGTCCTGGGCCGGCATGCCCTGCTGGCCCGTCATCGGCTGGTAGGTAGCGACAGTTCGGACGACTCCGCGGGACTGCCTGCCTGCGGAAGAGGGGGCGCCGCTAACGCCGACCGGCGGCGCCCCGACCTCTCGCCGATCCATCCGCTCGAACGAGCCTCCACCGCCGCTCAACCGGCGATCCCGATCGTGGTGCCATGCGAGTGAAGCCTCGTGCTCTCCGACGCGAAGCACTAGGCTTGCCGCGGGCAGGCAGCCGAAGGGAGACGATCGTGGGACGCCGTCACGTGGTGATCGCGCTGCTTGCCCTCCTGGTGGGCAGCGCCGCTATGGCTCAGCCCGGCGCGAGCGCCCGCGGCCAGGAGGGCCAGATCTTCCGGGTCGCCTACTCCCCCGCAGCAGGGCTCGATTTCCTCGATCCAGCACTGGCGTTCACGCAGCCCGCCTGGTCGCTCCTCGACACGACGTGCGCGAGGCTCTACACGTACCCCGACGAGCCCTCGCCCGCGAGCTTCCGCGTGGTTCCCGAGGTAGCCGCGAGCTACGACGTCTCGCCCGACTTCAAGACGTACACCTTCAGGCTGAGGACCGGCTTCCGCTTCAGCGACGGCAAGCCCGTGCACGCGAGCGCCTTCGCGCAGGCGATCAACCGCGTGCTCGCGCCGGTCGACTCGCCGGGCTGGGTCTACGTGCGCGACATCGTCGGCGCCCGGGACGTACACGCCGGGAAGCGCTCCGCGGCGAGCGGCGTCGTCGCCCGGGGGAACACGCTCGTCGTGCGGTTCTCTCGCGAGACCCCCGACTTCGTCGCGACGACGACCCTGCCCTACTTCTGCGCCGTGCCACCCGGGTTGCCACCGTCGCGGGAGGGTGTGGGACTGATCCCTTCCGCCGGCCCGTACCACGTCACCGAATACCGGCCGAACGAACGCGTCGAGATCCGGCGCAACCCCTACTACGGAGGCGAGCGGAAGGTCCAGCTGGACGGCTTCGACGTGAATCTCAGGGGTGGCTCGCCGACGGACATGGTGCGGAGCGTCGACCGGGGCGACGCCGACTGGGGCCACATGCTCGCCGGCGTCTTCATGGATCCGACGCTCGACCTCGTCAGGAAGTACGGCATCGACCGGTCGCGGTTCTTCGTGAAGCCGGGGCTCACCCTTCGCCTGCTCGCGCTCAACTCGCAGAGGCCCCTTTTCCGGAACAACCCGAAGCTCCGGCGCGCCGTCAACTTCGCGCTCGACCGAAGCGCGCTGCTGGCCAACGCAGGCGGCCCGATCGCAGCGCGGCTCACGGACCAGCACCTCCCGTACGTCGTCCCCGGGTTCCGAGACGCGGCGATCTACCCGCTCGAAGGTGCGGACCTCGCGAAGGCGGAGGAGCTGGCGGGAGGCCGCCTCCGAGGGAAGAAGGCGATCATCCTCACCACCGATTTCGTGCTCGGGATCCAGGCGGCGCAGCTCGCCGCGCAGCAGCTCGCGAAGCTCGGGCTTCAGATCGAGATCAGGAAGGTCCCGGATCACATCGCAAGCGCGGAGTACCTCGAGAAGCTCACGGCACCCGGTGCGGAGTGGGACATCGCGCTCGTGCTCTGGACACCGAACATCCCGGATGCCTACTCCTACCTTCACCTTCTCGTCGAGTCGCAGCAGCTCGGCGGTGAGACGCTCACGCGGGTGCGCTCGAAGCTCTTGAGCACGGCCCTGCAACGCGCAGTCCGGTTGCCGCAGGGCCGCGAGCGCAACCAGGCGTACGCGGCGATCGACGCGATGCTCGCCCGCGACGTCGCTCCGGTGGCTCCGCTGAACGTGGTCAACGAGGCGACGCTCGTCTCGGACCGCGTCGCCCCGCGGTGCGTCGTCCTGCGGCCCGTACTCGACCTCGCGGTCGCCTGCCTGAAGTGACCCGGCCTAGGGAGCCTGCACGGCCACCCATACGAGCCCACCGGCCACCGCGATCCCGGTCGGGGAGTTGCCGACCGAGATGGTCTTCACGACCTCGTTCGTGGCGGGATCGATGCGGGACACCGTCCCGGCAGCCGTGTTCGTGACCCAGATCGCTCCGTCGCCGAACGCCACGGAGGTCGGCCCGTCCCCGACCGGGATTGATAGCCCCGCGCTCGAGCTCAGGCCTCCGTCGATCCGCCACACGCTGTCGTCGTCCGTGCACGCAACCCAGATCGCCCCGGCGCCTGCCGCGATGCCGCTCGGGGCTCGCCCCACGGTGAACGGCCGCACGGCGCCGGTCTGGAACGTGTCCGGATCGAAGCGCTGAACGGTCGAGCTCCCCGAGTTCGCGACCCACACGGAGTCGTACGCGACGACGAGCGCCGCGGGGCCGGACCCGCCCGACCCGGCCGACTCGCCGTCGAGGGTGCGCGGGTGAACGCGCGCGATCGTCGAGTCCCCGAACGCCGCCCACACGAATCCCTCGCCGAAGTCGACGCCCGCGTCGGCGGATCTCGTCGACCTGGTGCCTAGCTCCTGCTCGGACCACGTGTACAGCTGCGGGTCGACGCGGAAGAGCGTGCCGAGCCGCCCGTTGACGACCCATACGTAGCTGCGCGCGACGTCGAGCGCGTCGGGTGTGGCGGGCAGGGAGACGTTCTTGACCACTTTCCTCGTGGCGAGGTCGACGCGGGTCAGCAAGGAGTCGTCGAGGCTTCCGACCCAGACCGAGCCGCCTCCGCCCGCGACCGGCCCCGGCCGGATTCCCGTCGGCAGGATTGCCGCCTCGAGCACACGGTTCGTCGCCGGGTCGATCGCGGCAACGGAGTTCGGCGGCACGACCACCGAGGTACCTCCGCCGCGGAGGAGAAGCGCCGCCACGGCCGCGGCCAGGGCGAGGGCCGCCATCGCCGCGCCGACGAGCGGGAGCCGCCAGGCACGAGCTCGCGTCGTCGCGGCGGGGGGCGCCGTGGTGCCCTTCGGGGTGGTCGGGTGCTCCGGCTGGGCGACGGGGGCGATGGAGAGCACCTCGTCCTGGCGCAGGATCGCGGCCTCGAGGTCGCGGAGCTCCTGACCGGGCTGGAGCCCGAGCTCGTCGTCCAGCCTCGTGCGCAGGCGCCGGTACACCTCCAACGCGTCCGCCTGTCTGCCGGAGCGGTACAGGGCGAGCATCAGCTGAGCGTGCAGACGCTCCTGGTAGGGATGCTGGGCCACGAGGGACTCGAGAGCGCCGACCAGCTTCGTGTGCCGACCCAGATCGAGCTCTGCGTCGACCTGCTCGATCTGGGCGACGAGCCCGAGGTCTGCGAGCCGTGCGAGCGCATGGCGCTCCGGCCCCTCGAGCTCGACGTTCGCGAGTGGCGGCCCCCGCCACAGCGCGAGTGCGCGATCGCGCAGCTCGACCGCCCGCGGGAGCGTCTCGCCGCGTGCGGCCTCGGTGAGCCGCTCGAACTCGGCGAGATCGAGCGACCCAGCGTCGAGGACGACGCGGTACCCGGGGGCGCGCGTCTCGAGCACGTCGGCCCCTAGCTGCTTCCGGAGCGCGTGCACGTAGCCCTGGACGAGCTTCTCGGCGGTCGCAGGAGGCCGCTCCCCCCACAGCTCCTCGACGAGGCGAGCGGTCGAGACGGTCTCGTTCGCGTGCAGGAGCAACACGGCCAATAGCGCGCGCTGCTTGGCAGCGCCGAGCCTCACGGTGTCCTCACCGTCGCGGACCTCGAGCGGGCCGAGAATCAGGAACTCCATGGTGCCGGCGCCGACCGTACCACCGGGCTGAACCAGACCTCCACTCGGGCTGCAGCGCCTCTCAACCCGCGCGATGAAGCCTCCGACGGAGCTCGTCGCAACCCACGACAGGAGGTACTCCGATGCTCCAGCGATCCTCGATGCGGATGGTCCTCGCCGTCGGGCTCGCCTGCCTGATCGGCGGGGCGGTCACCGCCAGTGCCGCGAGCCCGGGGGCGCCCCCGCTCGAGCTGACGTTCGTCGGCGGGCACGTGCCCGATCCGGCGTCCCCGGTCGGCTTCTCGCACACAGGGACGTTCACCGCCTCGGGCGCCCTCTGCGCATCCGGGCGGATGAGGACGACGGAGACGACGGGGACGGCGCCAGGCGACACGACGGCCGTCCGGCTCCTCACCTGCGACGACGGCAGCGGCACCGCGACCGCGGTGGTCTTCCCCGTCCCAAGCGAGCACGGCGGGAGCGGGAAATGGCAGCTCGTCAGCGGCACGGGAGCGTACGAGAAGCTCCGTGGCCACGGGAGGTTCACGAGTGTCGCCACAGGGGGCGATCCGAACAACGAGTTCACGATCGACTTCCGGAGCATCTGGACCGGCATGGCCGACCTCGACGACACGGCCCCGGCGGTCGGCATCGCAGCGGCCAGCGCCGCGAAGCTCCGCAGCACGACTGG
>AR_comb_assmDRAFT_10211011_pt1 | contig 10129 bp, 8 predicted proteins | sample ArasoioldDNA_FD_10543 | JGI IMG/M metagenome (IMG submission 10543) | reverse complement strand
GCGACGAATAGATCTGCGCCTTCCAGCGCCGCAAGCGTCAGCGTAAGACGGGCCGGCGGAGGCTTGGGGGAATCCATCACGGGCACGACTCGCCGCGACGTGACATCGAGCGCAGGGTGTCCGGGAAAGAGCGAGCACACGTGGCCGTCGGGCCCGACGCCAAGAAGCACGACGTCGAAGCGCGCCGGCCCGCCGAGCACGCGCACGATCTCGGCTTCGTAGCTTTGCGCGGCGCGCTCGAGGTCGGCGGCATCGGCCGGCATCTGGTGCACACGCGCTCGATCGATACGCACGCGTGACAGAAGGAGCGTCTCGGCGAGCCAGTAGTTCGATTCGGGATCGTTCGGCGGCACCGCGCGCTCGTCTCCCCAGAAGAGCTCGACGCCATTCCACTCGAGCTCGGAGCCGGCGAGCAACGGAAAGAAGATCTCCGCAACGGATCCGCCCGGCAGCACGAGCGACAGCCGGCGACCTTCGCCTTGCACTTTCCGCGCGCGCACCAACAAACGCTCGGCGAAAATTCGCGCGAGCTCGACTGGCGACGCGACGACGCGTTCGAAGCTCACGGCGCTCGACTGTAGCACGCACACGTGCATCGCGTGTTCATCCGCTGCGAGCGAACCATGTGTAATGCCTATGTTTCGCCGCCGAGCTTGACGCCTCGAAACGATGTGCCTAGAGTGCGTCCACCCTGCGAAAACTTCTCTCAACGGCTGGCTCCTCGCCGCCTGCTGGCGGATGCTCTGTCTCCGCTGCTACGGGAGAGCTGTGTGCGCGGGTGCGTCCGCCGCCGGGAGAAAGGGTGGCGTGTATGTCGTATCTCTGGGTCGTTCGTCGTATTCGCTGTCTCCCGCGTCCCCTCGTCCTATCGGTTGCGCTCCTCTTTGCCAGCATGTCGGCATGGGCGATCGTCACCGACCTTGCCAACGTCAGGAATGTTTACCGTCCTGTGGCCGAGCACGTCGAACAGGCCGACCTGAACGCCCTGCCCGCGAACGAAAAGTTCGCGGAAGCGTTCGAGATCGGAGACGAGCTCTTTGCCACAGCCTTCAATGCCCTCGACGGCGGCGGCGCCAACGTCGGCCGCGGTCAGCGCTATACGCGCGTGCCACGCGCAGACCTCAAGGGCGCCTCTGATTGGTTCAACCACACACCGAAGCGCGTCACTGGTCCTAATGCCGGCGGCTGCTTCGAATGCCATGAGGCACCGTTCGAAGACGGAGCCGGAACAGCGGCGTTGAACGTCCATCGCGATCCGTTCCGCACCGGCAACCTCTCGCAATTCATCGAGCGGAACACGCCACACGTCTTCGCGCCGGGAGCGATCCAGCGGCTGGCCGAGGAGATGACTGACGCACTCAGCGCCGATCGGCAACGGTTGGTCAACGACGTGTGTCGCACCGGCAGACCCGGTACCGTGGTGCTCGATGCGAAGGGCGTCAACTTTGGCACGCTCTTGGCCACACCTACAGCGACGGCCCCCGCGTGTACGGTGACGTTCAACACTGACAACGTTCGCGGTGTCGATTTCCAGCCGTCCGTCGACAACCCGGCGGCGCCAACCGATCTCATCGTGCGGCCGTTCCAGTGGAAGGGCAGCGTCCCGTTCCTGCGCGACTTCAACCGCGGCGCGGCGCACAACGAGCTCGGGATGCAGGCGGTCGAAATCGTCGGCGACAACGTCGATGGCGACTTCGATGGCGTGACGAACGAGCTGACGATTGGCGACATGACCGCACTCGCGGTGTACATGGCGGCACAGCCACGGCCAACAACGCTCCTCGAGCTCAATGCCCTGGGGCTGCTCGAACCGGCGCTGACGAGCGCGCAGATCAGCCGCATCAACCGCGGCCGCCAGGTCTTTGGTGAAGTGGGCTGTACCTCGTGTCACGTCCAGCAGCTGACGCTCGACTCGCCCATCTTCAGCGAGCCAAGCCAGAACGCCGCCTACCGCGACGGCGCGGCGTTCCCGGCCGGCCAGCCGACGGTCAACGTGCTCGATCCAAAGAACCCGATCACGTTCGATCTCACCAAGGATCAGCCTGACAACATCATCAGGAACTCGAGCGGCGGCATCCGTGCCAGGCTCGGATCGTTTACCCGGCGCGACAACGCCGGGCGCACGATCGTCGAGCTCTATGGCGATCTCAAGCGGCACGCCATGGGTCAGCGTCTGGCGGAGCCTGTCAACGAGATCGCCGGCGACGACGTGACGCCGATTCCGCTGAGCCCGCGCAATCGCCACACGCCGGACACGTTCCTGACCGAGAACCTGTGGGGTGTCGGCTCGACCGCGCCCTACATGCACGACGGCCGCGCGACAACGCTCGCCGAGGCGATCATCGAGCATGCAGCGTCGCCTAGTGATACTGCGAGCGAAGCACGATTGTCGCGGAACGCGTATCTCGGGCGCTCGCTCTCGGACAAACAGGCCGTGATTGCCTTCCTCGAGAATCTGGTGCTCTTCAAGATCGAAGAAGATAGTGCCGCGGCGGCTGGCGCCGCAGCGGCGCTCCAGAGCCTTGCGGGAACCGCACCCACGCAGCAGCGCGTGAAGATCGCGCCGAAGGGATTCAGGATTCGGCTCGACTGAGCGCACCATGGCGTGAGGGGAGCTCCCCGGAGCTCCTCTCACGTCTGTTTGCCAAGGTGCGCGCGCCCGAGGGACACTCACGGCTGGAGTTCATCGGTGCGCGCGGAACGGGACCGTGAGCGTGGAATACCAGGCCATCTGGTCGACGTCGGCGGATTCCGCCTGCACCTGCATTGCTCAGGAGCAGGCACGCCGGCGGTGATAATGGACGCGGCGCTCGGAGGCTCCTCCATCAGCTGGTCCCTCATCCAGCCTGAGATCTCGACGCTGACGCGCGCCTGCAGCTACGATCGCGCCGGCTTTGGCTGGAGCGACGCCGGGCCGATGCCGAGAACGGCGGGTCGCGTCGCCGACGAGTTGTCTGTGCTGCTCGAGCGCGCCGGCGTCACGCCGCCGTTCGTGCTCGTCGGGCACTCGTTCGGCGGCCTGGTGATGCGGATCTTCGCTGCCAGGCACCGCCCAGACGTCACCGGGCTCGTGCTCGTCGATCCCGCTCATCCCGAAGACTGGGTGACGCCGGCACCGAAGGAACAACTCAAGATAGAGCGCGGCATCAAGCTGTGCCGCAGCGGGTCGACGGCCGCGCGCCTTGGCGCGGCCCGCGTTGTCAGCGGCCTGGTCACGCTCGGGCTCTTCGGTGTCGCGCGCGGGCTGGCGAAGGTCGTGAGCCGAGGGGGACTCGCGCGCGAGGACGAAGGCGTGCTCGCACCGCTCTGGAAGCTGCCACCGGAAACGCGCCGGCCCCTTCGCCAGTTCTGGACACAAGAGAAGTTCTTCGACGCGCTCGGCAGTCAGATTGCCTCGATCTCGACGAGCGCCGCGGAAACGCTCGCCGCCAGCGCAGACGGATACGACGACCTCCCGCTGATAACGATCTCGTCGACCGACCCCGGAGAGCACCGCCTGCGCCAGCAGGATGCCCTTGCGCGTCTGTCCACTCGCGGACGCCACGTCGTCGCCTCGAACAGCAGCCACTGGATTCCGCTCGACCAGCCCCAGGCCGTCATTGACGCCATCCGGGACGTCCTGGCCGACATCGCCGCGAAGTAGAGTCCCCGCTCGTGTTCGGCGCGCCCGCGCCATTCGTTATGTACAAGGCGTGTCAGGGGAAGCATCACTAGTATTGGAGGTTCCATGGCCAGCATGTTTATGGTGAGTTGCCGGCGCGAGTTCTGGTCGGCGACGGAGTTCTCGACGGCCGACGAGATTCGTCAGCTCGACCTCAACGGCAACGGACAAGCGCCGGCATTTCCGCCGACGACGTTCCTGCAGACGATAGCCGGCAAGCGCGTCACCGTGCTCATTCACGGCTACAACAACGAGCAGCGCGACGTGCTCGACAGCTACCGCACGATCGACGAGCAGATGCGGCTGCTCGGATTTCTCGGCCGCACCAACTCGCCATACGACGCGCTCATTGGCTTCGCCTGGCCCGGCGGCGCAACCGGTGTGTCATTTCCGTTCGCCCGGGCACGGGCCGAAGACGCCGCGCCTCGACTGCGGCAACTGCTCGCATCGCTCCGGGGAGCTGGCGCGATCGTCGACCTCAACTCGCATTCGCTTGGCGCCCACGTCACGTTCGAAGCACTGCGCGACGCCAGCCCCAGCGTCGTGCGCAACGCCTGGAACTTCGCCTCGGCCGTCGACAACGAATCGGTCGAGAAAGGAGAGCGCTACTTCGACGCGGTGCAGCGCTGCCAGAAGTTCTACGTGTTCCACTCGAAGAACGACCCGGTGCTACGCGTCTGGTATCGCATCGGCGACTTTTTCGACTTCGACACCGCGCTCGGATACTCGGGGCCGGAAGATCCCCGATCGATCATGGACAACTCCGCCAACGTCACCGTCATCAACTGCAAGGAAGTCGTGGCGTCGCACGGTGGCTACCGCTCTGCCGGGCAGGTGTGGTCGTTCATGCAGCGCGAGCTCGAAGCCCCTGGCACGCAGCAGTTCGTGACGCTCGAAAGGAACGCCGCGACGCTGACCGCGGTGTTCCGCGCGAGCGGCGGCACGGTCGTTCCACGCGCCACCGGCAGAAGCGCGGCGCGAAAGGGCGGCACGTCGCGCAAGCGACGCTAGGCGTCCGCGGAAGCCACGGAACACACGGTTCTTGTTCGGGTTTGGTCATCTCGCAAGCTGACGAAACGCAACCCAGTGTGATCCGTGTTCCATGGCGGATGTGCCGTGTCTTCCGTGGCCGAATTGGACCGTGGATACGTCAACTGGCCGATTTCCTGAGGACTCGGGTCAGCGTCGCGATGGGCCGGCCGTCAAGGCTGAGGACAGCGCGCAGGACGTAGTCGCCGGGCGATAGCTTCCCAATCGGCCCAACGCCGGTTGCTCGACGGCGGTCAGCACTGCTGGTCTCGGCAATCGTGCCCGGCACGCGTACGAGCGCGGGGCCATCTTCGCTCGTTGCGAGTTCCATGGCCACCGACAACGTACCGGCAGGCGGTGTGCCGAAGAGCTCGAAGTAACCGTTGGCTGTCGGTTCGTTGGTGCACTGCAGCTTGGGCACGAAGTTTCGTTCGTACGACACGCCAAGCAGCAAAGTGCTCAACATCAGCCCATTGGCTGTGACAGGCTCCGCCATGACTTCGTACTCCGCCGAGCCGCGACGTCCGGTCGTATCGATCGCGCCAACCCGCAGCCGGTAGCGGCCTGGTGCGACGAGGCCGGCAGCCATCACCGGCACGACGGACAGCTCTTTCGAATTGGCGGTCCACTGCGCGACCAGCCGGCCTCGCGGATCGATCAACCCCAGCGCCGCTGAATCAAACGTCACAGATCGATCGAGCGGCGCGACGAGCGCGACGACCGTCAGTTTGGAGTCGCCAGGATTTGGGGATACGAGGCCGACAACGCGCAGCCGAAGATCACCGTACGTCTTGCCGTCGCGCAGCATCGCCTGCGGCGTCAGCGACGGCTTAACGAAACTTGACGTCGGTCCTCCGGCCGTTAGTCGGGTAGTTAGTCCCCCGTCCCCCAGAGCGTCGCGGTCGTCAAAAACTCGGGAGAGCCGTGTTCGCTCGCGCCTCTCCAGGCGTTGTAGTCATCAAGGGGAGGCGGACACGCCAAGCCCAGCAGGGAGGAGCCTGTGCGGGTACGATTTCAGAACAGCGAGGGACTCGTGTTCCTGTCCCGGACCAAGGCCCCGGTCATGATCGACGTGGGCACGCTTGGCGAAGCCGACCGGCGGGCGCTGGAGCAGATGGTCAGGGACGCACGATTCTTCGACCTTCCAGCCCGCGTCCCGCCGCTTCGCGGCGCCGCCGACGTCATCTGCCACATCACGATCGAGGACAGCGGCCGGGAGCATTCCGTCAGCGTCAGCGACCCCGTCCAGGGGCCGGCGCTCCGAAAACTGGTCGACCGGCTGCGAGAGCTCGAAGTTCGGGCCTAGCGCGGTCGGGACGGTCAGACAGGAGCGCGACCTGCGCCCGGAGGTCGGCGGCGTCCATAACCCACATTCCACGGCCGTACGTGGAAATCACGATGATATTGTCTCGCGGGTGCACCTGGAGATCCGACACCTGCGTGGACGGCAAATTACCGCCGAGCACCTGCCACTGGCGGCCACCGTTGTCGCTGATAAACGCGCCAAAATCCGTCCCGACATAGAGCAGGTTTGCGTTCGTCGGATCCTCGCGGATGACGTTGACGGGCCCGGCGGGCACGTTCGCGGCCATGCTGCTGAATGTCTTGCCGTTGTCGGTCGACTTGTAGACGTAGGGGGCAAAGTCGTCGTCTTCGCGACCGCGCAGCGTGACGTAGAGCGTGCCCTCCGCATATCGGGACGGGACGATGCGCGATACCCACTTGCGCACGGGGAGGGCGGCGCTCAGGTCGGTCCACGTCTTCCCTGCGTCGATGGTGACGTGCAGCCGGCCGTCGTCCGTGCCGGCGTAGAGAACCCCTGGTTTCGTCGGTGACTCCGCAAGCGCAACGATGGTCTGGTAGGGAATCGCGCTCGAGCTCTTCAGCAGCATCTGTGACGGATCGTTGCGACTGAGATCTCTGCTGATCCGCTCCCAGGTATCGCCGCGGTTCGTCGATCGGAACACGTACTGATATCCCAGATAAACCGTCGCCAGGTTGTGTTGGGATGCGATGACCGGCGCCATCCACTGTGCGCGCAGCTCGGGATCGCCCTCCGCGACGGGCGGTCTGATGTTTGTGATGCCGGCGCGCCCTCGCCCCCGGCCTCGTCCATCTCCGCCGCCCGGTGTGGCGCCGCGGGCGGCCGCGGCGGCCGCCAGGTCCTCACGGGTGAAGTTTCCGTAGAAACCGTGCGAGTAGATGATGTCGTTGTTGGAACGGTCGATGGCGTGGTGCGAACCTTCGCCGCCAGGCGCATTCGACCACGCGACCGCAGGGATGCGGGCACGGCCGGCCGTCAGATCCACGAGTCCGCGGCGGCTGCCGTAGTCCTGAATCGATCCGTACGCCCAGACCGGCGAACTGCTATCGAGGGTCACGTTATAGAACTGGATCCCACCGGCGGCGACGTCGTAGGTCCACGTCTTGCCGCCATCGCGCGATCGGTAGCTGCCGCCGTCGTTGACGTTGTAGAGCACCATCGGGTTTACCGGATCGATCCAGAGGCCGTGATGATCGCCGTGCATGCCACGAAGCGTGGTGAACGTCTTGCCCGCATCGCGCGACACGTTGAGATTCAATCCAAGCGTATAGATGGTGTTTTCATCGCTGGGATCGACGCGGATCTGCCCGAAGACCCACCCATAAGTACCCGAGTGGCTGAGCATGAATTCATTGTTCTCGGTAACTTTGCGCCACGTCTTACCCTTGTCGTCGGTGCGGTACACTTCCGCTGACTTGATGCGGGCCTCGAAGATTGGACGAGTGTAGGCGTCGCGCTCACCTTCGCGCGGCGGCCGCCCGGGCTCGTAATTGTCAAGGAATGCGTACACGACATTCGGGTTCGATCGCGCCACGTCGAGGCCGATGCGACCCCGGAACTGCGCTGCGGGAAGACCGTCGTCCGCCTCGCTCCAGGTGCGTCCGCCATCGGTCGTCTTCCACACACCGCCTTCCGAGTAGCCGGGCTCCGTGCGTGGGTCGCTCCACTTTCTGCGGATGCGCTGCCACATTGCGGCGTAGAGGGTGTTGGGATCGGCGGGATCCATCACCAGATCGATCGCGCCGGTCCGCGGGCTGCGATAGAACACTTTCTGCCACGAACGGCCGCCGTCGGTCGTCTTGAACACACCCCGCATCTCGTTGTCGGTCCACTCGTGGCCCGAAGCTGCTACGTAAACGATATCGGGATTGGATGGGTGAACGACGATGCGGGCAATCGTCTGTGTGTCGGTGAGGCCCGAGTGGGTGAACGTCTTTGCTCCGTCGACCGACTTGTAGATGCCTACACCGGCCATCGAGGCACGGAACAGGTTGGCCTCGCCGGTGCCGACCCAGACGATATCCGGATTCGACGGAGCAACGGCAACGTCGCCGATGCTCGTCGACGCCTGATGTTCGAAGACCGCCTGCCATGTTGCTCCGTCATCGTCGGTCTTCCAGACGCCGCTGGTCGCGTAGCCGACGTAAATACGCCGGGCGCCGTTTCTATCCGCGACCGCAATGTCGGTGGCCCGTCCGCTGATGTTCGTGGGACCGAGCGACTGCCAGGGGATGCTCCTATAGGGTGACGACTGCACCAGCGAGCGATACGAGTCGTAGGCCGCGCGCAGGTATTCGGCATCAGCCTTCTGAGGTTCTTGCGCGTTGAACGACAGCGTGGCGAGACATGCGACCAGTGAGAGCGAGAGAATCGATCGCTTCGGGAGCATGTCCCAAAGCGTATCATCTACTTCTTTTTGCGGGCGCGGCGCGGCCTGCGCATGAGTGACTGCTTGATGCGAGGCCAAGCCCCGCGCAGGAGATCCTGAGTTTCCTCGAACGTGAGACGCTTGAGCGCTTGCTTGTACTTCAACCACCGCAGCTGCCGGCCCTCACGCTCCTGGCCTGCGTCCTCCGTCCTGACGACGAAGTACGAGACGCGATAAGTGTTTTCACCAAAGTCAAAGGACATGCGCCCGGCCGGAGCAATGACGTTGCCTTCGACGCCAGCTTCCTCGCGAGCTTCGCGTACGGCCGCCGCGCGCAGCGTCTCGCCTGGTTCGACATGGCCTTTGGGAAAGATCCAGTTGTCAGGATTGCGGCGCGCCGTGACCAGCAGGATCCGCGGCCCGGTTTTTCCCGCACGAACGACGATGGCGCCCGCCTGCTTGAAATCGGTCATAGCCTCCGCTGTGGTCGGGGCATTGTAGCAAGGCTCGTTACAGAGATGACGCGGCACCAAGGCTTGCCGAGCGACGGCCCGATAGCTCATGCTGACGTCATGAGACGTGTCGTTGGCCTACTAGTGGCAGTCGGTCTGGCTATTCCGCTGGCTGCAGCCGGCAGCAATCAGCCGCTGCGCGTGGTCGATTCGCTCGATCTGGCAAAGTACGCCGGCCGATGGTACGAAGTGGCCCGCTTCCCCAACAAGTTCCAGGATCAATGCGCGGGCGACGTGGTCGCCCACTACAACCCCCGCGGCGACGGACGAATCGACGTCGTGAATCGCTGCCGGACGGCGTCGGGAACGATTGACGAGGTGCGCGGCATCGCACGTAAAGCCGGCGACGGCTCCAGCAACGCGCGACTCGAGGTGCGCTTTGCTCCCGCCATCCTGTCGTTTCTATCGGTGGTGTGGGGCGATTACTGGGTGATCGGACTCGGGCCCGACTACACGTGGGCTGTCGTCGGCACACCGAACCGGCAATATCTGTGGTTGCTGTCGCGAACTCCTGAGATGAGCGACACGAGCTACGCGCGCGCGGTCGAAATCGCGCGCGGCAGCGGCTTCGACGTCAGCAAGCTCGTGAAGACGGCCAACACGCGTCAGTGAGCGGCGACACCGACCGGACAGGTCACACCCGTACCGCCCAAACCGCAGTAACCGTCAGGGTTCTTCGACAGATACTGTTGGTGGTAGTCCTCGGCGTCGTAGAACTCCGGCGCCGGAAGAATCTCCGGCGTGATGCTGCCGTAGCCCTTCTTTGATAGCTGTTCCTGGAACACGTCGCGCGACCGAAGCGCTGCCTCGCGCTGTGCATCGTCGAAGACATAAATACCAGAGCGGTACTGCGTGCCGACGTCGTTCCCCTGCCGCATCCCCTGCGTCGGATCGTGATTCTCCCAGAACGCCTTGAGCAGCGCGTCGTAGGAAATCTTCTTTGGATCGAACACGACGAGCACGACCTCGTTGTGACTGGTCATACCGGAGCAGACCTCACGATACGTAGGATTCGGCGTCAGCCCGGCAGCGTACCCGACCGCCGTCGTGTAGACCCCCGGCAACGACCAGAATTTCTTCTCGGCGCCCCAGAAGCAGCCCATCCCGAACAACGCGCGCTCCAGGCCGGCGGGAAACGGCGGCTCGAGTCGCGCCCCGTTGACGTGGTGCGTGGCAGGCACCGGCATCCGCTCGCTCCGCCCCGGAAGCGCCTGCTCCTTCGTCGGCATCCTCAG
>AR_comb_assmDRAFT_10028193_pt1 | contig 10129 bp, 8 predicted proteins | sample ArasoioldDNA_FD_10543 | JGI IMG/M metagenome (IMG submission 10543) | reverse complement strand
CTACTCCGATGCGTTGCGGACGAAAAATTTTACCGTCTCCTTCACCACGTTCTCCAAGACAGGCGGCACATCGCTCAGCGGATGCTGAGCACTGAATCCATGGTTACCGCCCTCGATCGATCGAAGGGTGCTAATTCCCTTTGACGCCGAGTGCAGATGCTCGGCCTCCGAGATCGGCACCGTCTCGTCGGCGGTGCCGTGGATGATCAGCCACGGAACTTTGATCTTCTTCGCGGCCGCCTCGATGTTGAGCTTGGTCTTTCCATGCAGCTCGACGTCGTCCAGCAGACTCGTGTCGAGGCGAAGCACCTGTCCCGTGCGAGAGTTGGTGATCTCCGCGTAGCCCCGCTTGCGCCATGCCAGCACGTCCTCGGGACTCCAGCGATTTGGATATGAAATCGCCGCCCACGTCACTAGCGCGCTGACGTTCGCTCCTTCGGCCGCCGAGAAAAGGATCGCCATCCCACCGCCCCGCGAATGGCCGAACAATCCGAAACGCCCTGTGATCCACTTTTTTCGACGCGCATAGTCCTCGACCAGATCGAGGTCCTCGAGCTCACGCGAGAAAGTGTTTTCGGCAAAGGCGGCTGCTTCGGTGAACGACTCCCGGTCGCGGCCGACGCCGCTGCCCGAAAAATCGAAGGTGATCGCATTGAGGCCCGACTCCGCCAGATTGAGCGCGAGATATGGGAAGAACGCCCAGTGCGCGAATCCCTTGAAGCCGTGACAGATGATTACTGCGCCGAGTGGAGACTCCGCGTGATAAACTTCGCCGCGGATCGAGAGACCATCCTTTGACGGAATCTCGAACGGCTCCGGTTTCAATCCACAACCTCGCCGCCGATGTCGGCCCAGCCGATGAATCCGCGCGCCATCGACGCCACGTTTTCGTATCCCATCTGCTTCATCGTCAGCGCTGCCAAAGCCGATCGATTTCCTCGCGCGCAATAGACGACGACCTTCTGACCGCGATCGATCAGCGCTTCTACCTTGTTCTCCAGATTGCCGCGCGGAATGTGGATCGCCTTCGGCATCCGCCCGAGGTTCCACTCGTTGGGCTCTCTCACATCCAGATATACGACGCTCTCGCCGCGCGCCTGCATGTCGAGCACCTGCTCCGGCGTCACCTGGTCTATCTGCGCCTTCGCCTCGTCGATCAGGTCCTGTCCGCTTTTTTGAGTCATTCTGATCTCACGAATCGTATGAAGTGACCGTCAGACGGCGCTCCCTGGTGTCGAGCGAAGCCATCGCGCCCAGTGGAATCGTCCACTGCTCGTCGATGTGGCCGATGGGCACTCCCGCCAGACACGGAACCCCGAGCTCCTCGGCGATTTCTCCAAGAATCTGATCGAACGGGCGACCGCCACCGCCGGCGTCATCGGGACACTTCACGCACTCACCGAACACTATCGCTCTGCAACCGTTCAGTGCACCAGACAGCATCAGCTGCTGCAGCATTCTGTCGATGCGGTAAACCGCCTCGCCGATGTCCTCGAGGATCAGAATTCCATCGGTGAGATCCGGCGCGTAAGCTGTGCCGCACAGCGACGCCAGCACCGCCAGGTTGCCGCCAACCAGCCGGCCCTCGGCGCGACCGTGGCTGATCTCGCGGGCCTTCGGCGCGACTCCGCACGAATCTGTCTGCTGGATGACAGCGCGCACGAAAGAATCGCGTGAGAACTCGCTCAGCACTTCGCGCGCGGTTGGCCCGTGATAGCTGATGAGTCTGCATTTGCGTTGCACGGCCGCGTGCAGCGCAGTGACATCCGAGTAGCCGATGAGGGGCTTCGGCATTGCATCCAGCGCGTCGTAGTCTATTCCCGGCAGAATTCGAATCATTCCGTACCCGCCGCGCAGACACCACACCGCATCGATCTTCGGATCTCTCAGGGCGTGATTGATGTCGTCGAGTCGGTCGCGATCTTCGCCGGCGAGATATCCGAGCTGATCGCTCGCGTGCGGCATCACCAAAGGCTCCCAGCCGAGTGAGAGAGCGTTTTGTTGAGCGCGCGGAATTTCGTCTGGTTTGCGGAGCGGACCGGCTGGTGCAACGAGTGCAACGCGCGCTCCCGAAGCGAGCTGTTGCGGTTTACGAAAGTGTTTTGCGGGCACGTATTGCTGGTTGTGGCGCGAATTACGCAGTGATTATCAGGCTCGCACGTGTCCCTAATATGGCATGTGCGTTGCTTTTCTCGCTGCTGTTACAAACAAACTCTGGAGGGTAGCAGAATGGCTGGTACGGAAGAGAGCTTTGGTGCCAAAGGTGGTGGCGGCGGCCAGGGTGGTGGTGGCGGCCAGGGTGGTGGTGGTGGCGGCCGTCCTGGTGGCGGAGGCGGCGGTGGATCTTCCGGGGGCCAGGGTGGCGGTGGCGGCGGACGCCCCGGTGGTGGCGGAGGTGGCCAAGGTGGTGGCGGTGGTGGTGGACGCCCCGGTGGTGGTGGTGGCGGACAAGGTGGCGGTGGACAAGGTGGTGGCGGTGGCGGCGGTCGCCCGGGTGGCGGCGGTGGCCAGGGTGGTGGTGGACAAGGTGGTGGCGGTGGTCGACCCGGTGGTGGCGGTGGCCAGGGTGGTGGAGGTGGCGGCCGGCCTGGGGGCGGCGGTGGCGGTGGTCAAGGTGGTGGCGGACAGGGTGGCGGTGGCCGTCCCGGTGGTGGCGGGGGCGGCGGCGGAAAACCCTAGCTTCTTTAGATCGAACGGGGCGCCAACTTCAGGCGCCCCGTTTTTTTTCCATCACTTCATATCCGATCGTGAGCCAAATCCTGCCTGCGTTACTCTGGTCGGCGCCGTGGATGCTTCCTCCGCTGATCACTTACATCCGGCTGCGCCGTTCGCGCTCGCTCGATGACCAGAATGACACTCCTCCGGAAAATCCTCCGCTCGTCACGGTGATCGTTCCCGCCCGCAACGAAGCCCACAACATCGCGCGCTGTGTGACTTCGATTCTCTCGACGACCTATCCACGACTCGAGCTGGTCGTGGTCGACGATTCTTCAACCGACGGCACCGCTGATGCCGCGCGCGAAGCGGCGGCCGGCGATCCACGCCTGCGCATCGTCAGAAACTCGCCGCTCCCGGAAGGCTGGTTCGGTAAACAGTGGGCGTGCACCACCGGCGCGCGGGTAGCGGCGGGCGACGTCCTGCAGTTCACCGACGCCGACACCGTTCACTCACCTGATCTCGTCACACGCTCGATCAACGCGATGCAGAACACCGGCGCCGATCTGTTCTCCATCGCCGGCTCACAAGAGCTCGGCGGATTCTGGGAGAAGGTGATCCAACCCCAGATATTCACCATCCTCTCGATGCGCTACGGTGGCACGGAGTCGGTCAACAAATCCGGCCGCGTCAGCAACAAGATCGCCAACGGTCAGTGCATTTTCGTCACGCGTCAGAGCTATGATGCCATCGGCGGACACGCCAGCGTTCGCAGTTCGGTTGCGGAAGATCTCATGCTCGCGCAACGGTTCTTCGCCGCTCGCAAAAACGTCGTCCTCATGATCGGCGTGAAGCAGCTCTCGACGCGCATGTACGCATCACTTGGCGAGATCATCGACGGCTGGCGCAAGAACGTTTTCGCCGGCGGACTCGACGCGGTGCCGTTCGGCAGAGTTGGACAGACCATCCTTCCGCTTGCGCTGCTGTTACCGCCAGTTCTCGAGCTTCTGCCGCCGCTGGCGCTCTTGCTCGCGGCCATCGGTGTTCCCACCGGGAGCACCGTCATGGCATGGGCGATCATTTCAATGGTTGCGACACTGCTATGGTGGATCGTCGTATACGTGACAGCCCGAGAAAACCCGCTCTATGCGCTGGCCTATCCACTTGGCGCCTTGTTGTTGCTCTACATTTTCTTCACCGCGGTGATTCGGGGCCGGCGAGTTAGCTGGAAAGGACGAACGTACATCTCTCAATGATCATGCTCATTCTGTTTTGCCCGGATCGGGCGAGGCAATCGCGATGAAAGCTGCGTTTGTAATCGCTGCCTTGTTCGCTCTCGCCGCTTCGGATCTCGGAGCTCAAATCACAGTCACGACGGATTCCTCTGCCGCCGCGCTCGCGTCTGGACAGGTCGCCGCGAAGCTCAAAGCCGGTGGCATCAATGCCGCGCTCGCCGAGTTTCGCCGACTTCAGGAAGCAAACGCCGCATCGACGCCGATGAAATTGCTCGATGATCTGGGCCGTTCCTTGATCGCCCAGAACCGCTACAAGGACGCGATTCGTGCTTTCCGCGAGAACATCGCGGCGTATCCTGACTCAGGGACCGTTTACGCGAGCCTTGGCGACGCCTATCTCATCGATGGCCATCGCACCGCGGCGCGGGATGCCTATCGGCGAGCCACCGAGCTCGACTCGACCAATTCACGCGCGCGCCAGCTGGCGGATAGCCTTAACGCACGGTTGAGGCATGCACCAGCTGGAACCGGGACATCGCCAGCCCCGTAGTGCAAACTGCCTCAAACCCAAACCAGGACGTCATATGGCTGGTGATCTCGGAGCCTTCATTGCGCTCGTTGGCGTCCTTTCCGGCGTCGGTATTATCGCCGGCGCATTCGCCGGTGCTTACTTCTTCGGCAAAAGCCGAGGCCACCGGGAAGCGCTGACGACCACCCGGGATCCCGAAATGTCGGCGAGAATCAATCGCGTCGAGCAGATCGTCGAAGCGACGGCGATCGAGATCGAGCGCATCAGCGAAGGCCAGCGCTTCACCACCAGGCTGCTTTCGGAAAGGAAAGAGGTCGAGTCGTAGCAGACTTTCGCGCTGAATAGCCACCAAACGATGCAGGGTACCACCAGCCGCCTGGCTAGCCTCGGGGGGTGGAAACTCTCGAACGCGCGGCGGACCTCCTGCGCGGTGCAAACTCAGTCGATCGCATTGCCGGGGTTCTGCGCGAGTTGGGATTCCCTAGCCCGCCGTTACCGCTTGATGAAAACGCGATTACCGCTCTCGGCTTGCCCGCAAATCTGCGCTGGGCTCGCATCACTCAAGGGAACGGAGCTCTTCGCGGGCTGATCATCGAGCTCGATTGCGAGTCGGATCTCCGCGACAGCCTGGCCCGCGTCGCCAATGCCCTCGCGAAGAGTGCCTCGCAATTTCTCTGGCTAATGGTTGCCATTCGCGAGTCCGCGGCCGATCTCGCATTCGTATGCTGGCGCTCCGTCGGCACCCGTACACGCGTCGCCTCGCTGGTCTGCCAACGCGATCGAATCGTCCAGAGCGACGCCGAGACTCTCTGCACCTTGGCCGCCGTCACTGGCGAGTCGGACCTGCTCACCCACGCCCGCTGGCTCGACGTCCTCGGACGGGAGGCGATCACCAGTCGATTCTTTCGCGCACTGGAGAAAACGGTCGACGAGTTCGGCACGTCTTTGCCAGGAAGGGTCGACCGCGACGAGAGACGCGAGCTCGCGTTGTTGTACGTCTCGCGTCTCATCTTCCTTTCCTTCCTGCAGACAAAGGGCTGGCTGAACGGGGACTTCTCATTTCTGGCCAACGGCTTCGAGCGCTGCATGGAAGCCGGTGGCCGATATCAGAAGTGCGAACTGGAGCCGCTGTTCTTTGGAACACTGAACACGCGGGTGCGAGCCCGCTCGCCCCGCGCCAGGAAGTTCGGTCGCATTCCATTTCTGAATGGCGGCCTTTTCTCGCGGTCGCCTCTGGAGAAGCGCCGGCGTAAGAGCGTGTTTGCCGACGAGTGCTTCGGCAACGCCTTCGGCTCGCTGCTCTCCCACTATCGGTTCAGCGGGCGCGAAGACGCCGCCGACTGGTCCGAGGCTTCGATCGATCCGGAAATCCTTGGCAAGGCGTTCGAGGCGCTGATGGGTTCCTCCGATCGAAAAAAGAGTGGCGCGTTCTACACCCCCCAGGATCTCGTCGAAGAGCTTACGGGTCACGCGCTCGCTGCCGCGCTGGGTGCAATTTCCAGTTCCGTCAGGCAGCTCGAGACTCTCCGCCGCTTCAGAGTTGTCGATCCGGCGTGCGGGTCCGGTGCATTTCTCGTTCACATCCTGGAGCGTCTGGCAGCGCTGCGGCGTGAACAGGGAGAGTGTGCGTCAATCGCGGAGATACGTCGTCGGGTACTGACCACCTCGATCTTCGGCGTCGATCTCAATCCGATGGCGGTATGGCTTTGCGAGCTGCGTCTGTGGCTCTCCATCGTGATCGAAAGCGACGAGGTCGACCCGATGCGAATCGCGGCTTTGCCCAACCTTGACCGCAACATCCACGTCGGCGATTCGCTGACCGGCGGTGACTTCGAAGACCACGGCGACTACATCAGCGGTCGAAAGCTGGCCGCCCTGCGCGTGAAATACGTCCGGGCGACCGGCCCACGAAAGATTACGCTCGCGCGCTCTCTCGATTGGGCCGAACGAGCATCGGCAATCGACGTTCTGGTGCACAGAAAGGTGCGCCTGACTTCAGAGCGCATGGAGCTCCTGATTTCCGCTCGTCGAAGAGATTTGTTCGGCGCACGGACACCGCCCGATCAGCAGACACGGGCGCAGCTGGCAAGCGTGCGCCGCGCCCTGCGTGACACGGCAGACCGGATGCGGGCGATACACAATGGTGGCGCGCTTCCCTTCTCGTTCTCCTCCCGGTTCTCTGACGTCGCCGCTGGTGGTGGTTTCGACCTGGTTGTCGGAAACCCACCCTGGGTTCGAGTGCACCGCATCGCGGAAATGTCGCGGCGGCGATTGCGACAGGAATTCACCGTCTATCGTCGCGCGGCATGGGAAACCGGTGCGCAAAACGCCGGTGCGGGCCGCGGCTTTGCCGCCCAGATCGATCTCGCCGCGCTGTTCGTGGAGCGTGGCCTCGGGCTGCTGCGACCGGGAGGCACGATGGCGTACCTGCTGCCGACCAAGCTTTGGCGATCGCTGGCCGGCGGTGGAGTTCGCGAGCTGCTGCTCGACCGCTCAGATCCGCTTCTCATCGAAGATCTTACTGATCTTCATTCCCAGTTCGACGCCGCCGTTTATCCGTCGCTGCTGGTCGCACGACGCCGACATACTCCGCGCGCGCATGGTCGTCAGTGGCAGGCATCGCATTCCGTTGACACTCAGCGAGTCACCGTTGCGGTTCGATCCGGCCTCACCTCGAGCAGCTGGCGCGTCGCGCCGCGGAGGCTACCGTTCGATGACACACCCGGTAGCCCTTGGCTTCTTCTCCCCGCGGCAGTGCGAGCGGCGTTCGATAGTGTTTCGCGCGCATCGACTCCATTCAGCGTTTCTGTCTTTGGCCGCCCGCTCCTGGGGGTGAAGACGGGCTGCAACGATGCCTTTCTGGTCCGGCTAGTGGACTTCGCAAAACACGAGATCGCTCGCGTCCGCTCCGGTGATCGAGTCGGGGAGGTCGAGCGCGAGATGCTGCGTCCGGTAGTTCGCGGCGAGACTCTCCACCGCTGGACCGTCATCAACCAAAGCGAATACGTGCTGTGGCCGCATGCTGCCGACGGTTCGCCACGTCGAGATCTGCCACCGCTGGCGCGACGGTGGCTGTCGCCGTATCGCGAGACACTAATGAGCAGGACGGATCTTCACCAAAACACGAAGTGGTGGTCAGTTTTTCGAGTCGAGAGCGCGAAGTTTGACCGCCCCCGTGTGATCTGGGCGGATTTTGGCGTCAGACCACGCGCGATCGTTGTCAACGCCGGCGAATGCGTCGTCCCGCTCAACACCTGTTACGTAGCCAGCTGTCCATCACTTCCGGACGCATTCGCACTCACTGCAATCCTCAACGGTCCGTTGGCCGCCGCCTGGCTCAATGCCATCGCCGAACCCGCTCGTGGCGGTTTTCATCGCTACCTCGGCTGGACGATGTCGATTCTTCCACTCCCGTCCGATTGGAATCACGCGCGAAGCGTCCTGTCACCTCTTGGCGAGCGTGCGATGCACGGAGATGCGCCGGCGTCGGAGGAACTGCTTCATGCCTCACTCGACGCGTACGGTATCGATCAGGCCGCGGTGAAACCGTTGTTGTCGTGGAAGGTCGATTGCGATTAGCTGACCGTGTCGTGATTACGACAGTTCGGATCGTTCAGTCCAGAATTGCTCGCGTAATTCTTGGAGATAGTGGCGGCGAGCCCGTCCTCGGCTCGATAACGCTCCACCCCCACCAGCGCTCAGCCATCAAGCGGCTACTTGCGGCCATTGATCGATTCAACGGTGCGCTGCTGTGCGACGATGTCGGGATGGGTAAGACATACGTGGCGATCAGCATCGCCAGACTATTCGAGCGCCGCCTCGTCGTGATGCCGGCTGCTCTTGTATCGATGTGGAAAACGGCGCTGGCGAGAACCGGGATCGCCGCCGAACTGGTGACCTTCGAGGCTCTGAGCAGGTTTGATGTAGAGGATCGCTGCCAAGGCCGAACTCTCGCCTCGGGTCGGGAGCGAAATCCAGCGCGCGAACGAAAGCATTTCGATCTGGTCATTGTCGACGAAGCGCATCACGTTCGAAATCCGCTGACCAACAGATTCTTCGCTCTCGAGTCGTTGGTGCGCGACGCCAAGGTTCTGCTCCTCAGCGCTACTCCCATTCACAACGATCGCGGCGACCTGGCCGCGCTCCTTTCATTGTTTCTCGGGTCGCGCGCCCGTGCGCTGACCGCCAGCGAGCTCGCGCTGTGTGTGGTACGGCGCGAGCACCACCAACTCGGCCGATCCCTGCGCATTCCAACCGTACTCCCTGCCTTCCATCACGAAGTCCCGGACGATTCCACCGTTGTCGAGCAGTTGCTGGATCTTCCACCACCAGTCCCACTTCTCGACGGCGGGACGGCGAAGACACTCATCGGGCGCGGGCTTCTTCATCTCTGGGCATCGAGTGAGGCTGCATTTCGTGAAGCAGTGAGGAAGCGCATCGCGCGGGCGATTGCCTTGCGCGCGTCACTGGAGGCAGGGACTTACCCCACCGCGAAGGAGCTGGAATGGTGGGCGTACGGTGACGGCACGATTCAGCTGGCGTTCGCGGAGCTGCTGTCGACGCCAATTCCCGCGAACGCCGAGTTGCTGTCGGCGATTCGGACGCACCTCGAGGCGTTGCAAAGGATCCAGGCTGGATTCAGCTCGCGCTCGCTAATCGATGAGGCCCGTGCTCGTATCGTCGCTGAGGTTGCGGCAGGCGATTCACACAGACACACCGTCGCCTTCGCCCAGTATTCCGAGACCGTTTCGATGCTGTTCCGACGTTTGTCGAGAGCGACAAGGTTGGCGATGCTCACGTCGCACGGCGCGCGCGTCGCCGGCGGCGCCCTGAGCCGCAGCGAGGCAATCTCCCGCTTTGCGCCGGTAGCAACTGGATCTCCAGTGCCGCCGCCGGCTGAACGGATCGACCTGCTGTTGACCACAGACCTTCTCAGTGAAGGAGTCAATCTGCAGGATGCAGATACGGTCATTCACCTCGACGTCCCCTGGACGGTCGCGCGGTTGGAACAGCGCGTCGGCCGCGTCGCACGGCTCGGATCGTTTCACTCGTCTGTACACGTTCACGTGCTTCGCCCGCCCCGCTCCGCCGATGAAGTGCTGAGAGGCGAGTCGATCGTTCAGAGCAAATGGCATCTGGCGAAAGGCGTTGTTGGGACCAGCGCACCCGATCCGGGATTCGAATGTGCAATCGTCACCCAGACGTCAAACCAGTCGGCGAGTCAGGCCACACCGGAGAAAGTCGAGCAGCTGCGCGCCATTCTCGAGCGGTGGATCATGCCGGGCGACGACCATTACTCTGATACCAGCGCAACGGTCGCGGCTACGATGCGCTCGTCCACCTCAGGATTCATCGCCGCGATATCCTTGCACGGAGCACCGCGGCTGCTCATTGGCTTGAAAGATCGAGTCGTGGCAGATCTGGCAACCCAGATCGAGACGTGCACCCAAGCCGACGGGGACGAAACGACGACAGACCCGGACGATGTCAGCCGAGTCCTCGGGTTGATCTCGAAATGGGCCGACGAGGAGAACGCGATTGCTGCAGCTGGCCTCGCATCGTCCAACGCACTGCGACGTAGAGACCTCACAAGCCGCATTGACGCCTCGATCGCTTCGGCACCGCCTCACCTGCGCAGCGCACGACTGGCTGCCGCCCAGATCGCTCGCACCATCGTCACTAATCCGCAGTGCGCGGCGGTCGAACGGGA
>AR_comb_assmDRAFT_10104269_pt1 | contig 10130 bp, 25 predicted proteins | sample ArasoioldDNA_FD_10543 | JGI IMG/M metagenome (IMG submission 10543) | reverse complement strand
GGAGGTGACCGTCCGCGCGTTCCGATTCGCGGACTGCTGATGCCGCGTCCCCGCCTGCCGCTGGCAGTCAACGCCATCCTCATAGCCATCGGCATGCTCGCGGTCGGAGGGCGAACCGCTATAGCCATAGCGCCCACCCCGCCAGCCTCGACCATAGTCGAACCAGGATCGACATGGACACAGACGAGCGTCCGAACCGTCAAACGGGTAGTCCACGGCCACGTCATCCACGAAAACCACAAAGTCTATGTCTACGTCCCCGTCGTCATCGTCCACACCGACCATCGCACCATACGAGTCCCCGCCCACAAACTCCCGCTCAGGTCGGCATCCGCGACCGTCGCCAACCCCCTCGTCACCGTCTATGTCCCTGTCGCGTCGACGATGTACGTCCCCACGACGGTCACGGAAACGACGACGGAGACTGATCTCGTGTCGACGACGATCACTGTGACGCTTCCGCTCGATCCCGCTCCATAAGCCGTGGGCCGGGCGTCCTCCGGGGGCGTCCCGGCCCGCCTAACCAGTCCAAGCCTCGCCCGGAGAGAGGAGCAGCAGCATGCCGAAACTCGTACCGATCCACAAGCCGACCGTCCAGTACCACGCTCCGCCCGGCCTCACGCATGGCTCGATGGGAGCACCAGTCCGCGTCGTCCTGCATGACACGGAAAGCCACGACGAGAAGGGCATCGGAGACATGCAGGGCATCGTCGCGTTCTGGCTCCGCGGGCCCGACAAACTCGGAAGCCAGTTCATCGTCGACGCCGAAGGCAACATCGCGCAGTGCGGCGAGCCGACCGAACTCATGTACCACACCGGCGGCGCGAACACCGGCAGCGTCGGGATCGAACAGGTCGGATTCGCCAGCTTCACGAAGAAGACGTGGGAGTCCAGGCCAGACCAGCTCATGAAGGTCGCCAAGCTCCTCGCCTGGCTCAACGCCGAGTACGGCATTCCGCTGCGCATTTCGACTGTCCACGGCGTCTCGACGCATGCGATGCAGTCGAAGATCCACCCCGAGTCGATGGGGCATACCGATCCCGGCGAGAACTATCCGCTCGGCGAGGTGCTCGCTATCGCGCAGGGCTTCAAGCAGGCCGGCGGGTGGCCGCCCGAGAACCAGGCGACGCCGAAGAAGCCGCGGCAGCGGCATGTCTACCACATCACCTACACGACGCGGAATGGAGCCAAGAAGACGATCGTGAACCACTCGCCCGGTCTATGGCTCACCGCGCATCCACGCGCGAAGCATCGCGGCGACGTCGTCATCCACCCCGTCCCCCGCCGGTGATTGTGATGCCCGCCGATGAGCGGGAGGGGAAAACCGTGATCGACGAGCGATTCGTCGACGAGTGGCTCGAGTTCGGATGGGCCGAGCTCGTCGCCTATCTAGCCAAGCACGCCGCGTTCTGGCGTGGGTGTGTCAAGAACGATCGAGAGGAGTCCCTGCCATGAACATCGACCTCAGCGCGTCGACGTGGAAGAAAGTCGTCCGCGTCTTCGTCTACGCGTTCCTCGGCGTCTACGGAGCGCCAGCCATCATCGGAGCTCTCAGCGGATCCCAGCCCGTCGACGTGAACGCGCTCCGCGCCGCCGCCGTCGCCGGCCTCGTAGCCGTCATCGGCCTGTTCTGGAACGCCGTCATGGATCCCTCGCCGATCCCGAGCCTCAACCCGGATAACCCCGCCGAGTGACGAAACCCCTCACCCAAGCAGAAGTGCGGCGCCTCGTCCACGAGGAGATGGCGAAACTCGGCGGCCATCTCCTAGCTGTCTACGGCGACCAGCCGAACGAGCCGGTCCGCCCCGAAGATGAACACCTCGCCCGTCTCGGCGGGTACCTCCTCACCACCTATGGAAAGGACGAAGCGTGACCAGGCCCGAACCCACGCTCCATAGCCTGCTGTGCATCATCGCCATCATCGTCGGCGTCCTCTTCTGGGCGGGGACCCTCCACGTCGATTCGCTGCACGCCGCGGTCGGCATCCTGCTCGCAGCGCTGGGATTGCTGCTGCTCTTGTGACCAGTTGTCCGATCGAGGCGCGGATCTTCATGGTCTGCGCGTCGATCGCGGCGATCGTCATCTCTCTTAGCCACGGCCTCGTTGTGCCGGTCGTCGCCGTGGCGGTCTACTTGGTGGTCGCGGCGCTGGTCGGGTAACGTCTGGGTTGGCGTCTCGCCCTTTGGGCCACTTGCCCTGGCCCGTTCCTCACTAGAACGGGGCGAGGCGCCGCCTTTTACCGGTAGCCGCGCCGCTCGCGCGCTTCACGCGTCTTGCGGCCGTGGCGGATGCTGCGCCACAGGCCGAGTGGCCAGAACACGATCCACAACGCGACGCGGCCGAGCCACTTCATTGGCTCCCACCACCAGCCGACGATGCCCCAATATGCGAGTCCGTGCGCGGTTCGGGATGGGCCGTGATACTCGCTCATAGGTGGATCCTAACAGTCGGAGCGTGGACGATGGTCGCCGTCGAAACGTCGACGAGGCGCACCTTCACACGGTAGCCGACGCCATACCAGAGCGGCGTCCTGAGAGTGGCGGTGTCCATGCCGTTCGCCATTGTGACGACGTGGTGGACGGTGCGGACGAGTTCGAAGCCGGGGCCAGAGCGGTGGCGATAGAGCTTGTAGGTGATGATGGCGGCGTCGCCGTTGGGGATCTGGTATGCCGTGGTGGCGGTGAACGCGTTTGTTCGCGCGACGGTGACGAGCGGCGCGGAGAGCGTCACGTCTTCGGTTGAGGCGTTGGCTGTGCCGGCGAGGATGCCGACGCCGGCGACGATCGTGGTGATGATGGCGAGGTTCCGCATGGTCTTGCCCTCCTTGCGGGTCGAATAAGGGTACAGCCAAAAGATTAGCCCCCAAAGGTGGTGGTGTCAAATGATTGGCCCTTATTCGCCGTGGAGGATCTGGTGGACTCGCTGGTAGCTCATCCCGGCCGCCTCGCTGATCGCGCGGAGCGAGCACCCGACTTCGGCTGCGTCGCGGATCGACTCGTTCAAGAGGTTCCGCGCCTGGTCCGAGTTCTTTCGGCACCGCTTCAGGTGGCGAAGCGACGCGGCCTGGGTGGGCGTGAGTTTGCGGCGCCCCGGCATTGCCCCCGTAGTTTCCACCCAAAACGCTCCGAGTCCTACCGAGTTGTCTAGGAATGGCGTCACCCCGGCGCCGCTCGGAGGGCACGAGTGAAAGGCGAAAGTGGTTGCGTTACTTGACGGGCAACGCGGTGTCGTGGTAAAACCCGCGGCGGATTCGGCGAGGCGAACGAGGCGCCCCGCCGCCGGTACACGACAGGTGGGAAAGGTGCGACCTATGGACGGGTGGATGGACGGCGCTGACCTCGAAATGCATCGGCTGCGCCCCAAGAGGTACGCTGCGCCAAGGATGCCCGACCCGCCCGACCCGCTCCCCAATCCTGATCTTGAGCGGCGCCAACTCCCCCGCAACGTCCATCTAGGGCGTGTCCCCCATGAGAACGTCAGGATGGCCGACGAGTGGATCCGGTCGGTCCGTTGGCTCGTCGCGCTCCGCGCGCTCGGCGTCGACGAGGGTCGCTGCTCTCTGGGTATAGATCGTCGGTCGCAGGTGGGGCCGGAACGCCGGCCGCTGCATCACTGACGCGTCCCAAGAGGAAGTCGACCGTCGTGTCGAGGTGGTCGGCGAGCGCGACGAGTTTCCACTGTTCGCGGGGGAAGTTCTGGTCGCCTTCCCAGCGTTGGATGTCGGCTTCGCGGACTCCGACCTTCTGCGCGAGCTGGTACTGGGTGAGCGCGTGGTGCTTGCGGAGCCACGCGATCCGGCCTCCGAAGGTGTCTGGCATCCGTGCCATAGCCCGCCAATATAGGGCCAAAGTATTGGCCCGTCAAGTGTGGAGGCAAGCGGGCTTACACGACTTTACCGTTTATCGCCATCCCCGGATCGTGGTATCCACCAGATCCCCCTTTTGGGGGATGTAGAGGCTAACGACTTGACCCGATTAGTTGGGGGTGATATGTTGGCCCCTAATGAAGTTCCTCGGCGCGAAACTCCTCCAGGCCCGCAAAGACGCCGGCCTCACCCGCGACCAACTCGCGGAGAAAAGCGGAGTGTCGAAAAGCATGATCAAGCTGCTCGAAAACCAGGCCGCCGCGAACACGACGCTCGACACCGCCGGCAAGCTCGCCTCGGCGCTCGACGTCGACCCGGCCGTCCTGATCGAGCTGAACGGGGAGGCCGTCGCGTGATCACCATCCTCTGCCTCGCCGCGCTCATCACCGGCATCGTCCTGTGCGCCGTCCTCGCCGAGCCGTGGCAGCGGACCCGCTACGACGAACTCGCCGCGTCGGCTCGGCGCCGCTTGAATGAGTTCCGCCTCGACGACTTCGACGAGATCGACGCCGCGATCGCGCGGGAACTCCACCGAGAAGCGAGCGGAGAATGACGAGCGTCGTCGTCGCTGCCCAAGAGCTCCACCAGCTCCACCAGGAAGCCGAGCGGAGCTATCTGCGCGGCCAGTACCCCGCAGCGATCCACGACATCTACGTCCGCACCTACGTCGAAGCGATCGTGGTCGAGCGGAAGCGGCGCCGCGAAGAGGCCGACCAGTGACGAGCGAGCAGATGACAGCGTTGCGCGCCGAGTTCAAGCCCGAACAGATCGGGAAGCTCCCCAAGCCGACGAAGAAGGAAAACCCGAAGGGCCGCTGCAAGGAATGCGGCGGCTGGCACGGCTTGCCGGCGGTGCATCTCGACTACGTCGGCCACGCCGCCGTCACCGATCGCCTCATCAGCGTCGACCCCGACTACGAGTTCGGCCCCGTCCTCGACGTCAACAAGCGGCCGGTGAAGGAACAGGACGGCAGCGTCCTCCACTACCTCACAATCGCAGGGTCGACGAAGTACGAGTGGGGAGACGGCCCGAACATGAAAGAGATCAGTAGCGACGCGATCCGGCGTTGCGCGATGCGGTTTGGCGTGGCGCTCGACCTTTGGGCGAAGGAACCGCTCGCCGGCCACGAAGACGCGCCCGAACCTGTTCAGCCTCAGCCTGAGAAGCCGCCGCTGCTCACCACGAAGAGCCAGCAGCAGAAGATCGCCATCACCGCCAATGATCACGGCATCGACGACCATCTCCGCTACCGCATCACTCGTCGCCTCTTCGGCGTCACCAGCTCCAAAGACGTCCCGCGAAGCGGCGTCAATCGACTCCTCGAAGCGTTCGTCGGATTCGCCGGAGACCCCGACAAGGGGCTCAAGTACCTTCTGAAGTGGGAGGCCGAGAATCTTCCGTCGACGGCGGCGCAGGCGATCCGCGAACCCAGCGAAGACCACGTCCTCACCCGCGAAGAACTCGAAGCGGCCGGCCAAACCAACTTCGACGAACCCGCCATCCCGTCATGACCGGGTTCGTCCTCATCGTGAGTCTCGGCTGGCCCGTCGCCGCGTACTGCGCGTACCAGTGGTGGAAGGCCGACATGGACGTCGACATCCTCGAACAGCGTTGCGAACACCTCGTGCGGCTCTTAGAGCGGGCCCGTGACGCGATGCGTGGTCGTGTCCAGGCACGCCCGGCGCCTCGACACTGGGGCGAACGTCCCTATGACCGCATCGTCGCCGACATGGGCCTCAACCAGCCTCCCGACCATCCGCCAACCCTCAGCGTTGTGCCCGACGCAGCGGATGGTCGGGAGGCACACAGCCACGCCGAAAGGGGCACCACCCGATGACGCCCGCAACACCAGCCGAATACGGCGCCGCATGGCTCGACGAGCACGACCCCGACTGGGCCAGCCGCATCGACCTCGCCTGGCTCAACCTCAACAATCCGTGTCGCTGCATCCTCGGCCAGCTCTACAGCACCAACGGCCGCAACGGCTACAAGCGGTTCTTCGACACGAAGGGCGAGGAATGGACGTACCGCCTCGGCTTCGACGTCCCCGACACCGTCCCCGCTGATGAGATTGCGATCGAGTTCGCCGAGCTGACGGCGGAATGGTCACGCCTCGTCGCGGCCCGCCAAGCCAAACCCACTACGACCCCGGAGGTCACCGTCCCATGACTCGCAAGCGTGCTGCACTCATCGGCGCGGTCTGCGCCCTCGCCGGCAGCGCCGCCACCGCCGGCGCCCAGACCACCGACATCCTCGGACACGGAGGCGTCACCTACGTCTTCGACGCTCAGTGCCACCGCGTCACGTTCGTACCGCCCGGCATCAGCACGAAGGAGGGGTTGAACGTGACGGCGCAGCAGGTGACGTGCCTCGTTCGCCGGCCCGACCCGTTCGCGCGTTGCGTGAAGCGCCTCGGCGCCGCTCCGAGCGTCGTCGGACGGTTCGACCACGGACCGGGCAAGCCCGGCGACTGGACGAACGTCGACCAGCTCCAGGCATACGTCTCGGCGGTCGCCGCGTGCTCGAAGGCGCGGTACTAGGGCGATCGTGAAGCACGGTTCGCCACCCGATCGCGTCTACACGGCGGCGATTCTCCGCGACGAGATCCGCCGGCTATGGCCGCTGCGCCACGCGCGCCTGTTCTATCGGCACGTCATCCGTTCCGACGCCCACACGATCCGTCGCATGGAGGCCAGGCAATCGTGACTCGGGATCAGCTCCAACTCGTCGCGCCGCCACCGCCCAAGGAAGGCGCGACCACAGCCCCGGCCGGCACTCCCCACCCAAGCGCGACCGCAAGCGCGCAACTGGGACCGGCCGGGGCACCCCCACCCCGACCCAGCAGCCGCCACGTCCTCCGCGGCATCTGCCGCGACTGCGGCAAAGCCCCCGACGTCGACCCGCTCACCCTCACCCTCAAAAAGCATCGCTACCCCAAATGGAACGCCCAAGGCCGCACCGGCACATGCCCCGGCAGCGGCACCATCCCCACCAAATACGGATGGGTCGAACCCCTCACATGACGCGCCACATCACCCGCACAGACCGGAACCGGATACTCGCCGCGACGCGCTACGGCCCGCAACGCTGCACCTGCGGCGCCCAGATCATCCGCGCCCGCACCAGCGCCAGCGAACTCACCAAGACGTGGACCGCCAGCGAAGACGGCCACTGGTGGCTACACCCCATCACCGGCGTCATGCATCCGTGGGATCCCGACGATCTCGGCGACTTCTACCGCTTCCGCCCCCACTCCTGCATCCTCGCCTGCAACCCCGACGAGTCCGACCAGTGAACGCAGACCCCGCAAACAGCGACTTTCCCAGCCGCGAACGCTTGACGCGGATCGCAGAACTCGCCACCCTCGTCCGCCAGGCCGTGCGCGACAAGTCCTACCAGGGCTGCCCCGTCGGTCTCGTGGTCGCCGAGTACCTTCGCTGGAAGGAACACGAATACGGGGCTGCGGAACTCACCATCCGCGACTACGAGATCCCCCTGGCATACCTATGCCTCGACCACCCCACCCTCGAACTCGTCGACTTCGAACCACCGACCGGCCGCAAGCTAGTCCGCGAATTCCTCGACCGCCACTGGGGCAGCGGAGCACCAGCCTACGCCCGCACCCGCAGCAAGGCCGGCGTCCGCAGCGGCAGGACGAAGGCGAAGAACCTCTCCATCCTCAGCGACTTCTTCAACTGGGCCGTCGGCGAAGACCTCCTCAAAGGCTCGCCGACGATCGGCATCGCCCGCCCGAAACGCCGCGACACGCGTCGGAACGTCTACCAGGGCGACGAGCCGAAACGGATCCTCGCCGCGTGTGAGACGGAACGCGAACGCTGCGCCGTCGCCATCCTGATCGAGTACGGCCTCCGGAAGTCCGAGCTCGCCGCGATCCGCCTCCGAGACTACGACACCGGCCGGCGGATCCTCCACATCACCGGAAAAGGCGGGAAGATCCGCACCCTCCCCGTCGCCAACGACGCGCTCCGCCTGCTCCTAGACGCGCACTGGCTCGACCGCCTCGCCACCGGCGACCGCGACGAATACCTCATGTACCCCCAGAAGTACGGGCCTCGCCGCGACCCGGACGGGCCGCCGCTCGGACTGAACTGGGAGGATCGCCACGCGCCGCTGAAGGCCGCCGCGATGCACAACTGGTGGAAGCGCCGCCTCGCCGCAGCCGGCGTCCCCCAGTCGCGGAAAATGCACGAGATGCGGCACACCGCGGCGACGGATCTACTCCGCTCGTCGGGGAACCTAGAGCTGACGCGGCAGATGCTCGGCCACGCCGACATCAAGACGACTGCGATGTACGCCCACCTCGACATGGACGACTTGGCGGAGGCGCTGCGGCTCCTCTCTGAAAAGCGCGCCCAGGAGGCGACCGAGGCGCAATGAGTTCGGCTCTCGAACGCATCTCCGTGGCCCGGCGGGAGCTTGAACTCGCTACGTCCTTCGATGATGTGCGGCGCATCCGGGACACCGCCGAGGCGTTCCGCGCCTACGCGCAGGCCGCTGGGATGGGCTTGGAGGCGATGAACCAGGCGGCCGAACTCAAGCTCCGCGCCGAGCGGAAGGCCGGAGAGATGCTTTCCGAGATGCCGAAGAACCCCGGTGGGCGCTCTACCTCTACCACCGTGGTAGAGGTAGGAGTCTCCCACAACCAATCCTCACGGTGGCAACGAATCGCGTCCGTCCCAGAGGAGTCCTTCGAGGATTACCTGGCATCGGCCCAGGAGTTGACGACGGCTGGACTGCTCAAACTCGCCAAGCGAGCTTCCTACGAGAACACGCCGAAGGTCGTGCCGATGCCGACGGGCCGGTACAGCGTCGTCGTCTCCGACCCGCCATGGCAGTACGGCAACAGGGCCACACGCGGCGCCGCCGAAGACCACTACCCCACCATGACCATCGACGAGCTCTGCGCGCTCCCCGTTGACGAGTGGGTAGCGGAAGAGGCGCACCTCTACCTCTGGACGACCAACGGCTTCCTCCGAGAAGCCTTCCAGGTCGTAGACGCGTGGGGGTTCGCCTACAAGACGTGCCTGACCTGGGTCAAGCCGCAGATCGGGCTCGGGAACTACTTCCGCAACAACACCGAACACGTCCTGTTCGGCGTCCGTGGCGGCCTCCGCACCCAGGCCCGCGACGTGCCCACCGCGTTCGAAGCTCGCCGCGGCCGGCACAGCGCCAAGCCCGGCATGTTCTACGACCTCGTCGAGAAGTGCTCGCCCGGACCGTATCTTGAGATGTTCGCCCGGTCGCAGCGGTTCAACTGGGACAGTTGGGGCAATGAGGCGCTCGAACATGTCGAGGTGGCATCGTGACGTCTAGGCGCTGGCACGTCGGCCAGGAGGTCCGTGTGGACGGCTTCCGGTTCAAGGTCGTTGCAGGAACGAAGCTACGTCGACACGACGGAGCTCCTGGTCACGACCTACGCCTTGAATGCTGGAACCCCGAGGAGTCTCGTTGGGTACCCGTCAAGATGGAACTCGGGGCCGTCCTTGCCGACTTCTTCTACGAGAACGAGGAGCACCTGTTCCGGCGCGACGAGGGGTTCGCTGGAGGGAGGAAGTACACCTACTTCATCAACTCCGCCATGACTTCAGGTTGGCTCCAAGCTGCGCGGACTCTCAACCGAGAGAGGAAGGCGCGCGATGATCGTCGAGGAGAAGCCGCGTGAACCGTTCACACCGATCAGAGCACGCAAACGGCTTGGTTACGCGGAATAGTGGAGGCGGCGGGAATCGAACCCGCGTTACCGCCATATCGTTCCTGGGCTATCGGTGGAGATGGTTCGGTGAGTAGCAGCGGCCACTCTACCGACAATCACGCGGCCGATGATGACGAGGCCCGTCGTCTCATCGAACTCTGGGCTGAAGACATTACCGCCGCCACCGACCGAGTCTTCGCGGCGCTTCGCCGGCTCGTGGCTCGCTATGAGGACGATGATGACTGACCGCAACGCGATTCCAAGTCGCGCGGCCAAGGATGCCGAGTTCATCGCTGGACATCGGTACGCATGGAATGTCCACGTTGATCCGTGGATTCGCGGCTTCTGCACGGGCTATATCTGGACATGGAAGGTGCTCGGCTGGCTGGGCTTCAAGGAAGAGGTGCCGGAGTGACTGGCCGCGCGATCCATACTCGCGTCCGCCGCATCCGCATCAGGATCGCGCTCTGGATTCTGCCGCGCGACTGGTCGGCTGCTGGCCCGGTCGAACGAGGGAGGTTTGTCGAATGACGGACGCGACTGAACATCGCG
>AR_comb_assmDRAFT_10497948_pt1 | contig 10131 bp, 3 predicted proteins | sample ArasoioldDNA_FD_10543 | JGI IMG/M metagenome (IMG submission 10543) | reverse complement strand
GATCCGCCGTCGCCGGGCGAGCGGAGATCGCCAGCGCGCAAGCGCAACCGCCGGCGCCCTCGCCGCTGCCACTTGCGGAGTTCGAGCCGAAGAGCATGCTGCACGTCGGCATGACGACGGTGCAGCGCGCGCGCTTTCCGGTCGTCGATTTCCACACCCACGTCTCGCGTCGCCGGGCGAGCAAGCCGCCGGTGCCGCCGGCCGACCTGCTGAAGACGATGGACGCCGTCAATCTGCATACGATGGTGAACTTGACCGGCGGCTTCGGTGAGGACTTGTCGGCGACAATCGCGGTCTTCGACCGGGCATTTCCACGCCGCTTCCTGTCGATGACCGAGCCCGCGTGGGCGCGCGCCACGGAGCCCGGTTATGCGCGATGGCAGGCCGACGAAATCGCGAATGCCAAGGCCGCGGGCGCGGTCGGCGTCAAAGTACTGAAGACGCTGGGCCTCTATCTCCGCGACGGCGGTCCGACCGGAAAGCTGGTGACGGTCGACGACCCGCGCTTCGATCCGATGTGGGAGGCCTGCGGAAGGCTGGGAATGCCCGTCGCGATTCACGTCGGCGATCCGGAGGCCTTCTTCCTCCCGATCGATCGCTTCAACGAGCGCTTCGAGGAGCTGAACGCACATCCGGACTGGTCGTTTCATGGAAAGGACTTCCCATCGTTCAAGGAGATCCTGGAGGCCCGGGACCGTGTGTTCGAGAAACACCCGAACACGACCTTCGTCGGACTGCACGTCGGCCACTGGGCCGAGAATCTGCAGGCGGTCGGCGAGACGCTCGACCGCTTTCGCAACGTGCACGTCGAGATTGGTGCCCGCATCGGTGAGCTCGGGCGGCAGCCGCGCGCCGCGGCAAAATTCCTCGACCGCTACCAGGACCGGATTCTCTTTGGCACCGATGCGATCCCACTGGGCTTCGAAACCCCGCAGCAGGTGTTCGGCGAGGAGCTTTACCGGATCTACTACCGATTCCTCGAAACCGAGGACGAGCACTTCGACTACGCGCCGGCGAAACGCCCACCGCAGGGTCGTTGGAAGATCTACGGCCTCGGTCTGCCCGACGGGATTCTGCGCAAGGTCTACAATGGCAACGCGCAGCGGATCCTCGGGTTGAAGCTGATCTGACCTACATCTACTTGACGCAATTCTTGAAGGGTGGCCGAGCTATCTCCACTCCTTGATCCAGAGGTACCGCTCTACATGCGAGCGCGACGATGGGCAGGGCGAAGAGATGGTGGCTCACGTCGTGAGCTGCACCTTGGGGAACCGTGCTCGGCCGTCCCGATGTTGATGATGCCGAAGGCGATCTGCGATCACGTCGACGATCTGCAGTCGATTGGCGAACTGCTGGGCGAATAGTTCTGCTAGAATAAGGAGCCCCCCCAGAGAACTACTCGCTATGTATCAGCCCCGCCTCTGCGGGTTTGCGCTCGTCGTGTGCCTGTTGACACCCGCCGTAGCGTCGGCACAGAAACTCGTCACCGCCGGAGGCCAGGGCACGAGCCCAGCGGTCCGCGTCTTCGACGCAAGCGGCACCGATCAAACGTTCCTCGCGTATCCCGCCGGATTCCGCGGCGGCGTCCGTGTCGCACTCGGCGACGTCACAGGCGACGGCGTGCTCGACATCATCACCGGCGCGGGGCCAGGTGGCGGGCCGCACGTGCGCGTGTGGAACGGAACCGACTTGACCGAAGTCGGCGGCTTCTTCGCGTACGACCCGGCGTTCCCGGGCGGCGTCTTCGTCGCGGCCGGCGATGTCAACGGCGACGGCAAGGCGGACATCATCACCGGCGCCGGACCCGGCGGTGGTCCTCACGTGCGTATCTGGGATGGGGCAACCTTTGCCGAGATCGGGGGCTTTTTCGCCTACGACCCGGCTTTTCCCGGCGGCGTCAACGTCGCCGCCGCCGACATCAACGGCGACGGTCTGGCCGACATCATCACCGGCGCCGGACCGGGCGGTGGACCGCACGTCCGCGTCTGGAACGTCGCCACTCTGACTGAACTTGGTGGCTTCTTCGCCTACGACCCCGCCTTTCCTGGCGGCGTCAACGTGGCCGCCGCCGACGTCGACGGCGATGGGCGAGCCGAGATCGTCACTGGCGCCGGACCGGGCGGCGGACCGCACGTCCGCGTCTGGAACGGCACGACCTTTGTCGAGCTCGGCGGCTTCTACGCCTACGACCCCGCGTTTCCAGGGGGCGTCGTTGTCGGCACGGTGGACCTCGATCGGGACGGCCGGTACGAGCTCGTCACGGGCCCGGCGCTCGGCGCACCGCTCGTGCGGCTCTGGACTGGTACGACCTTCTTGCTTTTTGGCGAATACTTCGCGTACGACCCGGCCGCCACGAACGGGGTCTTCGTCGGCTCGTCGGGCGGGGCGAGCCCCTTGAGGTTCACGAGCGCCAGCAGCACGACCTTCACGGCTGGCACGGCTAGTACGTTCTCGGTCACGACGAGCGGCGGCGGGACGCCTCCGCCGACGCTCACGGTAACCGGCACGCTGCCTGCTGGCGTCACCTTCATAGACAACGGCGACCGGACGGCCACGCTCGCAGGGACGCCGGGCGCCGGCACCGGCGGCAGCCATCCGCTGACGTTCACGGCGACGCTCAGCGGCCGGCCGCCCGTCACGCGGAGCTTCACTCTGACGATCAACCAGGCGCCCGCGATCACGAGCGCCGCCGCCACGACGTTCAGCCGCGGAGCGCCTGGAACGTTCACTGTGACGACGACGGGAGTTCCGGCGCCGCAGTTGACGGTGGCGGGTCCGCTGCCGTCAGGCGTGACCTTCATCGACAACGGGAACGGCACCGGCACGTTGAGCGGCACGCCGGCAGCGGGGACCGGAGGGCCGTACGTCCTGGCAATCTCCGCGAGCAACGGCATCGGAACCGGCACGATCCAGAACTTCATGCTGACCGTGAGCGGCGCACCAGCCATCGCCAGCGCGACGACGACGACCTTCACCGTTGGCAATGCCGGCACGTTCACAGTGACCGCCGTCGGCACGCCGACGCCGGCCCTCACCGTCCTTGGTGCGCTGCCGGCCGGCGTGACCTTCGTCGACAATGGCAACGGTACCGGCACGCTCAGCGGGACGCCAGCCGCCGGCACGGGCGGAACGTATCCGATCACCTTCACGGCGGCGAACGGCGTCCTGCCGAACGGCACGCAAGCCTTCACGCTGAACGTCAATCAGGCGCCGGCGATCACGAACGCGACCGGCACGACGTTCACGGTCGGCGCGGCCGGATCGTTCACGGTGACGACCAGCGGCTTCCCCGCGGCGGCGCTGACTCGCGGTGGTGCAGCGCTACCCGCCGGCGTGACGTTCGTCGACAACGGCAACGGCACCGGCACGTTGAGTGGCACGCCCGCCGCCGGCACGGGCGGCACATTCGCGATTACCTTCACCGCCACGAACACCGCCGGCGCCACTGCCCCGCAGGCCTTCACGCTGACGGTAAACGGTGCGCCGACGTTCACCAGCGCGAGCACGACGACGTTCACGGTAGCCAGCGCGGGCACGTTCACGGTCTCCGCCGTCGGTCCTCCGATGCCCGCGATCAGCGTCACCGGTGCGCTGCCGGCCGGGGTGACGTTCGTGGACAACGGCAACGGCACCGGCACGCTGAGCGGGACGCCCGCGGCGGGCACGGGCGGTACCTACGCGATTACCTTCACGGCGGCGAACGGCGTCCTGCCGAACGGCACGCAAGCCTTCACCCTGAACGTCAATCAGGCGCCGGCGATCACGAGCGTGACCAGCACCACGTTTTCGATTGGCACCGCCGGATCGTTCACCGTCACCACGAGCGGATTCCCTGCGCCAACCGTAACCATCGGCGGTGCCGCGCTACCGGCGGGCATCACATTCGTCTACGATGGCAACGGCACCGGCACGCTGAGCGGGACGCCCGCAGCCGGCACGGGCGGTACCTACGCGATTACCTTCACCGCCACGAACACGGCGGGCTCAAGCGCGCTCCACGCCTTCACGCTCACCGTCAACCAGGCGCCGACGATCACCACCGCGAACACCACCAGCTTCACGGTCGGCGTCGCAGGAACGTTTACGGTGACCACTACGGCGTCACCCGTCGCGGCGATCACGCGGACCGGCGGCGCGCTGCCCGGAAATGTGACGTTCGTCGACAACGGCGACGGCACGGGTACACTGAGCGGGACGCCCGCGGCCGGCACGGCGGGCGCATACGCGTTCACCTTCACCGCGGCCAACGGCGTCCCGCCGGACGCGGTACAGGCATTCACGCTCAACGTTCAGCAAGCGCCGGCCATCACCAGCGCCGCCGCGACGACCTTCACCGTCGGCACCCCCGGGACGTTCACCGTGACGATGACCGGGTTTCCGACGCCGACCGTGACGCAGACAGGCACGCTGCCGACCGGCGTCGCGTTCACCTCGGCCACGCGCGTGCTCGCCGGCACCGCGACGCAGACCGGCGTCTTCCCGCTGCAGTTCACCGCCGCCAACGGCGTCCCGCCGGACGCGGTGGAGAACTTCACGCTGAACGTCGTCTGTCCGGCGATCACGGTGACGCCGGGGACGATGACCGAGGGGCTGTATCAGACGCTGTACGGCGGGGTGGACTTCAATCAGGCCGGCAGTACCGGCGCCGTCTTTACGTGGGCCGCCACCGGCCTTCCGGCCGGGTTGAGCATCAACGGCACCACCGGCGTGGTGTCGGGCACGCCGACCAACACCGTATTGAACGGCGCCGTCGTCGTCACCGTCACCGACAACTTCGGCTGCCAGGGCACGGTGAATGCGACGATCACCGTCCGCCCAACGACCGACAACGAGAATTACGCCGGCGGCGTGGGCCACACGCAGTACATCGTCGGCGCTCCCATTCCGGGGACACCGCACGTCTTTGCCAATGACAACGTGAAGATCGGCGACAGCGGCCCGGGCGTGCTGTTGGTCACGTTCCCTGCGACGTCACCGAATGGCGCGATCGTGGAAGGCGCGACGGACGGCACGTTCACCTATACACCTAACCTCAACTTCGCGGGGCCGTCCGACAGCTTCACCTACACATTGACCGATGGCAACGGCGTCACCAACACCGGAACGGTCACGATCAATCTGAGCGGTCTGGTGTGGTACGTCAACAGTGCGGGCGGCGCCGGTGACGGCCGCTCGCACAATCCGTTCAACACGCTGAACGCCGCGGCGACGCCGTCGGCGACGGGCTCGTTCATCTACGTGCACTCGGGCGGCGCGACGACGTCCGGCAACCTGGCGATGGACGCGAACCAGACGCTTGCCGGTCAAGGTGCGGTGTTCACGCTCAACGGATTGTCCGTCGCGGCGGGCACGCGACCGACGCTGACCGGCACCGTGACGTTGGCGAACGCCGACGCGGTGACCGCGGTCAACTTCTCCGGCGCCAGTCCGGCGCTGACGGCCTCCGCCGTCGCGATGACGCTGCCCTCCGTCATCGATCAGGTCAACGTTACTGGCGGCACCAGCGCCCTGAGCCTGACGAACGTCACGGCCACCGGCACCGGGGCGATCACCGTCAGCAACGCCAGCTTCACGAACACGAGCGCGGCGGAGGTGTTGATCTCAGGGGGGAACCTCCCAGTGACCTTCGCCAGCAACGCCACGATCAGCAGCAACGCCGGCCGCTCGATCGACATTCAGAACCGGACCGGCGGCACGGTCACCTTCTCCGGCGCTGTCACCGACACCGGCACCGGGATCTTCCTCAACGCCAACACGGGCTCGAGCATCAACTTCACGGGCGCACTGACGCTGAACACCGCAGCCAATCCCGCGTTTACTGCCACCGGTGGCGGCACGGTCAGCGTGGCTGGGTCGGCCAATACCATCGCCACGACGACAGGGACGGCGCTGAACGTCGCCAATACCACCATCGGCGCGAGTGGGATGACGTTCCGATCCATCAGTGCCAACGGTGGAGCCAACGGCATCGTGCTTTCCAACACCGGTGCCACGGCCGGGTTGACGGTGACCGGCAACGGCGGAACATGCACGCCTGCCGCTCCCACGTGCACGGGCGGTCGCATTCAGAACACGGTGGGTGCCGACAACAGCACCGCAACGCCGGCGGGCACCGGCATCGTGCTCAACAATACGAGCCATGTGTCGCTAACACGTATGCGGCTGGACAATCACACCAACTACGCGATTCGTGGCACCAGCGTGAACGGCTTCGTCTTCGATAGCGGGCTTGTGGACGGCGCGAACGGCACAAACGTCGCGACACCGTTCAACGACGGCAGCTTCGTCTTCTTCGGCGTCACCGGCTCGTCGTCGGGAATGACCGGGACGAGCGCCATCACCAACAGCACGATTCAGGGTGGTCACCAGCGGAACATCGCCATCGACAACTCGGTGGGCACACTCAACCTGACGGTGAGCGGCAATACGATTCGCCGGACCAGCGACGCCGCTGGCGATGATGGATTCTTCCTGGAGGCCGACACCTCCGCGAACGTGACGCTCGCCATTACCAACAACACGTTTGCCAGGCACGGCGGCGATCACATCAACATCACAATGCTGGATAACGCAGTCGTCGACGCCACGATCACCGGCAACACGCTGCATGGCAACTACACGGGCACGCCCGAGGGCAACCATCCGATCGGTCTCGGCCAGGGTATCTTCCTGTTCGGAGCAACGTTCAACGGGACGTTCACCTACGACGTCTCGAACAATGGCACCGTCGCTGTCCCCTTCCGTGGCAACCGGCAGGGCGGCGCGATCAACGTCAACAAAGGCAGTGGCACCGGTACCTTCAGCGGCAGCATCACCAACAACGTGATTGGCGATCCAGCGGTCGTCGGCTCGGGGTCGTCCGAGGCGTTCGGCATCATCGTCGGTGCCAGGGGCGCCGGCGGCTCACACACCACATTGATCAACAACAACCAAGTCCGCCAGTACTTCGATCGAGGCATCGTGCTCGAAGCCGGTGAGGGCAGCGCGGCGCTGAACGCGACGGTGACGAACAACACGCTCTCGGACTTCGCCGACGCCGTCAACTCGTTGCACGGCATCCATTCCGACAACGGCATCATTGGTGGCGACACCAATGCCGTCTGCCTGAACATCAGCGGCAACTCGGTCGCAGCCGCCGGCAACGAGCCTGCGGGCGGCGCTGATATCAGAGTGCGACGCGGAATGAGCACCACCGTGAGCATTCCGGGGTTGGGCGGTACGAACAATGCCGCCGCAAAGGCCCGCCTGCAGGCGCTCAATCCAACGGCGACGACTATAACGGTCACGGGCAACGGGTTCAGCAACATCGCGTCGTGCCAGATACCGTGAGGTGTTCACAGCCGAGAACTGGTGCGGGGTGGGGTGCGGAGTCGTGTCGCCCTGGCGACGCAAACAGACGACAGGCTGGCATCGTGCTCACGGCGGCCGACCACGCGATTCTTGCGTGCCGCGCTCGACGAGATCCTCAGGGCACCAACAGCGTCGAGCGAACTATCGCCGTTCGCGCCGACGCGTCACCTCCTCGACGCCGACGCCATCGGCGCGATGACGACGCACGATCTGAGCCTGGCGGAAGAGGAGCCGCTGAAGAGCACCGCGCAGTTCATGCACTTCTCGGAGACGCTCGACGCGGACGGGACGATGCGCTTCGACTACACGCTGAAGCCGGGGCTGGCCACGTCGCGGAACGAGTTGCGGTTGATGCAGATGATTGGGATTGAGCTGTAACGACAGGGTGCCGCGGAGTTTCGACGTCAGTCCAATCGGATCTCCGAAGCTCTCGGGGCATTCGTCAGCGGGGCGGGCACATTCGGATAGACTGGCGTTTTCGACGTGATCGGAGTGACTGCCATGAAGACGTCCAGTCTGCTGATCTGTGTGTTGTTGTCCAGTTCGGTCGCCGCCGATCAGAATGAAGAGCCAGGACGCCAGACGTTCGTCAGCCGGTGCGCCGCGTGCCACGGCACCGACGGAAACGGCGGCGAGCTCGGTCCCAACATCGCAACGCGAGTGCCCTTACGGACCGATCAGGATCTGACGACCGTCATTCGGCAGGGACTGGTCGCGGCGGGGATGCCCGCCTTCGCGAACCTGTCCGATACGGAAAGCACGGACCTCGTCCGGTTCTTGAGGGCACTGCGGCCACGCGCCGGCTCGGGACCGGAGCGCGGAAAGGCGACGCTGACCGGCGGCCGCGTGCTCGAGGGGCTCGTCCTCAATCAGAGCGCGACCGACATGCAGATGCTCGGCGACGATCGGAAGATTCATCTGCTGCGCAAGAACGGCACGCAGTACCGTTCCGTCACCTCGCAGACCGACTGGCCCAGCTATCACGGGCAGAGCAACGGAACCCGTTACAGCACGCTCGCGCAAATCAACACGGCCAACGCCGCCCGGCTGACGCCCAAGTGGATCTTCAGTCTGCCCAACACGTCGGCTCTACAGGTGACGCCGGTCGTCGTCGAGGGCGTGATGTACGTCACCAGCGCCAACGAGTGTTACGCGCTCGACGCCGGCAGCGGGCGCCAGATCTGGCACTACCAGCGAGCCCGAACCAAGGGCCTGATCGGCGTGTCCGCCGGAGGCGCCAACCGCGGTGTCGCCGTCGCCGGCGATCGCGTGTTCATGGTAACGGATCACGCGCATCTCATCGCGCTCGATCGCGTCACTGGCGCCCTCCTCTGGGAAACGGAGATGGCCGACTGGAAACAGAACTACTACTCGACGAGCGCTCCTCTCATCGTCGGCAATCTCGTGATTCCCGGTATCGCCGGCGGTGACGATGGGGTGCGGGGATTTCTGGCCGCATACGATCAGACGACAGGGAAGGAAGTGTGGCGCTTCTGGACCGTGCCGAAGCGGGGAGAGCCCGGCTCGGAGAGCTGGCAGGGCAAGGCCATCGATCACCCGGGCGCGACCACATGGATGACTGGCGTCTACGACGCCCAGCTCGACACGCTGTATTGGCCCGTCGGCAATCCCGGTCCGGATCTCATCGGCGACGATCGGCTCGGCGACAACCTGTACTCGGACTCCATCGTCGCGCTCGATCCGAAGACGGGAAAGTTGAAGTGGCATTTTCAGTTCACGCCGCACGATGTGTGGGACTACGACGCGATGCAGCCGTCGGCGCTCGTCGATATCTCCTGGCAAGGCCAGCCTCGCAAGCTGCTCGTGCAGGCGAATCGCAACGGCTACTTCTACGTGCTCGACCGGACCAACGGCAAGTTCCTGCTCGGGAAGCAGTACGTCAAGAACGTCACGTGGGCGTCAGGACTGACGCCGGAGGGCCGTCCGATCGTCGTGCCCGGCATGGAGCCGACACGTGAAGGTAAACGCGTCTGTCCGTCGCTCGAGGGCGCATCGAACTGGTACTCGACCTCGTTCAACCCGATCACCGGTCTGTACTACGTCCAGAGTAACGACAAGTGCGGCATGTTCACCAGAACCGACCAGGAGTGGGAAGCGGGCAAGGGCTTCATGGGCGGATCGTTCAGCCCGGCGCCCGAGCCGGCCGAGCGCGTCCTGCGCGCGATCGACATCCAGACGGGGACGATCGCCTGGGAGCTTCGGCAAACGGGAACGGTGAACTCGTGGGGCGGCGTCCTCAGCACGGCGGGCGGCGTCGTGATTCTTGGAGAGGACAGCGGGGCGCTGATGGCCGCCGACGCGTCGAACGGCAAAGTGCTGTGGAGCTTCCAGACCAGCCAGCTCTGGAAGGCCTCGCCGATGACTTACATGTTTGACAACAAACAGTACGTCGCGATCGCCGCCGGTCCGAACATCATGGCGTTTGGGCTACCGGAGTGAGACTCCCGGCACTCGGAGGAATTCCGATGGCAGGCGCGGGATTCCTGAGTTGCGACGCTTAACGGAGTAGCATGGCGGTGGAGGATTATCACAAATTGCCATGTTCTCGATCGACGCGTGACCGCAGACTCGGGCCACTCGTACTGAAGCACACCGAACGTCTCGCCCGGTTCGGCCCCACCTTACACAGTTCTTACACAATCCCGCGTTTCACTTATCCGCGTACTTTGTCGTGTTTCGCAGTACGCGTTGATGACGAGGGCGCGAGGGTCGAGCACGCGTCCATCACGGCGGGACACATCATCATGGCGGTTTCGATAA
>AR_comb_assmDRAFT_10440876_pt1 | contig 10131 bp, 5 predicted proteins | sample ArasoioldDNA_FD_10543 | JGI IMG/M metagenome (IMG submission 10543) | reverse complement strand
GGAGTTTTCAGAACAAAAGCAAACAGGAAATAGTTCCAGAAACCAGTATTTGAATACTGCCCGTTAAGAAAAAATGGAAATGGATGCACGCCACCCATTGATTGAGCGAGATTCCATAGCATTGAAAAAGAATAAAGCCTTGGAAAAGGAAACAGGATGATTCGAAGAAACCAGAACTTCTGCGCCTTCTCTCGCAACATGAAAGTGATCAGTTCACCCTTATCAACAAAAACGCCATGAAATAAAAAGACGATGTTGATTACCAGTAGTGCTAAAAGCAAAATCACGCTAAAGCGCAAAATATTCTTGAATGGCGGGCACGGAGGCTTGCCCTCCGGAATCCACAGAAGAAAAAAAAGTACTGGAACCATCAGCCACGCTGATGATTTCGAAAGCAACGCAAGACCAAGAAATAATCCTGGAATTAACAGCAGCTTGTTTTCATCGGGATTCTGACGCCAGATCCAGAACGAAAAGACTGTGAAGAACAACATTGCAGCCGTATACAAATCGGTTGTGGCCAGTGATGAATGTGCGATGAGATTTGGTTCAAATGCGGCCAGACCCAGCGAAAATAATCCAGCCATAGAACCAAACAGCTTTGATGTCCATGCGTAAATTGCGGCAAGCAATGCCATTCCCATCAAGATTGTTGGAATCCTGGAATAAAAAATCATTTTGCCCGCAACTACCGCATTTTGAAAAAACAAAAAACGGAAGGACCAGTGATAGCGATCATTGAATGCAGCTACCGGTTCTTTTGGATCGTAGTTAATGTTGGTTAACAATAGCAGCGGAATTCCGCACAAGATCCGCGGCAACGGTGGGGTTTCAGGATTCAACATATAAGAACCTGATTTCCAATAAACATAACCCGCGGGAATGTATAACACTTCATCCACAGTTGCTGATTTATGAAACAAAGAACCGAAAGCTTGAGCGGCGAATAAAAGAATCAGAAAGCAGGCTGCAAGTCTTGTCGCATTCTGCGTCATCTGCGATTTTCAGGAAACCACATTGGAATGTGAAACGGCCATCGTTCGTTTTCGCGGCGCCATAAAACAGACTGCTGCAGCGGAATAGCACACCGCAACAATGATCGCTAACGCGCTATATCCAAGCGCCATGCTAGTGTATTCAAGCAACCCGCCAAGAGTTGCACCAATTAAATTCCAGCCGAAAAGGATTTCAGCAGCGGGTTGATCGCGGAATGTTAAGCTGAAAATAAGATTTGCAAAATAAATTGGAGCAAACGTAATCAAGCTGGCGAAAATAAATCGCAAAACTTTGCTTTCCAATTGCAGAAGATTCCCGAGTGGATAAAAAACTGTAATCAAACTTGATGCGATTAGCAGAACATAAATGATCCACAAGATGCGGTTGTCTTTGATTAGCTGCGCTGTTCCATTTGCAGCAAGAACCAACAACAAGATTGCAATGAACACCAATGAATTATTTAACCAGGTAGTTCCAAACAACAAACTGAACTGAATTACGCTCTTCGTTTCTAACAACAAGAACGCAATTCCCATAAAAAGAAATGCTGCCTTGAGCCACGCTGTTTGAATTTGACGCTCATCCGAAAAACGTGTCCCAAGTTTTTGAAGTAACAGCGCTAAGATCGCAACAGCTGTGAACATGATCAGAATCATGTTGCGATACAATGCCGGGATCGTTCGCCTTTCTAAATATAAGAAGGGCCAATCATCGCTCGGTGGTTCAATACCAGATTGGATTGCAACAACATCTGCACCGCGATAATAACGATTCACTCCGTACATTGCGAAATCACCTTTAGTGGCAATAGTGTGTGGAAATTTACCGGTCGCATGAAAAATCATGGTTTGAAGTTTTTCCATGATCCATGGAAAACGGTAATAGTTGTAGAAATAAAGCGATCCGCGATCGGTTAAAACGCTGTAAGCTTTTCGAACTGATTCTTCGGTGAACAAATAATTTTCCAATCGAAGCTGCGATAAGGAACTGACTTTAATCAAAGAGTCTGTTAACGCAAAAATAATCAGGTCGTAACGTTCATGTGTGTTATTCAAATAGCTGCGTCCATCATCAATGATTAAACGGACGCGCGGATCGGAATAGGGCTGAAGTGAATGATAATTTTTTCCCACTTCAGCGATGACTGGATCAATTTCTACTGCATCGATTTGTTTTGCATTTTGCAAAATCGCCATGGCAACATCATTTCCGGATCCGGCACCGATAATCAAAACTTTTTGATAAGGCGGATCATTAGGATGGCCTGCCCTTTCATCATAAGGAACTCTGTAGAAGGATTGCATCAGTCTTGTTTCGGATAACAAAAGTTGATGTTCAAGTCCGTTTACGAAAATCCTTTTGCTTACTGAAGGTCCATGAATGTATTCAACTTTCTGATATGGTGACCACTTCACCACATGAGTTCCTTCGAATTTTCGATTCAGCGAAAAAGTAGCATCTTGCTTGTATGCAGTTGCAACAACTCCGATCAGCATAAGGGCGAGTGCGATTTTTGTCAGAATGCGAACTTCGAGCAAAATCGAAAATGGAATCAGCAAAATCAAAAACCATACTAATGGCGGAAGTTGAAACCAGCTGAAGATTACAAAGCAAAGAATTCCTGTGCACGATCCGGCGATATCAAGTCCGTATGCGCGCAGCGGTGCAAACCGTACAAAATATTTTGCGGTTCGTTGTGAGATCAGCACAAAAAGCAAAACGATAAGTGCAAATAAAACTATGAGAGGAAGCAATGACACATTTTCAGTTGTCTTTGAAATTGATGTGAGATAAACCTCTTCCCCAACTTTCCCAAAATTTGTTCGAAACCCTGGAACGACCGGACGCTTGAAGTAAATCAATGAGACCAGACCCAAAAGCAATGGAATAGAACATGCGAACAGTCCGCGAGAGGCAGTTTCATTTGAAAGACGATGGAACAAGAAACCGCATCCCATTCCGACGAATACCGCGATTAAAACCAGGTTTGGGAAATAACCCATGTTCCAAACATTGCCCGAGAGGTATCGGATCAATGCAAGTTCAAGGAAGAGTGTAAGAAATCCGAGGAAATACAGCCGCGTCGCCTGCATCGCGTGAAATTATAACCGAACTTGAACTCGGGAGGGCGCGCCTGCGTCCCCGCCGGATTTGATGCTAGACTGTATGTTTGCATCATTTGTCTGTGAACTTCATTGACTGTAGCATCGTACCGTAGTATTTTAAACTACAGTTGTAGTAGGAAATCCAAAAAATCAAACCTTCGAGGAAGTGAATGGCACATCATCGCACCCATTTAATTCGTCTATTTGCCCTTGTTTTCATTCTCGCTGTGACAATCACGTCAGCTTCAGATTGGCCGAGCTGGCGCGGTCCAATGCAAACCGGTGTTTCACCTGAAACAGGTCTGATTTCATCATGGACAACTCAAGGTGAGAACCTGATTTGGAAATCGAAATTTATCGGACGCTCCACGCCAGTTGTAATGAATGGCCGAGTTTACGTGATCGGCCGTACAGGCGGTGGTGAAAAACCACAGCAAGGGACCGATTCCGTAAGAGGCGGCGGGCCATTAATGCAAGAACACGTTGCTTGTTTTGACGCCGCCACCGGCAAACTTATTTGGGAAGACAAGTATCACGTGTATCACAGCACCGTTCCCTACAATCGTGTCGGTTGGTCCAGCCTGGTTGGTGATCCTGAAACAGGAAATGTATACGCACATGGTGTTGGCGGAATGATGACTGCGTGGAACAAGGACGGAAAAATTTTGTGGCAGCATCCATTAACCGAAGATTTCGGTCATGTTTCCGGTTTTGGTGGCCGCACTGATACTCCAGTTGTTGATGGCGATCTCGTAATTCAAGGATTTGTTAGCATTGAATGGGGTGATTACTCAGCACCGCGACATCGCTATTATGCATTCAATAAAAATACTGGCGATATAGTTTGGGTTTCAACACCGGGCGGCGCAGTTTATGACTTCAATGTTTACTCCACGCCGGTTGTGGCAATGATCGGTGGTCAACGATTGCTAATTGCCGGTGGTGCTGATGGAAATATTTATGCGATGAAAGTTCGCACCGGCGAAAAGGTTTGGGGATTCAATCTTAGCAAACGCGGGATCAATGCATCAGTAGTTGTTCAAGGCGACAAAGTTTACGCAATGCATAGCGAAGAAAACTTGGATGAAGCTACGATGGGCCGCGTTGTTTGTATTAATGGCCTGGGAAAAGGCGATATCACAAAAACGAACGAATTGTGGCGATATGATCGATTGGAAGTTGGTTATGCATCACCAGCGATCGATAAAGGTCGCCTCTATGTTGTGGATAATTCCGCAAACGTTTATGCATTCGATGCGAATGATGGAAAACTAATTTGGAAACATAACATTGGCACAGTTGGAAAAGGGTCACCCGTAATCGCCGATGGAAAAATGTATGTCACAGAAGTGAATGGACATATGCGAATTTTGCAGCTTGGTGACACAGAGCCAAAAGATCTGAGCGAGCAATATGTCACAGTGGAAGGCACAAGACATGCAGAAATTTACGGTTCACCTGCGATCGCTTACGGCCGTGTTTATTTCGAAACTGAAGAAGGGGTCTATTGCCTGGGTGATAAGACCAAAAAATTTGCAGCAACTCCATCGAAGCCGGTTATGTTAGATGAAAAACCGGCGGATCCGAACGCTCAACCGGCTGCAATTCAAATCGTACCTGGTGAACTTTTGATTTCACCAACCGATGTGACGCAGTTTAAAGTTCGGACGTTCGATGCTGATGGAAGATTTTTGAAAGAGACGAATGCTGATTGGTCACCAGGAAAATTAAAAGTGCAAATCGATCCAACTGGAAAGATGACTCCGGATGCTGCCGCCGGAAGCCAGGCAGGAACAATTACAGCGAAATCGGGAACACTTGAAGCAACGGCAAGAGTAAGAATTATTGCCCCACTTCCCATAAAAGAAGATTTTGAAAAGCTTGAAATAGATTCAAGTCCGAATTACTGGATCGGTGCGGGCGGAAAAAAATTCTTGGTGAAAGATTTGAATGGAAATAAAGTTCTGGCAAAACCGCCAGCCGCTGTTGGTCTTCAAGGATCCGACATTTATTTTGGTCCGTCTTCCATGAAAGATTACATCGTATCGGCAGATGTGATGGGAACAAAAGATAAAAGACGTGTTCCTGATATCGGTTTAATTTCAAGCGGCTACACTTTGGATTTGATGGGAAGTCATCAGCGCGTTCAAATCAGATCCTGGGCTGCCGAGATGCGCATAGTTAAAAATGTAGATTTTCCATGGGATCCGGATGTTTGGTATTCCATGAAGATGCAAGTTGATTATGTGGGAAACAAAGGTGTAATCAGAGGTAAAGTGTGGAAAAAAGATGATAAAGAACCTGATGCATGGACGATCGAAGTGGAGGATCCACTTCCGATTAAACATGGTAGTCCTGGTATATATGGAAACTCCAATGCAACACTTTACTTCGATAACGTGCAAGTCGTTCCCAAATCAAAATAGAGGCGAAGCCAGATGAAATACAAAATTCTATTTTTGTTGATCCTTCCATTAGCAATTGCAATTACCTTTGCAGCTGAAGAACCGAAAGACGCAGATATGTTTGGTTTTACACCATCACGCAATATGGTTTCGAATGAAACCGGTTTGGTTGAGAAGTGGGATATTAAAAGCGGTGAAAACGTCAAATGGAGCGCTAAGATCGGTTCGCAAACTTACGGCGGTCCTACTGTTGCAGCCGGAAAAGTTTTTGTCGGTACAAACAATGAAGCTTTGAAAAATCCGAAACTATCTGGCGATCGGGGCGTTGTAATGGCCTTTGATGCAAAAGATGGAAAATTTCTTTGGCAGCAAGCGAACGCAAAACTTTCCGCTGGCCGCGTGAATGATTGGCCGCTGCAAGGTGTTTGTTCAACCCCTACAGTGGTTGGTGATCGCCTCTACTATGTTTCCAATCGCGCAGAACTTGTCGCATTAGATACGGAAGGATTTTTAGATGGCGAAAATGATGGACCATTCACCGGCGAAACTGATAAGAGCGACATCGATGCAGATGTTGTTTGGACTTATGACATGATCGGTGAACTCGATGTGTTTCCGCACAATCTTGCAGCCAGCTCACCCCTTGTTGTGGGTGATCTGGTATTTGTAACTACAGGAAATGGAGTGGATGAAGGACACGTCAACATTCCATCACCAGCAGCACCAAGCTTTATCGCAGTCAATCGACTTACAGGCAAATTGGTTTGGGAAGATAAATCACCTGGCGAAAATATTCTTCATGGACAATGGTCCTCACCTTCTTATGGTGTTGTAAATGGCAGAAAGGAAGTTCACTTTGCTGGTGGCAATGGTTGGGTTTATGCGTTTGAACCTGAAACTGGCAAACCAATCTGGAAATTTGATGCAAATCCAAAAGATGCAGTTTGGGAATTAGGTGGAAGCGGAACCCGGAATTACATCATCGCAGCTCCAGTATTTTTTGATAACAAAGTTTTTATTGGAGTTGGACAGGATCCTGAACATGGTGAAGCTCCGGGCCATCTTTGGGCAATTGATGCCACCAAAACCGGCGATGTTACTGAATCCGGGAAGATATGGCATTTAGGCGATAAAGATTTCAATCGCACACTTTCATCTGTTGCCATTCATAATGATCTCGTTTATGCATCAGACCTTAGTGGTGATGTGTATTGTCTGGATTTAAAAACTGGAAAACCTTATTGGAAATACGAAGCCTATGCAGCGATTTGGGGATCACCGATGGTTGCCGATGGAAAAGTTTATATCGGTGATGAAGATGGTGATGTTGCGATCTTGCGTGAAGGCAAGAAGCTGGAAGTGATCGCTGAAATCAATATGGGTGGCGCTGTTTATACAACGGTGCATCCGAAAAATGGAACACTCTACATTGCCACGCGCGAAATTTTATACGCCATAGGGAAAAAGTAATCCAAGCATGTTTACGTTTACGTCTTTACGTTTTACGTGCTCGAATAAAACGTAAAACGTAATTCGTAATGCGTCAAACGTAAAAAGATGAATCTTCAAGAAAAGGTCAAGGAAGCGAAACAAAGATTAGATGCGCATGTTCGCGAAATTGTGGGGTGGCACTTCAATCCGGAAACCGGATCGCCATTTTGGCTGGAGTACGCGAAAAAATTAAAGTTTGATCCGCGCAAAGAGATTCAAAATTACGATGATTTAAAAAAGCTCGGCCATTTTCAAGATGAATGGCTGCGTGGAGGTCCGGTTAGACGCTGGGTTCCAAAAGCATTTGCAAATGAACCAGTTTCCATTTTTGAAACTGGCGGCTCCACAGGCGTACCGAAGAGCCGCGTTAACATCCGCGATTATCAAACTGATTACGAACTCTATAGCGCTACTCTGTCAGATAAAACATTTCCGCGTGGAAGTGATTGGCTGATGTTAGGTCCGAGCGGACCTCGCCGTTTGCGTTTATCGATCGAACATCTTGCGCAATACCGCGGCGGAATTTGTTTCATGGTGGATCTCGATCCGCGATGGGTCAACAAACTGATTAAACAAGGAAAGCATCAGGAGCTTCAGGAATACAAAAACCATGTAATCGAACAAGGTTTAATCATTTTGAAGGCTCACGAAAACATCCGCTGCATTTTCACAACGCCAAAATTATTGGAAGCGTTGTGCGAAAAGATTTCGCTGCCGAAATATGGCATCACTGGAATTTTTTGCGGTGGAACGGAAATGAATGCGCAATTCCATCGCTTCGCGCGCGAAGAACTCGTTCCAGGAATCGATTTCGTTCCCACATATGGAAATACTTTGATGGGGCTTGCTTGTTACAAGCCATTCGATCCTGCCGATAATTATGCGATCACTTACTACCCTCCAAATCCGCGTGCAGTGTTTGAACTGGTGAATCCCGATAATCCGGAGCAGCCTGTTGATTACAAACAAACCGGACGCGTGATGTTAACTACGCTCACCAAAGAATTTTTCATGCCGCGATTTTTAGAACGCGATGAAGGCGAGCGCGCCGAACCGATCGATTTATATCCCTGGGATGGCGTTGCAAATTTACGCTTGTACGCACCACTGCAAGAAAGCGTTGTGGTTGGAGTGTATTGATGATTCACATTCCAGTCCTGCGCGCAGGCAAACCATATTACAGTTTGGATACTGTCACGCTCACTCATTTTGAAACTGGAGAACCTGTTGCAGTAATAAGCCAGGCGAATCCAGGATTAATCGCACACGATTTAAACCGCGCCGAAGAATGCAAACAAGTTCTGGATCGGATGACAGTAAAAGATCTTTTGAAGATCTGCGGCACTGCCGGAAAACATTTTGCAGAAAGCAATCTACCATTGGGTGAAAATCAGCAGACTCCTGAAGATTACATCAAACAAATTTCAGCTACCACCGGAATGCCGCAAGCTCTTTGCCGGCGCAATTTAGAAAAGATCCGATTTGTTTTAGAAAACATGGAAGAAGTTTTAACCGGCCTTACCCGCGGTTTGGATTTTGCAATTTTAGATCGAGGTTTTGGTACGCAAGAGAATCGCGCATTAAGTTTTTTCCCGCAAACAAATATTTTAGGCGCGATCTTACCGAACAATTCCCCCGGTGTGCATTCATTATGGCTTCCTGCAATTCCGTTAAAAGTGCCTCTAGCTCTGCGGCCAGGCCGTGAAGAACCATGGACTCCATTTAGAATTGTGCAAGCATTTTTGAAAGCGGGAATTCCGCCGCAAGCATTTTCATTTTATCCATCCAGTTATGCCGGGGCGTCTGAAATTCTGATGCGAACCGACCGCTCAGTTTTCTTTGGCGATTCTTCATCGATCAGTGCCTGGAAGAATGATCCGAAAGTACAGATTCATGGTCCGGGCTGGAGCAAAGTAATTCTAGGTGCAGATGCTGCCGAACATTGGGAGCAGTACATCGATGTGATCGCAACTTCAATTTTAGAAAATGGCGGGCGTTCTTGTTTGAATGCTTCCGGAGTTTGGGTTTCATCACACGGACGCGAAATTGCGGAAGCATTAGCAAAACGTTTTGCAAAAATTGAAGCAAGAAAATCGGATGATCCTGAAGCTTCGCTAGCGGCCTTCAGCAATCCACGTACCGCTGAACGGATTTCAGCAATAATCGATAGTCAATTGAAAATCGAAGGCGCAGAAGATGTAACCAAACGGTTACGCATTAAGGATCGTCTTGTGAAATTAGGCCGCTCAGCATACTTGCTGCCTACCATTGTTTATTGCACTGATCCAGCACATCCGCTCGCAAATTCTGAATTCCTGTTTCCGTTCGCAGCAGTGGTGGAAGTCCCGCAAAATGAACTGCTAAAACAACTTGGGCCGACGCTGGTTGCAACTGTCATTACCGAGGACCCGGAGTTTACCCGAGAATTGCTTGCGTCGAGACAAATAGAACGCCTAAATTTAGGGGTGATTCCAACCAGCCGGATTTCGTGGAATCAACCCCACGAAGGCAATTTGTTTGAACATCTGTATAAGCAAAGAGCATTTCAATCGCGGTTGGCTCCATTATTTTCACCGGAGGTAAGTGCGACCGGAAGGTAGCGACACATAAGATCGGATGCTTCAAAGCTTGATAGATGGGACATTTGAGTTTGGTTTTTTTTCACGCGTAATTTTTGGCATGAACACCATCACTCAACTTGGGGCAATTGCGCGCGAACTCGAAGCCACCAAAGTTTTTTTGGTTACGGATCGTGGAGTCCGCGCCGCAGGTATCGCAGATAAAGCTATCGAATCACTTCATAGCAGCAGCATTGCTGTGGTTGTTTTCGATGAAGTTTCAGAAAATCCAACTTCTGCTGATGTCGAAAATGCATCGAAGTTTGCGGAAGCATCAACCGGAATTGATTTCATCATCGGTCTTGGTGGTGGAAGTGCGATGGATTGCGCAAAAGGCGTTAATTTTTTGCTAACCAATGGCGGACGGATGGAAGATTACTGGGGATTTAATCGCGCTACAAAACCGATGCTTCCATCTATCGGAATTCCAACAACTGCAGGCACTGGCAGCGAAGCACAATCCTACGCATTAATTTCGCAAGAAAATACGCATCGCAAAATGGCTTGCGGTGATGT
>AR_comb_assmDRAFT_10284781_pt1 | contig 10131 bp, 9 predicted proteins | sample ArasoioldDNA_FD_10543 | JGI IMG/M metagenome (IMG submission 10543) | reverse complement strand
TTTGATGTGTTATTGGCAATTGGAAATCAGCCGTGCGATCTTTCTACTGCAATAAAAGCAACAGCAGACAATTTAAAAAGATCGGCAATTGAGTTGGGAAACCTGATAGCGATTTCAATAGGGTCTAATAATCAACTTGCACTGGACCGAGCCTCCCTGAGAAAAGGCACTGCATAAAACTTATTCGAACAAATGATGATCCAATGAAAATTTCAAATGAAATGCCTGCTCCTATTAAGCGAAGCAGGCTTTACTATTTTATTGTTTGGGAAATTTGCTGATATCCATATAAAACACTTCCCAATTGTGTCCATCCAGATCCTCGAAGGAGCGCAAGTGCATGAATCCATAATCCTGTGGTTCTCTATATTCCTTCGCGCCGGCCTTTAAAGCCTTTTGCAAAAAACCATCCACTTCCTCGTTGCTATTAACCGAAAATGAATTAAGCACTCCCACCGTCTTTTTCGCATCAATGATGGATTTCGTTGTAAACTGTTTGAACTTGTCGTAAGTAAGCAACATCAAATAAATGGTATCACTAACTACCATACAGGCTGCTGTATCATCTGTAAATTGCGGATTATTCTTAAAGCCAATGGCTTCATAAAAACTCATAGATTTCTTCAGATCCTTCACAGGGAGATTGATGAAAATTTGTGTTGCCATAGTCATAGTTTTATTTTATACCCGTTGATTCAAACAAAAGTATGACAAGCCATGAATGGTTATCGCTTTTGTTAATGAGGTCTTTAAATTTAATCAACAAAAAATCACGAAGCATGAGTCACAACTATCAAGTGATAATTGAAAAAGCATACGACGCATTCAACAGGAGAGATATTGATAAAGTTTTGTCACTCATGGACTCAAATGTTCATTGGACAAATGGCTGGGAAGGTGGTTATGTTAGCGGGCATGCTGGTGTAAGAGATTATTGGTCCCGGCAGTGGCGGGAGATTAATCCCATGGTATCGCCGGTTTCAATTGCTCAATTGGATGATGACCATGTTGAAGTAGTAGTGCATCAATTGGTGAAGGACATGAATGACAAAATTCTAATGGACGGTCAGGTAAAACATGTATACACTTTTAAGAATGGGCTAATCACTGAGATGGAAATACAAACGGACACGGACCTATGACGCCGGGAGGGAACCGCATTGGCGACTTTGATTTCTCGACTGCGCTCGAAATCATTCCACACCCTTCGACTGCCCGCCCGACTGAACGTCGTTCGGGCGGGCGCTCAGGGCTCGATTGGCCGTCGATGTGTCCCCACATCGACTCACGTAAGCATGCACGGTTCATTGCGCGTGAGGTGCCGTGAGGACAATGCGCTAGCGACTCTGATTTTTCGACTGCCCGCCCGGCTAGCATCGTTCGGACGGGCACTCGAAATCATTCCATGCCCTTCGACTACGCTTAGGGTTCGTTAAAACACAATTACCGGTAAATCAGGTTGGAGTCCGAGGTTAATCTGTCCTGCTGTTTCATACCGACTCTCGTTCGAGAACCCATGTTGGCTGATCACGTGCGCGTCCGCAAAGCAATGGGCTAATTTGTTCTTTAGATAAATGCCGGACGTCCCCGCTGCAGAGTACATGAGGTCCACCGCCTGCACACAGCATTGATTGGTATGTGTAACAGCTAGTAACAAGGATGCTCTCTCTTCAAGCGAAATCTTCTCTCCGGCTAACGTCTTGTTCCAACAACTGGTTATTTCATTGAATAAATATGCGCGATTAGATTGAACTAAGGCTTCTGCCATTCCTAATTTTCTTTGTATCACTCCCCTATCCCTGATCGGCACTGTTGAAGCAAAAGGAACTTTTTTTTCTGCCAGTGATTTTAATTCCTGGATGGCATTTCGTGCAACCGCAAGAGCAACAGGTGCAATCAGGCAAGCTATGCTTGCTCCTATTGCAGGGTATTGATACAATAATCCTTTATAGTGTGAATTAGGAATAAATTCCGGAATGAGCGAAAATGAGAGATGGTCAGGAACAAAAACTTCAATGGCCTCGATATCGTTACTGTCAGTAGCGCGCATTCCTATAGTATACCACGTATCTAAAATCTTACAATCCTCAGCTTTCATAACCACCCCAACCATCACAGGCATGCCATTATTCATTTTCATCTGACCATTTTCCATAACAAATGCGGTAACAAAGATCCATTGCGCTTCATGCACATTACTAGTTAGCGGACTTCTTCCATTAATAATATACCCACCCTCTACTTGAATCGCTTTCATAGGAGGATGAAAAGCCCCGGCCATCAATGTATCAGGCCCATTGTTATACATCTCTTCAATTCCTTTGTCAGGCAATCGCGAGCACCACCATGAAGATGTGTTACCTACCATAAGTGACCAGGCAGCAGCCGTATTGTATCGGGCAACAGCTTCTACTGTTTTCGCAGTACTCAAAGGATCTACTTCAAATCCTCCAAGCGACATTGGAAGAAAAAGTTTGAATAGTCCCGTTTCCTTTAGAAGGTTGACGGTTTGGTCAGAAAGCCTCCTATTGTTTTCTTCTTCATCAACGTGTTGACTTAAGACTGGCCCAATTTCAGCCACAATGTCCAGGAAATTTTTAGCCGGAGATTTTCTTCGTGTTGAGGATGATAATTCAGTCTGCATACAAAAAGATTAAGTATTTAAATGGAATTTGAAGATAGAATGACCGAATAACTTCGATTTTTCTATTCAAATCAAATACTTTTCTATTTGTATCAAATCTGCCTTAAGTACTCTAAATTCAGACTTTACTGACTTATCTGCACAGGTTGAAGATTCATTCGAAATTGAAGAGGAGACACCCCCATTTTGTCTTTGAAGACGCGACTGAAATGTGCCTGATTTTGAAATCCACATTCGTATCCAATTTCCGCAATTGAATTGGAAGAATTTTCCAGGAGTTCCCTAGCCAATGCAAGCCTTTTCTTTACAATCCACTTTGCTGGTGAGGCGTTAAAAATCTTTTTGAATTCGCGATTGAAAGTGGGAACGCTTTTACAAGCCAACTTTGCGTAGTCGCTCAATGTAAGATTAAATGTAAAGTTGTTTTGCATGATGTCCTCTATTGAAGGAGATGTCTGATTTGTCAAGTTGTTCAGGTAAGATAGAAATCGGGAATTCATTTTATTGGAGAGCAGTGATAAGATCAGCTCTTTGAATTTCAATTCAAGTAAGTTCTCTGGCGGTGGAGGAGCCTGCAAAAAATAGGGCAACATGGAAAAGAAGAAGGATTTGCTGAGATCATTCACTTCCAAAGGAAGTAAATGATCAAACCCCGCTTCAGCTAAATTGGCTAAAGGCAAATTGTTGCGATTTTCATTCACGAGGTTCTTCAAAAACCCATCAGGCATGAAAAATGCCATTACACACCATCCATCGTCACCTTGTCGTTCCGCAACATGCGTCCCTTTTTTCACAAACGCACAAGTTCCTTCTTTCAATTCCCACTTGTTCTGGTGCTTATGAACAAATCGTCTTCCGCTGATCACATACAAAATCAAATTATACTCCAGGAAAAATTGTTCTTTCCCTTCTGACTGCGGGCAGTCATAATTGGTAAACAAAAGTCCCTTGCAATGAAGTTGCTTCGAAAGGTTGGGAAAGTTCTTCAGGACTTCGTAGATGTTGATCATTGGTGCTGGCAGGACTGGTTAGATCCCTATTAAAGTTCGGATTTTATCCTAAATAGGAAATGGGAAGCGGATTTGTTTGGCATTGGATGTGACCTATATTGGCAACATCCGGAATTTACGTTCAAGGCACATGCGCCTACCTGCCGGCAGGATGGTGTGAGGTACACCAATAGGAGTGTGCCGTCGATCTGTCTTCACATCGACCCGCGTCGGTGTGCGCGTGAGACACGCCATCGGCAGCCAAAAAGATTTGAGACTTCTTTGAGATTTGAAATTTATTTGCCCGCCCGACCGAACGCTCATAAATCAACTCTTCGAATATCGACGGTCGTTCGGGCGAGGATCTTGGGTTCTTGGTTCTTGGATCTTGGATCTTGATCCTAATCACCGATATCTACTAATCCCTCTATAATCGAGGAACTCAATCTCTCTGGAATAATAATTTTCTTTGATGGGTTCTTCTTTCATTAAATCGGTGCTTAAGTATTTCTTATTGCTGTCACTGAATATTGTCACTACCACCGCATCACTACCCAGTTCATTCTGCAATTGAATTGCACCAATCACATTGGCTCCTGAAGAAATACCAACTGCCAGACCAAGTTGCCTGGATAACTTCTGCGCCATGATGATAGAATCGCCATCAGAAGCTTTGATCACCTTGTCTACTTGGTCTAACTTAACAATAGCAGGAATGAACTCGTCTGATATACCTTGAATACGATGAGAGCCTACCTTATAGCCCGTTGAAAGTGTAGGTGATTCTGCAGGTTCCAACGGATGAACTTTTATTCCTGAATTGCGCTTCTTCAAATAATTGCCCACTCCCATAATGGTACCACCGGTTCCTACTCCAGCCACAAACGCGTCAGGTGTTTTGTCTATGGATTGCAACTGCATCCATATTTCTTTGGCTGTTGTTTTCTCGTGCGCTTCGCAGTTATAAAGATTTTCAAACTGCCTTGGCAGAAATACTCTACTATCTTCTCTTGCCATCTGCTCCGAAAGACGAATGCTTCCAAGAAAACCACCCTGCTCCTTGCTGATTAAAATCACGTCGGCCCCCAAACTTTTAATAATGTCAACCCTTTCCTTGCTCAACCAGTTAGGCATTATGATCCTTACATCGTGACCCAATGCTTTACCAATCGCACTGAAAGCAATGCCCGTGTTGCCGCTAGTCGCCTCTACAATCACATCCCCTGCATTAATGCGTTTTTGTTCATAAGCTTTCTGAAGAATGTATAAGGCCATACGGTCTTTGATGCTCCCGGTAAGGTTATAGTGCTCGCACTTAATATAAAGCTTGCGACATTCCCCTTTGTATCTATAGGAAATTTCAAGCAAAGGTGTATTGCCTACCATGTGCCACAGATGCTCCAGCTTGTTACGAATCTTTGCTTCCGATGTACTTTCACCCTCCGTCTCATAACATCCACAGGCATTCGCATTCAATTTATCCTCGTAAATTTCTTTGGCCAGCATAACGATTATTAGTTTTTAGAATACGATGGTTTATTGTAATAAGCAATTTTTACTCTATCAAGAAGCTGAATGAATTTGTTGATATCAGGATCGTAGCCATATCCTTCTGGTGCCAGCCTTTTCTCATTTCCATCCAGGAAGAAATAATATGGTTGCGTGTTTGCACCGAATTTTTTTACCTGTAGGTCAGCGTTCTTGTCGCCAAGCGTTTCCACTTGCTTGCCCAATTCTTTAGAGAAATATTGTTCGCTCATTGGTAGCTCTACGTTATCGTTGTGCACATCAACATATAACGACACTATCACAAAATCTTCCTTCAGTCGTTGCATTACCTGCGGATCACTCCACACTTGTCCTTCCATCTTGCGACAGTTCACGCAATTGATCCCGGTGAAATCAAGCATCAACGGCTTTTTTGCCTGGCGAGCCACTTCCAAAGCTTCGTTATAGTCAAAATAAGTTACCATTCCATACTTGGTGACCACTTCAGGTTCGTAAATTCTCATCTGCTCAAAGTATTTTTTAGGATGTGGTTCTCCATATTTTGCTTGAACAGCCACATTGCCTGAACTGGCAGGGGCAGATGAAATGAAATCCTGTGTTCCCATTGGAGGCACAAACGCGGAAATACCTTTTAGGGGAGCTCCCCAAAGTCCGGGCACCATATAAACAGTAAATATGAACGCGCCTATGGCGAAGAATAATCTTGTAACGCTTAGATACGGCTTGCCAAAATCATTCGTGGGCAATTCATCATCATGATGAAATTTGATCTTACCTAATAAGTAAACTCCTAGTAGTGCAAAAATCACAATCCATGCAGCGATAAATATTTCCCGGTCCAGGAGCCTCCAGCCTTTTGCTAAATCCGCGTTAGAGAGAAACTTCAATGCAAGTGCTAATTCCAGAAAACCGAGTGTGACTTTCACCGCGTTCAGCCATCCTCCAGCTTTTCCCAATACATTCAACTTAGATGGGAAGAATGCAAATAATGCAAAGGGGAGAGCAAGTGCCAGGGAAAAACCAAACATTCCCGTGAGCGGCCCCCAATAGCTTCCTTTTGCTGCAAGCACCAAAAGATTTCCAATGATTGGACCCGTGCAAGAAAAAGAAACGACAGCAAGCGTGAGCGCCATGAAAAATATTCCGAGGAAGTTTCCAGTGCCAGCCTTTTTATCAGCGCCAGTAGACCACGATGAAGGAAGTGTTATATCAAATGCGCCGAGAAAGGATATTCCGAATATTAAGAACAGTGCAAAGAAAACCAGGTTGGAAATCCAATTCGTTGCAAGATTATTTAACGCTGCAGGTCCAAAGATTAAGGTGATCAAAAAGCCAAGCAGGGTGAAGATGAATACGATTGCCGTAGAATAATATAACGCGTTCTTAATTCCCTCGGCTTTGGATTTACTTCTTTTTGTAAAGAAGGAAACCGTAACGGGAATCATCGAATAGACGCAGGGAGTAAGTAACGCCAGCAAGCCGCCGCCAAATGCAGTGAGAAAGATCCATAGCAGTGAACGATTGCCAACGTTTGCATCACTTGAAGTAGTAGCTGTCATTAGATCATTCGCTGGTGAAATCGCAAATTTGAATTTCTCTTCGCCAGGCAGATATTCTTCCCCTTTTTTGTAGAGATACGTTACTGTTCCTCTCAAAACAAGACTGTCGGTGTTCTTTGCATTTATTTTCTGTTGCCATAATACAGAATCTTGATAATAGGTGACAATGGCACTGACCGAAGTATCGTTCTCAGAATTACTTGCACCGTTTTCGACAATCTCTCCAGCCAGGTATTTACTAGCAGAGGAATCAAATGAAATCGAAGAATACAAAGCGTCGCCATCTGTTTTGCTAAGTGCGTACAGCTTTACACCAGGCGGCACAACCGCCTTAATGGAAAGGAGAACTTCGTTGTCGTTGATCCTTTCGTGTACATAACCCCACCTAATACCTGTAGAATCGGCAGCAGATACATTGAAGGCAAAACAGAGCAGGGCCGCAATGGTGCAGACGCGAAAAATCGATCTCATTTAAAATGATATTACTTCAATGGGATGGAAAATGATTGTTTGGTAGGTGGAAGGCATTCATGATCGTTGCAGGTCATGAATTCAACGGCTCCATTCAATGTAGTCTTTACGTTCGCCTTTACTTTCACCGTTTGAACAAAATCCACTTTGTTTGAATATTGCTTGACATCCACGCCAAAAAGCTCCTCATGCCGTTGCTCTAACTTGCCAGTTTCCTTTGCAGTTCCCTGGAGGTTAACCAACGGGTTCTTGGTATACTCAATAGTAGTGGGCACCGGGCCGCCTTCGGGTGTGGTTTGCGAATAAATATGCCATCCGCGCTCGAGAGTAGCAGTCATGCTTATCTCGTATGTGGTGGCATCAATCTTTTTGGAGGAAAAATTCCATTTTACAGGATTTTGCACTTGAGCAAAAGACAAGGTTGCAACAAAAACGGCGATGGAAAGCGCAAGCATTCTTCTCATATCAGGCTGTTTTAAATATTGACGTATGATGGGTTCAATCGCACTAATCTGACTTATAAAATATTTTGTAAACGTGGAAACGGACATTTTTTCTCAGGGTTAGGAACATGTACGTAATTTGGGTAGAACCGGGATTTTTGTATTTTAAACAGATCCTAAGGTTGAAGTTCATAAACATTTGAACCGTATTGAAGAAATTAGGACGAATGCCTCATATGACCGGACGAGTTATCCTTAAAATTTGACGTAAATCCTACCGTGTCACATTCCCTTTATTAGTGGAATCCACAGTTACACATTGTTCAAAATTCTTCATCGATTATTATTGGAAGGTTTTTCTATTGGAATTAGGATATTTAATGCGCGAAAAACAAAATATTTGAGATTCCTTTATTACACCTAACAAAAATTTATAGCTAGTGATGAAATCCACGATCGCTAAAGCACGCTGGTACCGATTGGTGCCTGTAGCGTTCATTACTTATAGCCTGGCCTATTTGGATAGGGCAAATTTTGGGTTTGGCACCGCTGGAGGCATGGCGAATGATTTGCACATTACACCTGCCATCTCGTCCTTGTTAAGTTCTCTATTCTTTTTGGGATATTTCTTTTTCCAGATACCGGGCACTCACTATGCGGCAACGAGAAGTACAAAGAAGTTGATTTTTTGGTCACTGATCTTGTGGGGAATTTGCGCGATGGCAACGGGAATGACCAATAACGTGAATGTTCTAATAGTTATTCGATTTATGCTTGGCGTGGTAGAGAGTGCAGTGATGCCTTCAATGGTAGTGTTATTAAGCAGATGGTTTACAAAAACAGAACGTTCAAGAGCAAATACATTTTTAATACTGGGAAATCCTGTTACTATTTTATGGATGTCGGTCTTATCAGGCTATTTGATCAATTCGTTGGGATGGCGATGGATGTTTATCCTGGAGGGCTTACCTGCAATAATCTGGGCATTTTTCTGGTGGTACCTGGTGAATGACAAACCTTCTGAAGCGAAGTGGCTGTCCGATGAAGACAAAAATGCTCTTCAGCTAGCCATGCAAAAAGAGCAACAAAACATCAAGCCGGTAAAAAATTATTTGGAGGCGTTTAAAACCAAAGCAGTCATTCTGCTTAGCCTGCAATACGCTTTTTGGAGCATCGGTGTTTATGGTTTTGTGATGTGGTTGCCCACTATCATCAAAGCCGCACCTAATATGGGAATCGTGGAAACAGGCTGGCTCTCTTCAGTGCCGTATCTGTTTGCAATCATTGCGATGCTGTTGGCTTCTTATTTTTCAGACAAGACCCTAAATAGGAAAATATTTGTGTGGCCATTTTTATTGATTGGTGCAATTGTGTTTTATGCTTCTTACCTGGTAGGCCCAAACAATTTCTGGCTGTCATTTATTTTATTAGTCATGGCCGGTGCCGTCATGTACGCACCGTATGGACCTTTTTTTGCTATCATGCCAGAAATATTGCCATCCAATGTGACTGCAGGGGCAATCGCATTAATTAACAGCCTCGGTGCTTTAGGCTCTTTTGCTGGAGCATACCTGGTTGGTTATTTGAATGGCGTTACCGGGGGATTTGGAGCTTCCTATATATTTATGGCCGGATCATTGTTGATTGCGGCTATTCTAACTATCGTTGCATTAAAGCAGTCGCCGAAAAAACTATTAAAGCCTGGCGAGCAGATCGTAGCCACTGCTGCATAGCTTCGATTTTTAGCCGCGTCTCAAGCAAAGAATGGCACATTAGGAATAGCATATTTCTTCATGCCTTCTTCATTGATCTCAACTCCTATTCCTGGTTTTTCAGAAAGCGTAATGAAACTATCCTTCACCCATTCTCCATCATACTTTATAATTTCCTTGAACATCGGATCAGTATGAAAATAAGATTGCCATTCCAGTATTAAGAAATTCGGTACTGATGCACAAACGTGGCAGGAAGCCATGCAACCAAGAAAAGATGCTACCATGTGTGGCGCAAAAGGCGTGTAGTATAAATTAGCAAGATTGGCTATTCGCTGCCCTTCGCCTAACCCACCTGCTTTTTGCAGATCAGGCATCACTATATCCACTGCTCCTAGTTCCAGCATTCTCCTGAATCCATACGCCAGGTAATGATTTTCTCCCGCCGCGATGGGAGTACTTGTTGATTCCGTAATTAATTTATAAGCTTCCACATTTTCCGCGGGAATGGGTTCTTCCAACCATAACAAGTTTAAAGGTTCCAATCGCTTCGACACAGCTTGCGCAGTTGGTGCATCATATCGCCCGTGCATATCAACCAAAATGTCAATCTTCGGTCCTACTGCTTCCCGGGCAGCAGCAATTTGATCGTACATTCTTTGCAGCTCAGCCGGACTTGCAGTCCAGTTATAGAAATCATATTTGTTTGGATCATTTGCCTGGTCCAGGTCAAACTTCATTGCATTGAATCCCATTTCCTTTGCTTTCGTTGCGGCTGCGGCAAAATCTTTTGGTTGCGGCAGG
>AR_comb_assmDRAFT_10001950_pt1 | contig 10131 bp, 9 predicted proteins | sample ArasoioldDNA_FD_10543 | JGI IMG/M metagenome (IMG submission 10543) | reverse complement strand
CCCGTTCCCCGCGACTGCGTCGGCGGAGGGGCGCCAGTTTAACGGCGCCCCTTCCCTGGCTTATGCACTGCCTGTATATGCAGGCGTGCCTCCATCATAGCACAGACAATAGGGCGAGTGTTGCAGGAAGCGCAGAGGCGGGGAGACGCATACTGTGGTCTGCAAGCTTCCTTTCTGACACAGAGCGCCCGCCAACAGCCAGGGTGCCAGGAGGCTATAACAGGGTGTGCATGGCGCGGAGGCCAGCAGCCGTAGCGGACAAGCCACAGCGCTCTAGTGCCGCCAGATACGCGGCGACCTCTAAGGGTGGCTGCCGCAGGCGCGCCCGGACACGGCGGGCGCATGGCAGCCCTCATGCGCTCCAACACGGGAGCGAGGAGCTGGCGCGCTTCCTCCGGGTCGCGCTCGGCCCGGAGTGCCATCGAGGCTTTGAGAGCCGCAAAGAGCACCGTGACCTGCTTGCGCTCACCTTCGAGCGCACTGCGGGACGTGAGGATTTTCTCTCGGCGCTAGCGCTTGCCTACAGCCTCTGGATTCGCCACGTTGATGGGTGTCCCCGCGGCGAAGGCGAGTAACTGGTCGACGGCCAGATTGTAGAGGGCTTCGTAGCTGCCACGCTCGGCGTACCCCAGGTGCGGGGTGCACAGGGCATTCGGCATTTGCAGCAACGGATGCTGCCCGTCGACGACTGGCTCTACTTCGTATACGTCGACCGCCGCGAAGCCAGGCCGCCCCTGGCGCAGTGCGTCGACTAGCGCACCTTCCGCGATAATCGGGGCGCGACTGGTATTGACCAGCAGTGCGGTTGGCTGCATGCGGGCCAGGTCGGCTGCCGTAATGATGCCGCGGGTCTCGCGATTGCCTGGTAAGTGCAGGCTGAGGACATCGGCCTGCTCGAAAAATGCCTCACGGCTGGGAGCGATCTCAAAGCCCTCGGCCCGGGCCCGGGCCGTCGAGCCCTCGCGACCCCAGCACACGACGCGCATACCGAACGCTTTCCCTACACGTGCCACGGCGGAACCAATATGGCCGAAAGCATAGATACCGAGGGTGCGCCCGAACAGGCGTGTGCCAACCGTCGCATGCCACTGGCCGTGTTTCAAGCGCTCCACTTCATAGGGGAGGTGGCGCAGCGCCGCCAGGATCATGCCCCACGTGAGTTCGGCGGTGGTGGAATAAGGGCTGCCGCCCCCGCTGCCTCCGCCAGCCGAGATCACGATGCCGTGCTCAGTGCAGGCAGTGACGTCGAGATGATTGGTGTTACGCCCCGTCTGGCTGATGCACTTCAGATCGGGCAGGCGCTCGATGATCTGACGGGTCATGGGCACCCGCTGCTGCGTCAGCAGCAACGCGTCGCACCCCGCGACTTGCGCGACCACGCGTGCCGGGTCGGTGTAGGCATCGGTGTGGATGAGGACCTCGTGCCCTTGCAGCCTGGGGTAGGCACGGGTGGTGCGAAAGACATCGGCGTAGTCGTGAATCACAGCGATCTTCATGCTGGTGTTCCCTCTCGTGTCTCGTGGAATATGCAGATGTCTGTGACAATAACCCCTGAGGCAGGCGCTGTGCAAACACATTGCCGCAAGCCGCATGGCACCGGGGCGCCCACATGGCGCCGAGGCGCATTGACAGGGCAGGCCACTACCCAGATAATACACGAACCAGGAGGAGGTATGGGGCGCGGGGGCTCCACAGCTGCAAGCCGCAATGAGGCTGTCATGCGGCAGTGACCAGGCAGAAATGAGAGGAAGCAAGCATGGAATTCGGGGCGGCGATCTTCTTTACGGACTATGCCATGGGACCGGTCGAGCTGGGACGCGCGCTCGAGGAGCGCGGTTTCGAATCGCTCTGGGCCCCTGAGCACTCGCACATCCCGCTGTCGCGCCAGTCGCCGTTTCCACAGGGCGGTGATCTGCCGAAGAAGTACTACGACGTGATGGACCCGTTCGTGACGCTAGCAGCGGCCGCCGCAGCGACCACGCGGCTGAAGGTTGGCACGGGTATCTGCCTGGTCGTGCAGCGTGATCCGATCCAGACGGCAAAGCAAGTCGCCAGTCTCGACCAGATCTCGGGGGGCCGCTTTCTGTTTGGCATCGGCGCCGGCTGGAACGCCGAGGAGATGGCCGATCACGGGACCGTGTTCGCATCGCGGTTCAAGCTCATGCGAGAGCGGGTCGAGGCCATGAAGGCGATCTGGACGCAGTCCAAACCTGAATACCATGGTGAACTCGTCTCATTTCCGCCGATGATGACATGGCCGAAGCCAATCCAAAAGCCCCATCCACCGGTGATCGTGGGCGGCGTCTATCCCTACAGGGCACGCCGCGCTATCGCCTATGGCGACGGCTGGGTGCCACATGCCCGCCGTCCAGCCTATGGTGATGTGCTGAATCTTTTGCCTGACTTCAAGAAGATGGCGACGGAGGCTGGACGCGACCCCGCCACTATCCCGATTACGATCTTCGGTGTGGCCGAGGACTCAGAGCTAATCAAGCGCTATCGCGATGCCGGGGCGGCCCGGCTTGTGTTTAATCTGCCACCGGCTCAGGCCGATGAAGTGCTGCCGCTGCTGGACCACTGTGCGCGGCTGATGCAAAGCTAAACAAGGATTCCAGCACAATGGGGTGCCACTGGTAAGGCCTATGCGTTTGACCCTTGTGTACCACCCAGTTACTGATATACGCTTCGGCGCTACTACACAGTTGCAAGGCACTACTCTTGAGGTCTCAGAGGCAACCTTGCGTCAGCATCTCTTAGAAGATCGCCGGCTCCAGGGTGTGGACTTGGCCATCGTGCAGCCTGGTGAGGTCTGTCGCTTTGGCGTGGTGTTTGACATTGTAGAACCGCGTGCCAAGGAACCAGGCGCCGGCCCTGATTTCCCAGGCATTTTAGAGCCGATTGCCATGGTTGGACAGGGCATCACCCATGTCCTGCAGGGGGCAGCGGTTACTATCCTGGACGCGGCAGCGCCTGTCGCCGGCGGCCAGGTAGTTGAGATGAGTGGTGACGCCGGGAAGGCATGCCCCTATGCCGCCCTGTCGCATCTGGTCGTCGTCCCGCATGTTGTGCCAGGGCTAGAACGGCCTAGAGCATTGCATGCATTACGCCTCGCGAGCGTGAAGACAGCTATCTATCTGGGACGTACGGCTGTCAGTCAGGCCCCGGCCAGCAGTACGGTTTTTGAAAGCCTGGGGCCAGTCGATACCAGCCGCCCGGGGCTGCCGCGCATCGCCTACATTGGCCAGATTCATTCGCGACAACGAGTGGCGGAGGTTGACGAACCAATCCTCTATGGCGCCAACACGGCGGGTATGGCACCAGTACTGCTGCACCCCAACGAGTGGCTGGACGGCGCCCTCGTCACCAGCTACACTCGCAACACTGTGGAGACCTATTTTTACCAAAATCATCCGGTTGTCATGGAACTCTATCGCTGGCATCGCGATAGCAAAATCACGCTGGTCGGGACCATCGCCACCATGGCCGGTTCGGACAATGATGATCGCGCCAGAAATGCTATGCTGGCAGCCCATCAGGCGAAATGGAGTCTGGCGGCTGAGGGTATCGTGCTGACCAAGTACGGCGGCGGAGCACCGCACGCCGATATGGCGTTAACGGCGAAGCTGTGTGAGGAGCTTGACATGCGCACGGCGGTGCAAGTGTCCGATATGTCCCGGGACCGCCGGGCCGAGTCAGCGCTGCTGTTCAACTATGACGAGGTCGATGCTATTGTCTACGTCGGGGGCACTGATACGCGCTGGACCGTTCCGGCGGTACCGCGGGTGATTGCTGGCACTCCTGAGGCGGCGACGGTATTGGCGGCCGCCCAGGTGCTCGACGCCGGGAGGCTCTGTGGCGTGACCAATCAGCAGGGGGCTTCCCATCTGCGCGCCTTTGTGCATTAAGTACCTGGGCACCAGTTTTATCCCTCCTTTCATAAAGGGGGGAACAAGAGTGCAAAAATATCTGTTCAGGTACATAGTGATCTGTTTGTAGCTTCGACTTTGCGAGGAGGTCCCATCATGCGTGTCGTACACTATCTGAACCAGTTCTTTGGCGGACAAGGGGGAGAGGAAGCGGCGCACCTCGCCCCACACATCCAGGATGGAGCCGTTGGCCCAGGGCGCCTGTTAGAGCAAGTCCTGGGAGCCGACGCACAGGTCGTGCGTACTCTCATTGTGGGTGACAACTATGCCGCCGAACATGTCGAGAGCCTGAGCGCCCTGGCCGTGCAAGAAGCTCAACAGTGCCAGGCTGACCTGTTCGTGGCTGGCCCGTGTTTTGAGGCAGGGCGCTACGGCATGGCGGCGGGTGCCCTGTGCAAGGCCGTCAAAGCCACGCTCGGCATCCCCGTGATCACCGGCATGGCAGTTGAAAACCCTGGCGTGGATATGTATCACTCGGATATCTATATCGTCGATTCCGGCACCCAGGTCCAGGCCATGCGGGATGTCCTGACGACCATGGCACGTCTCGCCTGGAAGCTGATCAACAACCAGGCCATCGGTCGGCCACGCGCGGAAGGCTACATTCCGCAGGGGATTTTGCGGGACGATTTTGTCGAGCCCACCGCTGCGGAACGCCTGGTAGCCATGGTGTACGCCAAGACCACTGGACAGCCCTTTGAGTCTGAATTCACGCCGCCAACGTTTGCACCGGTCGCAGCCCCGGCCCCTGTCCTGGACCTCTCCAAGGCCCGGGTGGCCCTGGTTACGGACGGCGGTCTGGTGCCCAAAGGCAATCCGGATAAGATTTCCCCCTATGCCGCCACTAACTGGGGCGCCTACGACATCTCTGGCCTCGATGATCTGCACGGGGAGGACTACGAAGTATCGCACCGGGGGTATGATACCCGCTATGTGGAGCAAGACCCGGACCGGCTGGTGCCGGTGGATGTGCTGCGTGAACTCGAAAAAGCCGGGGTGGTGGGCAAGTTGCATGACTGTTTTGTGTCCACGTCAGGGCTCGCCAACCCGCTTGCCAATAGCCGCCGTCTGGGTCGGGAGATTGCCGAGAAGCTCAAGGCCGACGGAGTGGAGGCCGTGATTTTGACCTCCACGTGAGGCACCAGCACGCGCAGCGGTGCTGCGATCACGACCGAACTCGAAAAGGCCGGTATTCCCGTCGTACAGGTCACCTCAGTCATGCCAGTAGCCAAGATGGTCGGCTCGAACCGCATTGTGCAGGGTGGTGGTATTGTGCACGTCCTGGGCGATGCCGATCTGCCTCAGGAGGAAGAAAAGAAGCTGCGGCACGATATTCTCAAGCGCGCCTTTGACGCTTTACAGCACACCGGCGAGCATAGCTGAAAGAGAGCATATGTTCCGTTTTTCGCCGCGCCCCAACCGGGCACATCTGGTCAAGTGGCGGCCCTGGGGCGCTGAGGCGTTCCAGGAGGCGCAGCAGCAGGACAAACCGGTGGTCCTGTGGCTCACGGCCTTCTGGTGCGGCTATTGCCAGCGCATGGACGACACAACCCTGTCGAACGATGAGGGCATCGCGCTCCTCAATGCCTTCTTCATACCCATCCGCGTTGAGGAGTCGCAGCGCCCGGATGTCGACCTGCGCTACAGCCAGAACGGCTGGCCCACCATTGCCTTTCTGACCCCGGCCGGCGATGACATTCTGCGGGTCAATTATCTAGACCCGGAGCCGTTTATTCGCCTCTTAGTCAGGCTGGTGGATGCCTATCAACGTGATAAAGCCACGCTTCTGGAGACGGCGGCCCGCAACCGTAGCGAAGCCCAGCAGCATAAAGCGGACGTGGCACCGGCACCTCTGGGGGCGTCTATTGTGGCCGAGATTGCTGGCATGCTGGAAGGGCTCGCTGACCGTGTGCACGGCGGCTACGGCACGCAAGCGAAATTCCTGCATACGGAAGCCAACGATTTCTTGCTCTATCTCTTTGGCGTCAGCGGTGACAGGTCGTATCTCGACCATGTGGTGTTCACCCTGGAGAAGATGCAGGAAAGCCGCACCTTTGACCACAAAGATGGCGGTTTCTTCCGTTACTCGTCACGTGCTGACTGGCGCGAGCCACACCCGGAAAAACTCCTCGATGATCAGGCCGGGCTCTTACACAATTACCTCTACACGTATCTGCTGTGCGAGCGTGACGCGTACAAAGAGACGGCCCAGGGACTGATTGACTACCTGAACACCACGCTGACAGACCCCGCCCAGCCTTGCTTCTGGGGCTGCCAGGATTACGTCAGGCCAGCGCTACCCCCACCCCCAAGTCACCCCTCTGGCCCACTGCCGTTGCTATCGCTGCTCGATCAGTATGTCTATTGCGACGCCAATGCCAGAGCTGCATCGTCCTATCTTGACGCGTGGTGGCTTCTGGGGCGGGACGACTGCCGTGCCCGGGCTGAGCAGGTTCTCGACTTTCTCTGGGAGACCCTGCGGGCGCCGACAGGCGAGATGTGTCACTACTGGGATGGGGAGCCACACGTTCCGGGGCTGCTCATGGATACCACCATGACTGGATTGGCGATGCTGGACGCCTATGCACTGTTACGACAACCGCTCTATCTCGAACGCGCCATGCAGCTTGGTACGACTATTATGCAGCGGCATCGCAGCCCCGCCGGAGGCTTTTTTGACATCAGCGAGACTGGCCCCGCCAGCTTGCAGGTGCCCATCACCGTGCTGACGCAGAATGCCCGCGTCGCCGCCTTCTTTGTGCGGCTCGCCGCTTTGAGTGGTCACCCCGATTACCGCCAGCTTGCCTACTGGGCCCTGCGCAGCTTTCCCAATACACACCGCCAGTACGAAGCGTTCGCCGCCGGCTTTGGCCATGCTCTGGCACAGCTTTTAACTCTGCCCCTGTACATCGCCATTACCGGTACCCCTGGCGCTCCCGACGTATTGGCACTGGCACGCAGCAGCCTGACACACCTGCGCCATAGCAATGTAGTGCTGCTGTTTCACGCCAGGCCAGATCGTCAGCCAGCCAGTGCGATGGTGCAGGTGGGCGAGAAGCAGGTTGGCCCAATCACCGATCCTGCAGCGCTGACTCCCGAACTGCTCCTGACGCTAAGTCAGGGGTGAGGCAAGACTGCGGCCTTGCCTCTTGCCTTTGAGCTGATCCGACAGATGAGCCTTAATGGCAGTCAGCGCCGGCCGCTCGTCTTTGAAGTCGAGGACTTACACTGGATGGATACGACCTCGGAAGCGTTCTTTGCCTTGCTGGCCGAGAGCCTGAACACGGCGCGCATCCTGGTGCTAGGGACCTACCGTCCGGGCTATCGTCCCCCCTGGCTTGAGCAGTCCAATGCGACGCAGATCGCCTTGCAACGCCTCACCCGGGAGGACAGCCTGGTAGTAGTCCGGTCGCTGGCTCCGCCCGAGCGCCTGCCCGAGCCGATGGTGCAGACGATCCTGGCCAAGGCTGGAGGTAATCCCTTTTTCCTCGAAGAGCTCACCCGGACCGTGCTTGATGTCGGCGAGTCGCCGGCCGCGATGGTCGTGCCGGACACGGTCCAGGGCGTACTCATGGCGCGCATTGATCGGCTGCCCGAAGTGGCCAAACGTTTGCTACAAACGACCTCGGTACTGGGGCGGGAATTTTCTCTCCGCCTCCTCAGTGCCATCTGGACGGAGCCAGGGAGCCTTGCCCCATTGCTCCTAGAGTTAAAACGGCTCGAATTTGTCTATGAGCAGACCGGGGCAGAGGAACCGACCTATGTCTTCAAGCATGCCCTGACGCAGGACGTGGCCTGCGAGAGCCTGTTGACGACCCGGCGTCAGGCTCTGCATGCCGCGGCAGGGCTGGCCCTGGAGCGCCTCTATGCCGCCCGGCTGGAGGAGGTCTATGACCGTCTGGCGTATCACTATGCCAAAACCGACGAGACTGACAAAGCTGTGGACTATTTGATGCGCTTTGCTGAGAAGGCCGCCCGCAGCTACGCGCACGCGGACGCCGTCACCGCCCTGCAGGAGGCTCTCGTCCATGTCGCGCGCCTGCCGGTCGAGGCGCGGGACCGGCGCACGCTGGAACTCACCCTCCGTCTCGTCAACTCCCTCTATTTCCTGGGCCGCTTTCAGGAGACCCTCGACGCTCTGCTCCAACAGCAGGAGAGCCTGGAACGCCTCCAGGATCCCACGCTGACTGGTCCGTATTATTTCTGGCTCGCGCACACGTATAGTTATCGGCGCGAGGCCGAACTGGCGGCGCAGAGTGCCCAACACGCCATCGCTGCGGTGCAGCAATGCGGGGATGAGGTGACGCTCGGGAAGGCCTACTATGTGCTCGCGCGTGAGGGGTTCTGGATGTGTCAATATCCCCAGGGGGTCGAGCATGGCCGGCAGGCCATTACCCTGCTTGAGCGGACTGAGGAACGGTGGTGGCTGGGCCAATCCTATTGGGCCGTTGGGCTCAATTATACCTTCATGGGAGAGTGTGAACCGGCCATGGAGGCGGTGACGCGCGCCCACACCATTGCGGAAACCATCGGGAACACCCGGCTCCAGACCTATGCTATGTGGGCCATTGGCTGGGTCTATGCAACACGCGGCGATTGGCAGGAGGGTGTTGCGGCGTGTCAGCGTAGCCTCGAGCGCTCGGTAGATCCGATCAATACCGCCTGTGCCTTGGGCTGGATGGGCTACGCCTACCTGGAGCAAGGCGACCCAAGGCAAGCGATTCCTGTGCTAGAGCAGTCGATCGAGGGATGTATCCGGGTACAATATCGCGGGCTGCAAGGCTGGTTCACGGCCTGGCTGAGCGATGCCTATCTCTTAAACCATCAGATAGAGCAGGCGCACAACACAGCGCTCCAGGGTTTGGACATCGCCAGGGATGTCAAGAATGGCTACACAGTTGGATGGACCGCGCGTATCCTCGGCCGTATCGCCCAGGTGCGTGGTGCCTTTGCAGAAGCCGCTGGCCATTTGCAGGAGGCACTGGCGACCTTCACGTCGATCCAGAGCAAGTTGGAGGTGGGACGCACCCATCTGGATCTGGCGGCACTCGCCCACGCTCAGGGCCACCAGGAGTCCACTGCGGCGCACTGCCATGCGGCCCATGCCGTGTTCACCGCCTTGCACCTCCCGATGTATGTAGAGCGCACGGCACAAGGCGCCAGTGAGTACAGCGTGATGCTAGCCACCCTGGAGCAAGTGCAGGTGGAGGGGCAGTAATGGCATGGAAGACCGGTGAGCAAGGGGCACATGTGTGGATTGCATCAGGACATCACCTAGCGTATGCTCTGATGTATGCGTACGACTCTAACCTTAGATGATGATGTGGCCATCCTCCTCAAACGCCTGTCCGAAGAGCGCCAGGTGTCTTTCAAAACTCTGGTCAACGAGGCGTTACGGGAGGGGCTACGACAGTTGGAGGCACCGGCACCCCAACCGGCCTTTCGCACGGAGCCCGTCTCCCTGGGGCGCTGTCTCGTGGGGAATCTGGATGATATTGCGGAAGTGCTGGCCCTCGCCGAAGGGGATGCCTTCCGATGATCCTCGTCGATGCCAATCTCCTCATCTATGCCTACGCCGTTGAGCTGCCGCAACACGCTGCGGCGCACGCGTGGCTAGATCAGCAGCTCAATACGCTGCCGCGTGTGGGCCTTCCCTGGCCGTCTCTGCTGGCGTTTGTGCGGTTGGTCACCCACCCGCGCGTGTTTGAGCGGCCGGTGTCCGTGGCGACAGCCTGGCAGCAGGTGGAGCAGTGGTTGCAGGTGCCGGCGGTCTGGGTGCCCGGGCCGACTGCCTGCCACGCAGGGATTCTCGGCCCCCTGCTCCGTGAGGCGACGCCGCGGGCCAACCTGGTGCCTGATGCCCATCTGGCGGCGTTGGCGATTGAGCATGGCCTCACCCTCTATAGCACGGACGGGGACTTCGCGCGCTTTCCCGGCGTGACCTGGCACAATCCCCTGTGGCCTGCGGCGCCCACGACGTGAGCCACAGCCGCGCAGGCCCGGCCATGGCGGCTGGGCGCGGGCGGGTCTGCCGGCGTCGCGTTAGGCCAGCCCATCGAGCAACCCCCTTGCCTCTTGCAGATCCGCGGTGTCGAACCCTTCGGTGAACCAGCCATAGATCGGTGCTAGGAGCGCACGCGCTGCGGCCCGCTTGCCCTGCTGCTGCCAGAGGCGACTGAGGCTCATGGCGGCCCGCAGCTCCAGC
>AR_comb_assmDRAFT_10323529_pt1 | contig 10133 bp, 8 predicted proteins | sample ArasoioldDNA_FD_10543 | JGI IMG/M metagenome (IMG submission 10543) | reverse complement strand
GGACGGCGGAATGTCCGTCGTGCCGTTGCTGAAGGTCCAATTTTGCAGTGTCTCCGGCAGAATAATAAACTCGTACCCGACGTCTCCGCTGAGACGCCCTTTGTTCTTGCCCCAGACGTTGTGCGCCGCACGCCGTTATGGAAGTCGGGAGAGCGTCGTTTGGCAACTGAGGAGGTGTGGGATCGCCTCCGTCGCGAGCCAGAACTCCCCATGCTGCTGAAGCCAACCGACCTGCTGCCCACCCTCCGGGCCGGTGTGACCACCATCCCTGATGCTCTCTGGACGTACTACGATCAACGTGAGAAGAAGGTGTATACCCGCGACAATGCCACCGCGCTGTCGCCGGTGCTGACGGCCGACCACTTTCTCTATGACTTGCAGGCGGCGGTAGAAGAGCGCATCTTACCGGTGACCATGGTCTCGCCACAGGAGGTCTGGGAGTATCTCTGGCCACGAGATGGCACAGAGTGGAGCCCGACCGTTGCCGCCGTGTGCTTCATCGAAACAGCCAAAGCCAGTCCGCATTTTCCCGTGTTGCCTGAGCGCAACCTCCTCTGGCAAGCGCTCCAAGAAGGTGCGCGGGAGCGTCGCTGGGTGCTCTATCTGCGTGGACCGAACCTGGCTATCGGTGCCCAGGAGATGCATGAATGGCCCGGCACGCCGCGTTTCGATAAGGCGACAGAACTCTGGACGTACCAGGCGGCGCTGGATCACAACCTGTACCCCCGTCACATTGATGAGGGCATCGCTGAGGATATTGCCCTCATCCCCACGAGCCTGCGCAACCGCTGCTGGCCCAGGGGCACGGCAGAAATGCCCACAGAAGACCTGGAACGCTTCGCGCGTGGTATCTGGCAGGGCTTGAACCGTCCCCACCTGGAGGAGGTGATCCGGGAAGGGGTGCGCAGTGGGACATGGGCCGCATGGAAGCACGGCAGCGATGAGACCTTTTTCACCAAGGATGACGTACCTGGTCCAGCCGTGCAGGTGGGGTCGCAGTGGGTGCTCGTGGACCCGGCATCCTCGCTGGCACACAGCCTTGATGTGCTCCGTCCAGGGCATGGGCCACAGCCGGTTGAGAAAAGTGGTACGCCACGTGAGGCTCTGGTGCAAAGCTGGGATGAGGTGGCTGGCTTCAGGGACGTGCAGGTCTCTGAGATGAGACTCACCGTGACCGACCGTGATAGCTTCGATAATACTTTGCTGGCCACCTGGGCCGATCGCCCGCAGGCAGCACGCGCACACGTCTCGGTGACGGCTGCCGGCCAGCGTGAGATCGGCGGCAGGCAGGAAACCGTGCGCCTGGATTTTGAGGGTCGTTTTGAGGAAGTGCGCACCATGCTCTCCCCCATCTGGCCCTTTAAGAGTCAGGGGGAGCTGGAGATTACCATTGCCGTGCACCTGGTCTACGATCCCCCGCTGGCTCTGGCAGACAGTGCCCTTGAGGCCTATCGCGCCGCATTGATGAACGCCAATCAGGGCAACCTGGAAGCTCGGGTCGTGCCGACGCGTGCGCCGAGGCGGGGAGGTGTGTGATGGAGCGCTTTCGTCTCCGCGTGCGTCACGAACCCAGGCGCGGGCACATCTGGGCACTCCATCTATTTCCTGAGTATCCCCGCCGTCAGCTCCGGGAAGCGGAAGGGCTGCGCCCTGCGCCCACACAGTGGCGCCAGGGCAGAGTCCTCGGTTCTTCCACGACCCCTGAAGCCATACTCTGGCTCCGCCAGATTGCCGAGCCTTTCTTGCTCCGGGCCGAAGCACCAGAGCCTATCGCTGCCGAGAAATTTGGGCCTGCGGCTGAGCCGCGCTGGCTCCGGCCAGAAGACGGGATGCGCCTGGCGTTAGCCTTCTCGGCAGCCCGATGGTTAGTGACGCCTCGTCAAAGACGGCTCTTCCGTGAAGGGCTCGAAGAGTTGCCCTCAGAAGTAGTCCTGTACTGGTTCACGCTCTGTTTCTATGGCTATCGCCAGGCGGCGGGCCGCGCGGCGCTGCGGACGCTGTTTACGCACGAGGGGTCAGAGGCAGGGCCTTCAGGCCCTGCGCCGTCACAGACGCGCCAAACGAGTGCAGACCGTCCTTCTACCCGCCGCCAGCGCCAGCGCGTGTCAGAGTCTGGGCCGAGTTTGTTTTCGCTGTCCAACGACGAACAGCGTGCCAGAGAACGCGACACGTTTCCGTCCTCTATACGGGAAGATTGACAGACAGGGGACTGCTTGGCGACACCGACGACTGCCGAGGCGTGGCTGCGCGTGGCGCAGGAACGTGCCGTGGATGCACGCATCCTTGCTGCTCAAGGCAGAAGTGTTGCCGCCGTCTACCTGGCCGGTTACGCGGTTGAGTGTGCTTTGAAGGCCTATCTGCAAAGAGTTGGACGTGGGTTCCCGACGAGTGGGCAAGCCGGGCACGATTTGCACGAGCTGTGGCGAGCCTGTGGATTTCGTCTCGCTGCCCTGGGAGACTCCCAGGGGAACCGTACGTACTTTGTTGAGCAATGGCATACGGGGTTGCGGTACAATGATACCCTTGATACCGTGCTTGACGCTGGTGTCCTGGTGGAAGGCGCTGTGCAACTCGCCGGGTGGGTGCAGAGCCGGCTCAACCGATGGCACAGGAGGCAGCGATGACACAAGCGGAGGTGAAGGCGCATATTGAGCGCAATCTCATTGCTGCCGGGCTTCCCATAGAGGACCTGCGCGTGCAGCCTGACATCTTCTTAGGATGGCTGGCCGTCGTTGTGTCCCCTGGATTCGCTGGTATAGTGTGGGAAAAGCGTCGGGCGATAGTACTGCAGGGGCTGGAAGAAGAGATCTTTGAGTGGCTCCAGGTGCTGACCCCGGAGGAGCGAGAAGTGGCCGGGAACTTGCCTCTCGATTCCGATCTGGAAGATATTCCCATGTGGCCAGAAGCTCTGGCGCGGCCACGGGTCGCTTCAGAAGCGCCAGTGATTTTCCCTTCCGACCTCGATGCAGCGCTCCCCCGGCCTATCGTCATCAGTTTCTATGCGCTACACGGTGGTGTAGGCCGCTCGACTGCGCTGGCCTATACCGCCCGGATACTGGCCAGTCGTGGATACGCTGTGCTCTGCGTGGACATGGATCTCGAAGCGCCAGCGCTTGCAGCACTCTTTAGCAAGGAAAACGAACTCCGTGCCGGACGGGGTCTGGTGTCGGTCCTGCTGGCGCTCGATCAGGGTACAGAGCCCGATATGGTCAAGCACATGCTCCGGCTTTCGGAGTCCGATGCCCTATATTGCCTGCCGGCCGGTATCCCGGATGCAGATTATGCACGGTGTCTGCGCCTACTCAGTCCGGAAGCCTGGTACCGCGAAGAACGCAATCCGCTGCCTGCCTTGCTGGATAGACTCTCCAGCAAGTTACCTTTCACGCCAGATGTGGTGCTGCTGAATACTGGTACCGGGCTCACGCCTCTGAGCGCGCCGCTGCTGTTTGACCTGTCCGATCTTGTCATTGTTACCTTCTTGCCCCATGCTCATGTCAGGGGCAGCACTGGTATGCTCGTACAGGCGCTGCTGCACGCGCATACGCGACGCGAGATGCACGGACAGCGACTGACGCCAGAACTGCGCTTCCTCGTCTCGCCGGTTCCAGCCAGTAAGGAGCCGGAGATGCAGCGCTATCGCTCGCGCGCTCTAGCTTGGATTACCGACTGGCTGGCGCCGTTAGCAGGCAGACGTGGAGCCGGGGGGCCCCCTGTCGAGGCTGAGCGGATGACCCATGTAGTGCCGTACCAGAAGCGCCTTGCTACGGCGGAGGCCCTCCTGGCAGAGAAGGGCGTACTGCGTCATTACCAGCCCATAGCTGACTGGCTGGAGCCATTGCTGGCGACAACGTCCGATTTAAGAGAAGGCTGCAAAGCAGATATTGGGAAAGAGAACCTGTCGCAATAAGCAGAAGGAGGATATGCACATGCCGGAAGCCCCATCCCTCGAACAGTTTGTTGAACAGCAATTGCAAAGTGGCAAGTATCAGAGCTACGAAGATATGGTGCAGGAAGGCTTGCGTCTGCTGCAGGAGCGCGAGCAGGAATTCGACCGTATTGCTGAGAAACTGCGGCCTGCCGCTGAGCGATTGGCACGCGGTGAGCCGGGCCTTCCCTTTGATGCGGACGACATCATCCAGCGCGGTATGGAACGCCTGACCACCAACAACGGTAACGTATGAGTCGCCGCCTGGTACTTGACCCGGATGCGGAACACGATCTTGACGCGATCTTCGATGTCATTGCTGCCGATAACCCAGTCGCTGCCCAACGTTACATCCACGCTTTAAGGGAGAGATGTGAGTTCTACATGGCATCGCCCTTACTCGGCCAGGCAGAGCCGGATATTGCCGTCCGCCTAAGCCTTGCCCCCGACCAGGTCCGCAGCTTCCTCTATCGCAATCATCGCTGTTATTATGTTGTAACGGACGAGGAGATGCGTGTGTTCGGCTTTATCGACACGCGCCGCGACCGGCAGGCGGCGTTGGACGAACGGCTACCGAGCTAAGTCCGCATCTGCGCAGGTGAGGTAGGCAAGGCTGACCGAGAAAGGACAGACATGAGCGAGAGGTTCCAGAAGACTAAACCGTCTTTTCTCGAAGCAGGCCTGCCGTGTGCTTCGCTTTCGGCCGAATGCCAAGCTGATAATGATGCCCGTCAGCGTCCTCCCCAGAACCGGCTGCATATCTGGTGGGCGCGACGTCCACCAACGATTTGCCGCGTCGCAGTACTGTCAGGTCTTTTACCATACGATGCCGATCTCCGCACGCATAGTACCGCTGTGTTCGATCCACCAGTGCAGGAAGAGGATCTTGCTTCCCTCAGTGGGAAGGAACGGGAACATCTCGAATTTTATCGGGGTCTCGTGCAGAGGATGCCACCATCTGACCTGCCAAAGGAGCATAGACAATTGCTCCTGGCTCTGCGCATCTTCGGTGATCCGGCTCGATTCGATGCCCATCGTCTAGAGGCGAAGAAAAAGGGGGTTGGGCTTCCCAGGGTATTCAGCACATACCTCTCAAGCAATCGAGATCCGTCTGTGCCGCAGGAACTGATTCTCCATCTGCGCCAGATCTGGAAGGAATCGCTTGCCTTGGCCGATGATGAAACTCCCGTCCTGCTCGATTGCATGGCAGGTGGTGGGACCATTCCCCCGGAGGGAGTGCGTTATGGCCTGAAGGTATTTGCCAATGAACTGAACCCTGTCGCGGCCATAATACTTAAGGCCACTCTTGAGTATCCGGCCCGCTTCGGCAGAACACTATCTCGACACATTGCGGACTCGGCTCGGCTTGTCGCTGAGAGACTGCGTACTCGGCTTGCTCGATTTTTCCCCTTCCCACCAGTCGACGAGTGGTGGACAGACGTTGCAGACGAGGCCCGAGCCAAGTATGCCGCGAAAGCTGTTATACAAATCGAACCAGATACTTTCCACGAGCAGCGTAAGAACACCTATCTCTGGACACGTACTGTGCCTTGCTCACGGTGCGGCCTTTGGATCCCCTTATCTACCAACTTCACACTCAAAACCAAGGGGAAGCCGGCCACGCATATGGCAGCCTTCTCGATGGTACCCCAGCAAGGCCAATCTGACTACTGTAGCTTCCGCATCGTGCGCCGTGCAGAGTGGAAAGACTGTGCTTGGCCGCGACCTGGCTTCGAACACTGGGACCCGCGAGACACCCCAACATGCAAGGACGGGCAGGCGATCTGCCCGCGTTGTGGACACCTGATGAGCGGGGAGGAAGTAAAGGCGATTGCCAGCTCCAGAGAGGGAGGACTCGCAGCGCAAATGTACGCCGTCTGCTCCCAGGTGCCGGTGCAGCTCACCTATCGTAATGGCGATGTGAAAGTCCGCTACCTGTGGCGCTTCCGCGCACCGACGCAAATGGATCTTGACGCTGTGCAAGCAGCGGAGGAGGAACTCGCTCGCCTCCGGCCACGCTGGGAAGTACAGGATCTCATTCCAAGTGAAGAAATCCCGGAGGATATGGAAGACAAGAGGCCGAGGGAATACGGAATGCCGCATTGGCGTGACCTTTTCCTGCCTCGTCAACTCCTGACGAATGTTGTAATCTTGGAAGAGATTCGAGCTGCGCAGGCCCGCGCGTGTGTGGAGTTGCCCCAGGCCGAGGCTGAAGCAGTGAGCATCTACCTCGTGTTTATCCTCAGCAAGGCCGTCAACTACAATAGTGTTAATACCTTCTGGCATTATGGACGCCTTACAGTCACCCAAACTTTCTCACGGCATGACTTTGCTTTTCGGCCAGCTTTCTGTGAATTCGAGGGTGCCCGTGAAACTGTGATGTGGGGTGCCTCCCAAGTGATCGGCACATATGAACAACTCGCCGGGCTGATCCATGGGGAGCCAGTCTCTCTGGAAGGCGCTGATGATGAAAGGGAGGGAGACGAAGCGCTCGACGAAGACGCGAGGGATGAGGAAACAAGCGACGAAGACGAAGGAGAATCGCAGGATGCGGTTACCGTCGCTGAGCGTAACGATGAGGTTCATCTCCGGCCCGAGGTGATCGTTCCCACAGTGACATGTGACGATGCTGCTGCACTCTCAATACCGGCGCCGGGCACCGTGCATCTGATCTGTGTTGATCCTCCATACTACAACAACGTCCAGTATGCGGAACTCTCCAACTTCTTCTACGTCTGGCTCAAACGCGCCCTGCACGATTGGCCTGGCCTGGCGCATCTCTTCCGTGAGCCTTTAGCAGAGTCGAATCGCGAGGCAGTTGCGAACGCAGCGCGCTGGCAGCGGGAAGCTGACACGGAGTTGGCAGGCTGGCAAACGCGCTATGATGCTGCTGTCGAAGCGTTACGTGCCCAAAACGTGAGGGCGAGGGAAGCGAGAGCCCAGGCGCTGGCGCTGGTTGGTCCGAAACCGCTCTCCGCTAAGGAGCGGGCCGATCGTTTCTACGAGGATAAGATGGCGGCTGTCTTCCGCCGCGCCAGGCAACTCTTACATCCAGCCGGGCGTATGGTCGTGATGTTCAACCACAAGGAGACCTGGGCCTGGCGCTCTCTTGGTATGGCGCTCATTCGCGCCGGGTTCGAGATCCGCAGTTCGGCGCCCGTTCATACTGAGGCCGAGTCGAGCCTCAATATCCGTGGTCTGGATGCTGCCCGTAGCACCGTGCTCCTCCTGTGTATGCCGCGTGAGGAAACCGAACAGCCAGTGGGGAATTGGGGCACCGTCCAGAACCGGATTGCCCGGGTGGCGCGCGGGGCTGCCGAGCGTTTCCAGAAGCAAGGACTGAGCGGCACAGACCTGTACCTGTCCGCATTGGGGCCCGCCCTCGGCGAGGTCGGACGCAACTGGCCAGTCACCGACTTTGCCGGGAGACAGATCGACCTGGCGGAAGCGCTGGATGAAGCTTACAAGGCTGTTGGGAGGTGGCGTCTTGAGCACATCTTTGCAGACCTGACGTTGGCCGCGGACCTTACTGATGTGGAGGAAGGGCCGAAGCGGCCCTCCGCCGACGCAGTCGCGGAGGAGGGATTCAGTTTCGAGGCGGTCGATCGGGATACCCAGACACTCTGGCTGTGGCTGGACACATTCCAGGGTGAGACCGCCCACAGTGACGATGTACGGAAGCTGGCTAAGTCGCTTAACGTCGACCCGAATGATTTCAAGCGTATGGGGCTCCTGAGCGCTGAGAAAGAGACCTTCGTCCTCCGCCCACCCCAAACGGTCGATCTGCGTCTCTTAGCGCGCCGGCTGCGGGGCGAGGAAGGCCCTCGTGGTCGTGAAGCCCGTGAGGCGGACGTGTGGGAGGAACGCACGTTTCCCGGCTTCGTGGGAGCGGCGGCCTGGAACGCCATTGCTTTAATGATGGGTGCCGATGGCGAGCACCGGGGCGTGGATGCCGTCCGACGCTGGGGACGCGAGTCCGGGTACGGTACGCAGCAGGAGTTCCGTGGTGTGTTTGCCGTGACCCTCCACCTGCTGGAACTGGTGTTTGCCCGACGGCCTGAGGAGAACGAGTGGCATGAAGCCGCCCGGCAGGCCAGGCGTACGTGGGACCTCGTGCTCCACTCCTGGCATACGTAAGCCGTGTGCGCGTCTGTCAGGGGAAGACCGGTGGCTCGATAGACGTATTGATTGGCATGCACATGAAGCGGAAAGTCTATATCGAAACCTCCGTTATCAGCTATCTGACTGCACGAGTGAGCCGAGATCTCGTTGTCGCTGGACATCAGCGCATCACCCAGGAATGGTGGTCTGCACGTCGTGCGGCGTTTGAGGTTTTCGTATCACAGGTGGTGCTTGAGGAAGCCAGTGCGGGTGACCAGGAGGCGGCCAGGCAACGTCTTGAGGTGCTGACAGCCCTGCCATTGCTGGAGATCAGTGAGGCGGCAACGGCCTTGGCGAAAGACTTGATCCGTATCGGCCCGCTGCCAGAACGCGCCGAGGTAGACGCACTCCACATCGCCATTGCGGTAACAAACCAGGTGGATTATCTGTTGACGTGGAACTGTACGCATCTGGCGAATGCCGCGCTGCGTCACCCGATTGACCACGTCTGTCGTACACGAGGCTATAACCCCATTATCATTTGTACCCCAGAAGAATTGTTGGAGGGTTAATATGAGCTGGCGAGACCCTATTGTCGAAGAAGTCCGCAGGGCTCGGGACGCCTATGCGAAACAATTCAACTATGATTTAGATGCAATCTATCGCGACCTGAAAGCAAAGGAGCGTCAGAGTACACAGCGGGTGGTACCTTGCCCGCCAACATGTCAGAAGACCCCTGACCAACAGAACATGACCAAGCCTGCCATGCCGTCCTGATCCGGTCGCAGGGTGCCTGTGGCTTCTAATCCGAACCTCTAGGGTGTATGTGCATGGGCTTTCGGGATCTCACGACCCTCCGTCGTCGCTACGCCGGCCAAGCCGGCCAACTGGTGAACGAGTTTTATGTCCCGGTCCTGGGCCAGGCGACGCGCTACGATCGGCAGGCCGGGTACTTTGACTCGGCCACCCTGGTGCAGCTTGCCGCAGTCTTAGCCGCCTTCATTCGCAGAGTGCGAGAGCTCCCGCCTGCTGATCGTCCGGCGATGCGTCTGATCACAGGCGCCACCTGGAGTCCCGAGGACATTGCCGCCTACCAGCGCGGCGTTGAAGCGCTCCACACCAGTCTTGACCGCAGCCTCGCGCGTCACTTTGCGCCCTCTGAGGAGGAATGCAGCCGGCTTGGCCTGCCTCCTGGCTGGCGCCCTGAAGAGGACCAGATTGCGCGGCAACGGTTCGGGACGCTGGCATGGATGGTGTGGGCCGGATTACTCGAAGTTCGCATCGCTCTGCCCCTGGACTATGCAGGGCGCCCTTACCATCCGGGACGACACGGTGCCTTGTATCATCCCAAGGCCGGTATCCTGTACAATGGCGATGGCAATATCATTGCCTTTCAGGGCTCCGTGAATGAGACCAGCGCGGCGTGGACGCGCAACCGTGAAAAATTTGACGTGAAGCGTTCCTGGTACTCAGCGCAGGATGCGGAGGACATTCGCTGCGAGATCGACGAATTCGAGACCATCTGGCATGGCCGTGATCCTGGGTTGCTGGTGTTGTCGCTGCCACGGGCGGTGCACGAACACCTGGCTGCTTTTCTCCCTCCAGACGGTCCACCAGCACGCGATCCGATGGAGATCGACCTGGCGCCGAGTGCTCCTGCGCTGCGCGATCGCATCGCGGCCCAGTGGTGGATTGACGCGCCGAAGCGACCAGACGGTGCCCACCTCGTGCTTGCCCCCCTGTGGGCCGATGGGGCACCGTTACAACCCTTCCCGCATCAGACGCAGGTGTGGCAGCGCGCTGTCGCGGCATTTCCTCAGCCCTGTCTCTTTTGTGACGAGGTGGGCCTTGGGAAAACCATCGAAGCGGGGCTGGTGCTGCGCACGCTCATCCTTCGCGGTGTCCTCAATCGCGTGCTGCTGATAGCGCCCCGCAGTCTCATCCGGCAATGGATGGAAGAACTACGTGAGAAGTTTGCCCTGACGGCCTGGTTTTTCGATGGATACTGCCTGCGCGATGTTGACGGACGCGTCCGGTGGACCGAGCGTCCCTGGGAGGAAGACGGCATCATCATTGTCTCCCGTCATCTTATTGCGCGCGCTGATCG
>AR_comb_assmDRAFT_10114945_pt1 | contig 10133 bp, 18 predicted proteins | sample ArasoioldDNA_FD_10543 | JGI IMG/M metagenome (IMG submission 10543) | reverse complement strand
GTGGATTCTCTTTAGCTCCGCGGCGGGCCAGTACGACCGCGGTTACCGCGTCGCCAACCAAGGCTCGTTGATTAGCGGATGGAACAAAGTTCTCCTCGATGCCTGGCCCGGTAGCGGCAACGGCAACGCGTCTACCTGGTTATGGACGTGCCCGGTAACGGGCCGCTACGAGGTTTTTGGACGCGTCGGTACTACCGCGGCGTCAACCCGCGTGATTGCATCCGTATATCGCAACGGAGCCGAGCTAGTGCGCGGCACCGATTACGTGAGCGGCACCACGGCAGCGGCGGGCGCCATTGTCTCTTTCATCGATGATCTCACCGCGGGTGACTACCTAGAGCTTTACGGCTATGTCAATCCCGCGGGTACCGCCGTTATTGTTGGCGGGCGCGAGGCTACGTTTATGGGCGTACGCCTACTTTCGCCAACGGGCGCCCAAGGCGCGCAAGGCCCGCCAGGAGTCGGCGGCTCTCCGTACGCGATTTATGCGAATTGGGCGGCGCTCCCGCAAACGGGCGTGGCCTCGGGCCAAATGGCAACCACCGCGGACACGGGTACCGCGTGGGTTTGGAATGGCACACTTTGGCGGCCTCAAGTGTTCTCGCAGGGTTATTCGGTGGGCTTGTCAACGGCAACCTTGCCAAGCTCGGGCGCGACCACCGTGGGCACGTTGAGTATTCCCTCGCAACCATTCCCGCGGTTGATCGCCACTTATGCGCAAATGGTGATTGGCTCTCCCTCAACGAGCGCGTCAATGTGGGAGCTAGCGCTCACGGCAACAAACGGCGGCATCATCAAGGGACGATGCCAAGGCGGAGGTTGGAGCACGGCGGTAGCGGGCGTCGCTCCGATGCTGCTCTCTGCCAATGTCGCGGGCACGATCACCGTTACCGCTACGCGTATCTCGGCCACGGCGGAGCAGGGAGCGTGCGCCAATGGATACTCACGCCTTGACGCGTGGCTAATGCCGTACTGAGGAGGAGATGCATGAGCTACTCATCGATTACCCGAGCCAGCAACGATCAGGATCTACAAGCGAGAGTTAGCGCCGCGGTGCAAAAGGAGGCTTGGAACAACGCAACCTTTGAGGGCACGACCTTTGCCGAGCAGGTGCGCACCAACCCGCAGGTAGCGTTGCAATTGATGTATCCCGTTGCCATCGATACCGAGGCCGCATACGAGAGCGCGTTAACGAGCGGGCGCGGCGCTCCTGGTCACGATGCGGACGTCATTACCGATGCGGCGCTCCTCTCCTCGGTGCAAGCTCATTGGCCGCCCGATCCCGCATGAGGAGGAACTATGAGCAACGTTGATGTTGAGTTTCGGGATGATGATCCCGAGGATGCGTGGCAACCCGAGGATAATCCCGCCGAGCATTTCGAGATCCTCGATCGCTTGGCCGCTCAGATCACCGAGATCATCGTTGATCCCAACCATCATCGAGCCCGTGAGGTAGCTCGGCTCATTTGGGCTCGGGATCAAATCAACGGCTTGCCTGATCTACCCGCTCGCGAGGCTCTCCGCCATCGGATTGCCTCGCTCCTGATTCTTGAGGGAGTGTGATCGATGGGGAGCCGATATCTCACCGATCTTGCCAACGTCGTGCGCGGCGCCGGTATCACCGTGCAAGAGGAGCCAGGATGGCAAACCCGATCCCGCTCCTCGGGCGGCTATGACTCCGGTAGGCCTAATCACGTCATGGCGCATCACACTGCGAGCGGGCCATCAAGCGACGGGCAAGCGGACGTTAATTACATGGTTTATGGCTCGGAAAATAGACCCGTGGCAAACCTTTATTTGTCGCGCTCGGGCAAGGTTTGGATCATGGCCGCGGGCGCAACCAATACCAACGGGCAAGGCCATGATCCGTGCGGGCTCACGCCAAACGATTCGATGAATACGCACGCCATCGGGATCGAGGCCGCCAACAACGGCACGGGTGAGCCGTGGCCTACCGTGCAACAAGATATCTACGTGCGGCTCGTGAATGTCTTATGCGGGCACTACGGCATCCCCGTTGGCCGCGTGCATAGTCACTTTGAGTGGGCACCGGATCGCAAGATTGATCCCGCGGGCCAATCCCGTTACGCCAGCGGCGGCAACAAATGGAACATGAATGCGTTTCGAGGAGACGTAGCCAACGCGGGCGGTACAACGCCCGTACCGCCACCATTGGAGGAATCAGAGATGCTCTTAAAGTTCGTCGTGACCGATAGTAAGACTCCCGGCGCGCAATACGTTGCCAATGGGATTTGGTATCGGCATATCGATAACACTACGGCGCTCGGTGCGCTCGATCTCTTTATGTCGATCAATGGGCACGATACGAAAGTGAACCAGATCAGCAAGGCTCAGATCGATTGCATGGGCGCCTATATCCAAGACAACGGCACGATCGGCGGCGCCAACCCGTATCTCTAATGGATGAGCACGAGGCCGCCGTCCGCAAGGTTGCGATCGTGATGCTCGGAGCCGTGCTCATCGCGGCCATTGGCGCCGTGATGCTTGTCGCGTTGTTCTCCGATCATCCGCTCTCCGTAGATAACAAGGTTGTAGTGATCGGGATGGGCGCTCTTGCCTTGCTCGGCGGAGCCGTGCTCGTGCGGCCTTGGCGTTGGCGGGATGAGAGGAGGGAGGATGAATGAAAGCTCTACGCGTTCTCGCGCTCGTGCTGGCGCTCCTGCTCGTGGGCTCCGCGTGCACGCCCGAGCAAGAGGCTTGGTGGTTCGCTCGCGAGCATGAGGCCGAGATCCGAGGAGATCCGTGCCCGAGCTTGTCTCCCTCGATCGTGGGCGCGGGCTTGCCCTTGCATTTCGTTTGGATCGTTTGGCGGGAGAGCCGATGCCAGGCCGATGCCGTCAACGAATCGAGCGGCACGCTCGGGCTCACGCAAATCGAGCCGTTTTGGTTGGTCGCTCTCTGCCCGCTCGGGATCGCGTGCACCGAGGCCGAGCTACTTGAGACGCGAGCCAACCTCTTGGCCGCCGCGTACGTATTCGCCATCCAAGGGTATGAGGCTTGGAGCCAGACCGCGTGAGAGGAGGAGCCATGCCGCACGGAGCGCGCAAGGCCGGTAAGCGTTGGGCCATCGTGAACAAACGCACCAACCGCGTTGTTGGTCACTCATCGAGCAAGGCCAAGGCTCAAGCCTCGGCTCGGGCGCGGGATGCCGCCGCTCACGGATGGCACCCGAGCAAGCGTTAGCGTCGGGCCTCGGCTCGGGCGTCCGTGCGGGGCTCTAGATCTCCTCGGATCTCCCTCGTGCGGGCGCCTGAGCTTTGCGCTCGATCCGCCCGCACCCTCATGCCATCCCGCCCGTTTGCGCGGCTCTACGGGCAACGTGAGCGGAGGTTTTCGGGCCTTGGGAGGCCCGAGCGCCGTCACGGGCAACCAACGGCGCTCAGGCCTTGAGGGAGGCTCGACCAAGCGGAGCGGCACGGAGGCTCTCACCCGTGCCGCTCCTGTCACCCGTGCCGCTTGCTCCGTGCTCCCGCTCGGAGCGCTCAAGGCTCGGCGGGCGGAGCCCTAGGCCGCGGCCAACGATCACGGGTGCGTATCTTTCTCGCCCACGAGGCTCGCAACGAGCATTGCCGTGAGGATGGCGAGCCAAAGGGCAACGAGGGAGATCAGGATCACGGCTCCTCCTCGGGCTCGTGCACGTACCATCCAACGCGCTTGCCATCGCTCACGCCAACGATGCGCGAATCGGGCGGCGCTTGCTTGAGGATGAGATCACGGAGCTTGGAGCCATCCTCGATGCCGATGAGATCGATGCTCTCTCCCGAGGCCAGGAGCGCCCGGTAGTGAAACGCGGGATACCTCACGGCGCCGCCGACAACGTGCGCGGCCTCTTGGGCGGCCTTGCGAGCGGCGGCCTTGCGCGCCGCTGTTGGTTGCGCCGTCACCGTGCCTCAACGCGGAGGATGACGCGTACGGCGCTCGGCGGCTCGTTGGTCTCATCCCAACGGCGCATGATGCGCGTGCCGATGAACGTTGAGGCCGTCTCGATGAGCGTGCTCATGGCATCGGCGGAGATCGTGCGCCCTGGCTCGATGAAACGGCGCTCAATCACTAGCTCGATCTCCTCGCCATCAAGAGTGAGCATCTCATCCCAAAGCTCCGCCCGATCTCCGTTGCCGCTCATAGCGGCGGCTCCTGCTCGTGCCAGTAATGCCAGGCCGCCGCTCGGAGCCGTGCGTTGTCTCGATCCGCCCGATGCATTTGGTTGCGAGCGACCACGGCAAGCCCGAGCCCGAGGAGCACGAGCCCGAGCCCGCCGAGATCGAGCGCTATGCCGCTCACGGCGCGGCGGCCTCGCTCGGTGCAAAGGCCTCATCGAGCTTGCGTAGATCATCGGGAGAGAGCGCGAGAGCTTCGGCAAAGCCCGGCGCGCTCTCTCCCTCTTGCCGTACCTCTTGGCCGCCAACCAATCGGTACGCGCTCATGGGCGCGTTGTTGGCCGTGCGTGCTCCCGTCGCAACTTTCTCGATCTCGCCATCAATCACCAACGCGGTGAGCGCGGAGCTAAGCGGATTGCGGGCGCCGCCGATCCCGAGCCGCTCGGCAATCTCGATCACGGTGGGCGGGTGATCGGCGGCCTTGATCTCATCGAGCACGAGCACGCGCCACGGTACGTTCTCGCGTCCCGCGGGTTTGTCGGCACGGCGCGGACGCGGCGACGCGCTGGCGCTCGGGGGCTCGATCTCGTTGATCGGCGGAGGAGGCCGCTTGAGGAGTACGTAACCCTCGGGCGTGTACCGAACGATCCGCCGTTGCACGAGGCTTGAGAGCGCGCCGCGGGCTTGACTGTGGCTTGCGTGCGTGATCGTTGCCGCTTGCTCGATGGTAAGCGGCCCGTGCTCCTCGATGGCCCGAGCGATGCGATACGAGACAGAGTTTTGACGGGCTCGCATGTTCGCCATCGGGAGCGCTCTCGGCTTGCGCTCGGGCTCGGGCTCGGGCGCAAGCTCCTCGTGCTCGGTGCGCGTGAACGCGAGGAGATCACTAGCGAAACGCGCAAGCTCCTCGTGCGTTGCCGTGCGATCGATGGCAAGCCGCCCGTACTCCCCGAGCTTGTCTCCCGCCGTGACGTAGAGCCGTAGCTCACCATCGATGAGGATGCCAACGAGGCTCATGCCGACGCTCCGAGGGTGGCAACGATCCACGCCCGCCGCCACTCCGTTGCGGAGAGCCGCTCCTCCGCGCCGTGCCGTTGGTATCCCTCCGCGTAGCGGTAGCCGTTGCTCCCGATCGAGCCTGAGCGCCCGATCCATTTCGTGCGCGTCGCTCCGCATACGCGACAGGAGGAGACAAACGCCAACGCGTTGTAATCAACGCCCATCGGGCGCCGGTACCCGTTCTCCTCATCGGAGAGTGGGCTCCGTTGATGGCTCCACTCATGGCCCATCGCTCGACACTCCGCGAAACGGGCAACCCGATCATCGAGGCTCTCGATCGATCGGAGATGCCTCGGGGACTGAGCACGCCCGTTGGTGGTCGGGCTCTCGGCGGGAGCGGATGGCATGGCGGGTGCCTCCTCGTATTGCTCGGTGCTCTCCTGCTCTCGGAGAGTAATGCATCGGATCTCCCGATGAAAATACCCTCTCGCATTGGTGGGCTCCGAGGCCGCCGAGCGTTCTCCCTGGTAGTCACTACTAATTTGTTGGGAGAATTAGTGCAATTTCTCCGCACAAAGTAGGAAAGCCTGGTAAGCTTGCGGGCAAGGCCCGCATCGGGCGGGCCGCCAAGAGATCCGAGGAGATCTGAGATGAGCAAGGTTACGCAAGACGCGGGGAGCGCCCGCACGATCTACCAAGTGAGGCTCTACGTTGCTGTCCGTTGGGCCACGGGCCGCACGATGCGCACGGGCGTCCGCGTTGTCGAGATCGAGGAGGCCTCAACGATCATCGGCGGGATGCGGGCCATTGACAAGGCCATCGATCTCGTTGGGGAGGAGAACGTACTCACCGAGCTTGCCTCTCCTCAGATCACTCCGAATCCCGCGGCGCTTGGTTGGCCGCTCGATGATGAGGAGGAGGCCCGATGAGCGCCGCAACGGTGAGCGTCAAGCTCTCGCCGCGGTTCTATGACGATCACGTTTACCGTGATTGCAACGGCGGGCGCGAGATCCGCCGCACCCGCACGTACGTGATTGCGGAGCTTGATCGGGAGGCCTACGAGGATCTCCGCTCCGATGCGCTCTACTACGCAACGCTTGAGAACGGAGATCCGTATCTCTCGGGTTTGATCTCCTCCGCTCGGGCCGCGCTCAAGCGGCTCGATGCGTTGGCGCTCCCGTGGGCGGAGGCCGTGCGATGAGCCGCCAGGCCGCAGAGTCACCGGGAGCGCGGCGCCGCCGTCGCTCCCACGATCGCACGGCGCCGCTGGCGTTCTACGGGCGGATCTCGATGCTCCACGAAAGGAACCAAGAGGCCGTGGATCGGCAAGAGCGCTTGGCTCGTGAATGGGCGGAGCGCAACGGGCGGGAGATCCTCGATCCGTTGTACCTCGATGAGAACATTTCCGCGCTCCGCCGCAAGGTGAGGCCAGGGTTTGCCGCGTTGTGCGACGCCATCCGCTCGGGCTCGGTGCGGGCGTTGATCGCGTACCATCCCGATCGGCTCACGAGGAACACGCGTGAGCTTGAGGATCTCATCGATCTCCTCGATGAGCACGCGGTCGAGGTTGTCACCGTGACGGCGGGTGAGTACGACCTAACCACTCCCTCGGGCCGCATGGCGGCGCGGGTGGTTGGCGCCGTGGCAACGCACGAGAGTGAGCACAAGGCCGAGCGCGTGAGCGATAAGCACGAGGATCTAGCGCGGCAGGGTTTGCGCGCTGGCGGCCCGCGCCCGTGGGGATACGCGGACAACGCGTGCTCCGCGATCTACGAGCCCGAGGCCGTGCTCATCCGCGAGGCCGCCGAGCGCGTGCTCAACGATGAGAGCCTCCGCTCGATCGCTCGCTCGTGGGAGGAGCGCGGGCTCACGACGTCACGCGGCGGGCGTTGGGATTCCAAGGCTCTCGGCGGCAAGCTCCGCTCAAGCCATCTCAAGGGCGTGCGGACGTATTACGGAGTGGAGACGCCAGGCCGGTACCGGGCGCCCGATGGATCGATCCGCGAGATCGAGCCGATCCTCTCGGCGGAGCAATGGGATCACGTACAAGCGATCCTCGATGCGCCAGGCCGTGCGGAGCGCAAGCCCGCCGTGCCGTATCTCCTCAACGGGCTCGTATTCGATGAGGAGGGCACGATGATGCGCGGCCTCATCGGTGCTCGGGCTCGGTACTACGCAACGGCGGAGACGGGCCGCGTGCAAGCCCGAGAGGATGATCTCGATGAGATCGTCACGGCGCGCTTTCTGGCCTGGCTCTCGCGGGCCAAGCCGACAACGGCTCCGAGCGACGCGGAGCGGGATGAGCTTGAGGCCGAGATCGAGCGGCTCACGGCACGGCGGGAGGAGGCCCGCAAGCTCTTTCGTGACGGCATCGTGAGCGCGGCGGAGCTAGCCGAGGATCTCCGCCCGCTCAACGCGGAGCTTGATGCCGTGCGCTCCAAGCTCTCGCTCCTGTCGGCAACGGCACCGCGGCTCCGTGACGGGCTCTCCGATCCGCAACGGGCTCGGGCCGCGTGGCTCGCGACCGATGCGCACGGGCGCCCGATCCTCTCCGTGATCGAGCGGCGGGATCTCCTGAGGCTTTGGGAGGTACGGGTTGAGGTTGCGCCGTCAACGGCACGCGGCACGGGCTCCCGTCTCCGCAACCATCGGGAGCGGGTGCGGATGACCATCGGCGGAGAGATCCTCCGGTAACGCAAGCCAACCCTTACCAAATCCGTGAGGCCCGAGCCGATGCGCTCGGGCCTCTCTCGTTTGATTCGGCAAATATGCATCTCACCCTTTCGGATGAGCCGTGCGGCGGAGTACGGTCGGGCCTCGGGGACTAGCGGCATCGGGAGCCAACGGATCGCACGAGAGGGAGCCAACGTGAGAGCGGATCACCGATTCGGATGCTTTAACCCGCAACTAGAACGGAGAGGAGTTTTCTCGATCCCGATCGGCCTCCGATGATGCGCCGCCATCTCCCGCTCGTGGTGGGCCTGGCGCTCCTCCTCTCCCTCGGGCTCGGCGGCCCGCCCGATGGCGAGGGCGCCGCCAACGGTGATGATGAGGGCACCGAGGAGGAGGTTGGGCTTGCGCTCCTCAGAGTGATTGTGGAGCGTTATTGGAGCGATGAGGAGAGCGCCGTTGCCGCCGTGCGCGCCGTGTACGCGCCGCGGCCTCGATCGCGGCGAGGATGATTTCACGATCGGTATCAGTGAGATCCGCGAGGCCGCGTAGCGCATCCTCGATCGTGGGCGCGCTCGGCACCGAGCCAACGGGCAAGTAGCCGAGCGGGCGTGAGAACGTACCGGGCGGCACGTTGAGTACCTCCTCGATCCCAAAGAGCCGAGAGGGCGACAGAATCGAGGGATCGGCTAGCCAGCGATAGACGGCGCCCGTAGTGAGCTTGCTCAATCCCTCGCGCTTGGCGATCGCGGCGGCAAGCGCGGCAACGGAGACGCCTTGCTCGATCATCCGTTGTCGGATTAGGCCGCCAACGTCGGGCTCGGTAGTTCCCACCATCCTCCTCGCGGTACTTACCGCCGCTCCTCGTTGTGACAACGCTAGAGCGTAAATATTCATCGTGCATGGATCACTGAGCAAGGTCACGGTGCTGATTTTGCAGATCCGTAACCTCCAAGGGTGAGGCCCGTAGGCCCTATCTGAGAGATTCGGTATTGATCTCTCAGTGAGCACGGCGCAGTATTGGCGCTCGATGAGCATTGAGACGATCAACGGCAAGGCCATCCGTGCGGCACGCAAGCGAGCGGATCTCACGCAAGCCGAGCTAGCCCGCAAGGCCAAGCTTGCTCAACCCACCCTCTCGCTTTGGGAGACGGGCCGCACCACCCGCACCCGCCGCACCAAGGCGATTGCCTCGCTGGCGCGGGTGCTCAAGGTCGAGCCCGCAACGCTCACCAAGCCTCCCGCCAAGGCCTCCGCCAAGCGCAAGCCGCGGGTTGCCAAGCCGACGCCCGAGCCGACGCCCGAGCCCGAGGAGGCCGCGGCGTGATACCGGGATTTGCCAATCCCGATGATGAGGTTGCTCGGGAGATCCGAGCGGAGGCCAAGCGGCTTGCCCGCTCGATCCCTCCTCCTCGCGGGCCTCGGTGCGCGCTTACCGATGCCGTGGTTGCTCAAACCCTCCGCACGCAATTGCTTAGCCGCCGCGCCGTGAGCGCCCGCCGATCACGGCGCGGCACCCGTCAAGCCGCCTAACCCGCGGCCTCCTCAAGCGATCCCGAGGAGAGCTAATGAACCAACGCGCCCAAACGCACGGGCCGCGCCGTGAGCGCGGCTACCTCGTGATGGTGGTTGATGCCGACACTCCCGAGGAGATCCGTGACGCGTACGTCAAGGCCCGTACCGCCGTGGCCTACGGGAGCGACGCTCGGCTCATCGTGAGCGGACACTCCCCGAGCAAGCGGCACGCGCTGGCGCTCGTGCGTGAATCGTGAGCATCGAGGCCACCCGCGGTGAGTACGTCTGGCGCCAGGCCAACGGCAAAGAGCGCCGCTTGCCGCGGTACCACTCAATCGAGGCCACCAAGGCGAGGCCAGGCCTTGAGGTTTGGAAACAAAAGCGGATCGTTGACGCCCTGGCGCACGAGCCCGATCTCATCGAGCTTGCCCGAGCCGACACTTACGCGGCGGTACGCGCCGTGCTCGATACCCAAAGCTACGAGGCCGCGCTCGGTACCTCCGTGCATACCGTCACCGCGGAGCTTGATCGAGGCCACTCCCTCACGTTCACCGATGAGGAGCTACGCGGCCTCGTGGAGATGGGCGTTGATCTCGGAGAGGTACGGGCTCACGTCAAGCAATGGCACGAGGCCAAGAGCTTGCATCGGCTCGGGATCATTGCCATCGAGCGCGTTGTCATCGTTGAGGCTCTTGACGTTGCGGGCGCGCTCGATCGGATCGTTACCGCTCCCGCGCTCGGGCTTGATACGCCCGTGCTCCTCGATATCAAAACGGGGAGAGAGGTTTACGTGGACGTTGCGTTGCAACTAGTGACATACGCGCACTGCTC
>AR_comb_assmDRAFT_10341600_pt1 | contig 10134 bp, 7 predicted proteins | sample ArasoioldDNA_FD_10543 | JGI IMG/M metagenome (IMG submission 10543) | reverse complement strand
GTCGAGCCCGTCGAGCACCATCACTCCCCCGACGCGCAGGCGACCCTCGAGCGGCGTGATCGCGATCTGAGACTCGAGCAGGATCATCGGCCGCCGCGGGGTCGGCAGCTGCTCGTCGACGAAGTCCACCGAGTAGCCCTTGGCGCTCTCGATCGGCAGCCGCGCGCCCAGCGACGCCGCGACCGCCGCCGACCACGACCCGGCCGCGATTACAGCCGCGTCCGCCTCCACCGGCCCCGCCCGTGTCTCGACCGCGACGCGCGGGCCGGACCTTATCCCCCGCACCTCCGTCCGCGAGAGGAGCCGCGCGCCTCCCGCCTCCGCCGCCCGTCCGACGCTCGAGACGAACTCGAGCGGGTCGCAATACGCCTCGTGGGGGTAGAGCACGGCGCCGCTGACCTCGCCTTCGAGCAGGGGCTCGGCCTCGCGGAGCTCGTCCAGGTCGAGGACCCGCGGGTCGAATCCCATCTCCGCATGAAGCTCGGCACGGCGGCGCGCACGCTCGAGACCGGCGGCCGTCTCCCAGACGTCGAGCAGCCCGGCCTGCCGGAAGCTGGTGCCGAGCTCCTTCCCGAGCTGCTCGTGCAGCTCGAGGCTGCGCGCGGCCATTGCCCGCCCCACCTCCGCGGTGCGTCTTGCCTGGGCGGGAGCGGCGGCCCTCAGCAACCGCAGCAGCCAGGGGACGAGCGCGAGTCGCGGCTTCAGTCCGAACGGGCTGTCGGGACGGGTCATCCAGCCGAGCGCGCGGCGGATCTCCTCGACGGTCGCGAGGGGCGCCGCGTGGCGCGGCGCGATGTTGCCGGCGTTGGCCCGCGAGCAGCCGGCCGCCCAGCCCGCCCCCTTCTCGATCACGGTCACCGATGCACCGCGGCGCGTCAACTCGAGCGCGGAGCAGGCGCCGACGATGCCGCCGCCGATCACGACGACCTCGGTCACCACATCCGCTCGGCCAGGTCGAGTACCTCCGCCCGCTCGAACGGGCGCGGACAGTGGCCGAACATCTGATCGGCCATGGCCGCGTCGACGAGCTCTGGAAGGTCGTCGCGTCTCACTCCCACGTCGCGCAGACGGCCCGGAATCGGCAGGCCGTCGATCAACGCCTCGAGTGCGCGGTGCGCGCGCAGGCCCGCGTCGTCCGGTGACATGTCCTCGGTCCGCCTGACGCCGAGCGCCTCGGCGACCATGCGCTGCTCGCCTCCGATTACCGGTAGGCACAGGGACGCGACCGGAGGAAGCAGGATCGCGTGAGCGATCCCATGCTGGAGGCCGAGTCGTCCGGTGACGGCGTGCCCGAACGCGTGGACCAGCGAGACCGGGGCGTTGTCCGCGGCGATCCCCGACAGCATCGAGCCGATCAGCGTCGCGCCTCGCGCGTCCAGGTCGGACGGGGAGCCGACGGCCCGAGGGAGGGCGCCGGCCATGAGCTCCAGCGCGTGCCGCGCCAGCGCACTCGAGATCGGCTGCCGTTCGAGTGAATAGAGCGCCTCGACGCTCCGGGCGATGGCGGTGGCGCCGCTGGTCGCGGTCAGCTCCGGATCCGTGTGGACCGTGATCTCCGGATCGAGAACGGCGATGTCCGGGATGAGCCGCCGATCGTAGAAAGTGAGCTTCTCGCGGCGCACCTCGTCGCGCACGCCCGCGCCAGGCATGACCTCGCACGACGAGCCCGTGGTCGTGGGAATCGCGATGTGGGGAAGCAGGTCGACCTCGATCGGCGAAGGCGGCCCGCTCTGCTCGCTGTAGTTGCGGAGCGGCCCGTCGGTGCCCACCATCAGCGCGATGCACTTCGCGGAGTCGATCGTGGACCCGCCACCCACGCTGATCAAGCCGTCGGCGCCAGAGTCGCGGACCTGCCCGGCGCCGGCGTCGAGACCGGACAGCCCCCCGTGCGCCTTCACGCCGTCGTAGACCCCTGCGCAGCGGTCTGCCAGGTGACGCCGCACCGCGGCGAGCTGCGGGCCGGCCGCGACCGTCCGGCCGCAGATGACGAGCGCGCGCTCGACCTCGAGATCGTCGAGCAGCTCGGGGAGCCGCGCGGTCGCGCCGGCCCCGAAGACGATCCGGGTGCCCGGATTCGTGTGCTCGAACCTCGTCATCCGCACTACGCCCGGGCCCGGGCGGCTGCGTCGACGGCCGTGGCGGCGGCCGTCTCGATGCCCACAAAATCGCTGACCCAGTCGCCCGCGAAGAAGATCCGTCCTCCCACCCCTCGCTCGAGCGCCTCCTGTGCGCGCCAGCGCCCGGGTGCGGCGAACGGGGATGCCGTATGCCACCGGTGGACCCTGGTCTCGACGATGTGATCGCTCACCTGCGGGAACAGCTGCCGGAGATCCGCGAGGTAGGCATCGCGGAGGTCGTCGTCGGACCTGTCGTCGAACGCCCGGGCGCGGTCGCCTCCGCCGGACATCATGAGGACGCTGCCCTGCTTCGGCCGGCTGCCGTCGTAAACCGCGTTCGCGAGGTTGAACGCGATGCTGAACCGCCGGTCTGGCGTAAGGATCGAGTAGAGGTCGTCCCAGGGCATCGGCTCGGTCTCGTCCGTCAGGACGCTGACGATCGCGATGGGCCCGAACCGCAGTCGCGCGAGCGCGTCGGCCGCGTCAGGCGGCGGGTCGGGCAGCAACCGCTCCGCGTGCGGGGCGGCCACGATGGCCGACCGCGCCGAGACCTCGTGCGAGCCGGCGTCATCCGCGTACCTGACGCGAACGCCGGCGCCGTGGAGGCGAATCTCCTCGACCCGCGAGCGCAGCCGGACGACATCCCCCAGCGACCCCGCAAGCGCCTCGGGGAGCAGCCCGGCGCCACCGAGCACGTTCCGGCCGAGCCCGCCGACGTGCGCGAAGAACGCGGCCATCGAGCTCTGTGAGATCTCCGACGGCTCAGCCGCGGTCCGGTTCGTGAGCGCCTGGAAGATCGAGGCGGTCTCGGGGTGAATCGGCCCCAGGAAATCGGCGAACGACTCGTCGCCTCGGTAGCGCAGGCCGCGCAGGCGAATCGCCGCGGCGGTATCGCCGGGCCGAGGGCGGATCAGACGCGCGTAGCGGTAGCTGTCCAGCGTGAGCTTGGCTCCAGCGCGTGCCATCGACGCGCGCGCGCGTAGGGGCAGCGGCAGCCGAAACGGGAGCAGCGCGCGCCGGAAGTTCCTGATCAGCCGGCCGTCCAGCTCCATGTTCAGGAGCAACCCGCGAATCGGCAGCAGTGTCAGACCGTATGCGTCCGCCAGCCTTCCGATCACCGATTCGCTGGGCGGGAACATGTGCGCCCCGACGCTGAGGGCGAGCTCCCCCCTGCGCTCGGACAGAATCCGGCCGCCGACCCGGTCGCCGGCCTCCAGCACGAGCGGATCGAGGTCGCGCAGCTCGTGAGCAGCCACGAGCCCGGCGATACCAGCTCCCACGATTACGACGTCCCGGTCCTCGGCCATCTACGACTGGGGTATGCGCTGTTTGTATTGCGGATCCAGCGCCGAGAACACGCGGCGTGTGTCGCCTGGCGGGATCACCTCTCGCGCGTAGCCGGCGACCTCGCTCCCCGTTGCGATCCATACGTCTCCCGCGGCTTTGACATGGCGGATGACCGCTTCGACGGTGCGGGCGCGAGCCGGCCTGCCGGAGAGCATCGGGTGGGCGGTGAAGATCGTGAGACAACCCTCTTCGCGCATGGCGTCAAACTCCCCCGTCCAGATCTCGTAGAGCTTGCGCGGCGTCTCGAGCGCGTCTCCCATGTCCTCCTCGGTGAGGGAGATGAACCCGAACTGCCCCCAGTCGCTGAGAGAGGAATGCAGCGGCAGCTGTACGAGCTTGCCCGACGACGTCTCGATCACATAGGGCACGTCGTCGTCCATCAGGCTCGAGTCGTAGCGGTAACCCAGCTCCGGAAGCAGGTCGAGCACGTCCAGCGACTGATCGAACTGCGGCGCCCGGTAGCCCTCGGGTCGTTTCCCGGTGAGCCGCTCGATCGTTTCCACACCGCGCTCCAGATCGCGCATGTGGTATTCCCGCGGCATCGACGGCGGGCGTTTGTGTTCCTGCGAGTGCCACGCCACCTCGTGACCGTCGGCGGCGATGCGCCGCACGACGTCCGGGTAGAGATCCGCGGTCAGGCCCGTCACGAAGAAGCTGGCCGTCACCGAGTGGTGGCGCAGGATCGCGAGGGCGCGCGGCACCGCCACGAGTGGCTCGTACGCCGAGTGGGACATGAGACTCGGCATGGACGCGTAGCGGGAGTCGAGTGCCAGGATCACCGACTCAGCGTCGATGTCGAAGGTGAACATGCAGGCTGAGCGCGCTCCCCCCGGCCACTGGAATCGCGCCGGCAACACTGCCGCGTCGTCGGAGCCGGTGAGCGATGAATCGGCCATTCGCTAGGCGGCGGAGTCTACCACGGACACCGTACGGGTATTAGTACATCGTACGGATAGAATCGGTCGCGATCGAGTGGACGCAAGGTCGCCGCCTGAGCGCGTCAGTTCCGCTGTCTAAACGCGTAATCGCGAGCGGGCCTCCGCCGGACACGCGGCGCCGGGAGTACCTTGCGACGCAGTGCCGTGTGGTGTACGGTATGGTGGCTGGGGTGTCGTGGGCACTTCGCACGGCTGGATTGTCGAAGGCTGGAGCCGGTCCCGTAAGTAAGGACGAGGAGGAGAGGCAATGAAGCGTCCGCTGACGCGCCGAGAGGTCTTGCAACGTACGGCGGTTGGCTCCGTGGCCGTTGGGAGCAGCGGGTTCCTGTCCGCCTGCTTCGGTGGAGACGACGACGATGACTCCAGCAAGGCCGCCGGCACTACAGACGCCGGGCAGCCGCGCCGCGGCGGCACGCTGACCGTCGCCCTCACGGGCGGCACGAGCGCGGCGACCCTCGATCCGATCAACCCGGTCACCCAGCCCGACGAGGCCCGCACCCATGCCCTCTACGACAGCCTCGTGGTGAGGAGTCCGGAGGCGCACCCTCAGCTTCAGCTCGCCGAGGAGATCACTCCCAACAAGGACGCGACCGAGTGGACGATCCGCCTCAAGCGCGGAGTCGAGTTCCACGACGGCCGCGAGATGACGGCCAAGGACGTCATCTACACCTTCCGGAAGATCCTCGATCCGAAGGCGCCCGCGGTCGCCGCCACCGGGCTCAGCCGGATCGACACCGCGGCCCTCAAGGCAATCGACAAGTACACCGTGCGAGTCCCGTTGAAGCAGCCCTACTCGATCTTCGTCGAGCAGCTGTCGGGCAATGCTCAGCCGGTCATCCCGGATGGGTTCGATCCGAAGAAGGACAAGCCGAATGGGACCGGGCCGTTCAAGTATCAGAGCTTCACGCCCGGACGGGAGAGCGTGTTCGTGCGCCACCCGAACTACTGGACCGACGGCCAGCCCTACGCCGACAAGCTCGTGATCACCGACTTCGAAGACGAGGCGAGCGCGGTGAACGCCCTGCTGGCCGGCCAGGTGAACATCTCCGGCGGAATCACGAGCGATTCGCTGCAGAGCATCCAGTCGTCGGGGAAGAAGGTCCTGATCTCCCCGGGCGGTGGGTTCACCATGTTCACCATGCACGTCCAGAAGCCTCCGTTCGACGACGTCAATGTTCGCCAGGCGCTCCGCATGGTGGTCGACCGCAAGCAGATGAGGGACGCGGTCTTCGCCGGCCACGGGGCGATCGGCAACGACGTGTACGGAATCTGGTCGGAGGACTACGACCACTCGCTTCCCCAGCGGGAGCAGGATTTCGAGCAGGCGAAGTCGCTCCTGGCGAAGTCGGGCAAGAGCAATCTCAGCGTCGAGCTGATCACCGCCGAAGTGCAGCAGGGTGCCGTGAAGTCCGCTCAGGTCCTGGCCGAGCAGGCCAAGGGCGCGGGCATCGACATCAAGCTGCGGAAGATCACGGCCACCGAGTTGTATGGCGACAACTACCTGAAGTGGCCGTTCGCGCAGGACTACTCCACCTACAACTACTACCTGCCCGAGATCGCGCTGGTAGGGGTCAAGGGGGCGCCCTACAACGAGACCGGCTGGGACGACCCGACCTATACTCGGCTCTACAATGAGGCCCTCGGCACGGCCGACGAGGCAAAGCGAACCGAACTCGCGCACCAGTTGCAGCGCATCGATTACGACCGCGGCAGCTACATCATCCCTCTCTTCACACCGATCATCGACGGCTACGCGGAAGAGGTCCATGGGTTGAAGCCGTCCAAGGCCGGGATCTCGGTGAACGCGTTCCAGTTCGCCCCCATCTGGCTGGCGTAGGCTCAAGCGTTGGCCGTCGCTCGTCCGATAGGCGCGCACGAGGCGGTCCGGCGCTCGAGGAGTCATCCGATCGCGTGGATGGTGGCGCGCCGATCGGCCCTGGGAATCCTCACGCTGTTGCTCGCGTCGGTGCTCGTATTCGCGGCGACTCAGACGCTGCCCGGGAACGCGGCCACGGCCGCGCTGCGAAACACCGGCTCGGCGGAGCGCGTTGCCGTGCTCGAGCGGCAGCTCCACCTGAACGATCCGGCCATCTCCCAGTACACCCAATGGATCACGGGGTTGGTGAAGGGCGACCCCGGGAACTCGCTGGCCAACGGCGAGCCGGTCGACACGCTGGTGATGGGACGGGTGGAGAACTCGGCGGTGCTGGTGCTCCTGGCCGGCTCGATAGGCGCGCTGCTCGGGGCGGCATTGGGCGTGGCGGCGGCCGCCCGGCGTGGAGGCTGGTTCGACAACACGCTGTCGGTCGTGGCACTGACGTTCACGGCTCTGCCGGAGTTCCTGATCGCGCTGTTCCTGGTGATCTGCTTCGCGACCGTATGGCTGCACGTGCTGCCGGCGGTCGCCCAGATTCCGCCCGGCACCAGCCCGTGGTCGAACGCCGAGAGCCTCGTGCTCCCAACCGCGACGTTGGTGCTGATGATCATGCCCTACGTGTTCCGGATGACGCGCGCCGCCATGATCGAGGCCCTAGAAAGCGACTACGTCGAGATGGCCCGCCTCACCGGCATGTCGGCACCCCGTGTGCTGTTTCTCTATGCCTTCCCGAACGTCATTCCGACCGTGGTGCAGGTGATCGGACTCTGCCTCCTGTATCTGGCGGGAGGAATCGTGGTGGTCGAGTACGTCTTCAACTACCCGGGCGTGGGACAGCAGTTGGTGGCCGCGGTCACCGATCGCGACATACCCGTGATCCAGTTCATAGTCATGCTGCTCGCGGCCTTCTACGTGGTCGTCAACATCGGAGCTGACGTGCTTGCACTGATCGCCACGCCGCGTCGCAGGCTGCCACGGTCGGGGTGAGAGCGATTTCCCCGGCCGCAGACGCACAGATCGCCGGAGCGCCGCCGCTCGAGCTGGAGGAGCTACCCGCGGGGGTCGGCCCGCGGGACTCCGTGCTGCGTGGCGTGTTCCGCACGACGCGAGGCCGGATCGGAGCCGGGTTGGCCCTGCTCGTGGTCCTCGTCGCCGTGATCGGGCCCTTCGTCGCTCCGCATTCGCCGACGGAATTCGTCGGGCCGCCGTTTGCCAAGCCGAGCTCGGCATTCCCGCTTGGAACCGACACGCTCGGCCGTGACGTGCTGAGCCGGACCCTCAAGGGTGGATGGGAGCTGCTCCTGCTAGGCCTCGCCGGCACGGCCGCCGGTGTTCTCCTCGGGGCGACCATCGGGGTCGTGGCTGCCTTCCGGGGCGGCCTCCTGGATGCCGTCCTGATGCGCGGAGTCGACGTGGTGCTGGCGTTCCCTCAGCTCGTGTTCGCACTGCTCCTCGTCAGCGTGGTCGGGCCGAAGCTGTGGCTGGTGGTGCTGGCCGTCGCGGTGGCCCACGCCCCACAGGTCGGGAGGGTGATCCGCTCGGCCGCGCTCGACGTCTCGGAGCGCGACTTCATCAGCTCGGCAGAGCTGATCGCGCTACCTCAGCGGGAGATCATCTTCTCGGAGATCCTGCCGAATCTCACCTCACCCTTGATGGTCGAAACCGGAATCCGGCTGACCTACTCGGTCATCATCATCGCCGGGCTCAGCTTCCTCGGATTCGGCCTGCAGCCGCCTGAGCCAAACTGGGCCGTGATGATCAACGAGAACCGCGGAGGTCTCTCGGCCAACTCTTGGGCGATCGTGGCTCCGGCGTTTCTGCTGGCGCTCCTGACCATCGGGGTCAACACGCTGACCGACGCGATCGCGCGCGTGTCACTCGGTGTCGACGGCCGCCGCGCCGCCACGGCAGTGGTACCCGCCCGCCCGCCTGCCCTCGAGGTACGGGAATGAGCGCCGAGGCCCGGCTGGTCGTCTCCGATCTGCGCGTCGTGGTCACCGGCACCGGAGCCGACGTGGTCGACGAGGTGGCGTTCTCACTGGATGCCGGGGAGACGCTCGGGCTCGTCGGAGAGTCGGGCTCCGGGAAGACGACCGTCGCGCTGGCGCTGCTGGGTCACGCGCGCCGGGGGCTCACGATCGACAGCGGAACGGTGATTGCCGACGGGATCGACCTGCTGACCCTGCGGCCGAAGGAGCTGCAGGGGATCCGGGGGAGCCGGGTCGCGTACGTGCCGCAGGACCCCGCGAGCGCGCTCAATCCCGCGCTCAAGATCGGACGGCAGCTGCGCGACGTGTTTCGCAAGGACCGGAGCGGATCGAAGGACGGGGACTCCATCGACGCTCGCGTGGAGAACGTGCTGGCAGCGGTGCGGCTGGACGAGGCCGCGCTGTCCGCCTATCCCCACCAGCTCTCGGGCGGGCAGCAGCAGCGCGCGGCGATCGCGATGGCATTCGCCCTGCGGCCCGGCGTGATCGTTCTCGACGAGCCGACGACCGGTCTGGACGTCACGACCCAGCGCCACGTGCTGAGCACCATCCGCACGCTGTGCGCCGACGAGGGGATCGCGGCGATCTTCGTGAGCCATGACCTCGCCGTGATCGGCGAGCTCGCCGACCGCGTGGCCGTGATGTACGCGGGGCGAGTGTCCGAGATCGGAGCGATCGCGGAGGTCTTCAACAGTCCCAAGCACCCTTACACCGTCGGTCTCCTGGGCGCCGTTCCGTCCACCGACCGGGCGCACCCGCTCACGGGAATGGAAGGCGAGCCGCCGCGACCCGGAGAACGGCCGGCGGGCTGCTTCTTCGCGCCGCGCTGCCCCTTCTGCCGGCCACATGTCTGTACCGACGATGAGCCCCCGCTCGACCTGATCGCCGGCAGCCACAGCGTGCGCTGTGTGCGGGTGGGCGAGATCGCACCCCGGGTGGGCGCCGGCTCCGAGGGCTTCGCGACGGCCCGCGCCGCCGGAGCCGCCGTGCTCACCGTTCGCGACCTTCGCGCGAGCTACGGGGCGAAGCAGGTGGTCCACGGCGTCGACCTCGAGCTCGATGACGGCGAGTGCCTGGCCGTGGTCGGCGAATCGGGATCGGGCAAGACGACGCTCGCCCGCTGCATCGTCGGGCTCCACCAGCGCTGGCAGGGCGAGCTCGACTGGCGCGGGCAGCGGCTGGTCAAGGCAGCCCGGCAGCGGACGCCCGAAAGCCTCCGCGCGGTCCAGTACGTGTTCCAGAACCCGTATGGGTCGCTCAACCCGCGCAAGCCGATTCGGCACATCGTGGAGCAGCCCCTCAGACGGTTCACGGACCTGTCGCGGGGCGAGCGCGGCCGCCGCGCGGTCGCCGCGCTCGAGGCGACGGCCCTCAGTGCCTCCTTCCTGAATCGCTACCCGGGCGAGCTCAGCGGCGGAGAACGCCAACGCGTGGCGATCGCACGTGCCCTGGTGATCGAGCCCGAGGTGCTCGTCTGCGACGAGATCACCTCGTCCCTCGACGTCTCCGTGCAGGCCGCGATCGTCGAAATGCTGCGCGACCTCCAGGCGGAGCGCAGACTCGCGCTCATCATCATCACGCACAACCTCGGCCTCGTCCGCAGCATCGCGGACCGCGTCGCCGTGATGCACGACGGGCGCTTCGTGGAGCAGGCGAGAACGTCGCAGGTCCTCGACAGCCCCCAGGATGGTTACACGAAGCGGCTCCTCGCCGACCTGCCGCACATCGCCACCGCCACGGCAGAACCGGGATTGCCGCCCGAAGCATGGCTGACACAGCCCGGTACGTAGGCGTCGGCGTTCGCGCCCTCGACTGGGACGACCGAACCTCCGGGAAGACGGTCTACGCGGGCGACGTTCAATTCCCGG
>AR_comb_assmDRAFT_10806825_pt1 | contig 10135 bp, 8 predicted proteins | sample ArasoioldDNA_FD_10543 | JGI IMG/M metagenome (IMG submission 10543) | reverse complement strand
ATCCAGGCGGGACGCAATTGACCGTGATACGCAATCAGACTCCAACGAAGGTACTGTGTATTCACGGTCAACTGCAGGGTTAAGCGTCAGCGTGTAAATCATTTCCAGCCTTATTCACTATGGGATCCAGAATCATTCTGCCAGATTTTCCATCAGGGATTGGATCTCTTCGGGAATAAATGGCACATCTAAGCGATCATAAATTTCCCATAATTCAATATGAACCAGGGACTTTGAAGGCTGAATTAAATGCAAAGGGCCGAGAGATTCCAACTCAATGAATTTTTGGTTGAAATAGCATTCTGTATTACAGCCGTTGTCGGGATACGGAACATCGGAAACCACGTCCATTCGTTTTATGAAGAGTGTGTTATCGATCCAGTATCCCATCCAGCCATCAGAATTGAAATAACCAAACTTAAACGGGGGGAGGTCGGGTGTTGGATGAGCGATTAAAAAGTCATCTCGCAATGTCAGGCGCGGATCCTCTATCTTGGTGTAAGGCCATAATGATAATCGGCGGTTGGGCAGCAACCCGGACTCATCGCCGTTGCCATGGGGTTGAGGAAAAACTGCAACACCACCCAGCTTAAGCATCGTCAATGCCCAAACAGAAAACTCGACGGGCCAAGCACCCTCGTTTCGTATCTCGTGGCGCACCGTAATTTGAGGTTGGTCGGGGTTGAGCGTTACCTCAATCGATTTTGCAACCTGCGTCCATGCTTCTGCAGGCATATCTATCCGTGCTCCGCCCGGAATCGCTTTGAAGAGGGCTCCTGCATTATCCGGGATGTATGTGCGTGGCATCGCTTCAGGTGCGTGCCATAAGCGGTGACCGCCGCGCAAAAAGAAATTTCCATGTGGCGTCTCAATGGCTGCGTTCCCTACATCTGCAAAGAGATTAGTCTTTCCTGTGGGAGAAAAACGTACGATCCGCGCTGAGTTAACTAAAATTTCCAATTGCACAAACTGATTCTCAAGAATATACGTTGGTTCGCCATGAAAGTCAGACATCTTCCACCTATCGAACAAAACTTTCAAAAGGGATTACTTTAATAAAGCGGATAGTATTAAAATCTATCCGCTTTATTCCCTCATGAAGATATAAATTTCAACCCCAAATTGCAGCATTTGAGAGTCGTCTAGGATGGGAATGACAGGGGAACTGAAATTCCTACCCTTTTTGTTAGATGAACTTACAGAGATGTTCAAAGCTCCGAATCGCGTCCGGTACGGTTCCGACTTCCACGCTGAAAACAATATCATCAGGGCATGTCTTAACAATGTCGATCACCCTTTTCCAATCAACGACGCCATCGCCACAGGCACAGCCGACAGGAGTTCCCGTGACTTTGCCTTTTTCTTCGCCGCTCTGCGAAAAGCTGATGTCCTTCGCATGGAGGTGAACCAGTCGGTCTTTTACGTGATTCAACCATTCATATGTGTCCGTGGTACCCGCCAGATAACTGTTGCCTGTGTCATAGTTGATGCCGATGGCGGGAGACTCTACCAGATCATAGATACTGTCAAGCCCTTCCTGAGACTTGCTGTACTGCTGGTGTGGTTCGAGACCGATCTTAATCCCATAGCGTTCCGCAACGAGGGATGCCTCCGTAAGGGTATAGGTCATCAGCTGGTAGTCCATTTCTTTAGATGTCCACTCTGGCTTTGGACCTTCATCGGTGTTCACCACAGGGGCGCCTGCATCTGAGGCCCATCGAATTGCTTGTTTTAGGTATTCCACACTGATTTCAGGCTTGCACAAAGGTGTGTGAGTGGAAAGTCCCGACATCTTAATATTATGCCTGTCACACAGGTCGCGTGCCCAGCGCGGATCGTCGTACATGGATACACTGTGGAAGTATCTGGCTTCACTCAACAATTCCCGTCCCCAGTGAACCATAGGTTCGATGTATTGATAGCCGATTTCCGCAGCTTTCGCAACACCCCAATCGAAGGGTTTGTCGTGGTGTCTGACAAACTCCATATTTACACCAAGAAAGATTTTTCCCATGTGTCCTCCACGTTTTCAATGACTTTTACTTTTCCGCCAGATGTTGATTTGCATCTTTGACAAGCTCACGTACAAAGGCCAGGCTTTTCTCGATCATTGGTCCGCCTTGACCTTCGCACTCCAGGCTCACAACACCGTTGTAGCTAATCCCCACAAGAACATCAAAGCATTTCTTGATGTTATCCTTGTTTACGCCATCTCCAATTGCGCACTGGCTTACCGCAATCCCTGTCAACTCTCCGCGCAGGGAAGCTGCCAGGGAGTCGCTTACATCCTTCACATGGACATGACTGACTTTATTTTTGAACTTGTTCAAAAAAGCAACAGGATCCTGCCCGGCGATGAAAGTGTTCCCGGTATCCATGTTCATGCGCAAGTAGGGGCTATCTACGAAGGCCAGCATTTTTTCCATGAACTCAGGCTTGGTTGTATAGTACCCATGAGGTTCTATATCTATGATCATTTTGTAGCGTTCCGCCACTTCCACGATTTGTTCATAGGATCGCTTCATCATGTCCAGCGCCTGATCATCGGTGAGGCCCTTGGGAGCGAAACGGTCATCTGTTGTGTCGATGTGATCGCAGCCGGCGATATATGCCCAGCGAATCGTACGCAAGGCATATTCCACACCCAGCGTCGCCCCTTCTGGGAGGGAGAGGGGGAAGGCGGCATCGATCTGGGAGAAGCGCACCCCGTACTTGGCGGCTTTTTCACACCACATCAGGGGATCCTCCCACATTGCGATGTGCGGCTGGTAGCCGAGACCGTGTATCCAGCTAACGCCATCGATCATCCCGCATTCTATCCAGTGGACATCATTCTTTTGTGCCCATTGCAGGCACTGCTCAAAGTTCCAGTAGCTGCTGTTGAATGCGTCCGTATGAAAACCAATTTCGATCATGGTTATCGAACTCCTTTCGTTGAACTAGTCCTTGCTGGAAAATGAGCCCGCCCGAAAATCGAGCGGGCTCATTTTTAGGTTTAATACGTTTGGTGCCTAGGGCATCACGTCTTTGTACTTGTTGATGTCAAGAGCTTTCCAGGCATCCGGCCAGTTCTTCATGTCCTCGGCGCTGCTCATAACATAATACAGCGGGGGCATGCCAGAGCCGACATACTTATCTAGGTTAGCAGCGGTGACATCCGGCTGAGGGAGAACCCAATGATGCTGAACGGTCTTGCCTTGCAGGAACATGACCGCAGCCAGGACAGCATTGCGCCACTGGAAGGTCGGGAAAGTGGGGGCGATGCCGTTGATCTTGTTTGCCTTCCAATATTCCAGGAAGTCCTGCTGATCTTCACCAACCATGACTTTCGGATAAGGTGCACCGGCATCCTTGAAGGCCTCGAGGATGGTCACAGCGGTTCCGCCAGCGTCCATCCAGACGGCGTCAATGTTACCGTATTTCGCCAGGTAATCGCTTACGACGGTGTTGGCTTTGAAGGAATCGTATCCGACGAATTCCACACCAACGACGTTGATCTGGGGGTTCTCTTCAAAGATCTTGCGGGCTGCACCCCAGCGCTGCTCGAGCACGTCCACGCCCGGGAGGATGCGGAAGGCGAGCACATTGCCACCTTTTGGTCCAAGATCATCAACGATTTTCTGGGCGCCGGAAATACCAAAGGCATAACCACCAATTGGACGCTCGGAAACAACCGGGCAATCGGTCTGGGCGAAGCGGTCAAACTGGATCACCGGCATGACTGCGCAGGCTTTTTCTACGATCGGAGTGAGGGCTTCGGAGGTGTTGGATGCAACAATCAGGATGTCGCATTTTCCAGGAGTATTGATGATATCCTGGATATCGGCGATCTGCTTGGCATCATCACCCTGGGCATCAAGGTGATAGAAATTTTTCACCAGGCCTTGAGCACGCAGCTCTTCCACCTGTTCACGCATGGTCACATATCCGGTCACGCGCCAGGGGTTATTTACACCAGCGTTGGAGAAGCAGATGTTGTAGGGAGGTTGCTTACCGGCGAAGCTGGCATACTGCGGGAACTTCGAAATGTCGGTGGGGTTCTCTTCGAGGTATTGCAGGTAGATGGGATCGTTCGGATTCAGGGCAGCCTTTGTCATGTATTCTTTGGATTTGTTGTAATCCGCATCGTTGAAGAACTGCGCTGCAACCTTGGCGGTATCCATTTGCAAACCGGGATTGCTTGCTTTTGCAGGCGCGGCGGTGGCAGGAGCTGTGGTTGCGACGGCGGGGGCGCATGCGGCGAGCAGCACCGTAAGGGCAACCAGAAGCGTTACGAGCATATAGACTTTCTTGTTCATTTGTTCTACTCTCCTTTATAGAATATCTTCAATGTTGAGTGACGTACTATTATCTGCCTCATTCACAATTTATTTTGGTACCACCTCCTTTGTCAATTTCATGTCTGACAAAGACTTTGACTAAAGGACCCAGCAAGCGTCCCAATTGAGCGTTTACCGTTTTTTCATCGTGCTTAGTGCTGAGTAAGCCACTACTCCAATGATGATCAAGCCCTGGACTGCGTCCGTATATGGCTTGGGTAACCCGAGCTGATTCAGCAGATTCACGACAGCCTGTAATGTGAAGGCTCCGAAGACGACATTTAATACGGCCCCTTTTCCACCTCCGAGCAGCACACCGCCGATCACGCAGGCGGCAATTGCCTGCAGCTCCATTCCTTCACCGATGGTCACATTGACGCCGCCATATCCCCCGATCATGATCCCGCCCAGAACTGCAAATACGCTGCAAAATATAAAGGTGATAACCCGGATCAGTTTGACCCTGACACCGGAGAGCTGGGAGGCTCGTGTATTATCACCAACTGCGAGGATCTGCCGGCCATAATTTGTGCGATGGAAGATGAAAAAAGCAATCGTTGCTAGAACGATCAAAATGATTAATGCGTATGGGATCCTTGTAAAGAACGGCACGTTCTGGATGTAGTTCCGGCCAAACGCTCGCCAATTATCGGTAAGATATCCCTGTGGCGCTCCGCCAACGTAATAGAGGGCAGCGCCTCGTACTACCATCATCATTCCCAGAGTCGTGATGAACGAAGGGACCTTGAGGAAGCTCACAACCAGCCCGTTTATCATACCAACCAGGATACCAACGCCGATCAACATCAGAATATCCGGGAGGGCATTGGCCGGATCGTTCGCCAGGAATTTTGAGCTCACCAGTACAACAAAAGTAACGAGCGCCCCGACTGAAAGGTCAAACCCACCCAGGGCCAGAACCACCATCTCGCCGATCGCCAGAACCGCCAATGGCGATGCCGGGCGGAAGTAGGTCATAATGCCGTTCATGGTCTGATATCCCTTGGGATTCAGAAAGCCTAGGATGAGAAAGATCACCAGGAAAATGGGATAAACAGGAGGAACCTTCCTGATCCAACCCCATAGCTTCCGGAAGAAATCTGTGGAAGTGTCTTTCGCAGGAAATGTAGAGGTTGTCATTCGATCCACTCCTTAAGCCGCTTCTTTTTTAGAGCGGATGGTATAGCTTGCCACGGCAAGCACAATGATCACCCCTTGAAAGACGATCTTCAGGTACGGGTTTACACCCAGCTGATTGAACGCAGTACTCAAAACACCAAAGATCAATACACCAGCCAGGGTTCCCCAAACGCCGCCTTTGCCCCCGGAAAGCGCAGTTCCACCGATCACCGCTACCGCAATGGAATTAAGATCGTAGAAGCCGTTCGGACCGACCCACGGAGCGCCGGAACGCATCAAGCTGACCAGGAACATACCGGACAGTACTGCTGTCACGCTGCACAAAATATGTGCTCCGATCAAAACTCTGTCGGTCCGCACACCGGAAAGACGAGCCACTTCAGAGTTCCCGCCCACACCATACAGGTGGGCACCGAATTTGGTTCTCGCAAGCATGTACCAGCCGATGATAACGACCAAGAATAAGATAATGATCGAAACCGGAACTGGCCCGATCATGCCGTACCCAAAGTATTCAAAGCCTTGAGGGACGCTGCCTGTGTAGTTGGAGAAGGTGGCATTGATGATGCCTTTGATGAGCAGACTTGTACCCAACGTGGCAATAAAGGGATTTACATGAAGTTTGGTGATGATCAACCCATTGGTCAACCCGATCGCAATCCCGATCACAAAAACGCCTGCAATGGCAAAGGGTACATTATTTGTATTCCCCTGCATGATATAGGAAGACATGACTGCGGTGATGCTGATCGTATAAGCGACCGACAAATCAATGGATGCACCAATAAGCACCAGGGTCTGCCCAACAGCAACGATCCCTAGGGCAACCGACCTGACAATGATATTTAACATGATCAAGGGGTTGCTAAACATCTGTCCATCCGCAAAGTAATGATCCAGGATCCCACTGAATAGGAATACAAAGATCAAGAAATAAAAGACCGGAGGAATATTCAGGGACCGGGAAATTCGTTTGAACGAACTCTCTGAAGCAGGAAGCGTTGTCATATTATTCCTTTCCTACCGATTCATTATTCTTTGCATCCTGACTGCTTGAGTGGCCTGTTGCCATGAGCATGATGTCCTGCTCGGTGGATTTGGCAGGGAGCTCTCCCGCGATCTGTCCATCACGCATGACAAGGATGCGATCGCCCATCCCGAGGATTTCAGGCAGTTCTGAGGAGATCATCAGAACCGCAATCCCTTCCTTGGTAAGGGCGCGGATCATGTCGTGAATGCCAGCTTTTGCTTCCACATCAATGCCGCGCGTAGGCTCGTCAAAGATGAAGATGTTGGCTTTTGAGGAAAGCCATTTTGATAGCACAACCTTCTGCTGGTTTCCGCCGCTCAGGAATTGTGCTTCCCGGTCAAAAGTATCTGCACGCAAGTCCACTTGTTCTGCCAGGGTGGGGACCAACTTTCTGGAATTACGGATCCCATCCTTAAAGATGGATCCGAGCAGCGGCTGGAGCGTACGGACTGTAAGCAGGATATTGTCCCGGATGGGCTGCATGGGCAGTAACCCCTCGGTTTTGCGGTCCTCCGTGACGAAACCCATTTTTAGACGGATCGCGTCTGGAGGGCTTTTTATATTCCGGATCTTCCCATTGACCTCCAGAGTACCGGACTTAAAAGGGATTACACCAAAAAGCGCTTGAGCCAGCTCCGTCCGCCCAGATCCTTGCAACCCTGCAACACACAACACTTCACCCTTGCGTAACTCCAGATTGATATTCTTTAGAAACTCATTGCTGCCGTTCTTGACCTGTAGAACAACATCTCCAAAATCCTCCGTTCTTCCAAGGGGCGGAAAATAGTGGTCCAGGTCACGCCCGACCATCATATGCACAACCTCTTGGGGAGTCGTGTCCCTGGTCATCACAGTTCCGACCAGTTGGCCGTCCTTGAGGACTGAAATCTTCTCGGCAATATCGAAAACCTCGATCAAGCGATGGGAAATAAAAACAACTGCCATTCCCCGCGCTTTAAGTTTCCGAATCAGGTCGGTAAGGATTTTCACTTCGGTTGAAGTCAAGGATGCGGTCGGCTCGTCCATAATCAGGACTTTCGAGTCAAAGGAAATTGCTTTTGCAATCTCCACGATCTGTTGTTCCGCAACGGATAGCGAATGACACATTGCGGTCGGGCTGATCAGCTGGTCAGCTTCCACTTCCTTGAGAACCGAAACCGCGCTGTTGTTCAATTCAGCAACATTCAACGTCCCAAACTTTCCAGGCTCCCTGGCAAGAAAAATATTCTGCGCCACGGTTCGTTCCGGGAGTAGGTTGAATTCCTGGTAAATAATACTCACGCCCTTCTGTTGGGCTTCCCGTGGATGATTGAATGAGACCCGTTCCCCTTGCAGGAGGATTTCCCCTGAGTCAGGTATATATGCGCCGGCCATGATCTTCATCAAAGTGGATTTTCCAGCACCATTCTCACCGACGAGAGCATGGACTTCACCCGGAAGAAACGAAAGGGAAACATCATTCAATGCCAGTACGCCGGGAAATCGCTTGGTAATATTTCGGACTTCGAGAAGCGGTTGTGAGGGAGCGCTGCCTTCTGCAGGAGTGGTTCTTATCTCTTCAAGCATGGTTACCTCTTTTATAAAGGTGTTTCGCTGACCAGCAGGTTCTTTAGAAAATCAAGACCTTGTATGGCGATGGCATCCTGGCTTGGCGCGATCTCGCGCCAGATACACACAGCCCGTGCGATCTCTTTCACCTGACTGGTAAAGGATTCGATCACGACCGGTCCCTGGTAATTTACATCCATGAGTGCCTGCCCGATTTCCGTCCAATGCACCTGACCTGTGCCTGGAACGCCGCGATCATTCTCACAGGCATGGAAATGGAAGATCTTATCACCCGCTTTCCGTATGGCTTTTGCGCTGTCTTTCTCTTCCAGGTGCATATGAAACGTATCGAGATGGAGGCCAACATTACTCATACCCGTTTCCTTAATGAATTGCAGGCCCTGATCGACAACATTGATCATGTCGGTTTCAAATCGGTTTAGGGCTTCAAGTGCAAGCTTGACGTTCTTCTTTTGTGCAACAGTGGCCAATTCCCGGACACCTGCAACCGCGCGATGCCATTCCTGCTCTCTCTCGTTTGGATCTTCGAGGTGATCCTTTCCCACAGAGGAATACATCGGACCACAGACAGTATTGGCTCCAAGCGCGTCCGCCGCATTGATCAGCCAGAGAATGTACTGGCGGGCATTTTCTCTGAACTCTGGGTTGGTGCTGCAAAGATTGCGATCCGGACCAAAGGCCCCGCAAACTACCGTGTCGAGCTGATTCTCCGCAAGGATTTCTTTTACGGCATCTACATCGATCAGAGCAGGATTCTCGACAGAGAGTTCAAGGATGTCGAAACCCATGGATCGCACCAGGGGCGCCAGATCTTTGATCGCTTGTGTAGTACAGGGTGAAACCCAGACGAAAGTGTTGACTCCAAATTTCATTTCTGCCTCTTATCGATTTTGACTCGAACCCGCCGGTATGAGACTGAACATATATTCCGTGGCGAGACTGACAGCACCATGGACTCCCGCATCTGCACCGATCTCTGAAAAAACAATCTGCAGGTCACGGGTTGCCAGAGGGGTGGACCGTTGCAAGACTGCCTGACGGATCGAAGACAGCAGCAGATTGCCCAAATTGCTGACGCCACCACCGATCACGATCATTTCCGGATCATAGAAATTCACAAGACTTGCCAGTACATCCCCTATGTATTGTCCACTCTCGCGGATCACCTCGATTGCTGTCGCATCTCCCTCCCGTGCGGCATTACCAACATCCTCCGCTCGAAGGACCATTCCATTTCTTTCGTAATGTTTAATTAGGATGGAGCTCTTGCCGGCCTGGGCAGCCACTAATGCGCGTTCGGCAATCGCCGGTCCTGCAGCTACGGTCTCCAGGCAGCCTTTGTTCCCGCAATGACACAAAGGACCGAACTTATCCACACCGATGTGGCCAATGTCGCCAGCACAACCTCTGAATCCGCGATAGATTTTCCCCTCACAGACAATCCCGGCACCGATCCCTGTCCCGATTTTAATAAAAATCAGGTTGTCGACACCCTGGCCGGCACCCTGATTTATTTCACCCAACGCCATTACATTGACATCGTTGTCAACGACTACATTCGCTGAGGGGAACCATTGTTGTACAGTCTGGATGATCGGATAGCCATCCCAGCCTGGCATGATTGGCGGCGAGACGAGCGCTCCCACTGAGAAATCGACCGGTCCCGGAACTCCAATCCCGATGCCTTTCACTTTACCGATGCTCAAATTTTGTTTTAGGAGTAACTTCTCTAGCAACGTGCACACCCGGCCCAGGATCTTGATTGGGCCATCCTTGATGGTAGCAGATTCGGCATAACGCACCAATAGTTTGCCTGAAAAATCTGCAACTCCCAAATCGATGCTGGTTGCACCAATATCCACGCCTGCAACCAGACCGAGATTTCCGTTTAAGCCATAAGTTTTCGAACGCCGGCCGCCTGAGTATTCAGTATCTTTGTTCGTAACAATAATCTCTTTCGTGATCAGGGAATCGATACAATTGGTAATCTTAGTGCGGGAAAAATCAGTATAGATTGCTAAGTCCGCTTTGGTAAAGTCCCCATGTTTGCGGACCAGATCGATCAACCTCTTCTCGT
>AR_comb_assmDRAFT_10008101_pt1 | contig 10135 bp, 6 predicted proteins | sample ArasoioldDNA_FD_10543 | JGI IMG/M metagenome (IMG submission 10543) | reverse complement strand
TTGATGAAGTAGGTCAGCATCTTCTCGGTGACCTCGAAGTCAGCGATGACTCCGTCTTTCATCGGTTTGATTGCCACGATGTTGCCCGGCGTCCGTCCGAGCATGTCCTTGGCGTCCTTGCCGACCGCCTCGATGCGGCCGTTCACTTTGTTGATCGCGACAATCGACGGCTCGTTGACGACGATGCCCTTTCCGCGCGCGTAGACGCACGTATTCGCCGTGCCGAGGTCGATAGCGAGATCGCTAGAGAAGAGAGAAAACAATGAGCGAAGACTCAACGGTACATTCCTGCAATTCTGAATTCTGAGTGCTGAATGATGAAATGAATGCTGAACTTAAAGTCTGAATTTCAAACTTCTAACTTTACTTCAGCAATCAGCATTCGGCATTTAGCATTGCTACGCGCCAGCGACATGGATGCCGTTCTTGCCATGTGACTTGACCCAGTACATCGCTTCATCGGCGGCCTGAACCAGTTCCTCGGCGGTCGCAGCCACGTCCGGCAGCGTCGCGACGCCGACCGACGCGGTCAGCGCAATGCTCAGGCCGTCACCTTCGAGAAACCTGTGCGCGGCGAGCCGATCGCGGATACGTTCGCCGACCGACACGGCTCCGTCGCTCGCGGTGTCGGGGAGCACCAACGCGAACTCGTCGCCGCCGAACCGCGCGACGATGTCGGTCTCGCGCGCGCTGGCTCGAATCACGCCTGCCGCTTCGACGAGGGCGCGGCTTCCGAACAGGTGCCCGTGCGAGTCGTTGATCGACTTGAACCCATCGAGGTCCACGAAGAGCAAAGACAACGGCCTGTTGCCGCGCAGCGCCCGCTTCGTCTCCCGCCGCAGCACCTGCTGCATGTAGCGCCAGTTGTAGAGCTGTGTCAGGTCGTCAGTGACCGACAGGGCTTCGGCGCGCTGCACGCGAAGTGCGTTGTCGAGCGCTATGGCGCCCGGCTCCAGCGCCGCGAGAAGCTTGGTCAGCGTAGCGGCCGTAAACTTCGGTTGCCTCGCGGCCGGCGCCCGGTCGAGGGCGACGATCGCGCCGACGGTCTGCCCCCGGCACTCGAGCGGAAACCCAACGATGGCCGTTCGCGCTGCGGCAGATTCGTGCGGCAGACGGCGGTCCAGGGCCAGGTTGGCGGTAGCGAAGACCTCCCCCGTCTGCATCACCCACTCGCCGACCGCCTGGGCGGGATCCGTCAATGTCGAGGTCAGGGCGCGGGTCGCCAGCGAACGTACCCGCCCGGCGTCGTCTACGGCGAGGACGAGCCAACTCTGCGCCGGCACCCAGTCTCCCACCCGCTGGACGAGGGTGTCGGCAACGTGTTCCGGATCGAGGCTGGAATTGACCGCCCGAATCACCTCGGAAAGCACGTCGGCCCGCCCCAGCTTGCGCCGGAGCGTCGTCTGCAACGGACGGAGCCGGTCGGCAAGGTCCGTTCGGAACACCGGCACACGGCCCCTGCTCGGGCGACGACGGGCGCGAGTCTGCCGAGCTCTCCCGGTCACTCGACTCTCGGTCCCATGTGGAATGGCGGATCCTTCTAAGTCGTTCTGTACAGAACAAATATACCACATCCGGACAGTCCGGCTGGCTTCTTACAGGTATCGGACGAAACCGGAAGTCAGTCTAGGGGCAGATTCGGGGATCCCGACCCCGCGGTCGAGCCGGGCTGGGGCCAATTTTGAGACGGGCGCGATATCGGCAGCGCCTGCAGCCCGGGCGCGAAGGCGCCGCGCGAGAGCGAGCGGCGGTGCCGTCTTCGCCAAGGCTACGGCGAGCCTCGCCGTAGCGAAGCAGAGGCGGGGGCCCCGCGAGCATGGATAAATGCAGACTGAATGCTGAAGCGGCCAATGACGCCCGGCAGAACCCGTACTACTGGCCTCGGGCCGTCGGCGTCTGTCATAATCTGTGTTTTCCCGCTTCCAGGATGAGGCTCACGACCCTATGACGATGCTCGATCGGATGCGCCGGCACAAGAACTGGCTCAAGTGGAGCCTGGCAATTGTGGTGGTCGCGTTCGTAGCGCTCTACATCCCCAGTTTCATGCGGAGCACGTCGCTCGACGGTGCCAGTAAGTATGGCGTCGTCGCGACGGTCGAGGGCCGCGATATTACGGTTGGCCGGTTCCGGCGCGTCTACCAGCAACAGATGCAGGCCTACCGCAACGCCTACGGCGGCAGCATGGACGACCGCCTGCTGAAGCAGTTGGGGATCGACCAGCGGATCGTTCAGCAGCTCATCGAGGAGGAGGCTGCGCTTGCGGAGGCCAGGCGGCAGAACATCACGGCCAGCGACGCCGAAGTCCGCGCCCGGATTCTCGCGCTGCCCGCGTTCCAGGAAAACGGGCATTTTATCGGCAATGCACGTTACCGCCAGCTGCTGCAGATGCAGAACCCGCCGATCAATCCAAGCGAGTTCGAAGAAGAGGTGCGGCGCAGCGTCGTTCTCGAGAAGCTGCAGGGCGCGCTCACCGACTGGATCACGGTCGCCGATGCGGATGTGACGGCGGAATTCAATCGCCGTAACGAGAAGGTCAAGCTTGCTGTAGTCGCGTTGCCCGCCGACAAGTTCAAGGAAAGTGTGGCGGTCACGGACGCCGAGGTCGCCTCGCACTTCGAGGGACACAAAGACACCTACCGCATCCCCGAGAAGCGCAAGATTAAGTACGCGCTCGTCGATTTGCAGGCGATCCGGCAGCGCACGAGCGTGAGCGCGCCGGACGTGCAGCGCTACTACGAGGACAACAAAGGCCAGTACTCGACGCCCGAGCAGGTGCGCGCCAGTCATATCCTCCTCAAGACCGAGGGAAAAGACGATGGGGCGGTGAAGAAGCAGGCGGAAGACCTGCTCGCCAAGGTCAAGGGCGGCGCCGATTTTGCCGCGCTCGCAACGAAGTTCTCCGAGGACGAAACGAGCGCGGTCAAGGGCGGCGACTTGGACTTTTTCGGCAAGGGCGCCATGGTCAAGGAGTTCGACAACGTGGCGTTCTCGCTGAAGCCTGGCGAGACGAGCGATCTCGTCAAGACGCAGTTCGGGTATCACATCATCCGCGTCACCGACAAAAAGCCGGCGTCCACGCGCTCGCTCGAGGAGTCGCGCGTCCAAATCGAGGACATCCTCAAGTCGGAGCGGGCACAGAAGGAAGCCGACCGGATTGCGACCGAGCTTGCCGGCAAGCTGACCAAGCCCGCGGATCTGGACACCGTGGCCAAGGGCCGTGGCCTCACCGTCAGCGAGACGGGTTTCTTTGCGCGCGACGAACCGATCGTCGGGATCGGCATGGCGCCCGCCATCAATAACCGCGCGTTCGAGATGAAGCCTGGCGAAGTGAGCGAAGCGATTCGAGCGCAGAACGGACCGGTGTTCGTGACCGTCACCGGCACGCAGGAGTCACGCGTGCCGGCACTCGAGGAAGTCAAGGCCCGAGTGCGTGAAGATGTGCAGAAGACAAAAGCCGTCGAAACCGCCCGCCAGAAGGCGACAGCGATTGCCGCGCAGTTGAAGAGCGCCGGCGACTTCAACGCCGCGGCCAAGGCCGCTGGACTCGAAGCCAAGACAACCGACCTCATCGTCCGTGGCGCCGCGCTTCCAGACGTCGGCATGAGCCCGGCGGTCGACGCGGCCGCGTTCGCCCTCGATCAGGGCGGCGTCAGCGATCCCATCGTCACCGACAACGGTGCCGTGATCGTAAAGGTACTCGAGAAGAAAACGCCGAGCGCCGACGAGCTCAAGACGGGACGGGATTCGGTGAAATCTGAGCTCGTGAACCAGCAGAAGCAGCGCTTCTACGCGTCCTACATGTCGAAGGCCCGCGAGCGGATGTCAATCAAGTCCAATCCGCAAGTGATCGCGCAGGTGGTGGGGTAGCTCTCAGCCGTCAGCTATCAGCTCTCAGCAGTTGCCAGTGGCAAGATCTGACGGCTGAAAGCTGACAGCTGAGAGCTATTTCACATACACATTCGGCATCAATGCCAGCGGCTCGCCGCGTCTGAAGAGGCGCAACGGCGCGGCGAGCGCTTCGACGGCCCGCGCGTTTGCCGGCCCGACAAGCGCATCGAGTGTCGCGCCGCTCTCCGATCGACCCCACGGATCGGCGACGACCTCAAACAGCGATTTCTTCGGCGGGAACACCACAAGTTCGACCTGGGAACCGGCGGCAATCTTTGCTCGCTCTTTGGCGAGCTCGATCGCGCGATCGAGGCCACCGAGCTCGTCGACGAGACCCAGCGACTTCGCCTGCTTCCCTGTCCACACCCTGCCCTGACCGATCGCGTCGATGCGCTCGGGTGTGGTGTTACGCCCGGCCGCCGCCTTCTCGACGAAGGCATCGTAGGTCGCCTGCATCAGCTCGAGCACTTTCTTGCGCTCGTCGGGATTGAATGGACGCACCGGCGAGAAGAGGTCGGCGTACTTCCCCTGCTTGACGCTTTCCATGTTGAGCCCGAGTTTGTCGAGCGTGCCGTCGATCACGAAGCGCACCAGAACGACACCAATCGAGCCCGTCAGTGTCGCCGGCTGCGCGACGATGGCGTGCGCGGGCATCGCAATGTAGTAACCGCCCGAAGCGGCAACGTCAGACATCGAGGCGATCACTGGCTTGCGGTCGCGCGTCAGCATGATTTCGCGCCAGATGATGTCCGACGCAATCGCTGACCCACCGGGGCTGTCAATCCGGAGGACGATGGCCCGGATTGAACTGTCGGCACGTGCTGTCCGCAGATACTCGACGATCGTGTCAGAACCAATCACCTGCCCTGACGGCGACTCGTTGCTGATGCCGGAGCTGATCAGCCCGACGGCGTAGATCACGGCGATCTTGGGACCGCGATTCAGCCCTAACGAGCTCAGGCCCACGGTCCGGTACTCTTTCTGACGCAGGACATGGATGCGGCCGCGACCGAGCTGTACCTTGTCGTCGATCTCGTCTTCGTACGCCAGGTCGTCGACCAATCCCGCGCGCACCGCGTCCTCCGGGAGGTACGGACCGTGATCGATGAGCTGCCGGACTTCCGCCGGCGTGCGGCGGCGCCCCTCGGCAACGCCAGCAACGAGCTGCTCGTACATGTCGGTGTTGAGGGACTCGGCCATCTCGCGATGGGCCGGCGTAAACGAGTGCTCGGTGAAGGTGTTCGACGCGGTCTTGTAGTCCCCGACGTGAAGCGAATCCGGGTAGACGCCAAGCTTGTCGAGCCCGCCACGGAGGAAGAGCTCGTAGTTCGCCATGCCGGTGAGATCGAGCGACGCTGTCGGCATCAAGAAGACTTTGTCGCACGCGCTCGCGAGATAGTACGACTGGTCGCTCGCCGACTCGAGAAAGGCGACGATCGGCTTCTTTGATTTGCGGAACTCGGTAACGGCGTCACGCACCTCCTGCACCTTCCCCCAGAGGGCGGCAGTGCCGGTTGGGCGAATGATCACGCTCGAGACACGACGATCGACGCTCGCCTTGCGCAGGGCGTCAACCACCGAGCGTACCGTTGGCGGACCTTCGAGGAATTGGCCGAGCACGCCGCCCGGCTCGGTCTCGAGGAGGTTGCCGCTGACGTCAACGAGCAGCGTCGAGTTCGATGAGATTGACGTCGGCCGTCCGACAGCCATGCCCATAAAGAGCAAGCCGACGGCCGAGACCCCGACGGCCAGGATCATGAGGACGAGAACAAGGACGACGCCGCGTCTGACAGCCACAGAGGCCTCCTGGGATCGAGTATAGCTGGATCCCCTCGACTAAGCCTCTGTCGTGTCCGGCTTTAGCCGGACCTGCGCCTATTTCTGCTTCCAGTTGATGACGTGATAGGTCGCCGGTCCCGTCCCGATGTTCTTCACACCGTGCAGGTCGTTCGAGGCGTTGAAGATGACCGACCCAGGCCCGACCTTCTTCCAGACGCCGAGCGACAGCGTCTCGATCGTGCCTTCCTTGATGATGATGAGCTCTTCGTTGACGTGCTGATGGGGTGCGTGCGACGTCTGACCGGGGTTGAGCGTCGTGACGTGCATCTCGAGCTCGGCCAGTGTCGCGGTCGGGGCTCGGAAGAACGCGCGGGTCGAGCCGTAGGCGACGTCCTTCTTGGTCATTGCATCCCAGTCGAAGGTGCGCGAACCCAGGATGGCGGGGGGCGCCTGCTGCGCGCCGGCGATGGCCAGGGTTCCAGTGATGGCAATGAGAGCCACTCCGATATCTCGACGTGTGATCATGTGAGTCCTCTGTTCGCGGTCACGATTTCATCACGATGGGCAGGATGCCCAAAAGCCTGGGCCCATCCGGAACAATTCCCGTCATCGTGATCTTCTCGGCATCGTGATCTTCGTGTGGAAGGCCGTGACAGTGCAGCTATGCCAGTACGTATGGCGGCCGCTGCGGTCTCGACAGCAACGCATTCGCCGCATCGTCGTTCCTGAAGCGCTCCTTCAAGGGATCCCAATAGAGCTTCCTCTTGGCGCGCATCGCAATGTGGTGCAGCAGGCAGGCCGAGCACGCGCGGTGGCCGACTTCGACTGGCGCGAGCGGGAGTTGCCGCGACTTGATGCACGCCAGCCAATTGCCGTGGTGATCGGTGCTCTCCGGAAGGTGCAGCTCATTCGGCCCGATGATCGACGAGAGAATCTTCGGATTGCTCGCCGCCAGCGGCTGAACGAACTGCTGCGCCGCCGGGTCCGTGGATGTCACCTGCTCGTTGCCGCGCGAGACGAACACCCAGCCCTCGGTACCAACGAACTTGATGCCGTTTGGAAACGCCCCGCTCACGATCATGTGCACGCCGTTGGCATAGATCGCTTCGGTCTTGAAGTTGCCGTGGACATCCCACAACCCGCTGGTCGGAAACTCCGCCGATCCCCACACTTCAATCGGGCCGGTGTATTCCGTGTCCATACCCCAGTGAGCCGTGTCGATGTGGTGCGCGCCCCACCCAGTGATCATGCCGGCGCCGAATTGCTCGCAGCGGAGCCAGCCGGGACGGCCGTATCCGTCCTGCGGGTGCACGCGGTTCTCGGTGTAGAAGACGACGGGCGTCGATCCCAGCCAGGCATCGTAGCTGAGGTTCTTCGGCACCGGCATCTCAGGTTCGACAGGACCTGACGGGTCGCCAGGAAGGCCGATTTCGACCGTCTTCAGCTGGCCGACGCGCCCGTTGCGTACGAGCTCGCAGGCGCGGCGGAACTGCCCCTGCGGCCAGGATCGCTGCTGGCTGCCGATCTGGAACACGCGTCCTGAATGGTGGACGCCATCGCTCAACGCGCGGCCCTCGGCGATCGTCAGCGACGCAGGCTTCTGAAGGTAGACGTCCTTCCCCGCCTGCACCGCGTCAATCGCAATCATCGCGTGCCAGTGGTCGGGCGTGCTGATGACGACGGCGTCGATATCCTTGTTGGCCAGAAGCTCGCGATACGACCTGTACGTCGTCACGCCGTCGTAGGGCTTCCCGGTCTGCTTGGCATACTGCCCGTTGATCAGCACCTTGGCCTCTTCGACGCGCTTGCTGTCAAGGTCGCAGACCGCCATGATGCGCGCCGAGTCGTGCTTCCAGATGCCCGGCATGTCGTGACCGCGGGAGATGCGGCCGGTCCCGATCGCGCCGATGTTGATGCGGTTGCTCGGGGACGTCGCACCGAAGACCGTCGACGGCACGATCGACGGAAAGCCGGACACGACCGAAGCGCCGACGACGCCAGCGGTCGAAGCGGTGACGAACTCCCGACGCGATGGTTTCTTCATCTCCCAGCTCCTGGCTTCTAGCTCCTAGCTCCTGGCAAAATTCACCCGCTGGGCCTGTGCCTGCGCTTTCAGCACCAGCTCGGTGGCGAGGAAACAATGCGCCTGTGACATCGCCGTTTCGGTTCTGTTCAGGATGTCCTGCACGAGTTGCTCGCCGTACGGCAGTGGGACCTTCTGACAATCGATGTAGCGCGTTTCCTTCTTGTCGACCAGAAACAGGTGGCTCCCGCCAGGCCGCCCACCGATGTCGATGTTCTTACGAATCTCCATGAAGCCGTCGGTGCCGAGAATCGTCAGCCGCCCGTCGCCCCAGGTCGCGAGGCCATCCGGCGTGAACCAGTCCACGCGAATGTAGCCGAGGCCGCGATTCCCGCGCACCGTCATGTCGCCGAAGTCCTCGAAGTCGGGATACTGCTGGTAATTGATGTTGCCGACCTGCGACGACACGACCTGCGCTTCGGTGGAACCGGTGAAGAAGAGGAACTGATCCGCCTGGTGCGACGCGATGTCGCAGAGAATTCCGCCGAAGCGTGCCTTGTCGAAAAACCACTCAGGCCGCGTCGGGATGTTGATGCGATGCGGGCCCACACCGATCGTCTGCACCACACGCCCGATGGCACCGGCCTTGACGAGCTCGCCGGCTTGAACAGTCGCCCGGTTCTCCAGCCGTTCGCTGTACATGATCGAAAAGATGCGCTGCGTCTCGGCCTGCACTCGACGCGCTTCGGCCAACTGCTCGAGCGTGGTGATGCCGGGCTTGTCGACCATGAAGTCTTTCCCGTGCTTCATCACGCGAACGCCCAAAGGCCCGCGCTCGACAGGGATCGAGGCGCTGACGACGAGCTGCAGCGATTTGTCCTCGAGCACCTCGGCCTCGCTGCGCGCGACCTTGACCTGAGAGAAACGCTTGACGAAGGCAGCGGTGAGGTCCGGCTCTTTCGCGTACAGCGAGACGAGTTCGCCGCCACCGCGAATCACGGCCTCGACCTGGCTGTTGATGTGGCCGTGGTTGATGCCAATGACACCGAACTTGATCTTGGGTGCAGTCTGCCGCGGCAACGGCGTGCCGAAGCCCGGCGCTGGAAGTGCAGCAACCGCGGCTGCCGACCCGGCAATGCCGCGAACGAACTCACGCCGACCCACGCGCGATGACTTCATGACGTCGCTCCCGAGATTATGGAAATCCCCCGGCTGGTGAGAAAGTCTACAACGCTTCCCGGACACGTGTTCTGGAGGGCTGTTACGTCGCGCCAACACTGGCCTGTTTCACTGTCAAAGGCCTTTTGGGCAAGCGCGGCGGGTCAGCGAAGGGCAGCCGGGAGCGTTTCCGCTACGCCACTGAGGCCCCCGGTCGCCCCGCCTCGACCACGAGCGACCCTCCAACGCGCTCAGGCGCATCAGGAACCGTCACCCGGTCCAGCACCTTGAAATCAGCTCGCATCGTGGTGGGTGTGACGGTGCAGGCGACGTACCCCCGTCGCGCGCTGTGGTACTTGATGTGCGGGTTGTCGCCCCTGACGCGCTCCCACGTCGCGGCCACGTCGGCGCCATCTCCTCCGGACGTGATCGACGTGTTCGTTAACTCGACGCCAACGGTGTCTGACTTCGGGTTGGCGAAATCCATCTTCAAGTCCGCGCCATAATGCACGTGCACATCACCGGACAGCACGATCGGATTCGGCGCCTTCGTTTCCTTGAGCCGCGCATACAGCCGATCGCGCGACGCAACGTAACCGTCCCACTTGTCCATCGAGTAGCGGCCGTTTGGCGCCGCGCGCATGTTGTCGCGGGCAAACGTCGGCACCTGCTGGCCCAGCACGGTCCACGTCGCCTTCATCGTTGCGAGCTGCTCGAAGAGCCACTTCTCCTGGACGGAGCCGAGGATGGTGCGCCCAGGGTCGAGCGCCGCGGCGCAACCGGTCGCAGTCGTCGCGCCGCACGCCTGTTTCGAGCGGAACTGCCGCGTGTCGAGCACCGTCAGGTCGATGAGATTCCCGAACTGCATCCGTCGATACAGCCGCATGTTGGGACCGCTCGGCAGCGTGGACGCGCGTAGCGGCATCATCTCGAAATATGCCTGGTAGGCGGCGGCGCGCCGCAGCAAGAACACCTCGGGCGGCGTATCGTTCTCGTCGCGGTCGCCGGCATAGTCGTTGTCGACCTCGTGATCGTCCCAGGTGACGATGAATGGCGCCGACGCGTGCGCCGCCTTGAGATCCGGATCCATCCGGTACTGCGCGTAGCGATTGCGGTAATCGACCAGCGTATAGATTTCGTCGCCCTGATGCTGGCGCACAGCAGCGGTGCGGCCACCGTCGTCACGCCCCTCGTAGATGTAGTCCCCCGTGTGAAACACGAAATCGAAGAGCTCCGTGGCGATGCGGCGGTACGCCGTGAAGTATCCGGTTTCGAGGTGGCTGCACC
>AR_comb_assmDRAFT_10622127_pt1 | contig 10138 bp, 4 predicted proteins | sample ArasoioldDNA_FD_10543 | JGI IMG/M metagenome (IMG submission 10543) | reverse complement strand
CCGAAGGCGAGTTCCTCCCTGGGCGCCGAAGCGCAACGCGCGAAGGCGGCCGATGATCCGATCTGCGTGGCTGGTGCGCCGTTCAGCGTGCTCGACTACGGCGCAGTTCGTCGCTACGCGCGCGCGATCTCGTCAGCCGTGCAGCGTCGAGCGATGCCGCCGTGGCTGCCCGAGCCCGGACACGGCGAGTTCGCCGGTGAACGGCGGCTCCACGACGATCAGATCGCGCTCATCGCGAAGTGGGTCGAGAGCGGCGCACCCGAGGGGAATCCGGCTCACGCGCCCAAACCGCCGACGTTTTCCGGCGGATGGCAGCTTGGCACGCCCGACCTCGTGTTGACGCTGCCCGAGCCGTACGTGCTGCCACCCTTCGACTCCGCTCAGGGCAGGCCGGGAACCCGCGACGTGTTCCGCAACTTCGTCATTCCGGTGCCGATCACCACGACGCGCTACGTGCGCGCCGTCGAGTTCCGCGCCGATCGCCCACAGGTGCTGCACCACGCGGACGTGGCCATCGATCTCGGGCGGGTCTCGCGCGCGCTCGATCGTGCCGAGCCGGGTCCCGGTTTCGCCGCGATGGACAGCGCTCAGGTCTACAACGTGTACGGCTGGTCGCCGGGCAAGGTGCCGGTGATGGAATCCTCTGACAACGCGTGGACGCTCGAGCCTGGCACCGATGTGATCCTGTTGCTCCACATGATCGCCGGTACACAGGGCGAACCGGTGCAGCCGTCGATCGGCCTGTTCTTCTCCGACACGCCGCCGACCCGCACGCCGATCAGCGTGAAGCTCGAGGCGCATGGCATCGCCATTCCCGCCGGCGAGGCGAACTACGTCGTCGAGGACAGCTACGTGCTCCCGGTCGACGTCGAGGCGGTGAGCATCTATCCGCATGCACACTATCTCGGGAAGGAGATGCGAGGAACGGCGACGCTGCCCGACGGATCGCAGAAGGATCTGTTGTGGATTCGTCAGTGGGACTTCCGGTGGCAGGACCGGTATCGCTATCGAACGCCTTTACCCCTCCCGCGGGGCACGCGGCTGTCGATGCGATTCACCTACGACAACTCCGCGGCGAATCGAAACAACCGTCACGATCCGCCGCAGCGCGTGCGATCGGGACCGCGGTCGACCGACGAGATGAGCCAGCTCTGGATTGAGGTCGTGCCGCGCCGCGCGGAGGACGCAGCAGTCCTGAACGCCGATTTCGTCCGTCGTTCACTGGAGGCCGCTATCGCGTCGGCCGAACTGGACGTCCGCCTCGATCCGCAGGTTGCTGCGGCGCACAACGTACTTGCGACGAGGTATCTGCAGGCGGGACGGGTTGCCGATGCCCTGACACAGCTCGAAGAGGCGCTGCGTGTGGATCCACGCGACGCAGAGGCGCATAGCAACCTCGGGACGGTACTGCAGGTGCGGGGGCGGCTCAACGAAGGGATGGACCACCTGCGCACAGCCGTGCAGCTGAAGCCGAAGGGCGACTCCGTGCGCTTCAATCTTGGCGCCGGACTGCTCGCGATGGGACAGCCCGATGCAGCGATACGCGAGTTCCAAACAGCAGTCGCCCTCAATCCGGAGAATGCGGACGCGCACTTCAACCTGGGCGTCATCCTCGGGCCGCGCAATCGGGTGGACGAGGCGATTGCACACCTGCAGCGCGCGGTGGAGATCAACCCACTCAACGCCGATGCGTACCACAATCTGGCAATTGCGTACGCGCTGAAGAGGCGACTCGACGACGCGATCGCATCAGCACAGACGGCCGTGCGCCTGAAGCCGGATTCCGCTCCGGCGCGGGAGATGTTGCAGCGCCTGCTCGCCGCACGTCGGTGATAGCGAGGTGGCGCGCAGCGACTGCTCGCTGCACGTAACCGGTGATAGCCGGCGAGCAGCGGCTGCCTCGCCGCGCGAAAATCAGTGATCGGTGATCGGGGTTGGCGGCTGTACGTAAGAACGGGTTTGAGCTCCCGCGGAAACGAGAGTCAAACCCGATGATCGAAGCGAGGGCTGTGAGGCGGGGCCACGGCCCCGCCTCACACGTCACGTACTAGAAGCCCACCGTGAAATTCAACCGCACGAACCGCGGCGCCAAGATCGCCGTCGGGTTGTTCCAGGTCCCACCCTGCAAGGTGTTACCGACGCTGTACTGATACGTGTTGTCCCACGTGGTGGCGTAGTTGGTGTTGAGCATGTTGACGAGATCGACGCCGATGTCGGCGCGCGTCCGGCCGAAGTGCACGACCTTGGCGAAGCGCATGTCGAGCTGTGTGCGGCGCTGGCCGCTCATCAACCGGTGGTCGTTGTCGATCAGGTTGATGGTCTGCGTGCCGGTCGCCGTCAGGCCGGTCGGCAGGCGCCCGAGCAGGCCCTGCAGCGTGACGCAGGAGGTCGGGTTCGACAGGCACGCCGGCGACGTCGGGCTGTTCGGCAGGTTCCAGTTTGCGTCCCGATCGACCTCAGGCTGCGAGCGCACGGTGCCGCTTACGAGCACGTCGATCCTTGGAATCGTGTAGGACGCCAACCCGCGCAGCGTCGTCTGGAACGGATCGGCGTCGTGGCAGTTGCGCGGATCGAGAACCGTGCCCACCGCGGGATCGATGAGCATGACCGTCCCGCACTGGTCCTGCACCGAACGGCCGGTGCTGGTGCCGCCCGAGAACGTCAGCCCCCAGCGGGTGCGGGCGTTCAACGTGAAGTCCACGCCGTGCCAGTAGTTGGTGCGCTCCGGCCCATAGTCGGTCTCGAACGTGATGAGGTTGGATGCCGCCACCGCCAGCGCGGCGTTGGTGGGGTAGTAGAGGGTGATCGGGTAGCCACCGCCGCCCGGCAGGCGCGAATCGCTCGGCGCGTTCACTGTGTACTGCTGGTACTGATCCGGCGTCCGGTTCTGATTGTCGGTGACCGTCACGCCCCTGAACCAGCGGCGGGCGTATCCCACTTCCACCGACACGCGCGGAATGACTTGATGCTGCACCGTCACGCCCCACTGCCAGTCGTTCTCGCGCACGCCCCAGCCCGTCAGCGTCGCCGGGTTCACTTGGGTCACACCAGTGCTCTGGCTGCCGAAGTTCAGGGCGTTGCCGGTCAGCGCGGCGCACTCACCGTTAGCCGTCAGGACCAGCAGGTTGCAGTCCACGACCTTGTCGTTGTTGTTGTCGGTCCAGCCGCGATCGTACGTGCTGACGATGCGGTTTGCCGGGTTGTTGCGCGTGTACGCGCTGTCGTTGGTGGCGGCGTCGAGGTAGTGGCCCATCTGGAACTTCAGGGCTGTCCTGCCGTTGCCGAACACGTCATACGCGACGCCGAAGCGCGGCGTGATGTCGTTGTAGGCATCGACGCTCATCAGCTTGTCGAACACGATTGGGTTGGGATTGAGCGCCGACGTCCCGGTCGCGCCGTTCTTACCGCCTGGGCTCCAGCTCCACGCGCGGTCCCAGCGCAACGCACCCTGCACCGTGAGCCGGTTGCGCGTCCACGTGTCTTGCACGAAGAGCGCCCCGACCTCGGTCGTGTCTGCCGTCAACCATTCCGGGATCGCCACGCTGACCTGGTTGGGCACGCCCTGATTGAAGCGGTACGCGAGCAGCGTGGGGTTGCGCACGCGATCGGTCTCGTTGATCAGGAGCGACCCCTGGTACCCGACCTTCATGCTGTGCGAACCGGTCACATAGGATGCCGACGCGCGCCAGTGGTTCGGGTTGCTCCAGTTGTCCTGGTACTGCGACAGCGCGTGGTACACGTAGTTCGCGCGCGGAACGGGCACGTTATAGCCCACCGCGGCGTTGGCAGTGGCCGACTGCTCCGTCACGCCGATATTGAAGATCCCGTCAGGCGCGAGCTGTCCCGGGCCGCCTGCGTGATCGTACGACAGCCGGCTGTACCCCGCTTCGACCAGGATCCTGCTGGTAATCGGCGCCGTCCACAGCACCTGCGTCAGGTAGTACGGGAAGTCGATATACGCGGTCGCCGCTTCGGGCGACGTCGTCGCGCCGGCGGATGCGATCCAGTTGCTGCCGCGCGTGTGGCAACCGTTGTTGGTATCCCTGCTCAGCGGCGCACCCTCGCAGCGCGTCTGATATTCGTGCGAGAAGTTGATGCGGTGCTTGGAGGTCAGCTGCGCCGTGGCGCGGCCGATGTACATCTTGCGGCCCTGCGTCTGACGTGCCGGGAGACTGTCATCTCTGACCCAATCCCAGCGTGAGAGGTTGCCGGCGTTCGCGTTGGCGACGATCCCCTCCACCGCGGTCTCGGTGTTCAGCTGGCGGACGCTGCCAAAGAACCACAAGCGGTCGCGCTTGATCGGTCCGCCGTACGACACGCTGCCGTCGTAGGCCTTGATGATGCCAGGCGTCTCAGTGATGCCGACCGCGCGCTGATCGTCCGAGATGTTCTCGCCGCGCGACCAGTCGCCAGCGTTGTTATAGAACGCCTGCCCGCGGAAGCTGTTGCCGCCCGCGCGGGGAACGAGATTCATGACCGGACCGCCTACGTCCGATTCCCCCATGCCTCCTGACACGCTCACCGAGACTTCATCGGTGTTCACCGTGTCGAGGATGTACGAAGACACGCCGCCACCGTTGAACGCGGCCGCCACCGTCAGCCCGTTCACCGTCATGCGGCCTTCGTTGGTCTGGCCGCCTCGCGCGCTGAAGAACGTCATCGTCGGCGTCGCGTTCAGGCCGTTGTTGTCCACTGTGAGGCCGGGCGTCGCATTGAGCAGATTGCCGACCGTGCGCGCACCGGGAACCGATTGAACGAACTCGGAGTCCATCACCGTTTCGCGTTTGACGCTCTGCAGGTCGACCACAGGAGTCTCACCGGTGACCGTGATGGTTTCCTGCAGGTTGCCAACTTTCATCTCGACCGGAATCGTCAGCACCGCGCTGCCCTGGAGTTGGATCTCAGAGCGCTTGACGACGTTGAACCCCGTCAATGTAAACGTCAACTCGTAAATGCCGGGACTCAGTTCAACGATTCGGTAGATGCCACTACCGTCGGTCACGACGGTGCGTACGCCGCCCTGGATGGCGGGGCTGGTGGCCTCGACGGTCACTCCCGGCAGCACGGCGCCGGAGCCGTCTTTCACGGTTCCGGTGAGCGTCCCCTGCGCCGCCGCAACTGACGGCAGCAACACGGCACCGGCGAGAACGAGCAGTACGTACTTCAATCCACGCATGGAGACTGACTCCTTTGCAATTCCCCCGCAGTGTTCACGAACACGGTGAAACACCATTCGACCCTCACGGCCACCTCGGGGCTACCCGTCTACACGAATGTCTTCTGAACGAAACAAAACGGATCGCGCACGCCTTACGAAAGGGATCTGAGAGGGCCCAGGGCTCGGGCCGCACATGGCGTTCGCATCAACGCCATGTCTCGGGCGGGAATCTACGCTGGTGTTAAGGAGTTGTCAAATGATTCCGGCATCGGGAAAATCCTCGGGTGCGCGGTATCCCGGAAAGTCGGTATATGGTGTGCCGGCGCGCCCGTGATGGTCTCCTGCAGCGACCCCACTCGCATGTCGGCGTTGACCGTGGCCACGAAGTCCGACGGCAGTTCCAGGTCCTCGCATTTGTACGTGTTGAAGCCGGCCAGTGTGAACGTCACCACGTAACGCCCGGGCCGCAGATCGACGATGCGGTATTGACCGCTTTCGTCGCTCACGACCGAGCGGACTCGTTCAATGAGCGCGTCGCTGGCCGCTTCAACCACAACGCCGGGCAGCACCGCGCCCGACGAATCCTTGACCACGCCAGCTATCGCCAACTGCGCGAGAGCCGTCGTCGGCACTAGCAACATCCAGGTGAATAGCAGCAGCGTGTTCACCGAGCGACGCAGATCTAGCCTGCGTCAGGAGGATGTCAAATTGAAGATGACGTCGCGTCAGTCTTCGTCAACGTACGTGACACCAAGTTCCGTGAGCTTGGCACGCAAGCCGTAGAAATCGAGACCGAGTTCGCCGCTCTTTAAACGGGCGCGGGACTTTTCTTCCTTGGCGAGGCGATCCGCACCGGCCTTCGCCACGTCGCCCGCCTTGGCCTTCGGCACGACCACGACACCGTCAACGTCGCCGATGACGACGTCGCCAGGGGCGATCGCCGCACCAGCACAGACCACCGGAACATTCACAGAGCCCGCAGTCGCTTTCACGGTCCCCTGCGCGTGGATCGCCTTCGCCCATACCGGGAACTCCATCGACGTGAGATCGGCGACGTCGCGAACACCGGCGTCGATCAGCAGGCCGACGACGCCATGGGCGCGACAGGAGACGGCGAGCAGCTCGCCGAACATGCCGTCGGTGGACTCTGACGTCGTGGTCACCACGAGCACGTCGCCGGGACGGCAGACTTCGATCGCGGCGTGAATCATCAGGTTGTCGCCGGCCTGACAGGAAATCGTGATGGCGCTGCCCGCGAGACGCGCAGTTGGATATATGGGGCGCATGTATGGACGGAGCAGTCCTGATCGGCCTTGCGCTTCGTGGACAGTGGCGACACCAAGCGCGCCAAGCTTTTCGATCACGCCGGCATCGGCGCGTGCAATGTTTCGAACGATGGTGGGCCTCATCGCAAGTCCTTCGCTACACCGCCCTGCTCGACCGTCTCCGGGAGCCGCCGGTTGATTCTCGGATATACCCAACGTGCGTTGCCTTCGAAGATCTTCTGGCGATCCCGGTCGGAAATTGCCGCGGCGTCGACGTAGCGTTTTGTGTCGTCGTAGTAATGGCCCGACTCGGGATCGATGCCGCGCACTGCGCCGACCATCTCCGATCCGAACAGGATGTTATCGGCCGGGATGATCTTCAACAGCAGGTCAATACCCGCCTGGTGGTAGACGCAGGTGTCGAAGAACACGTTGTGGCGAATCAGGTCGGCGAGCAGCGGGCGTTTCATGTCCTGCGCGAGACCGCGGTAGCGGCCCCAGTGATAGGGCACGGCTCCGCCACCGTGCGGGATGATCATCCGCAGCGTCGGGAAGTCCTTGAACAGATCAGCGGTCAGGAACTGCATGAACGCCGTCGTGTCGGCGTTGATGTAGTGCGCGCCCGTCGCGTGGAAATTCGGGTTGCATGAGGCGCTGACGTGCACCATCGCCGGCACGTCCAGCTCCACGAGCTTCTCGTAGAACGGATACCAGTACCGATCGATGAGAGGGGGCGCGGTCCACTTCCCACCCGACGGATCGGGGTTCAGATTGCAGCCGATGAAGCCGAAGTCGTTGACGCAGCGTTCGAGCTCGGCGATGCAGTTGGCCAGCGGATCGCCCGGCGTCTGTGGCAGCTGGCACACGCCGACGAAGTTCTGCGGGAACAGCTCGCAGACACGATGAATCAGATCGTTGCATTGCCGCGACCAGTCCAGGCTGGTGCGGGCGTCGCCGATGTGATGGGCCATCGCGGACGCGCGCGGCGAAAAGATCGTGACGTCGGTGCCCCGATCGTTCTGAAACTTCAACTGCGGCTGGACGCTCTCACGCAGTTGGTCGTCGGTCACCTTGACCGGACCTGGCGCCGGTGTTGACGAATCCTTCAATCCGGCGATCTGCGCGTCGCGGAAGACCTGAAGCTCCTTCGGAGCCGTGGTGTAGTGTCCGTGGCAATCGATAACCATGAACTCTCGATTCTATCCCTGAAACAAAAAGGCCGGTCCAAGCCGTCGCCAAAAGCGACGGCCGACCGGCCCTACGTGCAACGTGCAGGGCACGTCCTTTCGGACGTGCCACCCTTCTTCTAGAAGTCGATCTGCGCGCTGAACTTGATGAAGCGCGGCTGCAGAGTCGACTGCGGTGCCAGCCAGTTCGCCGACGGATTCACGGTGTTGATCGTCGGGTTGAACGCCTGGTTGTACGTGAGGATCGGGTTGGCATTCATGATGTTGTAAATGTCAAACCCGACGTTGGTGCGCGTCCGGCCGAAGCGCAGGATCTTCGCGAACCGCATGTCGATCTCGTTCACGCGATCTCCATACAGCGTGCCGGGCTCGACCAGGTTTACGGTCACGTTCGGCGCGTTGTTGGCGAAGGCGCGGCCGAGCGTCGTCTGACCGCTCGTGAACACCATGTTCGCGGCGAGCGGCGAACCCTTGTCGCTGCGGAACGTGCCCGAGATCAGCACGTCAACCTTCGGCAGGGTGTACGAGCCGAGGCCGGTATAGCGCGACACCCAGCCCGTCGACGTGTTGCACCACGGGTTGGTCGGGTTCTGCGCGCCGAGCACCGTGTATTCCGGTGCCGCCGCGCGTACGCCGCAGTAGTCGGTGGTCGTCGTGCCGGTGGCCAAGCCGCCTTGGAACGTCAAACCATTGCGTGTGCGCGCGCTCACGTTGAGCAGGATGCCGTTGAAGACCTGCGAATAATCGCCGCCGGCATCGCTCGCGAGCTTGGTGATGTTGTTCACTTGCGACGCGACACTCTGCTGGACGTTGTACAGCCCGCTGAGCGTGCGCCCACGTGCTTCTTCCGGCAGACGTGTATCGTTCGCCGCGGTCACGCTGAAGGTGTCGAACTGGTTCGTCGCCTGCAGGATGTTGTCGTCCCAGGTGAAGTTGGTCAGCCAGCGGCGCGTGTAGCCGATCTCCGCCGAGACTCGCGGCATCAGCTGCTGCTGCACCGACGCACCAATCTGCCAGTCGCCGGGACGCACGCCCCAGCCGCTGATCAGCTTGTCGTCCAAACCACTGGTGACTCGCGCGGTCCCGAACCCGAGGTCGCTGATCTGCGCGCACGCATCGCCGCCGTTGTTGGCCAGCGGATCTTGCAGGTTGCAGTCGGGGAAGAAGTCCCCGTCAGTGTCGGTCCACGCGCGCGTGACCGTCGTCGTCAGACGTCCGCTCGGTCGCAGCGCCGCATACGACAGTCCGTTCTGCGCCGCCTGCAGATACTTGCCGAAGTTCAGCTTCACAGACGTCTTGCCGGTGCCAAACAAATCCCACGCCACACCGCCGCGTGGTGTGATGTCGTTGTAGCCGGTGACGCCATCAGTTTTGTCGTAATGAATCGCCGTCGGCAGGAAGCGAACCGGACCGATCGTCACTTCGGGGAAGTAGCTCCACGCGCGGTCATAACGGATCGCGCCCTGGAACGTCATCCGGCCCATCGTCCATGATTCCTGTCCGTAGAACGACGCGTAACGAACGCGCTGCTGCAACGGAATCTGGTTGATGGTTTCGGTGATCAGGTTGGGAACCAGGTTGTTCACACGGAACGTCAGGAACTGATCGTTCGTGTAGACGAACTGGTTGTCGATCAGGTGACCGCCCTGGTACCCGAACTTCATGCTGTGCGCGCCGGTGACATACGACGCGGATCCGCGCCAGCCGATCGTGCCCTGGAAGTTCTGGCGATACGTGCCCGAGCGATACGCCAGATTCGCGATGCTGCCGTTGGTGGGACAACCCGCGGTGCACTGCTCGGTCATGCCGACCAGCTGCGTGAAGTTGCTGCCCGGATGCGGCGTGCCACCCCACTGGCTCCAGTAGGTGCCGAAGCCGGCCTCGAGGAGGAGCTTGTTGGTCATCGGCGAGGTCCACGTCGCCTGCTGCACGCGCTGGCCGAAGCCGCTCAGATACGTGCCGTTCTCGGGAGCCGCCGTCGCACTGCACGGCGGATTCGACGCGCCCGCCGCACCGCAGATGATCTCGTTCTCACCAGACTGGCGGCAGCCTTCGTCGGAACCGAGGACGCCTGCGCCCTGACATGGACGCTGCTGATCCCAGAACACATTGAACTTGTGTTTCTGAGACGGCTGCGCGGTAAGTCGGATGGAGGCGTTGCGCCAGCTGCCCGCCGCGACGGCCGGCCGCGTCGTATCAGCTTCGTAGTTCCACTTCGTGGGGTCGCCCATGTTCTTGTTGGCGAACATGCCGGGAACCGTGCGGTGACTACCCTGATCGCGGAACTGGAAGAAGAACCACACGCGATCCTTCGCAATCGGTCCGCCGATGCCGAGGTTCGAATCCCACAACTTGAACAGCTTGCCTGGCGTTGCGAGTCCGGAGCTCCGCAATTCGTCGGTGTAGTTGTCACCGACCATGCCCTTGGTGACGTTCGACTGGTAGAAGCTGCCTTGGATCTTGTTGCCGCCAGTCTTCGGCACGATGCTGAACGACGGGCCGCCGACTTCCGCTTCACCAAGACCGCC
>AR_comb_assmDRAFT_10038110_pt1 | contig 10140 bp, 7 predicted proteins | sample ArasoioldDNA_FD_10543 | JGI IMG/M metagenome (IMG submission 10543) | reverse complement strand
CCCGACGACCCGTCCCTCCTCGACGACCGGCAGGTGCCTGAACCCGCCGTGGATCATGAGCGAGGCGGCATGGTCGGTCGTGTCGTCCGGCTCGATCGTGTCCGGGTGCCGCGTCATCCAGTCGGAGACTGGCGCGCTCCCGTCTTTCCCGGCCGCGACCGCACGCATAACGTCGCGCTCCGTGAGGATGGCGGCGACCTGCTCGCCCTCGAGGACGACGGCCGCACCGACGGCGCGCTCCGCCATGCTCGCCGCTGCCTCTCCAAGCGTCGCGTCCGGCGCGACGGTGAGAAGGCCCCGCGTCATGTGGTCGGAGACGAGTGGCACGAACTCGATTCTAGAGCGGTAGCGTCCATCGCATGAGCCAGCCGACGATCATCGTCGGCGCCGGCGTCCACGGGCTATCGACGGCGCTCCACCTCGCGGAGCTGCGGGGCTCAGGCGACGGCGTCGTCGTGCTCGACAAGCAGCGGGTCGGCGCCGGTGCCAGCGGCATCTCGGGCGGGATCGTGCGGAACTTCTACCTCTCCGCCGCGCTGAACGAGATCGTCCGCCGCTCGGTCGAGATCTTCGAGCTCGACCCCGCGCTCTTCGGCTTCCGGCAGGTCGGCTACGTCGCCGTCGTCCCCGAGGCGCAGGAGGGCGACCTGGCGCGGATCGCCGAGCAGCACAGCCGGGTGGGCTACGCCTCGACCCTCGTGCTCGGCGAAGAGGGTGTGCGGCGGCACATGAGCGCGCTCTTCCCGGACTGGCGGGCACACGGCTCGACCGCTCTCCTCCACGAGCGGCGCAGCGGCTGGGCGGACCCGACTTCGACCCTGCGCGCGCTCGAGGGCATGGCGCGGGCCGCGGGGGTCACGGTTCGCGAAGGAATCGAGGTCACGGGGTTCGAGGTCGACGGCGCCGGGGCGGTCGAGGCGGTGCTCACGACCGCCGGCGCCGTCCCGTGCGATCACGTCGTGCTCGCGCCAGGCCCGTGGGCACGGGACCTGCTGCACATGCTCGGTCTCGGCGACGCCCTGCCTTCCCACTTCTGGCTCGTGCGGGAGGGCGAGTACTCCCACGCGACGGGCGCGCTCTCGCCCGACGACCCGGTCGTCCACCTCGACGCAGACGTCCCGCTCGACGGGCTCCCGACCCCCTGGGGAATCTACGTCCGGCCCGGCCTCGGTCGTGGAGCCGCCGTCGGCGGACTTCCGCTCCCGCTCGATCCCGACTGCGAGCTCGAGCCGTATGGACCGTCGCACCCCGTGCTCGGGAAGACCAGCGAAGAGTTCGACGCGGGAATCGTTCGAGCGCTCTCCTGGGCGCTCGGTCGCTTCGATGGCGACAGCGACACCTGGACCTGCTCGTCGTACGCGGCGCAGACCGGCTTCACGCCGGACTCCTGCCCGGTCGTCGGCTTCCTCCGCGAGAACGTCTACGCGGTCCTCGACTCGAACCACGGCTTCAAGATGCTCGCGCTGGGCGAGCTCGCCGCGGCGGAGCTCGACGGCGACCCGCAACCCGCCCTCGACGCGTTCCGCCTCGATCGGTTCGCAGCCGGGGCGCTACACCCGGAGTCCGCGAGCCCATACCCCTGGACGTAGGCCGGCGGCCCCTACCTACGGACGAGCAGGCCCCCCTTCGCCTCCGCACCCTCCAGGAAACGCACCCAGTCGCCCCACAGTGCAGCGTCGGCCGGCCCGATCGGGTCGGGGGTGACGGACTCGAGCGCGACCATGACCTCCTGCGGCGTGATCGTCGCCTCGTCCTCCACCGACGTGATGCGATCTGCCAGCGCGCTGCAACCCTGGAGCGCCATCTCGGCGGCGAGCCTCTCGACGTCCGCCGAGGACAGCCAGACGTGGCCGCTCACACCGTCGTTCCAGCGCCACCAGATCCGGTAGCTCACGACTCCTTCGCCTTGCGGCGCTCCTTCTCGTAGACCGGGTGCTGGACGATCTCGCCCGCCACGTCCTTGCCGCCGACGCGTGCCGACACCCTCGTCCCCGGCACGTTCAGGCCCTTGCGGACCTTCGCGAGCCCGAGCGTGCCACCGTCCAGGACTGGCGCCTCCACCGCCTGCGTGACGAAGCCGACCTCTTCGCCGTCAACGAGGAGCGGCGCGCCGCTGGCGGCGTCTCCCCCGCTCTCGAGCGTAACGCTCGTCAGCCGGAGCGTCGTCTCGTCCCGGTCCCGGAGGAGCCCCTCCCGGCCCTGGAACTCGCCCTTATCCAGCGACACCGACCACCCGAGCCCACACTCGTACGGCGAGACCGACGGGTCGTACTCGACGCCGCCGATGATGAACCCTCCCTCGATTCGGAAGAGGTCGAGGGCGACCATGCCGATCACCTTCATCCCCTGCGGCGTGAGCGCCTCCACGAGGGCGTCCCAGAGATCGAGCGCGCGCCCCTCCCTGACCCACAGCTCGTAGCCGAGCTCCGCCGTGTAGCCGAGCCGGGTCATGAACACCGGGATGCCCGCGATCTCCACGTCCTCCCGGAACGTGTAGTAGGGGAAGGCCTCGTTGGAGAGGTCCTGGCTCGAGAGCGGCTGGAGCAGGTCACGGCTCTTCGGCCCCTGGAGGCAGAGGTGCGGCATCGCGTCCGTGAACTCGCGCACGACGACGCCCTCCGGCGCCTGCTCGGTGAAGATCTCGAAGTCGCGGTCGTTCGCGCCACAGAAGCGGATGCGATCCGCGGAGCGCACCAGGACCGTGCAGTCGTCGACCATCTTCCCGTGCTCGTCGCAGAGCGCGCCGTACCCGATCCGGCCGGGGTGGAGCTTCGACACGTCTCGCGTCACGATCGTGTTGACGAACGCCTGCGCGCCGGGGCCGTCGATGTCGACCTTCCGGAGCATCGTGAAGTCCATGAGCGCCGCCGTCTCGCGGCACGCGCGGTACTCCTCGAGGGTATCGGAGACGACCGACGGAGCCCAGTAGCCGAAGAGGTCCATCCAGTCGTCCGTCAGCGCCCTCAGGCGGGGGTAGAACGCGGTCTCCTTGCTCATCGTCAAGGCCTCCCTCGTGATCGTGGGGTCAAGGGGCGAGTCCTTCTCCGGCGGGCTCGGTCGGCGTCGGGGCTAGCTCGAGCGAAGCGAGGACGAGCTCGGAGAGCTCCCGCAGCTCGAGGTCGCCCTCGTGCCCGGAGGTCTTGATCGCGTCCTCGTACATCGTCACATCCTTCGGGCACGCGGTCACGAAGAACTCGATGCCGCCGAGCGCGACCGCCTCGTGGATGCGGCTCTCGCTCGGCCGCGGGCCGTCGCCCTTCCGGAGCTCGTCCATCCAGATGCGTCCGCCCCCCGCACCGCAGCAGAACGAGTTGTCGCGCGAGCGCGGCATCTCCACGAGCTCGCAGCCGATCGCCTCGAGCACCTGGCGCGGCGCGTCGTAGACGCCGTTGTAGCGGCCGAGGTGGCACGGGTCGTGGTACGTCACGCGAACCCCGAGCGGCTGCGTCACGACGAGCTTCCCCGTCTCGAGCAGCTCGAGCAGGAGCTGCGAGTGGTGCACCACGTCCCACTCGCCGCCGAACGCCGGGTACTCGTTGCGCAGCGTGTTGAACGAATGGGGGTCCGAGGTGAGGATGCGCTCGAAGTCGCATCCGGAGATCGCCTCGACGTTGCTCTCCGCGAGGTCGACGAACAAGCCCTCCTCTCCCGCGCGGCGCACGTCGTTGCCCGCGTTCCGCTCGGCCTCGTACAGGATTCCGAAGTCGACCCCCGCGTGGTGGAGGACGCGCGCGAGCGTCTGCGAGATGCCGCTGTTGCGGGGATCGAGCGACGCGTAGTCGCCGACGAACCAGAGGAGCTCGACCGGCTCCTGGCGCGCGTCCTTGACGTCGAACTCGAGGTCCTTCGCCCAGCGCCCGCGCTTCCGCTTCGGCTCGCCGAACGAGTTGCCGGATTCGTAGATCGTCTCCAGCGTCGACTGCAGCGAGGGGTCGAGCTCGCCGAGGTCGAGGAAACGGCGGCGGAGCTGGTTGATGATCGGCACGTGCTCGATGCCCACGGGGCAGATCTCGACGCACGCCATGCACTGCATGCACGACCACACCGTCTCGGGCCGGATCGGGTGAGGCGACAGCGCGGCGCCCGCCTCGGCGAGCGGGTCGATCTTGAGCGCGCTGCGGATCCCGAGCGACCCCTCCGCGTACTCGCGGAGATCGAGCACGAGGTCGCGCGGCGAGAGCGGGTAGCCCGTCGCGGCAGCCGGACAGGCGTCCGTGCACTTGCCGCACTTGGTGCAGGCGTCGAGCTGGAGCAGGTGCGTGGGGACGAGGTCGGTGATCCGCCCGTAGCCGACCTCTCCCGCCTTCGCTGCGACCGGCGCCGGCACGAGCTCGCGGCCGGCCCTCGGGTTGCGAGCGGCAACGCTCGTCGGCGCCGTGAGCATGTGCACGGCCTTCGTGAACGGGATTGCGGCGACGAACGCCAGCGCGAAGATGCCGTGGGCCCACCACGTGCGGAAGTGCGCGTCCGCCGCCGTACTTCCCTCGACCCCGATCGCGCGCAGCCCCTGGGCGAAGATCCAGCCGAACGGCGACCACTTCTCGAACGACGGGTCCGTCTCGGCGATGCGTAGCGACTCGAGCAGGAAGCCCGTAACGCCGAGGAAGAGGAGCGATCCGAGGAAAACCCAGTCGCCCACCCGGTAGCGCCCACGTCTGAAGTCGCTCCCGTCGCGATCCGGACGGTGGTAGTCGAGCCGCGGGGGGCGAACGACCGCGCGGACGACCACGAGGATCGCGAGCCCTGCGAGAAGCATCGCCCCGAAGACGTCGAGGAAGAGGGAGTACCCGAGGTAGAAGGGCCCCTCCCAGAACGTCCAGCCGAGGACCGGCTTCGCGAAGTCGTCCTGGAAGGCGAGGATGACAGTGCCGGCGAAGAGCACCATGAACCCGTAGAAGACGAACGCGTGCGCGAGGCCGGCGACGCCGACGCGCCGCTTGATCCAGGCGTGGGTGAGGACGATCTTGGTCGCGAGAGCGATGCGCTGGAGCGGCCGGTCGAAGCGGACTGCCCCGGCCCCGCGCCGGTACTTGCGGACGAGCAGGACGACCCCGAGCGCGAAGATCGCGGTCGAGATCGCGATGAGCCCGTACCAGACGGCGATCTGCCAGTCGGAGAGACCGGCGAACGTGTCGCGGGTCTCCGTCACCTCAGTAGAGCTTCTCCAGCTCCTCCACGACATCGAAGAGGTCCGCGACCGCTCCGTAGTGTGCGACGCCGAAGATCGACGCCTCCGGATCGGTGTTCACCGCGACGATCGTGCCGCTCGCCTTCATCCCGGCGAGGTGCTGGACGGCGCCGGAGATGCCGAAGGCGAGGTAGACCTTCGGCTTCACCGTCTTGCCGGACTGCCCCACCTGGCGGGACGACGGCATCCAGCCCGCGTCGACGACCGGGCGTGAGACCGACAGCACGGCGCCCATGCGAGACGCAAGCGCCTCGAGCTCGGGGAGGGCGTCCGCATCGCCGATCCCGCGGCCGACCGAGAAGAGGAGGTCCGCCTGGGTGATGTCGACGTCGGTCGAAGCAGCGGGCTCGACGAACTCGACGTGGCGCGCGCGCGAGGGGCTCGGCGCGAGGTCGAAGGTCGACCTGCTCGCGCCTCCCGCGCCTTCGGCGGGCGGCCAGGTCGTCGGCCGCAACGCGAGTATCACCGTCGCAGCGCCCGGGAACTCGACTTCGCCGTGAACCTTCCCGCCGTAGAAGGAACGGGTCGCGACCACGGTTTCTCCTTCGAGCGTCACGCCGTGGACGTCGCTCGCGAATCCGAGCCCGAGCTTCGCCGCCACCGCCGCCGCGTAGCCCATCGCGTTGACGGTGAACCCGATGAGAACGACCTTCGGCGTCCGCGCGGCGATGAGCGCCTCGAGCGCCTGCCGGTACGTGTCGCTCTCGAACTCCGCGGCGCCCGCAGCGACGGTCACGATCTCGGCGACCCCTTCGACGTCGACTCCAGCCACGAGCGACTCCGGGTCGGAGGCGATGACGGCCACGGTGACCGGCCCGAGCTCCTTCCCGGCAGTCACGAGCTCGCGGGTGACGTCGCGCACCTCGCCGCGCAGGTGCTCGGCGACCACGAGGACGCTCACGCCACGCGCTCCTGCACGATCTCGGCGATGCGGCGTGCGACCTCGGCGGGATCGCTGCCGAGCATCTCCGCTCCCTCGCCACGAGGCGGCGTGAACATCCTCCGGATCCTCGACGACGCGGGCTCGGCCGACGACTGCCGCACCTCGATCTCGACCTGCTCGGCCTGCTTGATCGCGCGCAGGTTCGCGTAGCGCGGCTCGTTTATCCCGGTCTGGATCGTGAGCACAGCGGGCAGGTCGACGTCGACCAGGTCGACGAGCCCGCCCTCGAGCTCGCGGTGCACGCGCGCCGGCCCCGAGCCGACCTCGAGCTTCGCCACAACGGCGACACACGGCATCCCCACGAGCTCGGCAAGCGCCGTGCCCGTGGCCGCCTGCACGGCGTCGCTCGACTGGACGCCGCAGAGCACGAGCTCGGGGCTCTCGTCGTGCACGACCTCCGCGAGAGCGCGGGCGACACGGATGGGATCGTGGCCCTCGACGCCCTCGACCCGAATCGCCCGGTCGGCCCCCATTGCGAGGCAGCGCCGGAGCGCTGCCTCACTCTCCTGCGGCCCGCACGTCACGACCACGACCTCGCCGCCGCCCGCCTCGCGGAGGCGGATCGCCTCCTCGGTCGCATACGAGTCCCACTCGTTGAGCGCCGCGTCGAGGTAGTCGGGATCGACGTCCGTCCCGTCCGCCGTGAACTCGACCTCGTCGCCGAGGCTCTTGACCTGCTTGATGCAGACGAGCGTCCGCACCTACACGGCTCCCGCGAGCTGCTCGGCGTACCAGCCCCGCTCGTCCTTCACGAACGACGGGTCGACGACACGCCGCTCGCGCCGGAACGGGAGCGGGATCGAGGGGTCCGGCGAGTCGATCTCGCGGGCCAGCCGGTGCCCGGAGAAGACCGCGTCCGCGATGAGTCGCGGGGCCTCGCAGTCGCCGATCCGGTAGAGGGCGTCCACTCCCTCGGACCGGAGGCCGTCGAGCCCGATCTCGTCCTTGAGCGCCCGGTACAACGCGTCGTCGGAGCGCCGCTGGGACACGAGCACGACGCCGTCCGCCTCCCACGTCGTCTCGTGGCCGTGCTCGTCGTACACGTGCGTGGCCACGACCGAGCCCGCCTCGAACCGGGTGGGCAGGTGGTAGGTGACGATCTCCACGCCCAGGGAGTGCAGCCGGCGGTGCATGTTCGGCGCCTCGAGCGTGAAGTGCATGTACGGCGCAACGTTCCCCATCGGCGTCAGCAGCGTCACCTTCTTGCCCGCGGCGGCGTAGAACTCCGCCAGCGAGACGCCCATGAAGTAGCCGTCGTTGTCGAAGATCACGATGCGCTCGCCATCGAGCGTCTTGCCCTCGCCCATGACCTGATCCGGCGTCGCCTGCCAGGGCAGGCTCGCATCGGCACCGGGGATGACGTCGTGCGAGGCCCCGTTCAGGCCGTCCGTCGCCCAATACGAGCCGGTCGCGACCACGACGATCTCGGCGCCGTACTCGGCGACGTCCTTGGCGGACAGCTTCGTCGAGGGGATGAACTCGACGTTCGCGAGCTTGTCGAGCTGGATCTTGCGGTAGTTCACGAGCCGCGCCCATTCACCGAGGCCCGGGAGCTGCGGGATCCAGCGCATCGTCCCGCCCATGTCCTCGTGCGCCTCGACCAGGTGCACGCGCCGCATGCCGCGCTTGCCGAGCACCATCGCGCACTCCATCCCGGCCGGCCCGGCGCCGACGACGAGCACGTCGTTGTCGGCGTTCGTCGCCGGCGTGAACTTCTCGGGATGCCAGGCGCGGCGGTACTCCTCGCCGGCCGTCGCGTTCTGGGTGCAGATGAGCGGCGGCCCGCCGATCTCCCAGCGCGAGATGCACACGTTGCAGCCGATGCACTCGCGGATGTCGTCCAGACGACCTTCCTCGATCTTCTTCGGGAGGAACGGGTCGGACGTCGAAGGGCGGCAGGTCGCGATGATGTCGAGCTTGCCCTCGCGGATCGCGTCGGACATCGCGTCCGGGTTCGTCCAGCGGCCGACGCCGAGCACCGGCTTCTTCGAGACCTCCTTGACCGCGGCCTGCCACGGCAGCGCCCGGCCTTGCTCGTAGAAGCGTGACGGCGTCGCATCCTCGCCCCACTCGGCGATGCCGGAAAGGTTGATGTCCCACACGTCGACGAGCTCGTCTACGAGCTCGACGAAGGGCAGGCAGTCGCGCTTGAGCTGCGTCCCGGCCTCGCCCATGAACATGTCGGTGGACATGCGAACGGCGATGGCGCACTCGTCGCCGACGGCCTCCTTCACCTGCTCGATCGTCTCCCGCCAGAAGCGCGCGCGATTCTCGAAGGAGCCGCCGTACTCGTCCGTCCGCTTGTTGTAGAAGGGGGTGAGGAACTGCTGCGGCAGGTAGGAGTGCGAGCCGTAGACGTAGACGATGTCGAAGCCGGCGCTCCGCGCCCGCTTCGCCGCCTCGACGTAGAGGTGCTGCAGGTAGCGGATGTCGTCCTTGTCCGCCTCGATCGCGTACGTCAGGTACTCGAAGTCGGAGGGGATCTGCGACGGGCCGCGCGCCACGCAGCGCGACTCCATGCAGGGCGCGTGCGGGCCGCCGTACCAGAGCTCTGCCGCCGAGAGGCAGTCGTGCTCGTGGAGCATGTCGCACATGAGCGAGAGGTTCTTGATGTCCTCGTCGTCCCACAGGCGCGCGGACATGCGGTGCGTGTCGTCGGACTCGGGCGAGATCGAGCAGTACTCGGTGGACACCGCCGCGTAGCCGCCCTCGGCCTTCGTGGCGCGGAAGTACGCCTGGCTAAAGGGCTTCTCCGAGCCGAAGCCGTTGCAGTGGGGGATCTGGTAGAAGCGGTTCTTCATCGTCTTCGGGCCGATCTGGATCGGCTCGAAGAGGATGTCGTGCTTGGGGTCGCGCGCCATCTCAGCCTCCCTCTTCGGCATCTGGGTGTTCCTCGATTCTTCCACGGTCGGCGAGGACGTGTCCGTGGGATCCGCACGGTGCCCGGGCGGCCCTGTCCTGGCCGCGGCTCCTTCCCCTCGCCTCCCTCGCTCGACCGTGCTGGCCCCTACGCCCGGGGCCGCGCCTTGCCGGGGTCGTAGACGGGCAGCGAGGCGACGGTCGCCGGCGCCGTGCCGTCCTCGACCGCGACCTGGACCGGCTCTCCCTCGCGCGCCAGGTCGGAGCGCAGGACCGTGAGACCGATCACCTTTGCCAGCGTCGGGCTCTCGCACGGGCTCGTTAGGGTTCCGACCTGCTCGCCGTCCTTCGTCACCGCCGCTCCGTACTCGGGCACGGGTCCATCCACGACGAGCGTCACGAAGCGGTTGGGCAGGCTCGCCGCCTCTGCCTCGAGCGCCGCTTTTCCATTGAAGTCGCCCAGGTCGAGCCGGATCATGGCGTCGAGGCCCGTGTCGTACGGGCTCGTCTCGTGCTGGAAGTAGTCGTACCCGATGAAGATGAGCCCCGACTCGATCCTGATCGTCTCGACGGCGGCGAGTCCATAGGGCCTGGCTCCCGCCCCCACGACGGCCCCCCAGAGCTGCTCTGCACCGTCCGGCTCGCAGAAGAGCTCGAACCCGAGCTCACCCGAGTAGCCGGTTCGCGAGACCGAGCACGGAACGCCGCCGACCTCGACCCGCTCCGGCCAGAAGCGGAAGTAGCGGAGGCTGGAGACGTCGGCGTCGGTCAGGCTCTGCAGGAGCTCCCGCGAGCGCGGTCCGTTGATGCCGATCTGCGGGTTCTCCTGCGTCCGAGGGGTGATCTCGACGTCGAGGCCCTCGACGACCTGCTGCATGTGGTCGAGATCCGAGTCGAGCGCGGTCACGACGCCGACGTCCGTGTCGGAGAAGCGGAAGACCGTGCCGTCGCCGACCATCTTCCCGCTCTCGTCGCAGAATGGCGCGTAGCGCACCTGGCCGACGTCGAGCGACAGCATGTCGTTCGTGAACACCCGATCGGCCGCGCGGAGTGCGTCGGTGCCCCGGAAGCGCCACTTGCGGAGCGGCGACGCATCCCAGACGCCGACGTCGGTGCGCACGGCATGGTGCTCCGCGATCGGGTCGCCGAA
>AR_comb_assmDRAFT_10672026_pt1 | contig 10141 bp, 9 predicted proteins | sample ArasoioldDNA_FD_10543 | JGI IMG/M metagenome (IMG submission 10543) | reverse complement strand
TCGTGGATCCGGAACGAGCCGCCCGCGAGCTCGAGCCCGTTGCCGACGAGGTCGTAGGCAACGGCGCGGGCACGTCCTGGGTCGGTCTTGAGGAACTCGACCGTGTCGTCGGTGGGCCGCGTGAAGGGATGGTGGGCCGCGTGCCACGTGCCGGTCTGTTCGTCGAACTCCGCTGCGGCCATGTCGACGATCCAGCGGAACTCCCAGCGCGACTCGTCGATCAGGTCGAGCTCGCGTCCGAGCTGCAGCCGTAGCAGTCCGAGCACCTTCGCGACGACCCGTTCGTCGTCGGCGACGAAGAGCAGCGTGTGTCCCGGCTTGCGCCAGCCCTCGAGCAGCTCCGCGTCGAGGAACTTCGCGATCGGGGAGCCCACCTCGCCGTCCGCGCGGAAGACGATGTACGCAAGCCCTTTCGCACCCCACGACTTCGCCTGGGTCTCGAGCGCCTGCAGCTCCGCACGCGAGAACTCCTTCGGCACGGTGATGTAACGGACGCACGGAGCATTTGCGAAGACACCGAACTCCGAGCCGCGGGTTGCCGCCGTCGCCTCCTGGATCTCCATGTCGAAGCGCAGGTCCGGCCGGTCGATCCCGTAGCGGAGCATCGCCTCGTCGTACGTCAAACGTACGAAGGGCGGCGACAGCTGCACACTGATGCACTCGCGCCAGATTCGCTCGACGATTCGCTCCATCAAGCCGAAGAGGAACTCGCGGTCTGGAAAGGCCATCTCGACGTCGAGCTGCGTCAGCTCCTGCAGGCGGTCCGCACGCGGGTCCTCGTCACGGAAGCAGCGCGCGATCTGGTAGTAGCGCTCGAACCCGGAGATCACGAGCAATTGCTTCGCAATCTGCGGTGACTGCGGCAAGGCGTAGAACTTGCCGGGCTGTAGTCGTGCAGGCACGAGGAAGTCGCGTGCACCTTCCGGAGTCGGCTTCCAGAGGATCGGCGTCTCGATGTCGACGAAGCCCTCGCCTTCCATCTCCTCGCGGATGATGCGAACGAGCTGAGCGCGAGTGCGGATGTTGCGCTGCATGTGATCGCGCCTGAGGTCGATCCAGCGGTACTTCTGGCGCAGCGCCTCGTCGACGTTCTCCTCGTCCAGCTGGAAGGGCAGCGGCGTAGAGGTGCTCAGCACCTGCAGTGATTCGACCTGGAGCTCGACCTCACCCGTCGGCATCTTCGGATTCACGGTCTCCGGCGACCGATGGACGATCTCGCCCGTCGCCTGCAGGACGTATTCGTTGCGCACGTCGTGCGCTCTTGCCGCCGCGTCGGGCGCGTTCTCGGGGTTGACCACGAGCTGTGTGACCCCTGTCTCGTCGCGCAGGTCGATGAAGATCAAGCCGCCGTGATCGCGGCGTCGCGCCGTCCAGCCGGCCAGCGTGACCTTGCGGCCCGCGTCCTGCGGGCGCGCCTCTCCGCAGCGAATGTCGCGCCACCGGCTCACCCCGCGATCCTTTCGACCAGCTCGTCGAGCGGAGCCGTCCAGTCCTGGCGTCCGTGCTCCCGGACGGTGGCCTGGCCGCCGTCCACGATCACGGTCCAGCCGGTGCCGAGCCGTCCCGCCTGCGTGATCTGCCCCTTGGCGGAGCGTCCCGCGTAGTCCATGTCCGCCCGAAGCCCGCGGCGTCGCAGCTCGGCGAGCAGCGGCAGCACGCCCGCGCGGTCAGCACCCGGCTCGCAGACGAAGAAGACGTCGACCTGCGCGGCGTCGAGCTCGCGCTCGCCGACGGACAGGAGCAGGCGCTCGACGCCGGCGCCGAAACCGATCCCCGGCGTCGGCGGCCCACCGATCTCCTGGATCAGCCCGTCGTAACGGCCCCCGCCGCAGATCGTGTCCTTCGCGCCGATCGCCTCGTCTTTGAACTCGAACGTCGTGCGGGTGTAGTAGTCGAGGCCGCGCACGAGGGTCGGCGACAACTCGTACGCAACGCCGTACGAGTCCAGCAGCTGACGGACGCTCGCGAAGTGCTCGCGGCAAGCGTCGCAGAGCGAGTCGCCGATCTTGGGTGCGTTGGCAAGCGCGGCCTGCACGCGCTCGCTCTTCGCGTCGAAGACGCGCAGCGGCGACGTCGTGCGCTTGGCGCGCGCGTCCTCGTCGAGCTCGGCATCGTGCTCGTCCAACCAGGCTGAGAGTTGTTCGATGTACGCCGGCCGGCAGTTCTGGTCGCCGATCGAGTTGAGCTCGAGCACATAGTTCGAGACGGCTAGCCGGCGAAGCAGTTCTGCATACAGCTGGATCACCTCGGCGTCCAGGGCGGGGTCGTCAGTGCCGATCCCCTCCACGGACAGCTGCCAATGCTCGCGGTGGCGCCCCCGCTGCGGGCGGTCGTATCGCCACATCGGTCCGATCGTGTACAGCTTCTGCGGCTGCGGCTCGCGGTGCAGCCCGTGTTCGATGTACGCGCGGCAGATCGGAGCCGTCCCCTCGGGCCGCAGCGTGAGCGACCGTCCGCCGCGATCCTCGAACGTGTAGGTCTCCTTCTGCACGATGTCCGAGCCGCCGCCCGACGTGCGGACGATGAGATCCGTGTCCTCGAACCCGGGCGTGTCGATCCGGCGGTAGCCGTAAAGCGCGCACACCGCCTCCATCTCCCCCGTCACCCACTGCCAGAGCGGCTGCTCGGACGGAAGGATGTCGTGCGTTCCGCGCGGCGCCTCGAAGCGCGTCACGCGCGGAGCTCCGCCAGGAACGGATTGGCGCCGACCTCCGCGCCGAGAGTCGTCGCGGGGCCGTGCCCCGAGTACACGACGGTTTCCGGAGGGAAGCGGTCGACGAGCATCCGGACGGAGTCGACCAGCACGTCCCAGTCCGCGCCAGGCAGGTCGGTGCGTCCGACCGAGCCGGCGAAAACGAGATCGCCGGAGAAGAGACAGCCGTCGGCGTGGTACGCAAGATGCGCGGGCGAGTGTCCGGGGACACTGAGTGTCTCGAAGGTGATACCCGCGGCGGAGATGGTCTCGTCGCCCTGCAGCAGCACGTCGGGCGTGTACGGCCGGAGCTCGAAGCTGAACGGCGTGAAGCTGTTGATGTCCTCGAGCAGCGCGCGCTCGCCTTCGGCCATGTAGACGGGAGCCCCGGTGGCCTCCGCGAGCTCCGCGACGCCGCCGAGGTGGTCCCAGTGACCGTGTGTGAGCAGAATGGCCGTGCAGCGTGCATCCATGCGCTCCAGCTCGGGGACAAGACCCTCGCTGCCGGGATCGACGACGACTGCTTCGGGAGCGTCTTGTTCTGCCCGAACGATGTAGCCGTTCGTCCCGATCGGTCCGAGCTCGTATGTGTTCACTACAAGGGTCACGGAGCCGTCGAGTCTAACGACGGATTTATCGCTCCCCCTTTAGGATCGCGGGCGTGCAGAGCTGGAATTTGCGGGAGATCGACGCGCCCGGGGGCAGCCGCTCTCCGGTCGTGCTCCGCTCGGACGAAGCCGCTCGTGCGGTGCTGATCGTCCTCGATCCCGGCCAGCGTCTCGGCGACCATCAGGTGAAGGAGTGCGCGCTCGTCGCGGTGGTCGACGGTCAGGTCCAGGTCGAGTCAGGCGGCGAGACTGTCAACGGCGGCGCAGGCAGCTTCTTCTCCTTCGACGTCGACGAGCGACGGTCGATCTCCACCGACGAGGGCGCCCGCATACTGCTCGTGCTCGCCCCGTGGCCCGGCGAGGGTCACTACCGAGGCGAAGAGAAGTCGAGCTAGCGGCTGGTCTTGGCCGCGTTCGCGCGGTCGGTGCGCTTCTTGTACATGCGGTACGCCACCGAATCGGTGAAGTAGCTGAACGGGATGAAGAACCCGACCATGAGGACAGCCGGCGCGACCTGCTGCACCAGTGACAGGTTCCGGTTCAGCAGCATCATCGCGACGAGCAAGATCGGGGCGAAGATCAGCCCGCGCCGGCTTGCGCGACGCCAGGAGGGTGGCTCGATCCCCCGCCCGCTGCGCGTCGCCGGTGCCTGCTTGCGGTCCTTGGGCGGCCGTGCGCGGGCCTCCCGCTTCCCGTTGCTTTCCGGCTTCAGGTCGTCCGGATCGACTTCGACCTCGTTGCCTTCGTCGTCCACGTAGACGTACTCGTACTCGTGCCGGCGTGACTTCTGCTGGCGCCGCCGCTGCTTCCTCGTGGGCATGTTGCGTTTAGCGTAGCTCGGCGGGCAGGCCGCCGAGAATCACGCGCGCGACGAGCTCGCCCCCAAGGTGGTAGGCGAGGTACCGCCAGTCCGGAGCGTCGAGCAGGACGATGTCAGCTGCAAAGCCCGGCGCGAGCCGCCCAATCCGGTCGGCGCGGCCGAGCACGTGCGCCGCGTTGACCGTGCACGCCGTGAGCGCTTCGGCCGGCGCAAGCCGGAGCTGCGTCGCCGCCAGCGAGCACACGAGCGGCAGGCTCTCGCAAAACGCACTGCCCGGATTGAAGTCCGTGGCCAGCGCCACCGCTGCGCCGGCGTCGACAAGGCCCCGCGCCGGCGGCATCGGCCGGTCGAGGAAGAGCGCGCTCGCCGGCAAGAGGACCGCCGTGACGTCACTCCGTGCGAGTGCGGCAACACCCTCGGTTCCGGTTGCCTCGAGGTGGTCGATCGAGCGTGCTCGGAGCTCGACGGCGAGCGGAACCGCTCCCCGCTCGGTGAACTGGTCGCCGTGGATGCGCAGTGCAAGGCCCGCGGCTGCGCACGCAGTCAGGTATCGGCGCGCCTGTGAAGCGTCGAAGGCACCGCGCTCGAGGAAGATGTCGGCCGCCTCGGCGAGCTCGGCCGCGGCAGGCAGGACTTCGGCGAGCGCAAAGTCGAGGTAGGCGTCCGCGTCTTCGAACTCGGGCGGCACGGCGTGCGCACCGAGCCATGTCGGCACACCGCCTGCGGCGCTGACCGCGCGCAGCGATGCAAGCTCTGTCTCTCGGTCGAGGCCGTAACCAGACTTCGACTCGAACGTCGTCGTGCCGGCGCGAAGCATCCACTGCCGGTGCTTCCGCACGATGTCGACGAGCTCGTCCTCTCCGGCCGCTCGCGTCGCCCGGACGGTCGACATGATCCCACCGCCGGCAGCGTGCAGCTCCTCATACGACGCCCCGGCCGCGCGCAGCGCGAACTCCTCGACGCGATCGCCGCCGAAGCACGCGTGCGTATGACAGTCGACGAGCCCGGGAATTGCGCACAAGCCGCTGCCGTCGACCTCTTCGACGTCGCCGTCGAGCGGTCCCAGGTCGCGCATGCGTCCGACGGCCGCGACCGTGCCGCCGTCGCACAGCACGTACGCGTCCTCGACCACGTCTACGTCGCCGAGCGCCGTGCCGCGGCACGGCGCGTCGGCTCCCGCCGGCGTTGCGAGCTGGACGAGGTCGCGAACCAGCAGGCGGCGCCCGCCGCCCGCCCGTGTCATCCCCGTTCGGCGGGCCGCATCGGCGGCTCGAAGCCGTGCGCTTCCGCCGCTGCGAGCGCTTCCGGATAGCCGGCGTCGACGTGCCGCATAACGCCGGTCCCGGGATCGGTCGTCAACACGCGCTCGAGCCGCTCGGCTGCGTCGTCCGTGCCGTCGGCGACGACCACCATGCCGGCATGGATCGAGTTGCCGATGCCGACACCGCCGCCGTGGTGAACGCTGACCCACGTCGCGCCCGCCGCGACGTTGAGCAATGCGTTCAGAATCGGCCAGTCCGCGATCGCATCGGACCCGTCGCGCATCGCCTCGGTCTCACGGTACGGAGACGCCACCGACCCGGAATCGAGGTGATCCCGCCCGATCACGATCGGCGCCTTCACCTCGCCGCTGCGCACGAGCTCGTTCATCGCGAGCCCGGCCCTCGCACGGTCGCCGTAGCCGAGCCAGCAGATCCGTGCGGGCAGTCCCTGGAACGCCACCCGCTCGGCCGCAAGCTCGAGCCAGCGCTGGAGCAACGGATCCTCCGGGAAGAGGTCGCGGAGCACCGCGTCGATCGCCGCGATGTCCGCCGCCTCACCCGAGAGGGCCGCCCACCGGAACGGCCCGACGCCACGACAGAAGAGCGGTCGGATATAGGCCGGAACAAAGCCCGGGTATGAGAAGGCCTCGGCTACGCCACCTTCACGGGCTTCACCTCGCAGGTTGTTGCCATAATCGAAAACATAGCTTCCGGCTCGGACGTACTCGAGCAGCCCTTCGACGTGCCGAACGATCGATTGACGCGCGCGCTGTAGGTACGCGTCCGGATCGGACGAACGCAACGCCGAGGCCTCGCCGACCGACAGTCCGGCCGGGATGTAACCCGTCAGAGGATCGTGTGCGGCCGTCTGGTCGGTGACCAGATCGAAGTGCTCACCGCGACGCGCAAGCTCCGGGATGACCTCCGCTGCGTTACCGAGCAGGCCGACGGAGAGCGCCCGGCCTGCCGCGGCGGCCGCACGGATGCGCGCGAGCGCGTCGTCGAGCGAGTCCGTCGACTCATCGAGATAGCGCGTCGCAAGGCGACGTTCGATGCGCGACGGATCGACCTCCACGCAGAGGATCGCTGCGCCGGCCATCGTGCCGGCCAGCGGCTGGGCTCCCCCCATCCCACCGAGCCCTGCCGTGAGGATCGTGCGTCCCGAGAGATCGGGCGAACCGAAGTGCGTCTCGCCGGCGGCGGCGAAGGTCTGGAATGTTCCCTGCAGGATTCCCTGCGTGCCGATGTAGATCCAACTGCCGGCCGTCATCTGGCCGTACATCGTCAGACCAAGCGCCTCGAGCCGGCGGAACTCGTCCCAGGTCGCCCAGCGTGGCACGAGCAGTGAGTTCGCAATCAGCACACGCGGTGCTCCCGCGTGCGTCCGGAAAACGCCGACCGGCTTCCCGCTCTGTACGAGCAAGGTCTCGTCCTCGCGGAGCTCGAGCAGACAGCGGACAAGCGCGCGCAACGCATCGGGGCTCCGCGCCGCTTTCCCGGAGCCGCCGTAGACGATCAGCTCCTCGGGCCGCTCGGCCACCTCGGGGTCGAGGTTGTTGAGCAGCATGCGGAGAGGCGCCTCGGTCGTCCAGGAGCGCGCGTTCAGCTCGGTACCGCGCGGCGACCGGATGCGGGAGAGATCGCCGCAGAGCTCGTCGACAACGACGTCGAGCGGCCGGGTCGCGCTCATGCGAGCGCTCCGCATTCGGCCTCGACGGCGGCAATGAGCGAACCGTTGCGAATTGACTCCGCCACCGTCTCGATGTCGCTGGCGAGCGGACGGTCGTCGCCGAGTCGCGGCGACAGCGAGCGCACGAACGTATGCGCCGCGCGCACGCCGTTGCCCGGCTCGAGCGGCGCGAGGAACTCGACGCCCTGCGCACCGGCCAGCAGCTCGATCGCCAGAACGCGTTCGCAGTTCGCGACTACCTGCCATGCCTTCAGCGCGGACGCGTTTCCCATCGAGACGTGATCCTCCTGGCCGGCGCTCGTCGGAATCGAATCGACGCTTGCCGGGTGACATAGAGATTTGTTCTCGCTCACGAGCGATGCGGCGACGTACTGCGGGATCATGAAGCCCGAGTTCAGCCCACCGTCGGACGTGAGGAACGCTGGTAGGCCGTCGGAGAGGTTCGGATTCACGAGCCGCTCAACCCGCCGCTCGGAGATGCTCGCGAGCTCGGAGCACGCCATCGCGAGCGCGTCGAGGGCGAATGCGAGCGGTTGGCCGTGGAAGTTCCCGTTCGAGACGAGCAACTCGTCCTCGACAAGAACGAGCGGATTGTCGGTCGCCGCGTTGAGCTCGACAGAGACGGTGCCCTCGACGTAGTCGAGCAAGTCGCGCGCGGCTCCGTGCACTTGCGGAGCACAGCGCAACGAGTATGCGTCCTGCACCTTGTCGCACCACCTATGTGCCTCGTTGATTGCGGAGCCCTCGAGCAGGCGGAGCACGTTCGCCGCGGCATCACCCTGACCTCGGAGCGGACGGAGCCGCTGGATCTGCGGAAGGAAGCTCGTACGCGATCCCTGTAGCGCCTCGAGCGAGAGCGCGCACGCGATGTCCGCGCTCCGCGCGAGCTGCCTCGCGCGCAAGAGGCCCAATGCGCCGTAGGCAGCCATGAACTGCGTGCCGTTGACGAGTGAAAGCCCCTCTTTCGCCGCGAGCCGCGTCGGCTCGAGACCGGCAGCTGCGAGCGCCTCGGCGCCGGACACGAGCTCACCCTCGTACCAAGCTTCGCCCTCGCCCACGAGCGGCAGAGCGAGATGCGCGAGCGGCGCGAGGTCGCCGCTGGCGCCGACCGAGCCGCGACTCGGCACTCGCGGCACCACGCCGCGGGTCAGGAGCTCCAGCAACAGCTCGACGGTGTCGACGCGCGCACCCGAGTTGCCCTTGGCGAGCGCGTTGGCCCGCAGCAGCATCGCAGCCCGAATGATCTCGTCCGGATAGGGCTCGCCGACGCCGCAGGCATGACTGCGCAGCAAGCGGAGCTGCAGCTCCTCCGTTTGCTCCTCCGGAATCGACTGCGAGACAAAGCGGCCGAAGCCCGTGTTGATGCCGTAGGTGTGCTCCCGACTGCCGTGAGCGGCTCGCTCGACCAGCGCCCGCGCGGCACGCATCTTCGTGCGCGCTTCGTCTGAGAGAGCGGCCTCGGCCCCGCCGATGGCGACCTCCCACACGTCACCGATCCGGAGATCGTCTCCGGTCAGGCGGATCGCGGTCGCCTGAGCCATCGCGCGGCCAGTCTAGCCTTGTGCTCCGGCGCGTTCGAGCAGACGCAACTCGAGCACGTGCGACCGATCGAAGCCGCGGATGCCGAGAACTGTCCCGGCAGCGGCAACCGCGGCACCGGCAGGCATGAGACCGACAAGCTCGGCTCCAGCGAGCTCGACACCTCGTGAATGCGCCTCCTTTTCGATGCGTTCGAGGATCTCGTGCAGCGCGGCGGCCTCGTAGTCCTCGACGTTCATGCTCACCTGTGCTCGTCCGGTTGTCGCAAGCGAGAGTCCGAGAGCGCGGACGCCGGGGAAGCCTCCACCCTTCTCGCGCACAACCGCGGCGATTGCCTTCGCGATCGCGACGTCGCTGGTTTCGAGGTTCACGTTGAAAGCAATCAAGGGCCGGCGGGCGCCGACGATGACTGCGCCGAACCGTGGATCCAGACGCGCGGGGCCGAAGTCGGGACTGAGCTCACCGGCGTCAATCCGTTGCTGGAGCTCGTCCGGACCGCCACGCCGGAAGAAGGCAGGCCCACGTCCGGGAGCCGACTCTCCGTACAGGAACACGGGTAGCTCGAGCTCGTCGCCGATGCGCTGTGCAAGCTGGAGCGCGCATGCCCGTGCACGTTCCCGATCCGCAGGATCGAGTGCGACCACCGGTACGACGTCGGCGGCTCCGATCCGTGGGTGTGCACCGACGTGCGTGCGCAGATCGATGCGCTCGCGCGCGCACGCGATCCCGGCGAGGAGTGCAGCCACCAACCCGTCCGGTTCGCCGACGAGCGTGAAGACCGAGCGGTTGTGGTCGGGGTCCGAGTGCACGTCGAGGAGCTCAGCGCTCGACAACGCGTGCGCCAGCGCGTCGATCGTCGCCCGGTTTCGACCCTCCGAGAAGTTCGGGACCGATTCGAGCGGCAAGCGCATGGTCACTACTCTAGAAATCGTGAAGACGTACTACGACAGGCGCGCGCAGGAGTACGACGACTGGTGGCTCGGCCGAGGGCTGTACGCAGACCGGATCCGACCCGGGTGGGAAGACGAGCTCGACGTCCTCGCCGAGGTCATTGCCTCGCTTCCTCCAGTGCGAACTCTCGACGTCGCCTGCGGCACGGGTTTCCTGACGCGCCATTTGCGCGGCGACGTCGTCGGCCTCGATCAGAGTGAGCGCATGCTGCAGCTCGCGCGCGAGCAGACACCCGAAGCGCGCTTCGTGCAAGGCGACGCGCTCGCGATTCCGTTCCAGGACGGCGACTTCGATCGTGTGTTCACGAGCTACTTCTACTGTCATCTCGAGGAGGACGAGCGCACTCGCTTCCTCGACGAGGCACGCCGAGTCGCTCCTGAGCTGGTCGTCGTCGGCTCGGTGCATGAACAGGGGGCCGATGCCAAGCGCTGGGAAGAGCGCGTCCTTCGAGACGGCTCCCGCTGGACGGTTTTCAAGCGCGTGTTCACGGGCGATGAGCTCGCAGCCGAGCTCGGCGGCGGAGAGGTCCTGCACGAAGGGCAGTGGTTCGTCGTCGTGCGCGCGTGACGCGCCGGCGCA
>AR_comb_assmDRAFT_10582475_pt1 | contig 10142 bp, 6 predicted proteins | sample ArasoioldDNA_FD_10543 | JGI IMG/M metagenome (IMG submission 10543) | reverse complement strand
TCGGCCGCAGCTATCCCGAGTCCGGCGGCGTCAACGAGTCCGCCGTCCACACCGACCTCGTCTGCGACCTCCGCCTCGGCGGCAAGCTCGAAGTCGACGGCCAGGTGATGCAGGAAAACGGCAAGTTCGTCGTCTGAGCCCGATTTAGACCCGATTTCGGGCGGGGTGGTTTACACCGTGTTTCTCCGGGTACGCACGGAGTCGCCGTGTCAGTTGAGGCACTTCAGACTCCGGTTTCGGCCCGGGCGGGCGGGCGCGTGCTCCTTGTGCTCGCGGACCCGCTCAACGCGTCGATCCTGCGCCTGCTCGCACGGGGGCCGCTGCCCGTCCCGGAGCTCCCGAATCGCCTCGGGCCGGCGTCGCGAACGACCCGCTTCAGCCGCCTGCGCGAGCTCGAGGGGCTCGGTCTCATCGTTCGCGAGAAGGAAGGTGGATCCCCTCCGATCACCCGCTGCATGCTCACGAAGGCCGGCCACGCGCTGCTTCCCGTGGCCCGGCTGCTGCGGCGCTGGCTGAGGGAGAAGCCAAGCGGGCCGCAGGTCGCCGGCGAGCTGTTCGGAACACCCGAGACGAAGGCGCTCGCGGTCGGCTGGAACTCCACCGCGATCCGCTGGCTGGCGGAGCGACCCTGCTCGCTGACCGAGCTGGACGCCCAGAGCCCGCCCGAGGTCAGCTATCACGAGGCGAGGAAGGCCCGGGAAGCGCTGTCGGAAACCGGCCTGATCGCGCCCGTGCCCAGCGAGGACCGGAGGCAGCCCTACGCGCCGACCGAGTGGGCGCGCCGGATGGCGCGTGCGCTCGCCGCCGCGATCCGCTGGGAGCGGGACTTCCTCGTCGAGGGCGTCTCGGCGCCCACGGCCGTGGAGGCGGAGGCGCTGCTGCTGTTGCTCGCTCCGCTGATCGATCCCCTGCCCGGTGGGCTGAACGGCGAATGCTCCCTGGACCTCGACGACCTCGGCGGCGTGTCGATGACCGTGAGGAGGGGCAGGGTTGCCTCCTGCGCGCCGGGATCGAGCGGGGACGCCGAGAGCGGGATCTCGGGCTCACTGACCGCCTGGCTGGAGGCGCTGGTGGAAGGACGGACCACGGGGCTTCGGATGCGCGGTGAAGTCCGGCTCACCACCGCGGTTGTGGAGCGGTTGCGCAGCGCGGGGTGTGACTTACGCAGTCAGGCTTCCCGTGGTGTGCATATGGACGAATCTTCTAGATCGACGTACATCATTTGAGCGCGAAAAAACCGTACGGTGCCGATTTGCAGGAAAAACACAGTTTGAAAAGTGAAGTATTGGTAAACGACCCTTGCATCCATCGATGGACACGTGCTACCACACTGTTTGCCGCGAACGGGATCGTTTGCGGCCAGGCAAGAAGCTCGCGCCGAGGTCACCAGTGATGACGCCCCCGACGCGAGGACGCGTAAACGTCCCCGACAGCATAGTTGTCTGGGAGCAAGGAGAAAGACGATGAAGTATCTGAAGATTTTCGGTCTCGCCGCGATAGCCGCTGCGGTTGCCATGGCATTCGTCGGAGCCGGCTCGGCTTCGGCCACGGCTTTGTGCTCGGCGAACGAAGAAGAATGCGCAAGCCCCTTCGGGACTGGAACCGCGGTTGAAGCAAGTCTGAAAACGGGAACGAAGGCGGTGCTGAAAACCGACCTGGGCACGGTTGAATGCACAACATCGACCACGTCTGGTGAAACCACCTCTGGTCCAGGGACGTCGGTAACCGGCGTCATCAAAAACCTTTCGTTCTCTGGATGTACTACAGCGGGTGGCGTATCGAACTGCACGGTTGGAACGGCATTGAGCCTCCCGTACAACGCGTCGATCGTTGCCACCGGCTCGGGTAACGGGAAACTGACTGTCACCAAAGGCAGCGGTGGAGGAAACCCTGGCGCCACGGTTACGTGCCTGGGCCTCATTGAATGCACTTTCAGAACCGCGTCTGCGACTCTCACTGTACTGGGAGGCAATCCCGCAGTCGCCAAGGCCGAAGGGATTGAACTGACGGAAAGAAGCGGCAAACTTTGCCCCTCGAAAGAAGCCAAATGGACGGCTGAATATGCCGTGTCGAAACCGAATCCGCTTTGGATATCGGAAGCGCCATAGAAATGACACGAATCAGCGAATAACGAATCGATTGCATGCGGGGCCGCGCATTGCGGCCCCGCATGAAAAGAGAGGAGCTGGAGTTGAAAAAGGACGGTAGGCGGTGACACCACCACCGAGGCCAGCCCGGGTCGTCGCGCTCGCCGCTCTTCTGGCCTGCATCTTCCTGGGAACCGCTTCGCCGGCTCTGGCCTCGAAGGGGATTGTCGGCTTCTTCGGCACTCAATCGACAGAACCGGCCCTCGGCGGCACGTTCAACGGCCCACGCGGGATCGCGGTCAATCAATCGACCGGCGATAGCTATGTCGCCGATTTCGGCAACAACCGGGTTCAGCGCTTCGACTCCTCTGGTGTGTTCGTCGGCGCCTGGGGGCGCGACGTGATCCAAGGGGGGAAACCCGGTGACCTTGGCGATGCCTACGAGGTCTGCACGATCGCGGCCGATTGCAAGGCTGGCTCTCGCGGAACCCTTGCCGACGGGCCGGGTGGTGAGCTAGCCGGCCCCCAGGGTGTAGCGATCGACCAGGCGACCGGGAACGTCTATGTCACTGAGCAGAACAACCGGCGCGTATCCGAGTTCACCGCCAGTGGAGCATTTGTGCGCACCTTCGGCTGGGACGTCGAAACAGGAGGCGTCACCACTTTCGAGATCTGCACCGTCGCCGCGAGCTGCAAGAGGGGCGCAACGGGCGGCGAGGGAGGAGAGTTCGGTGGAATCGAGCTGGGCGGCATCGCCGTCGGCCCCGGTGGCAGCGTCTACGTTGCCGATCCGTTCAACAGCCGAGCTCAGAAGTTCACCGCCGAAGGCGCGTTTGTAGCCGCCTATGGCTGGGATGTGGTTCCCGCGGGGAAACCCGGCGACACCGGCACTGGTCTCGAGAGCTGCCCTGCATCGGCCAGCGCGTCCGTTGGCGACTGTCAAGCGGGGGTGCCGGGGCCTGGGTTGGGACAGTTCTCAGAACATCAGCCGACACGCGTTGCGGTCGACTCCGCCGGAGCCGTCTACACCGTCGAGTCGACCGGGAACGAACGGGTGCAGAGATTCAACCCCGCTTTGACATCGGCCTCCCTGTTCGCCGGACCTGCCCTTTCGGGATTCCCCGGGCCAACCGAAGTAGCGGTCGACCCCGAATCCGATCACGTCTACGTGGTCAAGCCGTGCACGCCCGAAACCTGTCCCGGCGCCACCGTGGGCAGTGAGCAGAGGATCGAGGAGTTCGAAGGCTCGGGGACCCAGGTGGATACCCACGCCGTCGGCGCCGGCCTCGAAGCGATCGACGGGCTCGGCGTCGTCTCTAAAAGCGGAGCCCTCTACGCCTCCTCGACCACCGTCGATCATCGGGTCTACGAAATAAGCACACCGCCTCCCCCCGTTGCCACGATAGGCCCGGTCGACAACGTCACCGGCACCGGTGCCGACTTTCACGGCGAAGTGAATCCGACCGGCCTGAAAACCGGATACCACTTCGAATACCGCCCGGACGGGAGCCCGACCTGGATGAGCGTCCCAGCCGTCGATCTCGATGCGGGAAACGGCAACGTGGCGGTACCGGTCGCCCTGAGCGTCAACGGTCTGGTCGGCTCGACCCTCTACCACGTTCGGCTCGTGGCCACCAAGCGATATCTCCTGGGCGACGTTGTTGCGGCCAGCGCCACCTCGACCGAGACGACGTTCACGACACTTCCTTCCGCCCCCAGGGTGCAGAACGTGACCGCCACGCAGGTCACCGATACGACCGCGACCCTGACCGCCTCGGTCAATCCCGCCAACGAACCGACCACTTACCACTTCGAGTACGGCGGCGCCGACTGCTCGGCCAATCCCTGCACAAACGTGCCGCTCTCAGATGAGAGCATCGGCAGCGGCGGGGCCGATGTTCCGGTGGCAAAGGAACTAACTGGCCTGCAGGCGGGGACCACGTACCACTTCCGGGTCGTGGCCAGCAACCCGACGGGCATCACTGAAGGAGACGACGAGACCTTCACGACTTACCCCCTCGCGATCAAAGGGCTGCCGGACGGCCGCGCCTACGAGCTCGTCACCCCGTCCGATACCAATGGCCTGTTTCCTCGGTCGTTCATCGGTGCGGGCGGAGGTCGCAACAATTTCAGCACTCCGCTTGCCTCGCCCTCCGGAGAGAGCGTCGTCTTCGACACCGAGGGGGCGTTGCCGGGCACCGAAGGCAACGGCAGTGTGGACGCCTACGAGGCGGTTCGCGGTTCGGCTGGCTGGAGCAGTCACGTGATCTCGCCCTCGGGAGGGCAGACGGAGCAGCCGGGGCCCGGCGGCCTCTCTGTCGATCACATGTACGCATTTTGGGAGAGCGGAGGCTCGGGGAGTCTCGCGCTCGGCGGCTTCGACACGAGCTACGTGCGCCTGCCCGACGGCAGCTTCGAACTCTTTGGGAAAGGAAGCATGGGGACCGACGCGGCGGCGGACGCGAAGCTGATCGCCCCCGGGGCCGACCACATCGTCTTTTCGACAGGCGTGTTCGCGCCCGCGGTGCAGCTGGAGCCGGATGCCCCCGAAGCGCCGCTCGGCGCTGTCTACGACCGCACGCCAGGGGGGACGCAGGTCGTCTCGCTTCTTCCCGGCGACGTCACTCCCACCGCCACGGCGCTCTACCAGGGCGCGTCCGCAGACGGCTCCGTGGTCGCCTTCAAGGTGGAAGGAACGCTGTACGCGCGGTTGGCCAATGCCACCACCGTCGAAGTGGCGGGCGGCAACCCCACCTTCGCCGGGATCTCGGAAGACGGCGAGAAGGTCTTCTACTTCCGTCCCGACGGCAGCGAAAACCCGGTGCGAGGCGACATCTACGCCTTCGACACGGTGACGGAAGCGAACACGCCGATCGCCACCGGCGGCGGTTCGTCGGTGGTCAATATCTCGGCCGACGGGTCGCACGTCTACTTCGTCTCCACCCAGCAGCTCGAGGGTGGGAAAGGCACGCTCGGGGCGGACAACCTCTACGTCTGGGACGGCTCGACGACGCATTTCATCGCCGCTCTGGACCCGAGCGATCTCACCGCCTTCGATCCCAACGGGTTGGTCAACCTGGCGACCTGGACCACCTATGCAAACGGCAACGCCCTGGACGAGAACCACGGTCCCGCCAACAACCCGTCGCGGACGACCCCCGATGGCGTCATCATTGTCTTCCAGTCCCACGCTTCGCTCACGGCCTACGACAGCGACGGCCATTCCGAGGTCTATCTGTATGACGCCGGCAGCGAAGGCCTGACCTGCGTGTCCTGCGATCCAACCGGGGCAGCCGCCACCTCCGACGCCGAGCTGCAGGGCTTCCGCGGCGGGGCGCCGACGAACGCGCTGTCGCAGATACCGAACGTGACCAGCGACGGGAGCACGGTCTTCTTCCAGAGCCGGGAGGCCCTCGTGCCGGGCGACGGCGATGGAGCCACCGACGTCTACGAGTGGAAGGAAGGGATGCTTTCCCTGATCTCCTCCGGGCACAGCGATGGGACGCCCGACTTCCTCTACGGGATGACGCCCGACGGTCACGACGTTTTCTTCCAGACGCGCGACGCCCTGCTCCCGGAGGACCGTTCCGGAGGCTCCGGGGCGATCTACGATGCCCGGGTCGGCGGTGGCTTCCCCGCAGCGCAAGAGGACGTCCCCTGTGTTGCCGAGGACAGCTGTCAGGGTCCCCCCACGCCCCCGCCTGCGTTGCCGGGGCCCGGCAGTGAGAGCTTCCAGCCTCCCCCCTCGGGTGTGCGGCCCCATCGCTGCCGCAGGGGAATGCACCGGGTCAAGCGCCATGGCCGGAGCCGCTGCGTGAGGAAGCACAGGGGCCGAGGTTCCCGTCGAAGCCATGGAGGTGTCAGATGAGAGCGTCAGCGCACTCTCGCCCGACGGCATCGCTTCTCCCCACGATGGCTCTGTGCGTGGCCATGCTGGCCCTGCCGGCCACCGCCCCGGCCGCCTACTCCGACTACGGGTTGGCTTCGGTCGGGGCATCGCTCTCCACGACGCAGGCTGGAGCCCATCCAGACTTCACCACCTCGTTCGAGCTGAAAACCGACCCCGCCAGTCCCCCCGACTCCAATGGCCTGCACAACCCCTATGCGAGGACGCGCGACATAACGGTGAGCCTGCCACCGGGCCTGATCGGAAACCCCAACGCCGTCGGGCAGTGCACGACGCTGCAGTTGACGACCGCTTTCGACGAAGGCGGCTGCCCGCTGGACTCGCAGGTGGGAATTGCCGTCATCCACCTCTACAGCGTTCACACCCTGGTCGAGCCCGTCTACAACATGGAGGCTCCCGGCGGCGACAGCGTGGCCCGGCTCGGTCTCCTCGCCGCGACGCTTCCCAACTACATCGACGTGCAGGTGCGCTCGGAGGGCGACTACGGCCTGACGGCAACCCTGGAAAGCGTGCCCGCCAACGAGAAACTGGTCTCGGCGACGACCACGCTGTGGGCTGTGCCGGCAGCCCACAGCCATGACACCGAACGACTGACCCCACGCGAAGCGTTCCTGGAAGTCAAATCTGAATCCCCGCCGCGCGAATTCGGGCTCGCACCCGCCCCCTTCATGACCAACCCGACGAGCTGCGGAGAGCCCATGCAGGTGGGCTTCGCGACCGACAGCTACCAGCTTCCCAGCCAGCTCTCCGAATCTGCCGCGGCGCTGCCCGAGATCACGGGTTGCGGTTCGGTCGCCTTCGACCCGCACCTCACGGTGACGCCCACCAGCCGGGAGGCGGCGGCCCCCACCGGCCTCGACGCCCTGCTCGACGTCCCTCAGGACGAAACGGTTGGGGGGCGGGCGACCTCCCAGCTCCGCTACGCGACCGTGACCCTGCCCGCGGGGATGACGATCGCACCCGGAGCCGCCGATGGGTTGGAGGCCTGCAGCGCCGAGCAGGTCCGCCTCGAAACCCGCCTGCCCGCCGCCTGCCCGGACGCGTCGAAGATCGGCAGCGCCGAATTCGACGTGCCCCAGCTCTCCAGTGTCCTGCACGGCGACGTCTACCAGCGCACGCCGCGCCAGGGCGATCTCTTCGGGATATGGCTGGTCACCGACGAACTCGGCGTTCACGTCAAGATCCCCGGCGATATCCACGCCGACCCGAACAGTGGCCAGCTCACCACAGTCTTCAACGGCACAGCGAAAGCCGGGGGCAATCCGCAGGTCCCGCTGCGACAGCTCAAGCTCCACTTCAAGGGAGGCCCGCGCGGCGTCCTCTCCACTCCGTCTTCCTGCGGGACCTACCAGACCAACTATGAATTCACGCCATGGTCCGGAGGCTCACCCGTCGCCGGCGGCACCCCGATGACCATCGACCAAGGCTGCGGTACCGGGGGCTTCAGCCCGAAGCTGTCCGCTGGAACCGTCAACCCGGCCGCTGGCGCCTTCTCGTCCTTGATCACGGGCCTGACCAGGGAATCGGGCGAAGAGAACGTCTCGGGGCTCGACGTCATATTCCCCGCCGGGCTTCTCGCAAAGCTCGCAGGCGTGCCTCTTTGCGAAGGGGTTTCCGCGGAAAGCGGCGACTGCCCTCCGGGTTCGAAGATCGGTGCGACCGCGGTGGCGGTCGGCCCCGGTTCAAGCCCCCTCTGGATTCCGCAGCCGGGCAAGGACCCGACGGGCGTCTACATCTCGGGCCCCTACAGGGACGCCCCCTACAGCCTCGTCGTCAAGACGCCCGCGCAGGCCGGCCCGTTCGACCTGGGGACCGTCGTCACCAGGGCTGCCATTCAGATCGATCCCGAAACCACCCGGGCGACCGTGGAGTCCGATCCCCTTCCCCAGATCCTCGAAGGAGTGCCCGTCCGCTACCGATCGATTCAGGTGGCTGTCGACCGGCCTGACTTTGCCCTCAACCCGACCAGTTGCGCCGGCAAGGAGGTCGTGGCGGAGGTCTTCTCGGAGAAAGGCGCCACCGCCCGCCCGGCCAGCCGCTTCCAGGTCGGCGGTTGCAGCGACCTGGGTTTCAGGCCGAAGCTGGCTTTCGGGCTGAGCGGGAAGACCAACCGCAGTGGGCACCCCCGGCTGCGCGCGGTCCTGAACATGCCCAAAGGAGGAGCGAACATCGAGCGGGCCACGGTCGCCCTGCCGCACTCCGAGTTCCTCGACCAGGCGCACATCAAGACGATCTGCACCCGCGTCCAGTTCGCTCAGTCGAGCTGTCCGCCCGGGGCGGTCTACGGACGCGCGAGAGCGATCACGCCGCTGCTCGACGAGCCGCTGGAAGGGCCGGTCTACCTGCGCTCGTCCAGCAACGAGCTGCCCGACCTGGTGGCGGACCTGCGGGGCCAGATCCACGTCGTTCTCGCCGGCCGGATCGACTCGGTCCGCGGCGGCATCCGGACCACGTTCGAACAGGTCCCCGACGCCCCGGTCTCGAAGTTCGTGCTGACCATGAAGGGGGGCAGGAAGGGGCTGCTGGTCAACAGCACCAACCTCTGCTCGCAGGTCAACTCGGCAGTCGCGCAATTCAGGGCTCAGAACGGAAGGGTGCGCAACCTGCGGCCGGTGCTGCGAAACGACTGCGGCAGGTAGCCGCCGGGCGCCTACTGGTTCGGGATCGGCGATCCGGCCAGGAAGAAGAACCAGATGGTCAGGACCGCGGCGGCGAGGAGGACGGACCCCATCAGGACGGCCTCCACCACGGTGGTCGAGTCCGCCCTGGGCGACGTGTCGCGCATGCTCTTCAACCAGGGGGCGCGCATCGGGGCGAGCCGGTTGGTTCCGGTGATCTGGATGTAGAGGCGGTTGAGCCGGCCGATCAGCCAGGCGATCAGCAGGACCGAGAGGATGATGCCGGCGGCGACGACGAAGTAGGGACCGGTGCTCGGGAACTGCGTGTGGGAGACCTTGGACCCGATGTAGATCCAGGTCAGGGGGATCGCGGTCCAGATCGAGAGGGCGGCGAGCAGCATCGCGACGAAGACGACGCTGGCGACCAATCCCCTGGCCGGTCTGATGCTGTGCGACTCGGTGACCATGCCCGATTCATAGAATGGCAGCTATGTCCGGTCACTCGAAGTGGTCTTCCATCAAGCACAAGAAGGGCGCCGCGGACGCCAAGCGCGGCAAGCTCTTCACCAAGCTGGCGCGGGCGATCACCGTCGCCGCGCGCGACGGCGGCGGCGATCCCGACGGCAACCCGGCGCTGGCGACCGCGGTCCAGAAGGCCCGCGAAGCCTCGATGCCGAAGGACAACATCCAGCGCGCGATCGACCGCGGCAGCGGCATCGGCACGGACGCCGCGGCGATCGAGAGCATCCTCTTCGAGGGCTACGGGCCAGGCGGCGCGGCGATCCTGGTCGAGGCGCTGACCGACAACCGCAACCGGGCCAGCGCCGACGTCCGCCACGCCTTCACCAAGCACCACGGCAGCCTCGGCGAGCCCGGGTCGGTCGCCTGGATCTTCGAGAAACGCGGCGTGGTCGCGGTCGACGCCGGCCGCTACGGCGAAGAGGACCTGATCGTCGCGATCGACGCCGGGGCCGAGGACGTGCGCGAGGACGGCGACCGGTTGCGCGTAGTCTGCGAGCCGGGCGACCTCGGCGCGGTGCGCGAGGCGCTCGAGGCGGCCGGGGTCGAGATCGCCTCGGCAGACGTCGCGATGGAGCCGAAGAGCACGGTCACCGTCAAGGGCACCGACGCGGAATGGCTGCTGCGCCTGGTCGACACGCTGGAGGAGCACGACGACGTCAACGAGGTCCACGCCAACTTCGACGTGCCCGAGGAGATAATCGAAAAGCTGGCGGCGCAGGCGGCCTAGCCGGGCGGATTCGGCTGGGGAGGGTGGATGACCCTCTCCAAAACGCGCGGCAGGAGCCGCGCTTGAGTGTTTTGGAGAGGGTCATCCACCCTCCCTCTCGACAGCACACAAGGTCCGAAAGCTCCGCCAGCAAAGCGTCGCTCTCGGCCACCCAAGCTTCTGTTTAAGAGCTTGGGGACCCTGGTATCGGCTTCGCAATCGGGCGTCACTCGGTGACGTGTTGGAAGGAGCCTGGCCGTCCTCCAGGCGAATGTCGCGAAGCGGCGGAAATGCAATCCGAT
>AR_comb_assmDRAFT_10229075_pt1 | contig 10142 bp, 6 predicted proteins | sample ArasoioldDNA_FD_10543 | JGI IMG/M metagenome (IMG submission 10543) | reverse complement strand
GGAATGAAGCCGCGGCCGCCGATGCGCGCGCGGGCCGCCTTCTGCGCGGGACGACCCCGATGCTGACGGTCGAGCGCATCGATCACGTCGTGCTCACCTGTCGCGACGTCGGGGCGACGATCCGCTTCTACACCGAAGTGCTCGGCATGAAGGAAGTTACGTTCGGCGCGAGCCGCAAGGCGCTCGCGTTCGGACGCCAGAAGCTCAACCTGCATCCGGTCGGGCAGGCCGCGGAGGGCGGCGGTCCGCGCGTCGCGGCGATCGCCGCGCGGCCGATACCGGGCTCCGCCGATCTGTGCCTGATTGTCGCCGAGAACGCCGCCGCGGTCGTCGCGCATCTCGCCGCATGCGGGGTCCCGATCGAGGAGGGGCCCGTTGTTCGCACCGGCGCGCTGGGGCCGATCGAATCGGTCTATGTCCGAGATCCCGACGGCAACCTGATCGAGCTCGCGCGCTACGTCGACGCACCCGACTAGCGGGAAAGCCGGCGGCGATCTCTTGCTTTCAGCGGACGTCGGATTCCCGCTTTAGGCTGACGCCTGCCATTCGTCGAGCTCGTCGGTGAACAGGCCGGCGACGAGCTCCCGCAGCCACCTGTTCTTCGGGTCGCGCTGGAAGTTGCGATGCCAGTGCTGCTTGAGATCGATCTTCGGTGTCCGCATCGGCGGCTGCACGATCCGGATGTTCATATGCGCGTTCTGGACGAACACGCCGACCGCGTGCGGCACGGTGACGATCAGGTCCGATTGCGAAATGATCGAAGGGATACTCATGAAATGCGGCGTCTGCAGCACGACGCGCCGGTGGATCTTCTTCGCCTTGAGGAGGCGTTCGAATATCTCGTACGAGCGACCGGCGCCGTAGACGACGGCGTGCTCGAGGTGCAGAAACTGGGCCAGCGACAGCGTGGTCGCCTTGATCGGATGGTTCGTTCGCAGCAGGCAGACGAAGTGGTGATAGAAAAGGTGCTTCTCCAGAAATGACTTCTCCCGCAAGTCGGGGAAGTAGCCTACCGCCAGGTCGATCTCCCCGGTTTCGAGCCCGCGCTCGATCTGGGACGCGCTGGCCGCGACCGAGCGCACCGTCGCGCGCGGTGCCCGCTCACGGACGCGACGCAGGATCTTGGGCATGAAGACCATTTCGCCTAGGTCCGACATGGCGAATGTGAACGTGCGCTCGGTCGTCTTCGCGTTGAACGCGGACTCCGAGGTCAACGTCCCCTCGACGCGCGTCAGGGCCTCGCGCAACGGACCGATCAGTCCATGCATCCGCCGCGTCGGCTCCATCCCATGGCCCGTCCGGTGGAACAGCGGATCGCGGTATTTGTCGCGAAGCTTGGACAAGGCAGTGCTGACCGCCGATTGGCTCAGCCCGAGGTGGCGCGCGGCGGCGCTGACGCTGCCGTGGTCGTAGATCGCTGCGAGCAGCGGCAGGAGGTTGAGGTCGAAGGATCGCGCCACGGGACTATCGATGGGACCGATAAGCGATATCAATGAATCGAATTGAAGATACAGGGGTCTTTGGCTACTGTCACCCGGTCCCGCCCCCCATTCTGCGCGGGGCCGCAGAGAAAAGGAGGAGACCATGACGAAGACAGGATCGTGTGCAATCCAACGGGGGAAGCAGGCGCTGCTTCCCGCTTGCATTGCCGCAGCATTTTCATTGGCCGCACCCGTCGTCCACGCGCAGATGCCCGTCACTAGCTGCGATGCCGCCGGCATCGGATCCGTCTCGCTGAAAGCGGACGTTCCCGGCGTGACGATCGACGAAGTGTCGACGGGCACCACCAGCAGCGACCCGAGCGGCGTCCCGTACTGTTTGGTCAAGGTGACGGTCCCGCAGGCGATCCACATCTGGGTCGGCCTGCCGATGGACGACAAATGGAATGGCCGCTGGCAGTCTCTTGGCGGGGGCGTCTATTCCGGCAGCGCGAATCTCACGGTGCCAACGGGCGCCTTGGTTGACGGCTACGCGGGAGCGACGACGGACACAGGGCACGCCGGCGGTCCTCCGCGGTTCCCGCCGTTCCTGAGCTTCCTCGACGGCAGTTTCGGCTGCGTGAACAACTGCGTGGGGAACAACGCGGCCAATCCGGGCAAGCCCAACATACCCCTGCAGGTCGACTTTGCGTCCCGCTCCGAGCACATGATGGCCGTGATCGGGAAGCAGCTCGTCAAGGCGTTCTATGGAAGCAAGCCGGCCTACTCGTATTGGAACGGTTGCTCGACCGGCGGCCGGCAGGGCCTGCGGATGGCGCAGGACTTTCCCGGCGATTACGACGGCATTCTCGCCGGCGCACCGGCAATCCACTGGGACCGCTTCCAGGCGGCACAGGCGTGGTACTGGCTCGTGCAGCAACTCGACAACCACGGTCCGATCGGCGGCGGCGCCAATCTTGTGGCCAAGGAAAGCCTCGCGACGAGCAAGGCCGTGGCAGCGTGCGACGCGCAGGACGGGGTCGTCGACGGCGTACTCACCGATCCGCGCACGTGCCCGTATAACGCCCAGGGTGACGCCTCGATCACGAAGGCAAGCTGCACCGCGGCGGATCCAACCTGCCTGACGCCTACGGAGGCGCTCGCGATCGATCACATGTGGAAGGGCCCGGTGAGCTGCTCCAAGGGACACCCCGGTGCGAGCTGTCCGGTGGACGACAACGCGACGAGAAACCTGAACGGCAAGGGCAACAAGCGGTTGTGGTATCCGAACACCCGCGGCACCGATCTGTCGGCGCTGGGCGGCGCGACTCCATTCATCGCGACTACGGAGCAGGCGAAGTACTGGGTCTATTTCGACCCCACGTGGGATCCGGCCCTGCTGACCTACGACAATTACCTGCAGTTCTTCGAGGACAACGTCGCCCGCGTCGGCCCGATCATGGCCTCCGACGACCCTGATCTGTCGGAATACCGCAACCGCGGCGGAAGAATCGTGATGTGGCACGGCTTCGCCGACCAGCTGATCGTCCCCGGTGGCTCGATTGACTATTACAACGCGGTGACGAAGGAGATGGGCGGCGGCTACAAGCGGACCGAGCAGTTCGCGCGCCTTTTCATGGCGCCTGGCGTTGGCCACTGCGGCGGCGGCAACGGTCCGCAGCCGCAAGGCCTATTCGACGCGGTGGTCAACTGGGTCGAGCACAGGAAGGCGCCGGATACGATCCTCGCGTCGACGACGCTGAGCGACGGGACGTTGCAGACGCGGCCCCTGTGCCCGTACCCTGAGCAGGCACGCTATAAAGGCCGCGGCAGCACCAACGATGCCGCCAACTTCGTGTGCAAGGTCGTGAAGCACGATGGCGACGACGACGAGGACGGCGACGACTAGCGGCGGAATCGGGGTACGATTCCCCCTTTTCCAAACCCGACAAGAGGCTTTCATGAAAAGTCTTGCCGCGACGATGTTCGCTAGCGTTCTCGTCGCCTTTCCGGTGTTCGCGCAACAACCCATCAAGGTCGGCGTGATCGCCCCGTTCACCGGGGCGTTCGCCGACTACGGGAAGCAGTTCGAGGCGGGGGTGAAAGCCTTCCAGAAGCTCCGCGGCGAAACCGTCGCGGGGCGAAAGGTCCAGGTCATCGTCAAGGACACCGGGGGTCCCTCGCCTGAGGTGGCCAAACGCGTCGCGCAGGAGCTCGTCGTTCAGGAGAACGTGGACTTCCTCGCCGGATTCGGTTTGACGCCGGAAGCGCTGGCCGTCGCCGACGTCGCGACACAGGCCAAGAAGCCGATGGTGATTTTCAACGCGGCGACCTCGATCATTCCGACGAAGTCTCCGTACATCACTCGCACCTCGATGACGCTGCCGCAGATCAGCGCGCCGCTCGGGACGTGGGCCGCGAAGAACGGGATCAAGAAGGTCGTGACGCTGGTAGCAGACTACGGTCCCGGCAACGATGCGGAAGGAGCGTTCAAGAAGACGTTCACAGCGGGTGGCGGGCAGGTCGTCGAATCGATCCGGACGCCGCTCCAGAACCCTGATTTCGGCCCATTCATCCAGCGTGTGAAGGATGCCAAGCCGGACGCGCTGTTCATCTTCGTGCCCGCAGGCCAGCAAAGCATCGCGGTGATGAAGGCCTACACCGAGCGGGGACTGGAGCAGGCGGGGATCAAGGCCATCGCGACCGGCGACGTCACCGACGATCACGTGTTGAATGCGATGGGAGACTCCGCGCTCGGGCTCATCACGACTTTCCACTATTCGGCGGCGCACGATTCGCCCGAGAACAAGGCGTTCCTGCAGGCGTATGCGCAGGTCGCGCCGGACGCAGGCCGGCCGAACTTCATGACCGTCGGGGCTTTCGACGGCATGGCACTCATCTATGACATCATCGCCAAGCTCGACGGCAAGATCGACGCGGACAAGGCGATGGAAGTCGCGAAGGGGTGGAAGCACCAGAGCCCGCGCGGGCCGATCTCGATCGATCCGCAACGCGACATCGTCCAGACGATCTACGTGCGGCGTGTCGAGAAGAAGAACGGTGAGCTCTGGAACGTCGAGTTCGACAAGTTCGAGAACGTGAGCGACCCCGGCAAGCCCTAGCCGACGCAATCAGTACTCGCCTCGCCGACAGCTTCGTCGGCTGTCCCAGACCATCGACTGAGCGCCGGTCCTCGTCCGTTCGGCGGATGGCCCGCTATCGGCGCGGAGCCTAGAGTCGTGCCCGCGCACCTTCGTTGGTGCGGAGGCTCCGATGCGTGCCCTGCCGTTGGCGCTGGCCGCGTGCGCCGCCGGCGCCGTCCTGCTGCAATGGCAGCCCGCGCTGCCGCCCGCTGCGCCCTGGTTGAGCAGCGCCGCGATGACGGGCCTCGCAGCCGGCGCGTTGCAGCGCACCGCGTGGCGTTCGTGGGCGCTCGAGGCCCTCGTTGCCGCGATGTTGGCCGCCGCGTCGGCCGCTTTCGGCTTCGGCTACGCGGCCTATCGTGCCGGCGCGCGACTCGCCGACGAGCTGCCGGCGAGCTGGGAGGGCGTCGACGTCACGGTGACAGGCGTCGTTGACGGACTGCCACAGCCCGGGGCGCTGGGGACTCGTTTCGCGTTCGCCGTCGAACGGGTCGAGACCGCCGGGGCCGTCGTTCCGCCGCGGCTGTCGCTTGTGTGGTACGCGCCGCGCGCGAAGGACGACGAGCCCGCCGATCCACCGTCGCTCGCCGCGGGCGAGCGCTGGCGGCTCGTGGTCCGACTCAAGCGCCCGCACGGCACCGTAAACCCGTACGGCTTCGACGTCGAGGCGTGGCTGCTCGAGAACGGATTCCGCGCGACCGGCTACGTGCGTGACGACGCGGCGAACGTGCGGCTCGCCCCCTTCGCCGGGCGCGTCATCGACTACATCCAGCGCGCACGAGCGGCGCTCCGCACGCGCATCCTGGCCGCGCTACCGGGAGCGCCATACGCCGGCGTGGTTGTCGCGCTGACGATCGGTGAGGAGCGCGCGATCCCGGACGACCAGTGGCGCGTCTTCAATCGGACCGGGATCACGCACCTCATCAGCATCTCGGGACTCCATGTCACGGTGTTCGCGGCGCTCGCGGGTGGGCTCGCCGGAGTACTCGCCCGCCGCAGCGTGCGTCTCACGTCGCGCGTGCCCGCGCGGCAGGTCGGCGCACTGGCCGGCGTCGTAGCCGCATCGCTCTACGTGCTGCTCGCAGGTGCGCAGGTGCCGGCGGTGCGCACGCTGCTGATGCTCGTCGTTGCCGCGATCGGCCTCGCGCTCGCACGGCCCGGCACGGCCTCGATCGTCTGGCTATGGGCGCTGGTCGCCGTGATCGCCTGGGATCCCTGGGCGGGCTTCTCGCCCGGGTTCTGGCTGTCGTTCGGCGCTGTCGGGTTCCTGCTCTACGCACACGCGGGACGGTTGCGCAGCGCGCCGCCCGTCGGGCGCGTCGCGCGCGTCGCAGGTGCGCTACGCGCCGCCACGCGCACGCAACTGCTCGTGACGGTCGCACTCGTGCCGGGAACGCTCGCGCTGTTCCAGCAGGTGTCGCTGATTTCGCCGCTGGCGAATGCGCTTGCGATTCCCGCGGTGACGTTTGTGGTGGTGCCGCTCGCGTTCCTGGGAATCATCGTTCCGCTGGCGTTGCCGTTCCTTGCCGCGCATGCGGTGTTCGCGTTGCTGATGGTGCCGCTCGAGGCGCTTGCTGGCGCGCCGGAGGCCGTGTGGCAACAGCATGCGCCGCCGGTGTGGGCGATGGCCGTGGCGATCGCCGGCGTTGGCTGGCTCGCCGCGCCCCGCGGCGTCCCCGGCCGCAGTCTCGGGTTGCTGGCGCTCTTGCCGCTCTTCGTTGTGCGTCCGCCGGCGCCGGCGCCGGGAACGTTCATGATGACGGTTCTCGACGTCGGGCAGGGCCTCGCAATCGTCGTGCGCACGCACTCGCATGCGCTGCTCTACGATACGGGTCCGCGCTTTACCGACGACGCCGATGCCGGCGGACGCATTGTCGCGCCGTACCTTCGAGCGACCGGCACTCGCCGCCTCGCAGCCATGATCGTCAGCCACCAGGACACCGATCACAGCGGTGGCGCACTATCGATCCTGCAGACGGTGCCTGTAGACTGGCTCGCGTCGTCGCTGCCGGACGACAACGCCATCCTCGCCCAGCGCGCGCGCGACGGCGGACCGGCGGTGCGCTGTGTCGCGGGGCAGCGCTGGGAGTGGGACGGGGTGCACTTCACGATGCTGCAACCGGAGACGGCGCTCTACGACATCGCACGCGTCAAGCCGAACGACCTCTCGTGCGTCGTCCGGATCGACTCCGCGCATGGCAGCGCGCTCCTGACGGGCGACCTCGAGGCGCGCGGCGAGCTCGCGCTCGTCGAACGCGCGCCGGAGCTGCTGAAGGCGGACGTGCTGGTCGTGCCGCACCACGGCAGTCTCACGTCGTCGACGCCCGCGTTCGTCACCGCGGTCGCGCCCGCAATCGTCGTCTACACGGCGGGCTACCGCAACCGATTCGGTCATCCGCGACCCGCGATCGTTGCCCGGTACGATTCGGCGGGTGCACGGAGCTATCGCACCGATTACGATGGCGCGCTCACGTTCACCTTTGCGCCCGGTGTGCCGCGCTCACCGCGCGCAGAGCGCGAGCACGACCGCCGTTATTGGCGCGATGCGCCAGCGCTCGAGGCTCCGCCTGCCGAATCCGAGCGGCCGTCTCAATGACGTGGCGAGCTTTGCCATCGCCATGTCCGCGTACTTCGGACGCGCGTAGACTTCTGCGCGTGCGCTCGTCAGTCCTTGGACCATCGCCTTGCCAGCGGCTGATGCTCTTCGCCGCTGCGATTCTGTGCGCGTCGCCTGCTGCAGTCGCGCAGGAGGCAGCGAAGCCCCGCGAGTGGAAGCTCTCGGTCGCGGTTGGCCCGGCGTTTGCGCTCGGCCAGGCGGCCGATGTGTGGGCGAAGCGCATCGTCGAGCGCAGCGGCGGGACCTTGAACGTCGTGCTGGTGCCCGGCGCCTCGCTTGCGAAGCGCGATCCCGAGCGCGAGTTCGGCGCGCTGCGCGACGGTGCGGCCGATCTTGCCGTCGGCTCGACGTTGCACTGGTCGGCCGAGATCGATGCGCTCGCGGTCGTGGGACTGCCATGGCTCGCGGCGGAGCCTCGCCAGCTCACGCAGCTCGCGACGGGTGACGTCCGGGATCGCCTGTTTGCGGCGATCGACCAGGCGGGCGCCATTCCACTCGCGCTGGCGCCACTCGGGCATCGCTCGATCGCGACCCGCGCCAGCGCCGTGCGCGCGCCCGATGATGTGCGCGGCGTCGACGTGCGGATTGCGTCATCGCATTACCTCATCGACTTCTATGCCGCGCTGGGAGCGCGGCCGCACGCTATGCCGTTCGCCGAAGCGGCAGTAGCGTTCGAAGCGGGGCGCCTTGGCGCGCAGGACGGATCTCCCGCCGCATTCGTCGCCACGCGCGTCGATGCACTCGGGCTCAAACACGTGACGTTGTGGGGCGCGATCGCAGAGCTCGCCGTCTTCGCGGTCAATCGCCCCGTGTGGGACAGCTGGTCCGCGGAGCAGCGCGCACAGGTCGGCGCCGCGGCCACCGATGCCGCGTCGGAACTCGCGCATCGGGCGCAGGAGGAAGAACAGACGGCGCTCGCGGCACTTAAGAGTCGCGGCGTCGAGCTTCTCCGTCTCACGCCCAGCGGAGCCGCGGCGTTTGCAGCCGCGGCCAAGCCCATCTACGACAAGTGGGCGGCGATCGCCGGCCCGGAGCTCGTGCAGGCCGCGGAGCGCGCAGTCGCGGCGCCGCCTAAGTGACGAAGCGCCCGAGGCGCACTGCGGTCTCGCCGCGCTTCGGCCGTCGCGTCGGCATGATCAGCACGCAATTGTCGTAGGGCGTCCGGATCTCGGTATCGCCGTCGCGGGCCAGCACCGTGTTTGCGGCCGGCATCACCGCGAGACCGGCGACGGGCATCGCGAAAACGAAATCGTCGGTGGCGATCGTTACGACGTCGGTGACCTCGATGACTTTCTGCGGAGGCCGCGCCCCCGCGTCGAGATGGCGTTCGAGGAACGCAGCGCCGGCCATGCCGAAATGGCGAACGAAGAGGAGCGCGGTCTGACGCGCAACGTCGGGAGACGATCGTTCCCAATGCTGGCCGCACTCGATCAAGAGCGCATTGCGCGCGTCTGCCGGGTCGTCGAAGAACGCGTAGTCGCGTAGACGGCGGCCCGCCGCATGGCCGCCATCGACGATGATGTGCTCCGGCATTCCCAGCGCGCGTGCGAGCTCGACGCCCTTGCGCTGGCGCCCGGCCATCGCCAGCGGGACGCACGGATCGGTCATCGAATGGAGATCGAGCAGGTAGTCGGCGCGGTCGTAGAGCGGCCGCAGCTCGCGCGCCCGCGCCAGGTCCGCGCTCGTCCGGGGACCATCGAGCACGGCGTTGTCCCAGAGCCGGTTGTAGTCTTCGTCGACGCAGCGCGAGGTGAACGGGTCAGCCGAATCGAATGTCCGGTACGCGGCGACGTTGGCAAAGCAGATCGACAGCGTCCCCCGCAGCGGACGCAATCCCGAATCGAGCAGCCAGTCGAGAGCGATCGCGCCGCAGACTTCGTTGCCGTGCGTGAGCGCCTGCAGGAGTACGTGCGGGCCGGGACGTGCCGCGGCGAACGTCCAGACGTACCGGAGCCCGGAATTGCCGGCGGCCCAGCGATCGAGATCCGGAAAGGCGACCTCGATCGGCGGCACGCTCGCCGCCGCGTCGCGCAATCCTCGGCGCGCGTCCATCGTGATTCAGTCGATGCAGACCCGGTCGACCAGCCGCCGCATGAACGCTTCGCATCGCGTGAGCTGATCGACGGCCACCCATTCGTTAGGCTGATGCGCTTGGGCGATGAACCCCGGTCCGCAGATGATCGCCGGTATCCCGGCCTGGCGGAACAGCGAGGCTTCAGTGCCGAACGATACCTTGCCGTGGCCCTCGGCGCCGCACAGCGCCCGGCCCCATTCGGCAATCGCGTCCTCGCCGTGCGGGACGAGCTCCGGCATTGTCGACAGCGGTTCGAACTCGATGCCGGCATCCGGTGCAACCTTGTGCATCTCGGGCAGGAAGCGCCGCGCATAGACGTCGACCTCGGCCATGAGCTCGTCCGGATCGTCGAACGGCAGGTGCCGGATTTCGAAATCGAACGAGCAGTCCCGTGGCACGATGTTGAGCGCTGTGCCGCCGCGGATGACGCCGGTGTGCACTGTCGTGTAGGGGACGTCGTAGGTCGCATCGAACGGGCCGTTGTCGCGGAACGCCCGCGCCATCCCGGTCAGGTACGTGACGATCTCGCACGCGATCTGCACCGCGTTGACACCCTGTGGCGTGAGCGACGAATGAGCCTCGTAGCCACGCACGCGGCAGCGCCATGCTTTCTTGCCCTTGTGCGCGACGACGAGCTCCATGCCAGTCGGCTCGCCAACGATGCAGCCAAGGGGCACGATGCCTTGGCGCGGAAGGTCTGCGATCAACCGCCGTACGCCGATGCAGCCGACCTCCTCGTCGTAGGACAGCGCGAAGTGGACGGGCCGCTTGAGCCCGCGGCGCAGGAACTCGGGGACGAACGCGAGACCGGTCGCCGAGAAGCTCTTCATGTCGGCAACGCCGCGACCATAGACGCGATCGCCGACGCGGGTCGCCTCGAACGGATTCGT
>AR_comb_assmDRAFT_10716057_pt1 | contig 10143 bp, 9 predicted proteins | sample ArasoioldDNA_FD_10543 | JGI IMG/M metagenome (IMG submission 10543) | reverse complement strand
CCAGGGGGCGAACGCGTCGCGGATTATAAGGGACATGCAATTTCGGATAGTAAAACGAAAGATGTGCTGCAAGTATTCTGAAGCTGAATTCGGTTTAATGCGGGATAAATCAAATTATCTTGACCCTAGATGGTTCGGGGTTTAGAGTCGCGACTGGTCATTGTTGAGAATGGGTTGAATAGAAGACCCGAGGCGACGTGGCGATTTAGGGTAACTTGCTCCACGTTAAAAACTGCTAAGAACCGACCGAGTTTAGCTCTCGCGCCGAGTTCGTTAGCGCGGGAGTTTTTCTGTGAGTTAGCCGGTTTGAAGATGCGAATGACTGCTCAAATCTTTCACTTGAATATGTGTTGTTGTTGCTGTTGTAAGTGTAGCGTCAAAGGTGTGCTTTGGGGTGATTGGCAGCAACAAACTTTGAAAGGCTGGAGCAATGAACATAACAAGATTTATCAGGGAGAAAGCAGTTGAGCAGATAACTAGTCCGCGTAGTAGGCGCGAGGAGTTTGAATCGTCTGTAAGTTATGCCTCCGAGGAATTCGGAGGCATTTCGTTTGTTGGAGCGGCACTATACGGTTGTGCTCGAGGTGTTGAGCAAAGGGGCGGCCACGGAATGCCGCCCCTACGAATCGCCCGCAGCTTCTGCAGAGTCGTCGAGTTTATATTCCTATCAACATTTTCTGAACACCTTGCGGCCCGTCGGTGGAATAGGACCACAGCGCGAAATGCCTAGCGAGATTTCAGCACAAGTGTTACGCGCGCAGATTGCGGAAGAACTCGACAACTACGAGCACCAAATCCGCAGGTACCGCACTGGCGACCTCGATGAGACCAAGATGCAGAAGCTGCGTCTGCATTTCGGTACTTACGCTCAGCGCCAGGAAGGCGTTCAGATGCAACGCATCAAGATTCCCGCTGGAGTTTTGACTTCGGATCAGTTGGTGCGCCTCGCTGACGCAGCCGACCGCTTTGGGAGCGGTTTCATGCATTTCACCACACGTGAAGATGTGCAGATCTATTACGTCAAACTGGAGGAAACGCCTGACTTGCTCCGATTCCTGGCTGAGGGTGGCATTACTTCTCGAGAAGCGTGTGGCAATACTGTTCGCAATATCACCGCTTGCTATCGCGCCGGGACTTCAGCGACTGAAGCGTTTGATGTCGGACCATATGCCGAAGCTCTCTTCGGCTACCTTGTGCGCAACAAGTACAACCAGAATCTGGGTCGGAAGTTCAAAATTGCGTTCGAGGGTTGCGCAGAAGATCATTCAGGCCTGTGCATTCACGATATCGGTTTGTGGGCCAGAACTAAGAACGAGCAACGTGGCTTTCGAGTTTATCTGGGCGGCGGTCTTGGGTCGGATCCTCATCTGGCGCATCTCTATACCGACTTCCTTCCGGTTGATGAGCTCTTCAATCTGGCGGCAGCGGCTTTGCGGCTGTTCGATAGATACGGAGAACGCAAAGCGCGTATGAAGGCGCGTATGAAGTTCCTGATCGAAACGATGGGTTGGGAGAACTTTAGAGCGGCTCTCGACGAAGAGCGGCAAAGAGTTGGGCCAATGCCGTTGCCTTTGCTAAATCAATCCGCAGATTACACGGAGATGAATCCGGCAACGATAGTACAGGGTTTGCGAGTGCTTAACGCTCGCACTGTCGATCCTCAATTCCAATCCTGGGTGGATGATTCCGTGATCGAACACAAGCTCGCGGGCTTTCGCGGCGTGCATGTGCGGATCAAACTGGGTGATCTCACCTCTGATCGTGCGCGTCAACTTGCTGAAGTAGTGCACCGATTTTCAGCCGGGCAATTACGAATCTCGATTGAACAAAACATCTATCTGCCGTGGGTGCGCCAGGAAGAGCTGTGGGATCTGTATGTCGCCCTGGCCGAATCGTCATTAGCTGAGCGTGGAGTAGGAACAGTTGCCGATGTGACTACTTGCCCAGGATCTGACACGTGCCGGTTGGGCATTGCCTCAGCAAAGGGTTTAGGTAGCGCCTTGAGCGATGCATTCAGTGGGGGCCTCTTGGCGACATATTCGGAGCTAGTTCGGCCACTGCGGATGAAGATCTCTGGGTGCCCGAATGGGTGTGCGCAGCATTCAATATCAAACATCGGGTTCTATGCAGCGGCGTTAACGCGCGATGGGAGAACAGTTCCGGCCTACTTTGTAACTGTAGGTGGTGAGACGAGACCCGATCGGGCTCAATTTGGCGTACTACTCGGGAAGTTTCCGGCTAAGAATTGCGTGAAGGTGACGCACGCGCTCCTTTCCTTCTATCAAAGAGAAAAACTGTCGAGCGAGAAGTTCAATGAGTTCGTAACTCGTATTGGAATCGAGCGACTCAAAGAAACTATCGATCCCTTACGTCAGATCCCATCCTTTAAGGATGATCCATCTTTTTACGACGACTACGGGCACGAACATGAAAGCTTTGCGGTGCGCAAAGGAGTCAAAGGAGAGTGCGCTGGTTCGACTGTGGCGGAAACGGTTCCGAGTATAGATGTAGCAAAGGCCCATCTGGCCCAAGCAGAGGCACTGATTTACCACAAGGAATATCGCGAGGCATTGCTTACAGCTTACGAAGCAGCAGGGGCGGCTGCGCGTGTGCCGCTTTATCAGAGGTTGGTGGATCCTTTCACCGCGGAAGAAGCGCTCTGGGAGTTTGAAAATCTGTTCGTGTTATCGGGTGAAACGCATGGTGAGTGGCAAGGTGTTTCAGCAAAGTTCGAACAATTGAGACGAGGCCGGAGCGAAGCGGGTGCTCGTGCAGCATTAGAAGAAGCGCGAATGTTTGTTTCTTATTGTGCCGAGGAAGGTGAGGTTGGGACGAGGTCGGCAGCTTAGAGAAGCTCTTCTCTGCTTCTCTGCTTCTCTCTGTGTTCTGCGGCTATTGAAGGAAACAAAGATACTTTCAGCGCCGCGAACGCAGAGGACGGAAGCGCAGAGAGAAAGAAACGAAAGCAAGAACAGAATGCGAGATCGAGGGATACTAGTCGTGGGCCATGGAAGTCGTCGTCAGGAAGCAAATGACGATGTGCGCGAAGCTGCCCGAAAGATCGCTGAGTGCGGCGGTTTCAGGTTAGTTGAACCTGCCTTCCTGGAAATCGAGCAGCCCGACGTCGTTACTGGTTTCAAACGACTAATCGAGCGTGGGGCGTGCAACGTCACGGTGCACCCCTACTTCCTCTCGCCGGGGCGGCATACACGTGGAGATCTGCCAAGAAAGGTGAGCGACGTGGCGGCAGGCTTCCCCGGCGTGAGATATAAAATCACCGAACCACTTTCGGCCCATCCTCTAGTGATCGAGGCTTCAATTGAACGCATCCGCGAAACTAACGAACTCGATCTCGTTTCAATAACGGGGAGTCAACAGCTATTCGAAGCGGAAAATGGCAAAGTCTACATCGTGGGTGCTGGCCCAGGCGCTCCTGACCTGCTTACTCTACGAGCACGCGATCTATTAACGACAGCCGATGTAGTGCTCTATGACTATCTAATTGATCCTGACGTCTTGCGTTTTGCTCCGCCACATGGGGAGCGCCTCTACGTCGGCAAGATCGGTGGAGGTACGCACACCTCACAAGCTGAGATTCACCGGTTGCTCATTAAGTATGCACGGGAAGGGAAGCAGGTCGTGCGACTTAAGGGTGGCGATCCATTTCTCTTTGGCCGGGGCGGTGAAGAAGCCGAAGCACTTTACGCTGCGGGAATTCCATTTGAAATAGTGCCCGGGGTTAGCTCTGCCCTCGCTGCTCCGGCTTATGCAGGAATTCCTCTAACACAACGGGGTATTGCTTCTTCTGTGGTCGTTCTTACCGGCGCAAACGCGACTGATGGATCGCCTGCTCTGGATGCTGTCGCACATCTTTCTAGTGCGGACACGATTGTAATTCTCATGGGCGTCACTCACTTACGCCAGATCGCTAATCAGCTTGTCACGTGTGGGCGCGATTCAAATACTCCGGTCGCCATCATTCGCTGGGGTAGTTACGAAGCTCAGCAGACTGTAGTCGGCACCTTGCATTCAATTGCAGCGGAGGCGGAAGCGGCTGGTATGCGTGCGCCGGCCGTTATTGTCATTGGTGAAGTTGTTCGTTTGCGTGAGCGTCTCAATTGGTTTGAAAAACATTTCGCAGAGAGCGCTGCGCTTGAAGCGGCGTTGGCTGCAGTCTAATTAACAGGAGAAGAGCATGGGTGTTGCTGCATTAGCAATTGATCGAAATACAAGCGATGAAGAACTGCGGGAACTTTCATTGGAGTTCGAGACAGAAGCTCCGCAAGAAGTGTTGCGATGGGCCTTGGACGAGTTTGGAAGCGACGTTGCATTAGCCACTGGTTTTGGTGCTGAGGGCTGCGTACTGGTCCATATGCTATCCCAAATCAATCGTAACGTACGAATCTTCTATCTGGACACCGATCTGCTCTTTCCGGAAACCTATGCGCTGCGTGATCAACTTGAAGCGCGCTATGGTGTCCATTTTGAGCGGCGCGCTCCAAATGTTTCTCTGGAGGCGCAAGCACGCGAGTTTGGCGATCGCTTGTGGGAACGCCAACCTGATCTCTGCTGCAAACTGCGAAAGGTTGAGCCGCTGAGGGAAATAGTTAGCGAGCTGCAAGCTTGGATTACCGCTATCCGCCGCGACCAAACTCCGGCCCGGGCGGCCGCGGGAATCGTTGAACGAGATCAAAAGTTTGGACTAATCAAAATAAATCCGCTTGCCTGCTGGTCATCAGTCGACGTCTGGAACTACATCATCAAGCACGACATACCATTTAACCCGCTGCACGATTCGGGCTACTCCTCAATCGGTTGCGCTCCCTGTACTTCCCCGGTGCAGATCGGCGAAGACCCGCGCGCCGGACGTTGGCGGGGCTCGCGTAAGACAGAGTGCGGACTGCACCGATAAGGGCTTTTGTCTAACTCGGAGAAGATGAATGAAACTTATTAGCCCCCACGGGGGAACGTTGGTAAATCGCGAAGTGAGCGATCCTGAACGCGCCAGATTGACGGCTGCTGAGCCAAAACTGCCGGAGCTGCAGATCAATTTGCGGGTGATCTCAGATCTCGAACTAATCGCCACAGGCGCCTATTCACCACTCGAAGGATTTCTAGGCGAGGCAGACTATGAATCAGTCGTGAATAACATGCGTCTGGCGAATAGTATCGCGTGGTCCATACCCGTCACTCTTCCCGTTTCACGCGAGCAGGCGAGCAGCTTAGAGGTCGGCTCGGACGTTGCTCTTTACCACGGAGATCAGCTTCTCGCCGTGCTACATCTGGCAGAGAAGTTTACTTATAACAAAAAGCGCGAAGCGGAATTGGTATACCGGACTACTGATACGGCTCATCCTGGCGTTCGAGTTTTGTACGAACAAGATAATTGGTTACTCGCCGGGCGCATTAGTCTTATCAATCGAGAAAAGGACGTGGCGTTCACTAAATATCGAAGAGATCCAGCACAAACGCGTGCGCTCTTTAAGGAACGTGGCTGGCGCCGTGTGGTTGCTTTTCAAACTCGTAATCCCGTTCATCGCGCTCATGAATACATCCAAAAATGCGCACTTGAGATTGCCGATGGATTGCTGCTTCACCCGCTGGTAGGCGAAACGAAGTCAGATGACATTCCTGCAGACGTGCGCATACGGTCTTATGAGGCAATCCTCAATCACTACTACCCTGCAGCGCGGACGGTGTTGTCGGTGTTGCCGGCCGCCATGCGATACGCTGGCCCACGCGAAGCGATCTTCCACGCACTTATCCGTAAGAACTATGGCTGCTCACATTTCATTGTGGGACGTGATCACGCTGGGGTGGGCAATTACTACGGCACTTATGACGCTCATCATATTTTTGATGAATTCGAGCCGCATGAGTTAGGTATCACGCCTCTCTTCTTCGACCACACGTTCTTCTGCCGTGTCTGTGGCGGCATGGCTTCAACGAAGACGTGCCCGCATAACACGGACAATCATGTGACGCTTTCGGGAACGCGAGTGCGTGAGTTATTAGGCGCCGGTGAGTTGCCGCCGGTTGAGTTCACTCGGCCTGAAGTGGCGCAGGTGCTGATCGATGCACAACGGTGAGGTCAGATCCGAAGTTTTATACGTACAAAGACACACAATATGACTAATCAAAAAGGATTCGTTTTGTGGTTTACAGGTTTATCGGGTGCGGGCAAGACCACGCTCTCAACACGTCTGGCAAGTGAGCTGCGTGCTCGAGGCCTGAAGGTAGAAGTATTAGATGGCGATGAGGTGCGGACAAATCTCTCCAAGGGTTTGGGCTTCTCGAAAGAAGATCGCGACACAAATATTCGGCGGATTGGTTACGTGAGTCGGCTTCTCGCGCGGAACAACGTCGCTGTTATAGCGGCTGCGATTTCGCCCTACCGCGAGGTGCGCGATGAGGTGCGCCGCGCCATTTCAGGGAATGGCGCGGCGTTCATTGAGGTATTCGCGAAATGCAGTATTGATGTATTGGCTGATCGCGATGTCAAAGGCCTCTACAAGAAAGCGCTCGCCGGGGAGCTGCAGGGGTTTACTGGTGTTTCAGATCCTTATGAAGAACCGCTTGAGCCCGAGGTCGTCGTAGAAACAGATCGAGAAGCTGTGGAAATGAGTGCAGCAAAGATACTAAGCGCGATAGAAGCGCGTGATCTGCTGCAAGCCAGGAGTAGTAGTAGTGTGGACTACGCGTTAGGTCATCACGAAGTTGGTGTTTTGTAACGGTGAATCATTTGAAAGATTTCATGCCACTACCGGGGAAAACGAGTCCACTTTTTGAACCGGCAACAACTCCGGTGCCCTTACAGTCCGTGATTGGTGTCCGAAACCTCTGCAAACGATTAGGCAGCCAGAAGGTATTGCGTGGCGTTACGCTGAGGGTTGCAAAAGGGGAAACGGTGGTCGTGCTCGGTCCGTCAGGAAGTGGCAAGACTACTCTCCTTCGAATCATTGCCGGACTCGAGCAGCCTGATGCCGGAGAAGTGTTGTTTCGAGCGTCGCCTGGGAATCATCTCCCTCCTCAACAGCGGCAGCTTGGAGTTGTTTTTCAAGAGCAGGCACTCTTCCAGAAGATGACGGCCGAAAAGAACATCGCTTTTGGTTTAAAAGTTCGGCGCTTAAAAAGGGAAGTCGTTCAGAGGGTAGTGGACGAGATGTTGGAGCTAACTAAACTGAAAGAACATCGGCATAAGTATCCCGCTGAGCTTTCCGGCGGTCAGCGCCAACGCGTAGCACTGGCACGCGCGCTAGCCTACAAGCCTCAGGCGATGCTCTTTGATGAGCCATTCAGTGCCCTTGATCCATTAACACGCGCAGAGATGCGCAACGAAGTGCGAGAACTGCTCCAGCAGCTCAAAGTGTCCACTCTCTTCATTACTCATGATCAGCATGAAGCGCTTGAACTGGGAGATCGCATTGCCATTCTGCGCGACGGCATCATTGAACAGGAGGGAACACCAACTGAGGTCTATAACCATCCGAGGAGTGAATTTATCGCGACTTTTCTCGGTTCGGCCAATACGCTTTCAGGACTGGTGTGTGAGAATTCAGCAGTTGTGGGACCACTTCGGATACCGTTGCGCGGCCCGGCGTCTATCCTTGAGGGCCAGCGAATCAAAATCGTGTTTCGTCCTGAAGATGTTGTGCTGGGCCTTCAACCGGTTCTTACTGACACGCCCTATCATTTGGGCCAGGGATTGGTAGAATCTATTTCTCATTTCGGCTCCAGCGAGCGCTTAGTAATCCGGCTTTTACTTCGCTACACTCCATACCAAGCCCAACATTCAAAATCCAATCTCACATTGATTTCTGAACCTGAGCTAGATGACGCTCTCGTCACTGTCAGTCGTACGAAGTGGGAAGCCCGCGAAAACAAACTCTCGATTCATGACCCGGTAATAGTCGGGTTGAGGGAATACAAGATCCTGCCCCGCCCTTATTGTAGTTCAAGCAATTGAGAAGTCAGATTTCCTCCAGTTCGTTCATCAGAATCGAATCGACAGAAGTGAGAAACAGGTGCATGTTGGGCAATAGCCATCGAAAAAGACTCTATGTGACTACGGCAACCAGCTTGGCACTTTTACTATTCGCTTCATGTGGCGGGCCACGGTCTTCGGGAAACAGGGTTACGTTAACCCTGGGCGCCTACACAACTCCGCGCGAAGCTTACGGAAAAGCGATCATTCCCGCCTTTCAGAAGTACTGGAAGGATAAGACCGGACAAGATGTCGAGGTGCATGAGTCATATCAAGGGAGTGGTGCACAAGTGCGCGCAATCATTGGCGGATTTGAGGCCGACATCGCCGCGTTATCTTTGGAAGGAGACATCGACAAGATCGTTGAAGCAGGCCTCATTACCCATGATTGGAAGAGCAAACCGAATCACGCGATGGTTAGCAACTCAATCGTTGTGATCGCAGTGCGTGGAGGTAATCCCAAACAGATTCATGATTGGCCTGACCTTGCACAACCTGGAGTGAGTGTCCTCACGCCCGATCCAAAGACTTCCGGCGGCGCACAGTGGAATATCAACGCAATTTATGGCGCAGCTCTCAGGGGTTATGCGGGTGTGGCGAAAGATGATCCTAATGCAGCATCGGAGCTTCTGCGCAGCATCCTGCGCAACGTCTCCGTCATGGACAAGGGCGCACGTGAGTCGATTGCAAACTTCGAGAAAGGCGTTGGCGACGCCGCGATTACTTACGAAAACGAGGTACTCGTGGGTCGCCAGACAGGCCAGAACTACGACTACGTTGTACCTCGCTCGACGATCCTGATCCAGAACCCTGTAGCACTGATTGATAAGTACGTAGACAAACATGGCGTGCGTCAGGTTGCTGAAGCGTTCATAGAGTTTCTCTGGAGTGAGGAAGGACAGCGAGCATACGCGCGCTATGGCTTAAGACCTTTAGAGACGGTCATGTCTCAGGAAACAAAAGGGAAGTATCCGAAGGTGGAAGATCTCTGGACGATCGAGTTTCTCGGTGGCTGGAAAAAAGTGAGCAACGACATCTATGGACCACAGGGCGTCTACACGCGCATCTTTGCCGATCTACAGCAAGCAAAATGAGGTCGATTCTCTCACGAACCCGAGTAGTTAGAGCTCCACTTGCGTGGGGAAAGTTAGGACTGCGAGGCGTCGCTGTCAGCTACCTCCTTCTCATGATTGTCTTACCGCTTACTGCGGTTGCCAGAATTGGTTTTTCGGGAGGCTTGGCGGTGTTCTGGAACGATGTTTCAACCCCACTTGCTCTTGCCTCGCTCAAACTTACCGTGCTTGTGGCCGCAGTGGTGACGCTTATCAATGCAGCGATCGGCACGCTGACGGCATATGTGTTAGTCCGTTATCAGTTTCCGGGCAGACGAATTCTGGATGCATTAGCTGACGTCTCATTTGCCATTCCCACGCTTGTTACTGGAGTAATGCTGGTGATGCTCTTTGGGCCACAAACAATTCTTGGTGGGTGGTTGAGCGCACATGGAATCCAAATCATTTTTGCAAAACCTGGAATTGTCATGGCTCTCTTGTTTGTAACATATCCATTTGTGATCCGTAGCGTGCAACCTGTGTTGCTGGAGTTGAGCTTGGAGCAGGAGGAGGCGGCGCACACAATTGGCGCCTCAAAATGGGTTGCCTTTCGCAGTGTAGTCCTGCCGACTCTTGCGCCGGCAATCATTACGGGATGTTTATTGAGTTTCGCCCGCGCGCTTGGTGAGTTTGGCTCGATCGTGGTGGTCGCGGGAAATATTCCGATGAGAACCTTAACGGCACCCGTATATCTGTTTGGCCAAATCGAATCACAGAATGTGCGCGGCGCAAGTGCTGTGTCTGTTTTGTTACTTGCGTTTTCGTTCACGCTGATGATCTTGCTAGACGCGTTGCGAGAGCGAGCTTCGCAGACCGAGAGCTGAAGGCTCAGGTGATGAAGAACTTCATAAACACCACCACTCGCCGTTCGCTTATCGAGTCGTTTTTGATTCTGGTAGTTGTGCTGTATGGCGTCCTATTGTTGTGTGGTCCAATCGCGGCTATCGCCTGGGGTGCGCTCGGTGCAGGTCTTAGTGTTTTTTGGCTTGAGCTGAGTTCCCCGGATGCCATGGCCGCGCTAAAGCCGACTCTAATTCTGACTGCCAC
>AR_comb_assmDRAFT_10105588_pt1 | contig 10143 bp, 8 predicted proteins | sample ArasoioldDNA_FD_10543 | JGI IMG/M metagenome (IMG submission 10543) | reverse complement strand
CCCGTCGACGCGGAGGGCGGGTCGACGAAGAGCGTGTACGTTCCGTTCGCCGGCAGCGTGCGCGTGTCGACGAAACCGCCGCCCGTATAGAACGTGCTGCTGCCGAGCGTCTTCCCGTCCGGCCCCAGCAGCGCAGCCGTCGCAGACGAGTACGTCGAGTTGGCGACCTTCATGCTGACGCGCTGGCCCGCAGTGCCGGCGAAGGTTAGGCGCGCGTTCTGTCCCGGGACGCCCGTCGAGATCGGAGTCGGCGTGCCGAGGGCGATCGGCCCGCCGGCGTCCGGCGGCACGTCGTAGACGGTTACGTTGACGGAGCCGGTTCCCGCGTTCTGAGGATCGACGAGGATCGTGTACGTCCCCGCCGCCGGCAGCGAGGTCGCGTCGAGGAACGTGTTGCCGGTGAAGATGTACTGGCTGCTGAGCGTTCCGCCGTCCGGCTTGAGGATCGACATCGACGCAAGCTGAATCGTGCTGCCGGCGAGTTGCAGGCTGATGCGCTGGCCCGCACTTGCCGGGAACGTGACGCGGCCGTTCTGTCCCGGTGTGCCGATCGTGAGGGCCACAGCCCCGCCGCCCGGCGTCGTCGGGGCGGTGGCGTCGGGCGGGACGTCGTACAGCGTGAGGGTGATCGAGCCTGTGCCCACGAGGGGAGTGACGTTGATGGTGTACGCGCCGGTCGTGGGCAGAGTCGTTGCGTCGACGAAGCCACCGCTGCTGAACACGTATGCGCTTGTGAGCGTCGATCCGCTCGGCGTGAGCAGCGACACCGACGCGACCGACATGGTCACGTTCGAGAACGCGAGGCTGACGCGCTCTCCGGCCGTCCCGTTGAAGCGCACCGGGACGGTCTCGCCCGAGGTCGTCACGGTCACCGGCGGCCCGCCGGGCGTGATCGACTGCGTGGTGCGGGCGGTGCCGGTGACGCTGCGCGACGCGGAGCCCGAGCCTGTGCTCGCCGTCACCGAGAAGGTCAGCTGACCGCCGGCCGTCGGGGTGAACGTCCCCGTGTAGAGGCCGTCGCCGCGGGGAGTCAGGGTGACCGGGGTGCCGTTCGCGCTCGCAGAGACGTTGACGCCGCTCGCGGCGCCGCAGCTCGTAGCGAGCGCCGAGAACGAGACCGGGCTGCCGACGTCGACGGAGAAACCGGGACCGGGGGAGTCGATCCAGACCTGCGGCGTCCCGTTGCACGACACCGCGTTGGCGACGTTCAGGCGCCCGCCGCTGCTCGTCGTGCTCGCCAGGGCCGGTTTCTGGTCGACGGTGCTCAGCAGGAGATCCTTGATCCCCACGGCCGTCGCCGACGGGAACGCGGCCCTGACGAGCGCCGCGGCGCCGGTGACGTGCGGCGTCGCCATCGAGGTGCCGCTGAGGTACTGGTAGCTGCCGCCGGGCCAGGTCGAGTAGATGTTCACCCCGGGCGCGCCGAGGTCGACCGAGCGGCGACCGACGTTGGAGAATGACGCGCGGTTGTCGTTGCCGTCGGTTGCGGCCACGGCCAGCACGTTCGGGTTGTCGTACGACGCCGGATAGGTGGGCGTGGTGTCGTTGTCGGTGCCGTTGTTTCCGGCCGCCGCCACGAACAGCGAGTTGTGCTGGTCGGCGATGCCGATCGCGTCGGCGAGCGCCTGCGAGTAGTCCCCGCCGGCCCAGGAGTTGTTCATCACGTTGGCGCCGTTCTGCGCCGCGTAGAGCACGGCGCTCACGGCCGCAGCGGTCGTCCCCGATCCCTGTGCGTTGAGGAACTTGACCGGCATGATCTTGACGTTCCAGTTCACGCCGGCAACCCCGATGCCGTTGTTGCCGGCGGCGCCGATCGTCCCGGCGACGTGCGTCCCGTGGCCGTGGTCGTCCATCGGGTTGTTGTCGTTCCCTACGAAGTCCCAGCCGTGCCAGTCGTCGACGTAGCCGTTGTGGTCGTTGTCGATGCCGTCGGTGCGGCAGCCCGGGCAGTCCTCGCCGGGATTGATCCAGATCTGAGCGCTGAGGTCGGGGTGCGTCCAATCGACGCCGGTGTCGATGACCGCCGCGGTGACCGACGAGCTGCCGGTCGTGACGTTCCACGCCTCCGGCGCGTCGATGTCGGCGTCCGCCGTCCCGCGGCTGCCGTTCACGGTCTGGCCCGTGTTGTTGAGACCCCATGTGTTCGCGAACGACGGATCGTTCGGCAGCGCGTCCGCGGTCACGACGAAGTTCGGTTCCGCGTACCTCACACGCGGGTCCTCTCTCAGCGTCTCGATCGCCGCCGTCACGTCGCCGTCTTGGACATGCGCGAGCGAGCCGTGGATCTTCTTGAAGGCCTTCTTCTCGTCGGCTCCGACCTTCTTCAGGATCTTCTGCTGGTCCGCGTCGGACACGTCGCTGCGGAATCCGATCAGCAGGTCTCCGGGTACCGTCTGTGCGTCGGGCTTCTTCGCAGGCGCCGCTTGCGACGTCGGCCCGCCGAGGGCGAGCACGCCGGCCACGAGGGCGACGAGGAGGGGTATGCGACGGTTGCGGTCCATGAGATCGAACGGGGGGTCGGGCCGCATTCCGACTACTGCTTCGCAGCGTAGGCGCGTCGCTCGTGCGAATCGTCGCCAGTTCGAGGGATCCGCAGCCGTCACGTTCGCGGCCGTCGCCGCGGTCGCACTGGTCGGCTTCGGCGCGCCCGCCGGCGCCGCCGTGCGCGACGACACCGACGTCCTGCAGGCGAAGGTCGACGCCGGCGGCGCGATCTTCCTGCCCAAGCTGCCGGGCGGTCAGTGCTACGCGACGCGCGGGCTCTGGCTCTCGCGCGACGACACGACGATCACCTCGGACGGCGCTTGCATCGTCGCGCTCGGCTTCGGCCCCGCGCGTCTCGACCCGACCGCGCCGAAGCCGCACTTCGCCAGAGCCGTGTTTCAGATCGACCACTCGACCATCCGCGCGCCGCTGCCTGCACGCGTGTCGATCAGCGGGCTCCGCATCACCGTGCCGAAGGCAAAGAAGATGTACGCGATCTCGGTTCTGGGAGCGGAGGTCACGCTCGAGGGCCTCACGATCGCCGGTGCTCCGCTCATCGGCATCACCGTCGGTGCCGCGGGCGGGCCGGCTGCGCGAATCTCGATCGCGAACACGACGATCGGCGGCGCGCAGCGCGACGGGATCGTCGTGTTCGGGCCGATCGACCTGCGGCTGGAGGGCAACACCGTCTCGCGCAGCCGCGGGAGCGGCATCCGCATTCGCGCCACGGACCGCGGCCAGCCGGTGCTCGACACGCACGTGGTGCACAACGTCGTGACGGACAACGGCGGCCCGGGCATCTTCCTCGACCTCGACGCGCCGAACGGCGCGCCCCTGCTCGCTTCCGGCATCGAGCTCACCGGCAACACGGTCGCACGCAACGCGCACAGGACTCCGCCGAAGACACGGGCGGGGATCGTCGTGGCCGGGAACGTCGGCGTGTCGATTGGCGGGAACGTCTTCCGGAAGAACGCGGGCCGTTCGGTCTTCCGCCGACACGCGCGGGCGCTCGCGCCGACCGCGCTCGGCCGCTCGGTGGCGCCGCCGTCGACAGGGGACGACACGGGCTGGCTGCAGGCGCGGCTCGACCGTGGTGGCGGGACGATCTTCCTGCCGAAGCTTCCTGACGGCCGCTGCTACGCGACGCGCGGCCTCTGGGTCTCGCACGACGAGACCACGATCGACTCCGACGGGGCGTGCATCGTCGCGCTCGGCCTCGGTGCCGTGCGGCTGCGCTCGACCGACGGCGATCCGATCGCCGCCGACGCGGTCTTCTTCGTCAACCGGTCGGGCCCGAAGCAGCCGGCTCCGGCAAACGTGACGATCCGCAACCTCCGAATCGTCGTGCCACCCGGAATCCCCGCGATGTACGGCGTCGCGGTCTTCGGCCATCGCGTGACGCTGAGCCGTCTCGACATCGGCGGCGCGCCGAAGGACGATGTCACGATCAGCGGGCGCGCGAACGGCAACTCCTATTCGGGGGACAACGCGATCCTCGACTCGACTCTGAGCGGCGCCGCGCGCAACGCGATCTCCGTCACCGGCGCGATCGGTCTACGCATCGAGCGCAACACGATCCAGGGTGTTCGCGACGCACCGCCGGGACAGCCTGCGGCCGGCATCGACGTCGAGCCCGACACGCGCGACCGTCCGGCGCTCGACCTGCACATCGTCGGGAACACGATCCAGGACAACGCCGGCCCGGGCATCCTGCTCGAGCTCGAGCCGAACGAAGGTCCGGCCGTGCTCGCATCGGAGCTCGAGATCACCGGCAACACGATCGTCCGCAACGCGTTGAAGCCGACGCCGCCGAAGCGCGCCGGGATCGTGCTGGCAGGCGGGCAGGACGGCGGCGCCGGCACGCTTCTGCTGAAGGACAATGTCATCCGCGGCAACGGTGGGCCTGGGGTGCTCGAGACGCATATGAAGTTGCGGGTCGAGGCCAGCGGGAATGACGTGCGCGACAACCAGGGGTAGGACACCCGCAAGTTTCTCGCTTCCGCGGCCCCTCTCCCTGTATCCCCAAAACGTCGCCGGTCGCGGCCGCTCGAGCCCGCAGCGCGAGCCCCTCCCCAACGCGGCCGGCGACGCCCCCTCTTAGGGCAGATGCACCGACGGAACCGTCGGCGCCTGCGTCACCGGCAGGGTGATCGCGGACATCTGAACCTCGGGCAGCGCAACGTCGGGCAGCTGGAGCGATCCGGTGAGTTGCATCGCGGTGTCGACCACGTTGTCGACGGCCGGAAGCGCCGGTGCTGAAGCCACGTCGTTGCCGGCGGTCGGCGTCGCGGTCGCCGGCTGCGATACGCGTGGCTCGACGGGCTCGATGAGGGAGGGCGCCGGGTGCGGTGCGACGTCGGGGCGGTGACGCGAGGGCGTCGCGCCCCGCGGCGCTCGTGGCGCGAGGACATCCGTCTGGGTGGGAGCGATCGCCGCCGGGCGGTCCCGATGGACGACCGGTGTGGACGCCTCGCGACGCGGCGTCGCGGTCTGCACGACTGCCGGCGCGCGCAGGGGCTTGCCGGCATGGGCTGTCTGCTGCGCCGCAGGCACGGCCACGAGAGTGATTGCCGCGCCCGCTCCGACGACGATCGTCTTCGCGGCCGCCGACTGCAGGAGGTCGCGCACGAACGAGAAGAACGGCAGGCCCTGGAGCACGGCCCCGACGCCTGTGCGCTCACCGAGCCGCTGCGCCACGTTCTGTCGCGCACGGAAGAGCAGCGCCTCGGTGGCCGACTGCGAGAGGCCGAGCTCGTTTCCGATCTCGTCGTAGGAGAGGCCCTGCCATTCACGCAGGAGCAGCGCCCGCCGCTGGCTCTCGGGGATCGCTTGCAGCACCGCGGCGAAGTCAGCGGTGGTCGCCACGTCCGATCGCTCGGGTGACGCGAGCCGGTCCTGCACCGAGTCGAGGTCCTGCGGAGACTCGTACTCACCCCGGCGCATGCCGGCGCGCCGCCGCGTCGAGCAGACGTTGCGCGCGATCGTGAACAGCCACGGCAACTCCATTTCCGGCACGACGCCGCGCCGCAGGCTGAGCAGCGCGTAGACGAACGTCGTCTGGACGGCGTCGTCCGCGTCCTCGCGCCTGCGGAGCTGCTTGTAGCAGACGCCGAAGATCGCGCGGCGATGACGTTCGTAGAGCTGCGCCGCATACGCCTCCGCGCCGACATCGGTCTGTGGTGACGCCGCAGCGAGCGCGCTCATGGCAATCCCAGTGGAGTGGTCGTCGCGGCGACGACCGCAGGCAGTTGAAGGGCGGGCAACTGGGGCAGCGAGACAGGTGGCGCCGGCAAGGCCGGTGTCGTGACCGCGGGCGGCTGGGCCGACGGCTGCGGCGCGGCAGGGACTGCTGCCGGGACCGGCGCGACCGAGGGCGACTGCGCGTTCGCCACGGCCGGAACGTGGTCGGCGCGCGGCCGCACCATGACCGGAGGAAGCTTCGGGTCGGTCCGCCTCGCAACCGCTGCGTGTGTCGCCGGGCGCTGAACGGGGCGCCGCGCGGACACGGCCCGCGTGCGAACGGCCGAAGCGGTGGGCGACTGCTCGCTCCTGGCGTCGGCCATGCGCATGGGCGCCGGGACGCCCACTTCACGGCTCTTGCCGAGGTCACCGGGCCCGAGGACGAACCAGCTGCAGGCGAGGAGCATCAGGCCGCACGCGCCCAGCGTCCCGACGACGGGACGGGCGCCGGTGAGGTAGTCGGACGTGGTCACGCGTCTTCCTCGACATGCGGCTGGGACGCCCGTTTGTCAACCATTTGGACAACGCTGTCCGTGCCAATCACTCGTTCGAGCGATCCAAGAAGGGTCAACTTCGGGCCGCGGAAGTTGCAGAACTTGCACAAAGCTTCTGACAACGTCCGGCGCAAGATTTCGCGGCGTGGTGCCCCCTCCTCGTTGACAACCTCGACCGGCACCCCCGCCAGAAGGAGCACCCATGGGCGCCACCCGATCTGCCGCCGCTCTCTGCGCCACGATTGCCTCGCTCGTTGCCGCAGCGAGCGCGCCGGCCGCTTCGATGCCGCTGCTTCCGCCGCTTCCGCCACTGCCCGAGCTGCTGCCGACGCTGCTCGGTACAGGCCCGCCGCCGCAGTCCTCCGCGCAGACCGCGCCTGCCTCCGTCTCGGGCGTGCGCACGTCGACGACGACGAGCGTCGCGGCCGCTCTTCAGCGACTCGTCACGGCGCAGATCAACGTCGTGCGGCGCGAGCACCGCCTGCCCCGCCTGGCCGTCTCCGCGCAGCTTGCGCGCGCGGGACAGGAGCATGCGCAGCAGCTCGCCCACGCCGGGTATTTCAGCCACGACTGGTCCGACGGCACCCCGTTCGGCTCGTGGATCCGCCGCTTCTATCCCGTCGGCGCCGCACGGCGCTGGAGCGCGGGCGAGAACCTCGCCTGGGCGATGCCGGACGTCACGGCGCAGCAGGCGGTCGAGATGTGGCTCGCGAGCCCCGAGCACCGCCGGATCCTGCTGAGCAAGAGCTGGCGGCAGGTCGGCCTCGGCGTCATCCGCGCGGACGGCGCCGGCGGCTTCTACGGGGGCAAGGACGTCGTCATCCTCGCCGCCGAGTTCGGGATTCGGCGCTGACGTGTTCCGCTCCGTTCTGCTCCTGCTCTGCACGGTTGTCGCGGCGACGCTGTTGCCGCCGGTCGGACGCGCCACGGGGGGCCGGTACGCGTTCACCGGCGGCACGCCGCGCCAGCAGGCCGAGGTCGCTCGTGCGCTCGACGCGAGCAGCTCCGACTGGGAGGTCGTGGCGGTCCGCGTCACGATTCGGCTCGGAGGTGAGCGCTGATGCCCTCCTGGCTGGAATGGGCCCTGATCGGCGCCGGCGCCTGGCTCGCGGTCGCGACGGTCTGCGCGGCTCTCGTCGCCCGCATGTTCCCGCTCGGCTCTGCCGTCGGTTCCATTCACGAGCCGCCGCACGTGACGCGACATGAGGATGTCCGGCGCCGGGTGCTGCTTGTCGACGACGACGCACCACTGCGGTCCTTGCTGCGCGCGACGTTGTCCGCGGATGACTTCGACATTCGCGAGGCGGGTTCCGCCGAGCAGGCGCGGGACGTCATCCGCTTCTGGCGTCCCGGGCTCATCCTGCTCGACGTCAACCTGCCCGGGCTGGACGGGCTCTCCTTCTGCACCGACCTCGTGCGCGGCGGAAGCGATGCGGCGATCATCCTGCTGACCGGCGAGCGGATCGGCGAGACCACGGCGCGTCTCGCCGGCGCGAGTGCCGTCGTGCGCAAGCCGTTCAGCCCGCTCGAGCTGCTCGCGCTGATCGAGCGCGTCGCCGACGAGCGCGAATTCGTCGCAGCGCCGGCGCGTGCGGAAGGCGGCCAGCTGCTCATGTACGCGCGCGACCTCGCACGGATCGCGCGCACCGAACGGCTGCAGCGACAGCTCCTGCAGGACGCGTACCGCCAGACGGCGACGGCGCTTGCCGACGCCGTCGATGTCCGCGACCGTGCGACCGGACTGCACGCGCAGCGAGTCCGGCGTTACGCACTCGGCCTCGCGGGGGCCGTCGACGCCTCACTGCTGCGGGACCCGAGCCTCGAGTACGGGTTCCTCCTGCACGACGTGGGCAAGATCGGGATCTCCGACCAGATCCTGCTCAAGCCCGGCCCGCTCACACGCGACGAGGAGCTCCTCGTGCGGCAGCACCCCGTCGTCGGAGCTCAGATCCTGCGCGACGTCGCGCTCCTGCAGGGCGGCGGCCTCGGCGTCGTGCGCCATCACCACGAGCGCTGGGACGGCGCCGGCTATCCCGACGGTCTCAGCGGCGACGAGATTCCGCTCGCGGCGCGAATCTTCGCGGTCGCGGACACGCTGGATGCGATGACGAGCGACCGGCCGTATCGGGGCGCGCTCAACTGGTCCGACGCGGTCGACGAGATCGTCGCCCAGCGTGGCCGCCAGTTCGATCCCACGATCGTCGACGCATTCGTCGCCGGCGAGAGCGACCTGCGCGCGGTGTACGAGGACCTGAGCCTGGTCGCCTAGTAGCCCGAGCTGAACTTCTTGTCGGCCGCGGCCTTCTTCTCCGCTCGCCGTTCCTTCAGCGACTTCTGCGGTGCCTTCTTGGCGACCTTCTTCGGCTTCTGCTGACCTTTCATGGCATTGAGCCTAGCGCGCTCGGACGATTGACGAAAACGTTGTCGAGCGCCGACTGCAGGCCGGTCGCGACGGCGCCCATCAACACGGCGTTCTCCCCGAGGCTCGAGATCTCCACGCGCGGCGGATAGGGGAGCCAGTCGCGTAGCAGGGTGCGCACCGGCTCGAGCAGGAGGTCGCCGTTCATCCCGAGGCCGCCGCCGAGGACGACGAGCTCCGGATCGGCGACCGCTGCGATCGGCGCGATGTGCGCGGCGATGCGTTGCGCGACGATGCCGACGACGTTGCGCGCGAGCTTGTCGCCCCGGCGCGCGGCGGTGAAGATGTCGCGCGCATCGTAGGGCGGCGTCGACCCGTCGACCCCGCCGTTCCAGGAGAGGTTTGCCGCAAGCGTCGCGACGCCCTCGGCGGACGGATCGAGATCTTCGCCGCTTCCGGCCAGCGCCCAGTCGATTTCTCCCGCCGCGCCGTGGTTGCCGCGGTGCAGCTCCCCCCCGAGCACGAGGCCGAGGCCGGTGCCGGTGCCGACCGAGAGAAAGGCGAAGTCGTCGATGCCGCGTGCGACGCCGGCCCAGCGTTCGCCGACAGCGGCGAGGTTGATGTCGTTGTCGAGCGTCATCGGCGCGCCGAGCCGCTCGCGCAGCTCCGTGCCGAGCGCACGGTGCTCGAGCCCGGCGATGTGCGGCGTTGTCAGCCGCAGTGTCTTCGTCGCGGATTCGACGACGCCGGGGATGCCGAGCACGACGCCGTCGATGCGCTCGACGGGCAGTGCCGCAGCGTCGATCAGCGACGCGTGCAAGTTTGCGATCGCTTCGATCGCGCCGTCCGCATCCGCTCCGCGCAGCTCGACGTCCTGCCGGGCGCGAATGCGGCCGGCGAGGTCCGCGACCGCGCCGCGCAGGAACCGCGACCCGAGGTCGAGCCCCAGTACGAAGGCAGCGTCCGGAACCGGCTCGAAGAACACGGCTCCGTAGCTCGGCCCGTCAGGGCCCACCGTCGCCTCCCGCACCAGGCCGGCGTGCTCGAGCGAGCGCAGGGCCAGCGACACGGTCGGCTTGGAGATGCCGACGCGGCGTGAGATCTCCGCCCGGGAAATCGGCGCGCCGGCCCGGATCGCTTCGAGCACGGTCCGTTCGTTGAGGTGCTTCAGTAGGGGCGGAGTAGCGCGGGTGAGATCCATCTGGTGAAGAAGATTAACGCGAAAAGGCAGTAATCGAGCCAACTTGACTCGATTTCGGCGCCGTCGTAGAGTCCTCGTTCGGAATCCTTACGAGATCCGGCTTTGCTGGACCAAAGGAGGGCACGGATGAGACGGGGAGTGATCGCTGCGGTTGCGCTGGTCGCAATCCTCGCAGCCGTCGCCGGTGCGACCGCGCGGAACGCGGCTCACGCCGGCACGAAGGCAACGACCGTCACGGTCTGGGTCGGTTGGAGCGCCCGCGAGTTGCAGGGCTTCAAGAAGATCGTCGCGGAGTACGACAAGAACCATCCGGACGTGACCGTCAAGGTCGTCGGCGGCATCAACGACGACAAGATCACCGCCGC
>AR_comb_assmDRAFT_10202734_pt1 | contig 10144 bp, 6 predicted proteins | sample ArasoioldDNA_FD_10543 | JGI IMG/M metagenome (IMG submission 10543) | reverse complement strand
GCGCATCTTAAGGCGATTGCATATAAGCCCGGCTGGCAAAGCAGCGATACGGTAGACACTTATTTTTATGCTGCTAAATACAAGCCCGATTCACTAATCCATTTACGACCACCGGACGCATCTTATCGTGATGAAAAAGGCAAAACTCTTATTGATCTCACAAAGGGCGACAATAATTTCCGCAGTGGCAAGTGGGTTGGATTTCGACAAAATGCAATGGAAGGGTTGCTTGTGTTTAATGAGCCATCCAGTATATCTGATGTTATGGTAGGTGGCTTAGTTGACGTTGGGGCATATCTCATGCCGCCGGTTTCTCTTGAAGTGTGGGGTGGAAATGATCTAAAGAATTTAAGATTGTTAAGCCGGGTCAGCCCTGCACAACCATCGAAGGTTAAACCAGCTTATCAGGAGATATATGAACTGAAATTCACGCCATTAACCGCAAGGTATTTTAAAATTGTTGCCAACCCGGTTTCAAAACTTCCCAAATGGCACCCAGGCAAAGGACAGAAAGGTTGGTTTTTTGCAGATGAAGTGTTCGTGAACTAAGACGATTTGAAAACATCGAAGCTGTAACTTTATTGCATTCGTCAGAAATCTTTCGATATCGATGATAAAAAGAAATTTCGGCTTAATAATACTTTGTTGTTGTTATGTGCATGTAAATGCCCAGGAAGTGGTCGTTGGACAACCTTTGCCTGCCTGGAAAGAAGGTTATCTTGAGCTTCATCATATTAATACCGGGCGTGGATCTTCCGCTTACTACATCTTTCCTGATGGTACGACTATGCTGGTCGATGCAGGCGAAATGAATCCTGAAAGAGCAAAACCACCTCGAACCTCCGCAATTCTTCCTGACAGCAGCAAGCGAGCTTACGAGTGGATTGTCCACTATATAAGAAATCATGCACCAACAAGACAAAATATTAAACTGGATTATGCATTAATTACCCATTTCCATGATGACCATTATGGTTGTTGGTATGCTAATGCACCCGCTTCTGCTAAAGGGGACTACAAGTTGGCAGGCATCGCGGGTGTGAGCGAATTAGTTCCTATTTTGAACTTGTTTGATCGTGGTTATCCGGATTATAGTTACCCAGCTGACATCAGTAGATTAATGAAAGAATTGAATGTAGCTGATAGTTTCGGTTATAAGTCGCTGCAGAATTACAAGAGCTTTGTTCGCGTAAATGAAGAAAAAGGGATGAAAATGGCATTATTGAAGGCGGGAAGTCGCACACAAATAATTCTCCGATATGAGCGCGGCGCCTACCCTGATTTTTACGTTCAGAATATAAAAGCAAATGGGCTTGTATGGACCGGCAAAGACAGCAGTGTCCGGCAGCTTTTCCCTCAATTTGACGTCAGCAATCCGAAAACATGGCCCGACGAGAATGCATTGAGTCTGGCCTTGGTGATTCACTATGGACCATTTACGTACTATACTGGTGGTGATAATCCCGGAAATGTTTTTTATGGAGATGCGTCCTGGCGTGATACGGAAACCCCGATGGCAAAAGCAATTGGTGAGGTGGATGTGGCTACTATGGACCACCATGGAAATCGTGATGCTGTAAATGAATTCCTGGTAAAAACTTTCAAGCCGCGCGTATGGATAGGGCAAACCTGGTCAGCGGATCATCCAGGTCGTGAAGTACTTCTTCGCATAACAACTCCATATCTTTATGCTGGCGACAGGGACCTGTTCTCCACCAACATGCTGGAAGCAAACAGAATTGTAATTGGAACTCTCATTGATCGCTCTTATAAAAGTCAACAGGGACATATTGTGGTAAGAGTTTTGCCCGGCGGCAACACGTATTATGTTATTATCCTCGATGATACACGAGCAGATATGGCGGTGAAATCTGTGTTTGGCCCTTACACTTCAAAACAGAAGAGCCAGCACTAGATGATGATTGCCTGCGATAACATTCAGCCAAAATTAAGCAGGAATAAAAATCGATAACGATTGAGATAAAAACTTCGCCAGTCACGGGAAAGCTTGCCAACTTATGCCGGGAAATAAGAAACCCATTTTTATTTTTGGTATCTTTCAGTTAACGCCTCGGACTTCTGACACTTCCAGATTAGATGACTATGCATTGTATCCTGACCTTTTAATGGAGACACTCCTCAAAAGAGCGAAAAACTTATACCACCAAAAACTGTTTAATAAACCTGACACATGAAGAGTGGTTTGTTACGGGTAGTAAGAAAAACAATTAAGGTAATTGTTATAACCATTGTTTCACTCTTGCTCGTTTTATTTTTACTGCCTTATATAATGCCGGGTACAATTTCACGAAAGATCAAAACTTTTGTGAACCGCTCGATTGATGGAAAAATTGAGTTTTCAAAAGCAAGGCTTTCATTTTTTAATCATTTTCCTTCGCTCACTCTTACTTTATATGACTTTTCTTCGACCGGTTCGGCACCCTTCCAGAACGAAAAACTTTTGTCAGCAGGTGAAATTGCAATGGGGATCAGAATTCCGGCATTGATTAGGGGTGAGATCAAAATCAACGAATTTTATGTATCGAACGCAGACATTAATGTTCACGTCAGTGAAAATGGCGACGCGAACTACAATGTCTATAAATCATCTGGAACTTCAACTGATACTTCCTCGTCGGCGGACACAACAACGGCGCTGAAACTGGAAAAGATCGTAATTGAAAACAGCAACCTCGTTTATAATGATCTGTCGTCGGATGTACTGATCAATGCCCGGGGTTTGAATTATACAGGCAAAGGAGATTTGAGTAAAGCCATCTTTGATCTTACCAGTCATATTGCCGTTGATTCCTTCGATTTCTATTATGATGAGGAGCCTTACATTCTTAAACGTAGGATTCGGGCGGATCTCCTTACGAGCATTAACACAAACTCGCTTGCTATTGAATTTCGCAACAATAAATTAAGGATCAACCGGCTGCCGATTGAATGTATCGGAAGGTATGAATTCCTGAAGCGCGGCTATAGAATGAATTTTGAGTTTAAAAGTGTGAAGGCAGAATTGAGCGATCTGTTCACTGTTTTGCCGCCGTCGTACCAGGGATGGCTGGGTAAAACGCGAATGGATGGAAGTGCTGCCTTGCAGGCCACACTTTCTGGTATGTACATAGGAGGAACGGACACGATGCCTGGTTTCCGATTTGATATGAAAATTCGAAACGGGTATATCGCATATGAAAAAGCCCCTGTGCCTCTTCGCAACCTTTACATTGATTTTGGAATCGGCTTACCCGCATTGAACCCCGATAGTTTGTCTGTAAATGTTGATTCGGTTTTTTTCAATATGGGAAAAAATTATTTCAGTTCTGTATTGAAGATAAAGGGATATCCATCGCCTCATATCACGACTGCGATTAACAGCGAGCTGGATCTGCAGGAATTGGACAGGGCACTGGGCATCTCCGATTACGACATGAAGGGAAAATTGGCCGTAAAGCTAAACGCGATGGGCCGCTTTGCCACTGGCCAGAATCCCCGTCGACTCCGAAAGGATATTGTCATTACCAGCTTCCCTTCCTTCAGTTTTCAATCCTCTTTGCAGAACGGCTATTTTCATTTCTTGGCATTGCCGCAACCCATTCGGCAAATCAATTTTAATATTCGCGCCGGTTGTCCGGATAATAATTATCGGCACATCAGCGCATCTGTCGAGGATATAGATATTAAAGTCATGAGTAATTATTTGAAGGGATTTGTAACGTTAAAGAATGCAGACAATTTCCCAATAGACGCAAATCTTGACGCGGTCTTCCGATTATCCGATATTCAGCAATTCTATCCGTTGGACAGTACAGAGCTTAACGGTAATCTTGTCGTGAACATAAAGTCGAATGGCAACTATCAACCGTCCAGGAAAATATTTCCGAAAACGGAGGCGGTACTAAAAATTGAAAACGGATCCCTGCGGACAAGATATTACCCAGCCCCGGTTGAAAAAATTTCAGTAGATGCTACATTAAAAAATAAGGAAGGTACTTTAAGTGACTTACAGGTAGAACTGCAGCCTGTCTCATTTGAATTTGAAGGGAAACCGTTTACGGTAAAAGCAGATCTCCAGGATTTTGAGAATCTTCACTACGATATTATTTCTAAAGGGGAGATTGATCTCGGAAAAATATACAAAGTGTTTTCGCAGCAAGGATGGGATGTGCAGGGAATGATCAGCACGGATCTTTCGATGCATGGGAACCAAGGCGATGCCACAGCCGGCCGCTACGCGAGGTTGCAGAACAGCGGCACACTGAAAGTGAACAAGCTTCTCGTTGTTTCTTATCTCTATCCGCTTCCTTTTTTCATCGACAAGGGAGTGTTTCGATTTAACCAGGATCAAATAAATTTCGATCAGCTCAGAACGACCTATGGAAGATCTTCTGTTGTGCTCAGCGGGTCGGTCTCGAATATATTTAACTACATCAGTGGGAGCGGACCATTAAAAGGCAATCTCAATCTGGAATCTGACTATTTGTTGCTTGATGAACTGATGGCTTACAACACCGATACCGTTTCTGCAAGACCCGACTCTTTAGATGCCGGCAGCAATGGAGTGATCATGGTGCCTCATGATCTTGACCTGAAATTCAACGCCGATGTAAAGAAAGTCGATTATAATAAGCTGCACATAGATTCGGTCCATGGAGAGGTGCTTCTCCAGGAGGGGGAGCTAAGGATGAATCAGACTGCATTTAAATTAGCTGGAGCTTCTACGACCATGGATGGGGGTTACCGAACCCTCTCCCCTGCAAGAGCGTTATTTAACTATCATGTGAAGATAGAAGATTTTGATGTCCAGAAAATGTACAATGAAGTGGAAATGTTTCGACAGTTGGCACCCGCCGCAGCCAAGGCGCAGGGTGTTATCGCAGTGGATTACAAGCTTGAAGGAAAACTGGATGGCGCAATGTATCCAATCATGCCTTCGCTGAAGGGGGGTGGTGTAGTTTCTGTAAAAAATGTGAAAGTGAAAGGGCTAAAATTCTTTTCATCTGTCAGCAAAGAAACCGGCAAAGACAGTCTCAACGACCCCAACCTGAGCAAAATCAATTTCAAGACGTCCATAAAGAACAATGTGCTTACGCTGGAAAAAACGAAAATGAAAGTAGCTGGCTTCCGGTTGCGTTTGCAAGGACAAACCGATTTTGATGGCCGTATTAAGTTCGATTGCCGGGTAGGACTACCGCCTTTCGGCATTATTGGGATCCCGGTCAAGGTCACCGGTACAGGACAGCAACCAATTGTAAAAGCGGGAAAAACTGATCGCTTACCATTGGCGGAACAAAAGGAAGAAGAGGAGGACAGGGATGTGAATAATCACAACAGATAACGCATGTGTATGCGATGCAGATCCGGGGATTCGAAGATTGAAATATCGCCTGGCCGATTGGCGAGGCAGAAACAAAGCTCGAAACCCCTCTTCGCGATTGGATGAAGAGGGGAGAGCTCATACCGTCCAAGGTAAAATATTATAAAACCAGCACGCTATTACTGCCGCCGAATTCGTTCGGTTCCTGGGAATCAGCTTGGGGTTCGTTCAGCCAGTCTTTCTCATTCACTAAATATTTGAACTGGTGCGTCGAATCTTTCGGTAACGTTACCTCAACAGCAAAAGTTCCATCCTTCTTCCTGGTCATGCCAACGGATTTTTGCCAGTCACTGTTCAATCCACGTATCTGCACAGTTTCAGCGCTGTCGGGTTTAAATGAAAATTTCACTTTGCAATAATCTTTGGTCTTGTAGTAAGTCTTCAATATCATACTTTTTCATTTAAGGTTTGCAATGTTGCAAAATAAATCGAATCGGTAAAAAAAGTCAAAATCGGTTATCAACAAAAGTTGTGACTTATGTAGATAAATATTTTTTGAAAACTGCAGGTTACGCTGGAACAGCTATTACTTTTTCCCAGCAAATTGGATGAGGTTGCTATCCGGGTCTGCTACAATACACGAAAGCAAGCTGCTATCGCAGCTACTTTGTCTCAGAGTCTGGAAAGCGGGATTGAGCGTGATTGTAATTGCTCATAGAGCTGCCTGATGTTAAGGATTTCAAATGTTAGCTTCGCAATGCTAGTTATATCGCTCGCCTTCATTTCCTGCAGCAATTTCGTTTTGTTAATAGCCTTGTTATTTTTTATTATTTCCTATTCATAGCCATTATGGGTCTTCTCTAATTAAAGTTGGATCGTTTATCTGCATCAGCGTTTCATACTCTTTGTTGTGCCAGCGAGAGTCATCGCAAAGCGTTGCAAAAAAGAGCAGTCATGGGAAATTGACTCGCAAATAGTTTATACATTGTGTAAATTAGTTGCACAGGAGTTGCTTATGTCATGCCCCGAGGAAGTTTGTACCGATCCATGCGAGTGATCAGCAGCAACACAGTGTTTCACTCTTAACCACAACATAACGGTTATTCAAAAGTCAACGGGTTTCCCGTGTAATCTTTTTCTTAAATAAAATACTATGGCGTTTACAATTGCAATTTCTAAACAGCGAGTGCCTGTCAGAAATAATGCCTGGATGTTGGTATTTATCCTTGCATTCACTTTCTCCTGGATCAATTCGTTTGTAGGTACAACAGACATAAACAACTGGTTCCTTGAAAATACCCTTGTTTTTATGTTCCTGTCGTTCCTGGTCTTAAGTTACAAAAGGTACCAGTTCAGCGACCTTAGTTATTTACTAATCTGTGTATACCTGTGCCTGCATGTATATGGATCTAAATACACTTACGCTGAGAATCCATTTGGCTATTGGCTTCGCGACGCATTTCATACCAATAGGAATTTTTATGATCGTATTGTGCATTTTAGTTTTGGTTTTCTCCTGGCCTACCCGATGCGTGAAATGTTCTTAAAATGGCTGCAATATCCCAGGTGGGTAGCCTGGTTGTTGCCTATCGAAATAACTCTTTCCATCAGCGCTTTCTACGAATTGATTGAATGGGCCGTGGCTGATGTGTTCTTTAAGGCGCAAGGTGATTCTTATCTCGGTACGCAAGGCGATATATGGGATGCGCAGAAAGATATCTTCGTAGCAGTAGCCGGGGCTATCATTGCAACTACCATAGTTTCATCGATAAAAAAAATATTCAAAATTCACGAACAGGTGTAATCTCATTTGACTATTGGCTATATACCTTTCTTTCATTGATGGCCTGTACATGCCTCGCATTATTGCCTTCCATTTTTTCAATCTTCATAATCTGCTCCTCGGACGCTTCCGGGACGTGCTTAAGAATTACCCATTGAACGCTTTCTGTAAATGGTGGAGTGGTTAATGATCCTTTATACGCATAATATGATTCGATCTGGTTTCGGACAAATTGGGAGAACAAATCATCAAGCTTTACCTCGCCGCTTTGCAGTGCATGCTTTTCACCTTCCTCATTGGGAATCTTATTTAAGAACTCGTTCAGGAATTTGTTCTCCGCACCCATTTTGAAGAAAATAGATAAAACTAAATAGGAAGGCTTGCCAGGATCGGTGGAGTCATTCGCCATATTAACAATGTGCAACTCGAGGGGATAGGTTACCCCATCTATTAAATGTTCCGACGGCGTATGAAAGTGAAATTGCTTACTTGAATAGAGCTTTCCATTCACGCTACAGGTGCTACCGTTCTTGAAATCAACCTGTATGGTATGGCCGAGATTTTCCGCAGCATCAATGTCTCCATGAAAAGCAAATGAAAACCGTTGCTTCGGATCTTTTTCCGCTTTGTTGGAGATAATATTAACGGGTGACTGCGCATTTTGAGCGCTTTCCCTTGGAAAGGCATAGCCCTGCTCTGTTTTATTTTCCGCATCCGGTGCTTCTGCTTTCACTTTATTACCCTTTAATACACTATCGGCATGAGGGTGTTCGCTTGCGGTTGCAGCTGCTGATTTTTCCTGTTGCTCCTTCTCCTTGCCCTGGCAGGCGGCAAAAAGAATGATGACAACACAAAGTGCGATTGCCAGGAACTTACCCTGTTGTATTGTTTTCATGATAAACTTTTGATAAAAACCAGATCGAAGTATAAATTGAGTCCCTGGCTCTCTGGTATTTTAGCCATACTTGCAAGGTTGGGATTTATCGGAATGCAGCCAAGTCAATTAACAACGACAAAGGCGTTTTACTGTTAAATGTCGTTTCGGTGTCCACGCAAATACAGATTTTGTCTATAACAAGTCAGGCTGCCAATTTCTTATTCGTTCTGTAACATACTGGAAAGTAGGGGAAAACGTCGGAAATGATGAAGCAAATGAAAATTAACTATGCCTTCTCAGCCTGAATATGTATCTTTGGCGTCTTATACGTTATTGCTCTCTCTGTTTTGTTTGTATTCCACTCAAATCTTGATGGCTTAATGTAAGGCAGGTAAAGTATCAGCCCTTAGGCGATGATAGCCTTACCACATTTTTTAATTAAATATTTATACGTGTCATTTAAGAATTTACAGCTCATTGAGCCTGTACTCCAAGCTTTAGCCCATGAAGGCTACACTAACCCGACCCCAATTCAGCAACAAGCTATTCCAGTTGTGTTGAGAAAACGTGACCTGATAGGCTGCGCTCAGACGGGAACCGGAAAAACAGCAGCATTTGCTATTCCAGTCTTGCAGTTAATGCAACAGGAACAGCTACAGCCCCACAGAGACCGAATGCAGCCGCGCGGCATTCAAACCCTGGTACTTACGCCGACAAGGGAGCTTGCTATTCAGATCGAAGAAAGTTTTAAGGCATATGGAAAACATTTGCCGTTTAACCGTCTCGTTATTTTTGGAGGCGTTTCTCAATATCAGCAGGTGGCTGCTTTGCGTCGTGGTGTCGATATTTTAATTGCTACACCAGGGCGTTTACTCGATCTGGTTAACCAGCGCCATGTTTCATTGCAGCATATTCGATATTTTGTGTTGGATGAAGCAGATCGGATGCTCGACATGGGTTTTATCAATGATGTGAAAAAGATCATCAGCAAATTGCCGACAAAAAAGCAATCACTTTTTTTCTCAGCGACCATGCCTCCGGAAATAAAACGACTTGCCAATATGCTCCTGGTTGACCCGGTGAAGGTGGAAGTTGCGCCGCCTGCATCCGTAGTCGAAATCATTCAGCAATCGGTATATTTTGTAGAAAAGCAAAATAAAGTCGCCCTGCTCAGTCATTTGCTGAATAACGCTGCCATAAAAACTGCACTTGTTTTTACCAAAACCAAACATGGCGCGGATAGACTTGCAAAACAATTGAACAAAGCAGGGATCAGGGCCGACGCCATCCATGGAAATAAGTCACAGAATGAGAGGCAAAGGGCATTATTAAACTTCAAAAACAGCCGTACAAAAGTGCTGGTAGCGACAGACATCGCCGCGCGGGGAATTGATATAGACGAGTTGGGTTATGTATTCAACTACGATCTTCCTGAATCCCCGGAAACGTACGTGCATCGTATCGGTCGCACCGGAAGAGCGGGTGCCAGCGGCATCGCCATTTCTTTTTGTGACTATACTGAAAAAGTTTACCTGGCCGAAGTTCAAAGATTGATCAAGAAGAACATAGCCGTTGTCAAGGACCATCCCTATGATGTGGCACTCATGCATCCTCAGGAGGTCAAACCGGCACAGCAGCATGCTTCAATCAGCAGACGCAGGTTACCCGGAGTTGGGAAAAAGTATGGAAGAACATTCAGGCAAAGGGCATAAGAATTCTCTTTGATTGTGAATTCAATCATTGAAAATTGAAAGTTGTGGACCCTCGCAGTTTCGCAGCAAAAAATGCTTAACGCTCAATCCCGATAGCTATCTGGCTCAATGCTCAACATTTAAGTATTCAAATTTCGGTTCAGCAGATGCATAAATGCGGTCAGGAAGCCTTACCTTTGTCCGAAATTTGAGTTCTGTAGTTTTTTTATCGAAGACTTCTTTCCCCACCTGCAGATCGTGCCGACAGATCTCATTATTATTCACTTTTCATACAACTGAATCATGACGAACGACGCGATCAGTAAACAAATAGAAGGAAACGATCCTTCTGATAAATTGCTAAACATTCATTTTAAACAACGCAATACCGTTACCGGGTTGTTTATCAAGACCAGTGATTTCGATGAGCTAAAGTCAAAAAACCTGTGGCGCATCGTAACAAAATTGCACGT
>AR_comb_assmDRAFT_10135652_pt1 | contig 10144 bp, 9 predicted proteins | sample ArasoioldDNA_FD_10543 | JGI IMG/M metagenome (IMG submission 10543) | reverse complement strand
CCGATGCCGACGCCGCCCTGCGCGCGCGCGCGGGCCTCGGACGTCTGCGAGAACACGTCGAAGATGTTCGGCAGCGCCTCGGCCGGGATCCCGATGCCCTCGTCGCTCACGATCACCGAGACGTCCCGCTCGCGCGGGCTCACCACGATGCGGATCGGCGCGGCCGCGGGCGAGTACTTCGACGCGTTGCTGACCAGGTTCGCGAACACCTGCGCGATCCGCACGGGATCCGCCATGACCGGCACCGGCGCCTGCGGCGCGATCACCGACACCGTCTGGCGCGCGGCCTCGACCAGCGGCCGCGTCGTCTCGAGCGCCGACTCGATCACCGTCTGCAGGGTGAGCGGCTCGAGCCGCAGATCGAGCTTGTTGTGGGTGATCCGCGAGACGTCCAGCAGATCGTCGAGCAGCCGCGACATCTGCTGGACCTGGCGCTCGATGATGCCGCCCACGTGGCTCAGCGTCGGGTCCCCGGGCAGTGCCAGGCGGAGCGCCGCGACCCCGCTGCGGATCGGCGCGAGCGGGTTGCGCAGCTCGTGGGCCAGCACCGCGAGGAACTCGTCCTTGCGTCGGTCGCTCTCGCGCAGCGACTGCTCCAGCGCCTTGCGGCGGCCGATGTCGCGCGCGATGGACGACGCGCCCATGATGAACCCCGCCTCGTCGCGGATCGGCGAGAGCGTGAGCGAGACGTCGATGACCCGGCCGCCGCGCGCGACGCGCTGCGTCTCGAACGGCTCGACGCGCTCGGCCCGGCGCACGCGGTCGAGGATCACGAGCTCCTCGTCGCGCCGGTTCTCCGGGATGATCACGTTGACGGATCGGCCGACGACCTCCGACGCCTCGTAGCCGAGCATCGCCCGGGCGCCGGCGTTCCACGACAGGATGACGCCCTCGAGCGTCTTGGTGATGACCGCGTCCTCGGTGGACTCGACCACCGCCGCCAGCAGCGCGCGCGCCTCGTCGGCCTGGCGCCGCTCGGTGACGTCGAGCGTGACCCATCGGCTGTGCAGGAGACGGCCGTGATCCCACCGCGCGCTGGAGCTGATCAGCACGTGGCGGATCGTGCCGTCACGGCACCGCAGCCGCGCCGGCTCGTTGTGCAGCGTCTCGCCGCGCCGGACTCGCTCGAGCAGGTTGGCGGCCGCCGCGCGGTCCACGTGAAAATCGAGCACGGGCTGCCCGATGTACTCGTCGGCCGGGTAGCCGAGCATCGAGAGCTCCGCGCGGTTGGCCCGGAGCACGATCCCTTCCGGGTCCAGCCAGTGCAGCCCGACGTTGGCGTTCTCGAAGAAGTCGTTGAGCTCTTCCTCGCTCGCGCGCAGCGTCTGCTCGGTGCGGCGGCGTTCCGAGACGTCGCGGAAGACGAGCACGCTGCCCGCGATCGCGCCGTCGACGCCGCGGAGGGGCGCGGCGCTGTCGTCGATCGGGCATTCGGTGCCGTCCCGCGCGACGAGCACGGTGTGGTTCGCGAGGCCGACGATGGCGCCGGACTCGAGGGCCTGCATGGCGGGATTCGCCACCGGCTCTCGCGAGGTCTCGTTCACGATCCGGAAGATCTCGGCGAGGGCGCGCCCCTTCGCGTCGCCCGCGGACCAGCCGGTCAGCCGCTCTGCGATCGGGTTCACCGAGCCGACCCGGCCCTGCGCGTCGGTGACGATGACGCCGTCGCCGATCGAGTCCAGCGTGGTGCTCAGGCGCTCGGCGTCGAGCCGGTGCGCCTCACGCGTGCGTCGCAGCTCTTCGGCGGCGGTGCTGATGAGCCATCCGGTGATGGCGAAGAGCGTGAGGCCGACGACGTGCACGGGCCGCAGGCCGTCGCCCTCGATTTCCGGGGCGATGAAGTAGGTGGCGACGGTGGCGAGGCTGAGCGCGGTCGTCAGGAGTCCGGGCCGCAGCCCACCGTACCAGGCCGACGCCATGACGGCGCCGTAGAACGTGAGATACGGAAGATCGCCGCGGATCCAGGACGACAGGATCAGCCGGAGCAGGATCGCCGCCGCGGTGGCGGCGATCGCAACCAGATAAGGGAGCGCCGCGGACATCGTGCGACGGCGAGCATACCGCAGGCGACTCGGGCGGCGGCCCAGCGGGGCCGCCGCCACGCGACGATGCACGCGCCTTACTCGGTCGTGGGATTCTTGACGGCGAGCTGGTTGTCGATGCGATAGCCGGTCGCCTCGCGCGCGGCGATCGCCTCCGCCCGTGCGCGCTGCTCGGCGCTCGCGACCGTGCCCTTCAGGGTCACCACCTTGTTCGCGGCGTCGGTATCGACGTTGATGCCGCTCGCGTCCACCGTCTTGTCCATCGAGAGCGCGAGCTTCACGTCGACCGTCTGGGTCGCCGCGCCCGCCCGATCGGCCACGCCGGGTGACGGGGTCGACGCGGCCGGCGGCCGATCCGTGGCCTCGGGCCGTTTCTCGCACCCGCCCACGACGACGCCCAGGGCGCCCACCATCACGATCGGTAGCATTTGTGGCTTCATCAGGACTCCTTCTCAGGTGGTGAAGGAGCAGGATTCGTACCGCGCGGGCCGGGGTAAGGCCGAGCGGCGGCGATCCTCAAGGTGCGAAGAAGCCGACCGGGAATGGGCAGGACGCGACTCGTCCGGCGCGAATACAGACCCCGGGGTCCAGGCTCTGCGGACCCCGGGGTCCTGGCGCGCTGTTCTCAGCGGCGCGAGGCCGATTGCGCGCGCCGGGGCTCGGCCGCGCCGCCGCCCGCGGCGGCATTGACGCCGGCCTCGGCGATCGACGTGAGCGTCTCGTCGGCGGTCTTCTCCTCGTCGAGCGTCTCGCGGAGCAGCTCCGCGGCGTCGCTCAGGCCGAGCCCGTCGGCCCACGCCGCGACCGTGCCGTACGCGGCCATCTCGTAGTGTTCGGCGCGCTGCGCCGAGGCGATGATGCAGGCGTCGAGCACGTTGGGCTCGATGTCCTCGTCGAGGACGTTGGAGCCCTCCTCGATGATGCCCGCCATCCCCTGACACGTCTTGGCTTCGGCCTTCTCGCCCACGAGCTCGAACACCTGCTCGAGGCGGCTCACCTGGTTCTCGGTTTCGACGAGGTGGTTCTCGAGCGCGGTGCGCAGCTGCGGGCTCGTCGCGGCCTTCGCCAGCTTCGGCAGCGCCTTCACGAGTTGTTTCTCCGCGTGATAGATGTCGCGGATCTCGTCGAGGAACGCGTCGCGGAGGGTCGTCACTTCAGCCATGGGGCAACTCCTGTTCTTCCGGGCGTGTGGACGCGTAGTCGCGTGCAACGCCCGCATCGGTGCAGGAGTCGTGCCCGTGGTGACGGATCGGGCGGCCGGGGAGACGATCAGGCCGTGCCCGGCTCGGTGATGCCGCACTCCTTCATCTTGTTCAGGAGCGTCTTGTAGCTCACCTTCAGGTAGGCGGCGGCCTTGCGGCGGTTCCAGCGGAACTTCGCGAGCGCCTGATCGATGGCCTCGCGCTCGGCGCGCATCGCGGCGGCGCGCGCGAGGGCCTGGAGGTCGACGCCGTCGGCAGACTCGCCGGCGCGATCCTCGATCAGCTCGTCGTCCGGATCGACCGCTGGCGGCGCGGCGACGGCGACCGGCGCGGCCGCGGCGGCCATCGGCACCTCGACCGCCACGGGACGCGGCGGCGCGAGCGGCACCGCGGCGGCGGTGGCCGCCATCGCGACCGGCACGGCCTGGGCCGGCGCCGGCACCAGCGCCGCGGCCTGCTGCAGCCGCACGAGCTCGGCGAGGACGAGCGACTCGTCCTGCAGCACCACGTAGCGCTTCATCATGTTCTCGAGCTCGCGGATGTTGCCGGGCCACGGGTACGCGACGAGCGCCTCCATCAGCGCGCGGCTCGGCCGCACCGGCGGGCGCCGGTAGACCGCCGCGTACTTGCGGAGGAAGAACTCGACCAGCGCGGGCACCTCCTCGCGGCGATCGCGGAGCGCCGGGATACGCAGCTCGATCACCTGGAGGCGGTAGTAGAGATCCTCGCGGAAGGTCCCGACGCGCATCATCGCCTCGAGATCGCGGTTGGTGGCGGCGAGAACGCGCACATCGACCTCGATCGCCCGGTTCGAGCCGAGCCGGGTCAGCTCGCGATCCTGGAGGACGTGGAGCAGCTTGGCCTGGAGCGCGCCGGGCATCTCGCCGATCTCGTCGAGCATGATCGTGCCGCCCTGCGCGAACTCGAACTTGCCGATGCGCGTCGTGCCCGCGCCGGTGAACGCGCCCCGCTCGTGCCCGAACAGCTCGCTCTCGAGCAGGTCGGCGGGCAGCGCCGCGCAGTTCACCTTCACGAACGGCTTGGTCCGGCGGAGCGAGCGCCGGTGCAGCTCGCGCGCGATGACCTCCTTGCCGACGCCGCTCTCGCCGCGCAGGAGGACGCCGACGTCGCTGTCGGCCACGCGCTCGACCATCGCCAGCACGGGCTGCATGGCCGCGCCCGAGCTCCACGACACCTGGGTGCCCTGCGGATCCTCGGCGACCTGCGCGCTCAGCCGCGCCACCTCCGCGCTCAGCGCCTCGCGCTCGAGCGCGTTGCGGATCGCCGCCTCGAGGGCCGCCTCGCCGATGCCTTCTGCGTCGCCGGGCTTCAGGACGTAGTCGACCGCGCCGAGGCGCACCGCCTCGACGATCGTCTGCGGCGTCTGGCGGCCCGACAGCATGATCACCTGCGCGGCGGGCCGCGCCTGGCGGATCGCGCGCAGCGTCTCGAGCCCGTCGAGATCGGGCATCAGCACGTCGAGGAGGACGACGTTGGGCGCCGCGCCGGCGCGGAGCCCGTCCAGCAGCGCGGTCCCGCTGTTGAACACTTCGACGCTGTAGCCCTGCGATCCGAGCAGGGTCTGAAGGTAGCCGGTGAATGCGGCGTCGTCATCGACGATCGCCAGGCGTGCGCTCATGAATGTCCAGTCTCCAGCGGCAGGCCGATCCCTGTCGTGCCGTCCCGTATCCAGACGCGGCCACCGAGGTGCGTGACGATGCGATGGGCCAGGGCGACCGAGAGGCCCTGGCGCGATTCCCAAGGATCGAAGGGCCGCTCGTCCATGGATGCACGGACCGGGCCAACCTCATCCTGAGCTGCCCAGTCGAACGTCAGCTCGCCATTGGCCGCGCCAATCCGCACGCCGAGGCCCGCTGGAGGCGCTTTTCGCGCGATCAGGAGGCGTCCGATGGCGTCGGCGAGACGATCCAGGCTCGTTCCCGCGCGAATCGATCCGTCTGGAATCGCTACACTCCTCACTGGAACGCCCGCTTCCTGGACTACGGCCGAGACACGCTCGGCGAGCGCCAGTGCCGGCGACCGGACGGGGGACGCGGCGGCGTCGTCGAGGAACGCGCTCGCGTCCGCGCAGAGCCGGGACATCGTGCCGAGCGCCTGCTGCGTCCCCGCCAGCGCCTTTTCGCGGTCTTCCGGCGAAGCCAGCCGCTGATCCTGCAACATCCGCAGGTAACCGTGCGCGATCCCGAGGGGCGTACGCAGGTCGTGGATCAGCTGAGACAGGACGCGTTCGACGTCGCTCATGGCCCGGGTGGCTGGCACGTCGCTTGAAGCAGATGCGCTTCCGGACCACCCGTGCCATCCTGTACGTATCACATGCCCACTGCCGCGACCATTCTCATCGTGGACGACTATCCGGACGCCCTGGATGTATGGGATCTGTACTTGCGCGCCTCCGGCTTCGAGGTGCTCCGGGCCGAGGATGGCGAAACGGCGCTGCGGTGCGCGTGCGACCACCTGCCAGACCTGGTGGTCATGGACCTCGAGCTGCCCGGTCTGTCCGGGCTCGAGGTGGCGCGGGCGCTCAAGTCGCGGGAGGACACGCGCGAGATCCCGCTGATTGCCTCCACCGGCCATTCGCTCCCGGCGAAGCTGGAAGAGGCCCGCAAGAGCGGCTTCGATCTCATCCTGGTCAAGCCCTGCGATCCCGCCGAGCTCGTCGAGCAGATTCACCGGCACCTCGGCGCGCGTAACCTGGGCGGCGCGTCCTCGCCTGAGCAGTAGCCTGCCGTTTCAGGGTAGGCCCCTTCCTTCTCCGACGACGCGCACGACTCCGCAGACGGCGAGCAGCCCGCTCCCGCACGCGCGCCCGCGCGAACCCCGCCATCTCACGCGCCATTTCGAGGCCCTCGCCATCCTGGCACGATGCGTGCTCTGCCATGGCTGCACGGCCGTCCGGCAGTTCGTCCGGAGGCAACGAGGGAGAGAGACACAATGTTGAACGTCATTCTGGTCCTGCTCGTGCTGCTGTGGCTGTTGGGGATGGTGAGCTCGTACACGCTCGGCGGGTTCATCCACCTGCTGCTGCTCCTCGCGATCGCCGTGTTCCTCATCCGGCTGATCCAGGGACGCAACCCCGTCGTCTGAACGCCGCCGCGCGCCGCACGCCGGCACCGGTGACACGGTGACCTCGAGCGTGCGCGCAGGCTCGTCTACGCGATCGCCGCGCGCGTGCGCGGCGACGCGTTGGCGTATCGGTTGCAGTGGACTCGTCCGCGTGCGGCTCCATCGATCGCAACACGACGGAAACCGCACCACGGAGGAGGCACCATGTCACGATCACTGGCCCTCGCGCTCGCCGTCACCTCGTCGTTGACGCTGGCTGGGGCCGCGCGGGCCCAGCAGCCGCCGCCGGAGCCGCTGCCCGCGCCCACCGACACGCCGCCGCGCACGCCGCCCCGGCATGCGCCGCGCGACCCGGCGCGCCCGAGCGAGCGCGCCGACAGCGCGCAGGCCGCCGCCTCGCCGTCGGCCGACAGCGCGTTCGTCACCAAGGCCGCCGAGGGCGGCGCGAAGGAAGTCGCGGTCGCGAAGCTCGCCGCCGACAAGGCCTCGAGCGCCGACGTGAAGGCGTTCGCGAAGCGGCTCGCCGCCGATCACAGCGCCCTCAACAGCGAGCTCACCGCGCTCGCCGCCTCGAAGCATGTGGACCTGCCAGCGCGCTCGCCGGAGCCGCCCGCGGACCTCGCGTCCAGCGACGGAGCGGCGTTCGATCGCGCGTTCCTGGCGCTGATGGTCCAGGACCACGAGGCGGCCATCGCGCTCTTCGAGGGCGAGTCGCGCGACGGGCGCGACAGCGAGGTCAAGGAATGGGCGGCCCGGCAGCTGCCGGCGCTGCGCGATCACCTCGCGACCGCCAAGACCCTCAAGGGAAGAGCGGGTTCGTAGCAAGGAGTCCATCATGAAGAACCGGATTCTCGCCACCTGCGGTGCGGTCGCGCTCGCGGGGCTGACCGTGTCCGCGCAGCAGCCGCCGCAACAGACGCCGCCGCCGATCACCCCGCCGACGCAGCAGACGCCTCCGGTGCAGCCGACGCAGCGTCCGCCCGATCCGTATCCGTCCACGCCGTCGATGCGCACGCCGACCGCCGACCTGTCGGGCGCCGTCACGCTGACCGGCTGTCTGAAGACGTGGGACGGCCGTACCGCGGCGCCGGCCACCGGCGCAGGGTCCGGCGCGGGCAGCGCCGCGAGCTCGCCGTCGGGATCGTCGCAATTCGTGCTGGCCAACATCGAGCGGTCCGAGGCGTCGCGCGCCGCGGGCGTGCAGGGCTCGACGTTCCTGGTCAAGGCGCTCGATCCGAGCGTCGCCTTCAGCCAGCACCTCAATCACAGGGTGGCGCTGACGGGCACCGTCTCGGACGCGGCGAAGGACATGGGCCGCGCGACCGATCACAACGCCGATCAGCCGACGGCGGACAAGCCGAGCCCGAGTGCGTCGGAATCGTCCACGGGACGCGGCCCGGACGACATGAAGATGCCGACGCTGAACGTGACGTCGCTCAAGATGGTGTCGCCCACCTGCGGTAGTTAGGGCAGCTGTTTCGAAATGATCATCGGCCCGGTATCATCCGGGTCGATGATCACGTTCCGCCGCGTCCTCGTCGCCGCCGTTCTCGCCGTCGTTGCCCTGCTGCCGCTCGGCGCCGCCGACGGCCCGCACGTCGTCCTCATCTCGATCGACGGCCTGATGCCGGTGTCGTATCGCGACCCGGCGCTGGCCGATCGCACGCCGAACATCAGGCGCCTCGCGGCGGAAGGCGTGTGGGCCGAGGGGGTGATCGGCGTCACGCCGACGGTGACGTACCCGTCGCACACGACCCTCATCACCGGCGTCGAGCCGGCGCGGCACGGCATCTACGACAACCGCATCTTCGATCCCGAGAACCGCTCGAAAGGCGCGTGGTTCTGGTTCGCGAGCGCGATCCGCGTCCCCACGCTGCCGATGGCGGTCCGGTCGCGCGGTCTCACGGCCGCGGCGGTGACCTGGCCGGTCACGATCGGGATGGACCTCGACTTCAACACCCCGGAGCTGATCGGGCTCTCGACGCATCCCGAGCACATGGCGCTCCAGCGCGCGCTCTCGACGCCGCGCACGCTCTACGACGCCGCCGGCCTCGCGCGCGGCACGCCGTATGCCTGGCCGCAGTCGGATCGCGATCGCGCCGACCTGACGATGTTCCTGATCCGCACCTACGCGCCGAACCTGACGATGGTGCACCTCATCGAGCTCGATTCCGCGCAGCACACCTACGGGCCCGGCTCGCCCGAGGCGCTGGCGGTGATGCAGGCGCTCGACGGCTACGCGGGCGAGATCGTCGCGGCGGCGCGCAAGGCCCCGGGCGGCGACCGCACCACCATCGCGCTCGTCAGCGATCACGGGTTCCTGCCGCTGAAGACGCAGGTGCAGCCGAACTTCCTGTTGAAGCAGGCCGGCCTGATCGACGTGGACGCCAGCGGCGCCGTCACCGGCTGGCGCGCGTACTTCCACGCCTCCGGCGGCTCCGGGTTCGTGTACGTGAAGGACGCGGCGGATCGGCCCCGCGTGGCGACGATCCTCGAGGAGCTGCGGCGCGATTCCGCCAACGGCATCCGCGCGATCTGGTCGTCGGACGATCTCGCGCGCCTCGGCGCCCACCCCGACGCGGCGTTCGGGATCGACGTCGAGGACGGCTTCTACACCGCGGCGGGCCACGACGTGCTGCGCAAGCCCTCGACGTCGAAGGGTGGCCACGGCTTCGCGCCCGACCGTCCCGCGCTGCACGCGTCGTTGATCCTGGCGGGCCCGGCCGTCGAGCGCCGCGGCAGTCTCGGAATCGTCCGCCAGACGCAGATCGCGCCCACCCTCGCGCGCATCTTCGGGGTCGGCCTCGACCCGAACGCCGGCGATCCGATTTCGCTCAAATAAGACCCGGGGTCCGCACCGCGCTCGAGGACCCCGGGGTCGTGGGTGTGCTCAGAAGCTCGCCTTCACGCCAATCTGCAGGACCCGCGGATCGTAGGTCTGCGTGATCGTGCCGAAGTTGTTGGCGCTGCGGTTGCCGACGGGAGCGCGGAAGTTCGTCCGGTTGAGGACGTTGAACGCCTCGATGCGGAGCTCCAGGTTGCCCTGCGGCCACGGCATCGGGATGCGCTTGGTCGCCTGCATGTCGATCTGCCACGCCATCGGCCCCCGGTAGGCGTTGCGCGCCGCGTTGCCGAACGGCCGGCTGGGGTCGGTCGGGAGCGTGACCGTGTCGCGGTTGAACCACGCCTGCGGCGTGCGCGAACCCTCCGGCATCAGCACCTCGCCGGTGACGTTCGGCCGGTAGTTGTTCGCGCCCCGGAAGTCCTGCTGGATGCCGGAGACCTGGAACGCGGCGGCCGGCGTGTAGGTCAGCGTCACCGTCTCGCCCGGGACGATCGAATTGATGCCGGCCAGCTGCCAGCCGCCGACGAGTGCCTCGACGAGGATCGGCGCGCCCGAAAGGTACTTGCGGCCGTGGCCGACCGGCAGGTCCCACACCACGCTCGTCGTGCTGTTGTACGGCTGGTGATAGGCCGACAGGCCGAACTCGGCGTCGAGGTTGTAGAAGTCCTGCGGCGCGGGGAAGTTGCCGTTCGGGTTCTCGAGCGAGCCGGCGCCGTTGTCCTCGCTCTTCGAGAGCGTCAGCGCCGACATGACGGTGAGCCCGTCGCCGCGCCACTCGACCTTGCCCTGGAACGCCTGGTAGCGCGAGCGGCCGCCGTTGAACGAGTAGGTGATGTCGGCGAACTCGGGAATGGGCCGCCGCTGCTGCAGCGGGATCGTGCCGGCGGCGTTGTTCGGCGCCGCCTGGTTGTAGTTGGCGAACAGCAGCAGGTCGTCACCTTTGTTGCCCACGTAGGCCACGTCGACGATCA
>AR_comb_assmDRAFT_10385039_pt1 | contig 10145 bp, 10 predicted proteins | sample ArasoioldDNA_FD_10543 | JGI IMG/M metagenome (IMG submission 10543) | reverse complement strand
TTGATCGCCCCAATAGCGCCTGAATAAAATTCCAGGATCACTACTCCGGTATCTTCAAATTCAATAATGTCCTTGTGCGCAAAATTGGCCATGTACGCATTTACTTCCTTTACATCGCCAATTAACCAGTACAAAAGATCTACAAAATGGCTGAACTGCGTATAGAGCGTTCCACCATCCAATTTCAGTGTCCCTTTCCAGGAATTCCTATAATAGTCCGCATTCCGGTTCCAGAAACAATTCAATTGAAGACTAAACACTTTCCCCAATCTTCCTTCATCAATTATTTTCTTAACTGCTTCCACAGGGGGGTTGAAACGATTCTGCTTTATAGCGAATAATCGCTTATTCGTTTTTTCTGCAGCCTTGATCATTTCACCACAATCGTAAACAGATAAGGCCATTGGCTTTTCGCATAGAACATGAAGTCCCGACTGCAAAGATTTTATGGCATGCTCAGCGTGCAATCCATTTGGCGTGCATATAGCAGCTACATCTATCCCATCTTTCTGTTTCAACAATTCTTCCAGGCTGTAATAGGGGGTTGCTCCATATTGTTTAGCAAGCTTATTTGCCTTTTCAGGTACATTGTCGCAAACTGCGGCCAACCGCCCTTTGTTGTTGATGTGTTCTGCGTGTCGTTCTCCAATGCGGCCGCAACCGATTAGTGCGAAAGAAATCATGAAGCCTTTTTAAAGAATTTTCTAAAGGTTGCCGTTCTTTCCAGCAAAGTGTTATACAAACTTTTCCATTTTTTATCTGAGCGGAATTCGGAATGCTTCCTCACTGGTTGATTCATGATGGATTCAAACTCATCATCGGTCAATCCTAGTTTTTTCAATACATACTCCTTGTCGGCCTTCAATTCATCAGCAGGATAAATCGGCTTTTCCAATTCGGCAAGAGCTTGTTGCCTGCTCATTTGCCCTGAACAAATCAAGGTTGAGTAGTGCGCTTTTCTCTTATCGATCTTGAATTTTTCCGGGAGAATATATGCCTGGTAAAATTTAGTAAAGTTGGATTCATAGTGCTTGCCGCCATAGTCTCGCCATCCAAGTTGATTCGTAATCGTTGCTTTTGCCTTGGCTTTGTCATAATCTATATAATTCAAAATAGAAATAGGATTAAGACGCAAGACGGCATTGTAGAAAATATGCTTATAGAAATTATAGGAAGGATAGGTTCTACGCTTAAGCCGTCCATAAGTATCATGAATATGCTTAAGGTTTGCATAGTCCATTTTGCTATACAACCAGCTTGGCGGCATTATATATTCAGTAACGATGTTTGTTCCACTCAATACGTAAGGAATTTTATGTTCCTTGGCCAGCCGGTACATGGTGGAAAATATCGCGTGGTCCGAAACTACTTCTATATCAACTACGGAGGCTTTCAGATAGGCAAGCTGGATGTCTCTGAATTCTTCCCAATTTACCACCAGCGTGTAAAGATCAATGCCGAGCCCCTTAATGATGTTCTCAATATTCTTCACTGCAAGTTCAGAATCCCAGCCATTATCCAGGTGAACAGCAAGGGGTCTTAGTCCCCACTCTTTGGTTAACCATGCAACATAGGTACTATCAACACCGCCACTTACGCCAATGAGGCAATCATATGGTTTATTCTTTCCTTCGTCTTTGATGCGCGAGAGGAATCGGTCCAGTGCCTGCGTTCTTTGCGGTTCGGGCAAAATAAAATCCCGTACTGCTTTATGATAATCGTGATAATAATTGCAGACACCCTGCTCGTCGAATCGAATATCAGGATCCGCAATGTTATCCATGACCGTAAGGGTACACCGCTGAAAATCAGCAGGGAATTCTGTCCTGACTGTTGCCGGATTTTGCTCGTTTACTACTGGTTCATTGGTTGAGATCAGCATCAGCGTCTGCGTTTAACGTTCGAAGTTAATCCTTCACGTATCAAAAAACATAACTCCATCAAGCGATGAGCATCGCTTACTATGCGGCCTTATTTGACTGCTTCAATGTACATGGATTCGTCAGATCTCCACTCTCTATCAATCAGCAACCTCTTATCCTTACCCTGCGCATAGCTCATCTTCTTGATTTCCTTGAAGCCATTTTTTTCCAAAATCAATCTCACCGTTTCGTAATCATAAATGAACTGGTGTCCGTGATTTCGGAAGATGCCGTTGATTCTTGCCATCGGACTGATATATCCATTTTCATGAGGCATCCTGATGTTTTCTCCATTTTTTCTACGCTGGTAGATATCAAGGTATAATTCTCCATCGGGCATCACAATGCGAAGCACTCCACCCGGCTGAAGCAGCCGATAGAATTCCGCAATGTTCTTATTGAAGGCGTCAAAGGAAATGTGTTCCAGACAATGTTCTGTATAAATCCCTTCGAGTGAATTGGATGGCAACGGATATGACTTCTTTGTGATATCCCAACAGACATCAATTCCTCTTTGCCAATGATAATCCACGTTAATGTAGTCTGGATGAGGATAAGGCCCACAACCTACATTCATCAGTTTGGACTCCTTAGGCTTATTACTCACAAATAGATTCATCCCCCTAATAAGGGCGGACACGGTGTATTGCACCTTGGCATATGAAGCTATATGCCGTTTGAAGCTGAACTTTTTTAGTGTCGAAATCATAACAATGTAATTGGTAAGTCTGAAATCAATTTTCCCTGCCCTAAACGAGGAAAGCCAACGTATATTTTGTTTAAATTCCCATGGATAGAAACCGGTGAATTTCCTATCCTGGGGTAATTATTCGTTTTTCTAGTATCCTTGCCGCGATTTTTTGGGCAATTTGACGCATATCTCACTCGCTATATAACTTGCTATTTCTTCATAACCCTTCTCAGTCGGGTGCCCGTCAAACCTATAGAAATATCCTGTTTTTTCAAGCCTCAAAAAATGATTAGTTAGTTCGATATAATCCAGTTTGTTTTTTTCTGCAAGATCTTTGTAGATTGAATCTACTTTGTTGTTCACCGCGAAGTATGGATTGTAAATATCTGAAGGGCATCTTATTACTTCATGACCCGTAAAGATATTTAGTGGCAAATTCACAAATACAGTTTTATCAAATGAGGCTTTCATAATTTTTAAATCTTGATCCATCTTTTTAATTGCAAACTGAGTGGCCGGATGATTTGGATTATTAAAAATCGTCAACCGATCAGGAAATTGTAAATAGTAGTATACAAGACCTGGATTAAGGTTACCACCTTCAAAAAGTATTCTGACCGAATCGGGCAAAGTTTTGTAACGGACCTTTTCGAGATATGAAAACTTACTTATAATTTCCTTTGCGGATTTCTTGGATTCTTCCTTTACTTCGACTTGCTTATGTTTCGTCTTAATAATATTATTAACCGAAAACTGCAGATACATTCTCGCCCCGGACTTTAAGTCATTCAATAAACTCTTCTCTGGTTTAGGAGGTGAAAAAATCGGATCGTTTTCGTAGAGTTGGGCAAGGTCATCACCTTGTAAAATACCTACCAATACCAGATCAGGCTTAAGAATTGGCACTAGCTTCTTAATATATCTCGCATAGTCGTTGGGATGAGTGCCCGCCTGTCCACAATTGATTACCTCTATGGCATAACCTTTTGACTGAAGGATCGTTTCCAGTTTGGCAGGCCATGCATTTTCGACGTTCACACCCCAACCATACGTCCACGAATCACCGAAACAAAGGATTCTAAACTTCGATTTGTGTAATTCAAATTCTTTATTGCGAAGACCAAGACTATTTGTACGGACTATAAAATCAAACTCACTTGTCTTATAGTGAACAGCAGTATTAGGTGTAAAAATCAAACCTTCGGGTTCCACCATCCTGGCTTGTGTAGCGTTTGCTAACGCAAGTATTGAAAACACAATACCCCCCATTGCAAATGCGAACAGGATTTTCTTGATCTTCTCGGGGATTTTAGACAATAGACAAATGCTCAATATGCCCAGGCTAAAAACCATCCAGTACAAGACATTAATCGCTTTTACGAAATAAACCGGTGTATTACGGTACAATAGGTAATACGCAAGTGGATTCCAGAAGAGTAAGGCAAGACCAATGAAAAAAGAATAGATCTTATTCTCCATAGTGTTTCTTACTTTGAATGTGCAAATAACGTAAGGCCCTCATGATCCGCGTCTATATTCGTGGTTAACTAATTTCAAACCTTATTCTTCTGATTGCACCCAAGTTAAGTCGATGGCCGGGCCTGAAATTGAATGTATTCACGAATGACATTAGCAAGTCACTTGTAAAGTTTTTCAATCAATTCAGTCTGAGATGGATAACTTATAAGAACTGCATTATGTGGCCTTTGGAATACAAACATACTTCCAGCTGAAACAGCCGACGCTTTTCCCTTTACAATTGCCTCCCTGAAATCTTCCACCTTGCCCGCGCCGCCGCAAGCCACAATGGGTATGGCAACACTGCTGCTTACTTCCTCCAACATTTCAGTATCATAACCTTTGTAAGTGCCATCTCTATCAATACTGTTAAGTAGAATTTCACCCGCGCCTCGCTGCTCACATTCCTTCGCGAATTGCACAGGGTCTAGCCCAGTATTCTTAGTTCCATTATCAATAAAAACCTTGTTCTTTCCCCACAGGGTCTTTTTTAAATCGATGCTGACTACCACACTCTGGCTGCCGAATGCATTGGCGATTTCAGTAATTAAAGCCGGATTCGTATGCGCAGATTTATTCAGCACCACTTTTTCAATGCCGTTGTATAGAATGTTTTTTACCTGGTCAATGGTAGTAATTCCGCCACCATAGCTCACAGGCATGAATGCTTCGCCCGCAATGTCCGCAATTTGTTTCAGATTGGGCGCAAGGCCTTTGGCGGTTGCTGAAATATCAAGCATAGCCAATTCATCCACTTCTTTTTCATTGAAGATCTTCACCGCGTTGATGGGATCGCCAACATATTTGTGATTCTTGAACTGAACAGACTTAACAAGTCCTCCGTCCTTGATCAACAAAACAGGAATGACCCTTATCCTTTTCAATGAAATTTAAATCAAATGTTATTGCCAAAATTAGCATAGAGCTGGAGACCGAAGCGATGGCTTTTTTCGGGATGAAACTGAACTCCCTGGATATTCTCTTTTCCAACTGAAGCAGCAAATGAGTAACCATACTCTGCCACTGCTGTGACGCTGGTTCCATTTGCGCCGTCAATATGATACGAGTGAACAAAGTAAAAGCGGGGATCAACTATTCCTTCATACAATGGATGATTGGCCGCGGGAATTACATCGGTCCAACTCATGTGTGGAATTTTGTATCCTTCCGGCAAGCGATCCTTTTTAAATTTGACAACTTCACCCTTTATCCATCCGAGACCTTTCTCATTGCCTTCTTCGCTCCTTTCCATCAGCATCTGGCATCCAACACATACACCGAGCAATGGTATTCCGTTGCTCACCACTTTCTTTTCTATTATCGGCCTGAGTCCTGATGCATTAAATTGTTGCATGCAATGATCGAATGCTCCGATTCCAGGTAAAATAATTTTGCTCGCCTGATCAATCACAGCACTGCTGGACGTGATGGTGGATTGCACGCCCGCCTTTTTTAGCATGTTGGCAATGGAAGAAATATTGCCAATACCATAATCAATAATCGCGATCACACTCAGGATTTAAGTAAGTATGTAAGTTCTTTAGCCAGTTTTTGAGCATCACAAACGTCCTGGTATTTTTTGTATGCATTTTTTCTGATCGTTGATTTCTTCTCCTCATTCAGCAAGTAGAACTCTTTCAGTTTGTCGGCCAATTCTTTTGGATCCACGTCAGCAGACAGGAGTTTACCAACTGTGTCATCTACGATTTCCCCGGTACCACCTACATTGGTAGCCATTACAGGAATGCCCACTGAAAATGCCTCCATTATGGAAAATGGAACGCCTTCACTTGAACTCACGTTCACAAATAGATCAAATGTATTGTCGGTATAAAAATCAAGTATCTTATTACTATCCATCATGCCCTCAAATATGAATTTATCTTGCACACCTTCCTTCTTTACAAGTTCCTCCAGCTCCTCTCTTAACGGGCCGCTTCCTATGTGTCGCCACAGAATCGGAAAGTCAATATACTTGAGACATTCTATTATGAGATGTACCCGCTTCACGGCTGAGAGAAGGGAACAGCTTACCACCTGTAAAGTTCCATTCCTTGATGGTTGCGCTATCTTACCATTTCCAATGGTGCCGCATCTGAAAACCTGTATGTCTGCCTTTGCCTTTGGGTACAACTCCATGAGGTGAACCTTTCCTGCTTGTGAGGAAGGTGCAGCAACACTAATATGATTTAGCATTTCCGAACGGTACGGTATATAGTTGTCGTTATGTTCAAATAAGTCGTACCGATGCATGCGTACAAATGTTTTCAGGAACCTGCTGGTGTTTATATAAGGAAGCATTTCACTTGTGCCTCTGCCCCAATAAAAGTAGAGAATGGTATTGCGGGGGTCTTGCGAAAGTATTTCCCGTAGAACTTTGCTTTTGCACAATCGGATGATTGTGATAGTTGACGTTACCCAGGAAATATACCTGCCCTTGTTGAGAAAAACTTTCTTCCTGAAGAATTCCTTGAGAAAGGAGAAAACTCTTTTATTGAAAATTATTGGCAGGAGATGCCAACGCGGAATACTTACCGTATTGCTTTCGAAAAACGGGGGCTTGACAACAATTTTTTCAGGTACTTTAACTGGTCTCGATTTGTTTCCTCCGTATGAATATGGAAGAATAATGATTTCTTCAAAATGATGGACCAGCTCCTTCAGTTCATTTGATTTCCATTGTTCCCCAATTCCAAAGGGAAAAGAGTTGGTGAAATAAATTAGCCGCTTCATGGTTTTGGATTTTAAACAACTGGTGTTTCAAGTTTTGGATTTTTAAACTTCAGTTTTGTAAAAATTGCCCGCATCAGATTAATAGGACCAACTAACCAAATGGAAGACCAGAACTCAGAAATTACCTGCCAGGTCCCATACTGCCTTAATGAATGAAGATGCGAGTATACAGTTCCCAAAATTCTCATTCGAAAAAGCAAATGATACCTAAAACCTGTGTGATAGTCGAGGTATTTCATTACGCTCAGCTCCGACCTGAAATTCTGTTTCACCTTTTTCACGTCTACATTGATCAGGTTTGTTTCAGAAAATCCGTTGTTATTGATCCGGTACACCGCCATACATTCATTCAGAAATCCAATCCTTCCTTTATCGGCCAGCAACACATGCAACGGATAATCGCCCACATACAAACGCTCAAATCCCTTTGGTAATGATATGGTGCGATAAAAAAGTGAGCAGGAACGCATAAACCATCCGCGGGACAACAGGTCATTCATGTCTGAAACTTCGGGATCATTCACGTTTGATTCCTTATTGGGGTCTTCTGTTGTGTCGTAGGTATAAACCCATTTTATTTTATGGTAACACAAGGATACATCAGGATGGCTCTCCAGATAGTCAAACTGCTTTTGAAGTTTGTACGGGTCGCACCAATAATCATCGCCTTCCAGGTAAGCCGTGTATTTACCTTTTGCCATGCCCAGCAGGTCAACAAAATTTCTTCCACCACCTACATTTTTCTTTTGAAAAAGAAGCTTAATGAGTTGAGGGTGATGTTGTTGATATTCCAGGATGATTTCGCGGGTTTTGTCTTTCGAGCAGTCGTCGGCAATAATTAGCTCCCATGCAAAATTTGTTTTTTGCATCAGGATGCTATCAATGGCCTGCCTGATATAATTCTCATGATTATAGGTGATCAAACAAACGCTGACGATCGGCGTACTTCCACTCATATTAGCTTCCTTTTTCGCACATAAGGTAAATGCTGGAACAGAGATCAGGGTATTGCTGTCCCAATTGGTAACATCCTTCAAGATACGCGGGTGAAATAATATCGGTATTAAGCAATCGGTCCCATTGAAAATTGGCCAGCGCCTTAAAAAATATTCCTGAGCGATGAACAACTTTAAGACCGGCGGCCTTCGCATCCCGCTCTAAAGTATCCAGTGTGTAGGTAATTCTATGCCCATGTTCCTTTTCTGCGGGGGTAACGGCACTGTTATGACTGATCAGGCCCATCTTCACGGCAATTTGCCTGGAGGGTGCGTTGGCATTGGGACATACCAGGAAGAATCTTCCTTTTTCTGAGAGCCATTCATTATTGATCCTTTTCATCACCCCAATGGGGTCATCCAGGTGTTCGAGTACATGAGTTAATACGATGTTATCATACTTTCCGGGCAGTTTAACTGTTTCAAACAGGCCATTTACAAATTTGACCTTATCTCCCAGCAATTCGCGGGCAACCGCAACAGCATCTTCAGCCGCTTCTACGCAAGTGATGTCCTTAAAATATGGGGCTAGTCTCTTAGTGAAATCGCCCTTATAGCTTCCCAGTTCTAACATGTTTCCTTCCCTGAAAAACGGAATAAAAGATTTCAGCATGAAAGGATGCATGACGTCAAAATCAAAATTATAGGCGTACTTATGATCAGGGGTATCTTTAAATTCCTTGTTATAATCCCTTGTATTTGACATTGGAATGCTCTGTTTACTCGATTCAGTGGAAACTTCTTTCATGGATTCTTAACGTGAATACATTTCTTTTATGACGAAGGTTCAAATGAAATGTTCATGATTAGGGAGCCATCTTTCCTCGATTGCTCTAAAAATCCAAATTTTTTGTAGAGGCTAATAGCCGGCTTGTTCTGACCAGATACTTCAAGACTCACCGCAGAAAAATGGTGATCATGGGCATACTCAAGGCAATTCTTTAGCAAGGCAGCCGCAATGCCCTTTCCCTTTTGTTCTTCCGATACACTAACACTGGTGATAAAGCCTTTACCCTCTTGCGCATTATTGAAGTAGGCAGCAATCAGGCCAATGAGCTTCCCATTCTGCCAGGCCTCAAAGGTCTTGGCTTTATCAAAAATCTTTTTGGCATACTCCTGAAGATCAACTTTTTCACTCAGCACCGGAATAAAATGTTTGTCGCAATCCTGGAGATGAATCCTTATGGCTTGCTCATCCGCCTTCTGCATCTCGAAAGATATAGTATCAGCAGGATGGGTCATGTGTTTGGAAGGTGTTCACGTTTTATCCAGTACGGCCAATCCAAATCCGTATTTTCCAAATTCATTTCCATTATACAACAGGTATATGTTGTTACCCGAACTGAATACATGCGGGTAGCATTGCATATCAGAATCCCATTCGCCTGGTTTTATTTCAATGGTGCCGCGGGAATCATCCCTTGTCCAATTCATCAGGTCATCGGAATAAGCATACCCAATTCTGTAGCCTCTATCGGGGTTTGTTCGAAAACCTGTTGCCTCCCTATAACAAAAGAACATGTGATACTGGTTGTTAAAAAAAATTACTGTTGGTAAAGCCTGGCACTCATCGGCATTCAATTTATCCGGAATAATAGCCCTGCCTTCCTTTTGCCACGCCACCCCATCTGCCGATGTTGCATGTGCAATCTTATACACCCGGGCTGCTGGTTCATCCGGGGTTGGATCTAACCACCTGGTACCATAGATGTACCACATGTGAAAACTGTTATTATATTTTACTACAAAACCATCCCCCACAAGGAATGGTTCTTTCACAGAGGAGCTGAGAACTGGGCCATCTCCCAACTTTTGAAAAGTTTCTCCGCCATCAGTGCTGGTTGCCAGGCCAATGGATGTTTCTACTGACACGGAAACGCGCCTCGACCATCCGCAGGTGTACGCAAGAACACGATCACCGTCCCTCACCGGGTTAATTGGAAATATTCCGTGCTCATCAAACGCTCCTAATGCTCCTAATTCAATGACGGTGTGATCGGAAGTTCGCAGGATATTTTTTAATTCCTTATCGAAATCAACATAAGCTATGTGACTTAAAAACTTTCCGTTCGTATCCTTCTTCCTCGTTGAAAAGTAGATTCTCACATAATCATCAAACACGAGCGTTTGGGGCGACTGTGCAAATCCAAAACATTCGTTAGCCAATGCGTGTTGATATGGATCAAAAATTTTTCCCAGCTTTTTCCATTTCATAATGCCAATCAGTTAAAGTTCGCCTTCCAATTCAGCAAGGCCAAAGCCATACCTTCCAACCTGGTTGCCGAG
>AR_comb_assmDRAFT_10070681_pt1 | contig 10145 bp, 7 predicted proteins | sample ArasoioldDNA_FD_10543 | JGI IMG/M metagenome (IMG submission 10543) | reverse complement strand
GCGCTGCCCGACACGCTCTTCGAATCGGAAATCTTCGGCTACGAGAAAGGCGCGTTCACCGGCGCGCACGATCGGAAGCCGGGCCGCGTCGAGCTCGCCGATCGCGGCACGCTGTTTCTTGACGAAATCGGCGACCTGTCTCTCGTCGCGCAGGCCAAGCTGCTTCGCGTTCTCGAGGATCGTCGATTCGAGCGTCTCGGCGGACAACGCTCCGTGCAGGTGGACTTCCGCCTGATCTCCGCGACTAACCGGCCTCTCGACCAGTTCGTTCGCGACAGCCGTTTCCGCGAGGACCTCTACTACCGCGTCAACGCGTTCTCGATTCGGCTGCCTTCGCTGCGCGAGCGTCCGGTCGATATCGCGGTGCTCGCCAATCGATTTGTCGCGCGCTACTGCGCCGCGAACGGGCTGCCCCTCGACGCCAAGGCGTTCTCGCCCGAGGCGATTTCGCGGCTGAACTCCTATCCGTGGCCTGGCAACATTCGTGAGCTCGAGAGCACTGTCTCGCGAGCGGCCCTCTCAGCGCCTGGGCGAATCATTCGCGACACCGACATCGAGTTCCTGCATCCGGTCGCCGCTCCCTCCGCAGAAGCACCGCCGCGTCTGCCGACGCTCGCAGAAGCCGAACGCGCGCACATCATCCGCGTGCTCGATGCTGCCGCGTGGAATAAGAAGGAGGCCGCGCGCCTCCTCGCAATTAGTCGCGGAACGCTTTATCGCAAGATCGTCGAGTACGGCCTCGAGCCGAACACACGCCTGTCGCGAAACAGAGCAGTGCAATAGCTCGTTTTTCGCGGAAACATTAAGAGATCCGCCAGTCGATTTCGAGACCGTGATCTGGGGTCTCGATCCGGAACACTCGCCGATCTCGCGACTACTCCAAGCGCAGCAGCAATTTACGCAGATCCGAGCTCAAAAACGGTGTGCAGGTTCTGCACACACGCGCATTCGACGTAAATCAAACCTGAGCGCGCTGCACACCGTAAGCGGTCCAACCTCAACGAGTTAACCAGCACAACCGCAGACGCAGGCAAGCCCGGCAGATTTATTGCCCCTACCGCTGTGGTTGCTTATGCGGTTCACACTCTCGTTGCGTTCCTTCTTCTCGGGTTGTCTCGCGGTTGCATTCGTTGCACTCACGGCCTCGACGGCGTCTGCACAAAACCACGGCCGGCCCGGCGACAAACTGGATTCTGTTCTTCGCTACCGCTCGACACAGCTGGCGGGACGTTCACGCGTCATCGTGCAGTTCAGGGGTGACGCGGACGTGCGCGTCTTCGGGCGCGGCATTGTCGGTCGTCGTCTCGACCACGGCGCCCAGGTCGGCGAGGTGGACAACATCACGCTGGCGACGATGGCTTCCGATCCGCGCGTGGAGCGCGTCATGATCGATCGCCCGGCGTTCGCGACGATGGAACGCACCGGACAGGCTATTGGTGCAACGCTCGCGCGCAGTCAGTACAGCCTCAGCGGCAGAGGCGTCGGCGTCGCGATCATCGACTCCGGCATCACGTCGTACCACGACGACCTTTATCGTTCGCTGAGCGGCGGCACGTCGCGGCGCGTCGTGCACTTCAAGGACTTCACACGCGACATCAGCCCGAATCTCTGGTTCAGCGAACAGGCGTCGGATGATTACGGCCACGGCACGCACGTCGCCGGCATCATCGCCGGCAGCGGCTACGACTCGAACGGCCGTCGCACGGGCGTCGCGCCTGGAGCCAAACTGGTTGGCCTGAAAGTGCTCGATGGCGAAGGCCATGGGTATGTCAGCGATGTGATTGCGGCGATCGACTACGCAATCTCTGTCCGGTCCACCTACAACGTCCGCGTCATCAATCTCTCGGTGGCCTCCGGTGTGTTCGAGTCGTATTGGAACGACCCACTCACGCTTGCGGCGAAGCGCGCGGCCGAGGCTGGAATCGTCGTCGTCGCCGCAGCCGGCAATCACGGCCTTGATGCGAACGGACGCCAGCAGTGGGGCGGCATCACGTCACCCGGCAACGCGCCGTGGGTGCTGACGGTCGGTGCGTCGAGCCATCAAGGCACCGTTCGTCGAAGCGACGACATCATCGCCAACTTCAGTTCACACGGGCCAACGTGGCTCGACTTCGCGGCCAAGCCCGACATCGTCGCGCCTGGCGTCGGCATCGAATCGCTGTCAGATCCGCGGAGCGAGCTGTACGGGACGTTCAGGTCGTACCTCCTCAACGGCACGGTCTCGGTTGGCTACAAGCCGTATTTGAGCCTCAGCGGCACGAGCATGGCGACCCCGGTTGTCGCCGGCACCGTCGCGTTGATGCTCGAGGCGAACCCGAGCCTGACGCCCAACGCGGTAAAAGCGATCCTGCAATTCACCGCCGAATCGCATGCGAATGAGAACGTGCTCGCGCAGGGGGCGGGCTTCCTCAACGCGAAGGGCGCCGTACGCATGGCGCGATTCTTCGCGGCGCCGCAGAACGGCATCGGTTACATGCGCGACGTGATCAGCAGCGAAACGATCAACTGGTCACGTCACATCGTCTGGGGCAACTACCTCATCGAAGGCGGCATGCCGCTCCCGGGCAGCAACGCCTGGGCGACCAATCAGACGTGGGGCGCCGTCAAGACGCAGACCGGGCAGCCCGTCGTGTGGGGCGCGCGCGCTGACGACGACAACATCGTCTGGAGCGTCGACAGCGACGACAACATCGTGTGGAGCGTCTCCGACGACGGCAACATCGTCTGGAGCGTCAACGGCGACGAGAACATCGTCTGGAGCGTCGACACCGACGACAACATCGTCTGGAGTGTCAACGGCGACGACAACATCGTGTGGAGCGTCTCCGACGACGGCAACATCGTCTGGAGTGTCAACGACGACGGCAACATCGTGTGGAGCGTCAACGGCGACGACAACATCGTCTGGAGCGTCTCCTCGCTGCAGAACGTCGTGTGGGGCACCGACTGCGGTGGCGCTGACTGCAAGAAGGCCATCTGGGGATCAACCAAGAACGGCGTCGTGATGGGGACCGCTGACGACGACAACATCGTGTGGAGCGTCAACGGCGACGACAACATCGTGTGGAGCGTCAACGACGACGACAACATCGTGTGGAGTGTCAACGACGACGGGAACATCGTCTGGAGCGTGAATGACGACGACAACATCGTCTGGAGCGTGAACGACGACGGGAACATCGTCTGGAGTGTCAACGACGACAGCAACATCGTCTGGAGCGTATCAACGGTTGCGCAGGTCCTCTGGCCTGCTGCCTCTTTCTGAGAAGGACGTCATGAGAACTCGCGTTACGATCATTTGGCTGCCAAGCGCACAGCACTAACGGAAAGGATCCTCGGGGGATGAACCAGCTGCCATACTGGCCCATCGCCAGCTTGCTGCTGGTCCCGGTGGTCTTATATCTGGGACTGCGCGCGTACTTCGTACTGCTCGCGCGGTTCGACCACGAACGCCGGAACGTCAAGCAGATCTCCGAACTGCACCTCGCGACGATCGAAGCGCTGGCTCGGGCGATCGACGCGAAGGACGGGACGGCGGAAAACCATATTCGCCGCATTCAGATCTACGCCACCGCTGTTGCGCGTGAGCTCGGAATGAGTGAGCTCGAGGTGCAAGCGGTCAAGACCGCTGCGCTGCTGCACGACATCGGCAAGCTCGCAGTGCCCGATCACATCCTCGCCAAGCCGGGCCCGCTGACACCTGAGGAATTCCAGAAGGTCCAGGCGCACCCGCAGGTCGGCGCCGACATCATCGCCACCGTGCCGTTTCCGCATCCGGTTGCACCGCTGATCCTCAGTCATCACGAGCGCTGGGATGGCCGCGGCTACCCGCATGGTGTGAAGGGCGAAGACATTCCGCTCGGTGCGCGGATTCTCTGTCTCGTCGATTACTTCGGCGCGCTGACGTCCGCTCGGCCGTACCACGAGCCGATGGCGATCGATGCGGCGGTGACGCTGATCGAGCAGGAAGCGGGCAAGGCACTCGATCCGCGAGCTGTGGAGGCGTTCCTGCGGGTCCTGCCTCGAGTTCGTGAGGAAGCCGAAGGTTCAGGCAAGACGACAGTCGCTCCGCGCGGAGCGACGAAGTCCTCAGTCTTCGACGACATCGCCGTCGCGCACGGTGAGATCCACGCGCTGTATCAGATTGCCCAGACGATGGGCACGAGCCTTGGCGTGTCGGATTCGATGGAGCACATCGCCTCGAAGCTGACAACGCTGGTGCCGTTCTCGGCCTGCACGTTGTTCTTGTTCGACCAGGCGACGGAGACGCTGCGGTGCCGGTTTGCGGTGGGCAACGATTCCGAGTTGATGCAGCAGCTGACGCTCAAGAGCGGTCAGGGATTGACCGGTTGGGTGGCGCGCAACCGTCGCTCGCTTGTGAACGCGCGTCCGACCTCGGACCTCGAAGCGGCCGGATTAAGCCTGCCGACCGCACTGCAGTCAGCGCTGGTCTGTCCGCTGATCTTCGAGGACCGCGTGATCGGAACCCTCGCCGTGTATCACACGACGCCGAGCTTCTATCAGGAAGATCATCGGCGGCTGCTCGATCGCGTCTGCGAACAGGCGGCGGCAGTGATCAACAACGCGATCGTCTTCGAGCGAACGAATGAAGCGTCGTTAACCGATCCGCTGACCAGTTTGCGCAACACCCGATTCATGGTCACGTATCTGAACGCCGAACTGGCCCGCGCCGAGCGTGGCAGCACCGAGGTGTCGCTGGTCGTGCTCGACCTCGACGACTTCAAGGAGATCAACGACACGCACGGCCATCATGTCGGGGACCGCGCGCTTCGCGAGGTCGCACAGGTGCTGCGCACAGTCATTCGTCCGTACGATATCTGCGTGCGCTACGCCGGCGACGAGTTCATCGTCGTGCTGGCCAACTGCGGACTCGATGAAGCCGAAAACAAGCGCAAGGAGTTGCAGGAAGCGATCGGCGACGTGGCCTTCGAAGCGCGGCCTGGGATACGAGTGCCGCTCTCGATCTCTGCAGGATCAGCAGTCTTCCCGCACGACGGCGATACCTACGAGTCACTGCTCGCCAAGGCCGACAGTCGTATGTATCGCGATAAAGTCGCGCGCAAGTCGCACACGCGCGTCGGGCACCACGCGTCATCGACGATCGGATCAACCGACGCGCAGAGCAAGGCGGGCTGACGTCGTGTCCGGCGTTAGCCGGACCGCACACTACATTCCGGTCGCGTGGAATCCGGCGTCCACGAGCAGCACCTCGCCGGTGATGCCTTTGCCAGCATCGCTCAACAAGAACGCGGCCGCTTCAGCCACTTCCGACGTCTCGACGTTACGTCGCAGCGGCGCGCGATCTGGGTAGATGTGCAGGATGCTCGAGAAGCCTTTGATGCCGGCGGCAGCCAGCGTCTTGATCGGACCCGCTGACACGGCGTTCACGCGGATGTTCTTCGGGCCAATGTCAGCGGCGAGATAACGCACCGTCGATTCGAGCCCGGCCTTCGCCACACCCATCACGTTGTATCCGGGGAACACGCGCTGGCTTCCGAGATACGACAGCGTCACGATGCTGCCGCCTCCACGCGCTTCCATCATTGGCACCGCGCCGCGTGCGAGCGCGATCAGCGAGTACACCGAGATGTCCATCGTCATGCGAAAGCCGTCGCGGCTCGTGTTGACGAATGGGGCCTTTAGCTCGTCGGGCGGTGCGAAGGCCGCACCGTGGACCAGGAAATCGAGCCCGCCAAATTCCTGCTGGACCTTGGCAAAGACAGCGTCGATCTCTGCGTCCGATGTCACATCGCACGGCAGCACGAGCGGCGGCTGTTCGAGTCCTTGTGAAAGTTCCTGGACGTGTTCTTCGAAGCGGCCCTGATAGGTCAGCGCCAGGCGTGCGCCGCGGCGTGCCGTCGCCTGGGCGATCGCCCACGCGATCGAGCGCTTATTGGCGACACCAACAATGAGCCCGAACTTGCCCGAAAAATCTGTCATAGGGAGATGAGGATCTAACGGCCTCGTTTCGGTCCGCGGCCGCCGCCACCGGGGCCTCGTCCCTGACCCGAGGGACGTCCTCCGCCTCGTTGACCGCCTTGAGGAGCGCCGCCAGGACGATTGCCGTGCCGCTGTCCGTGGCCCGACTGCCCGTGGCCGCCGCCGCCCGAACGTGAGCTGCCGAATCGCGACTGCCCTTGCGCGTGCCGCTGGCCGCGAGGGCGGTTGCCATTGCGTCCGTCGAACCGGCCGTTTTGGCGAATAGTGAAATCCGGAGCCTTACGCTCGGGAACCTGACCCTCAGGCCGGGGCAACGTCGCCCGAATGAGCGGACGATGGACTGGCCATTCATCGTCCGATTGTTCGCTCGGTTCGGGCGGTTCGGGCTCGGACTCAGGCTCCGTTATCGGTTCTGGATCGACAGCTTGTGCCTCGGGGACAACATCGAGCAGCTCGATCGGCGCAGTAAGCGCTTCTTCGATGACGACCGGCGGTTCTGGATCGGACGCGGGCGGACGCGCAAATGCCGCCCCCTCGGTCGCGGCGACCACCAGCGCAGGCTCCGGCTTCTTGCGCCGCGACACCGGCACCTTCGCCTGCTTATATTCGTGGTCCGCGTCGCAGGTGGTGCAGCGAGTCTGCTTCACCTCGTCTTCAATCATCGCGACGACCGCATGATTCGTAATGCGGCGCTCGCGCGGACAGTAGTCGTCCAGAATGTCACCGAGCCGAACCCGGCGTTGCTGCATGAACTCCCCCGGAGCGATGCCTTCAGGGTGGGGTGGGTGAAATCAGATGTGAAGGCGCAATTGAGTCTAGCAGAGTCGCCTCAAACCTGAAATCTCTTCTTTACCCAGGTCCTGCTCTCGTCCAGGGCGGCTCGGACCGCCTCCGGATTCGTGGACTGCGGGGTGCGCCGAGCCTGCACAGAGGCGAGGGCCGTGGCCGCCCTCGGAGCGTCTTCCCCGAACATATCGCTCGCTTCGCGCCATTCGTTCATGGTCAGCGTGCTGAAGTCGCGACCTTCGGCAAGCAGACGGCGAACCATGGCGCCAACGACTTCATGGGCCCGCCGAAACGGCATTCCGCGCGACACCAGGTAGTCAGCGACGTCCGTCGCCAGGAGCAACCCCGACGCGGCGCGGCCCGAGCGGTCCTCGTTGATGGCGAGGCGAGACACCACGGCACGCGTCGCATCGAGCGATGCCGACAACGTGGCTTCGGCGTCGAACACCGCTTCCTTGTCCTCCTGCAGATCCTTGTTGTAGCCGCTCGGCAACCCCTTCATCGTCACGAGCCAGCCGGTCAGACGACCGATGGTGCGGCCGGTCTTCCCACGAACCAATTCGAGCGGGTCGGGATTCTTCTTCTGCGGCATCATGCTGCTGCCGGTCGCGGATGCGTCGGCCAGCTCGAAGAATCCGTGCTCCTCTCCCGTGAAGATGATCAAGTCCTCTGCGATGCGACTCAAATGCACCATCGTGAGCGCCGCGGCGTAGAGGAACGACGCCACGAAATCGCGGTCCGAGGACGCATCCATGCTGTTGAGGACCACACGCGAGAATCCGAGTGCGCGAGCGAGACGATCGGTATCAACCGCGTAACTCGTGCCGGCAATCGCGCCTGACCCCAGCGTCAGCGCATCGGCTTCGTCGGCCGCGGCCTGAAGCCGTTCGTAATCGCGACGCAGCGCCGAGGCGTGCGACAGAAAAAAGTGCGCGACCAGCACTGGCTGTGCGCGCCGTAAATGCGTATACGACGGCATCACCGCAGTGACGCCGCTCTCGGCCTGATCGGCACACGCGCCGACGAGTTTGACCAGCGCCTGCTGCAGCATCGGCACGCGACGACGCAAATAGAGCCGGAGGTCGAGCGAGACTTGCTCGTTGCGGGAGCGTCCCGTGTGCAGCCGGCGTCCGGCGTCGCCAACCTTGCTGACTAGCTGACGCTCGACGAAGCTGTGTACATCTTCATCGGGACCAGAGACCCAGGCCGGATTGCGCCGCCCTTCCTCAAGGATGGCTTCGAGCGCCGCGACAATCGAGGCGTGATCGTCGTTGGAAAGAACTCCGGCGGCACCAAGCGCATCGGCCCACGCGATGCTTCCCGTGACATCGTCCTCAAAGAGTGCGCGATCGAATCCGAACGAGATGCCGAAGTCGAATGCAGCGGGATCCGGAGCCGTATCGAAGCGACCCGACCAAAGCGTCACGCGTTCACCAGCAGGGCGTGACGATCGCTCGGGCTCAGTACCGTGTACGCACCGTCGGCGAGCTTGAGGCACACGTCGGCAGTGGCCTTCTGTCCAGCAACCGACGCGGCGATCTGCAGCACCGTGGCAGCGGGGGCGTCGTACAACACCTGACGTCCCTGCGCGGACACGACGGTCTGCCCAATCCCGTACTGACCACCGATCAGCGCGACGCACTCGATCAGCTCCGCCGGCGACATCGGCACACCGTTCACGGACGTTGGCGCGCCGTGCTCGAAGTGCAGATCGAGGGTTGCCGGCTCATCGAGGCGACGCGAGGAACGCGTTTTAATGGCGGCTGGCGCCTCTTGACTGGTCCACGCGACGATGCGGCCCCAGAGGTTCTGATCGATTTGGCAATCCGTGGAGGATGTCGCGGTCACCGGCAGGCGTCGAGCGCGTGCATACGAGGCCAGGTCGTCGGCCCCCATCGTCCAGTTGCGTGCGGGGGCAATGATGTCGATCGAGGAATCGATCGCGCGAATCGCGGCATCGAAGGCCGGTTCGGTGGACCCGTGCGCGACCGCACTGGCATTCTCGATGCGCGCGATCTCGACCAGCTTTCGCGCAATGAGCGGCCAGGCCAGCGCAGTGATCGGATTCGGCGCCTCGTCGGCAGGGGCCGTGCGCAGCGAGGGAAACAGCACGTCGCGGGCGAAATCGTCGCGCGCGTCTACCACGTGCGCGCGGATCGCACCGCAGTCCAGCGCGCGGGCGCGCAGTTCGCCGAGCTCATGACCCTGCCCGACGTCCAGTGTGACGGTTACGACCTCCACCCCCATCGTGTCGATGAGCCAGGGAATCGCCGCCGACGCGTGGAGCCCGCCAGCGAAGGCGAGAACAACGGGCTTATTCATGGGTTCGACATCTCCTCCAAACGCTTCACGAGCGTACGCGCACGCCGGGGATCCGGCGTGATGATCAGAATCGTGTCTTCACCAGCGAGCGTCCCGACGACATCGGGAAGACCCGCTCCATCGAGCAGCGCGCAGAGCGACTGCGCGTGTCCGAGTCCCGTGCGCAGCAGCACCAACTGCTGCACGCGATCGATGCGACGCAACTGTGAACCCAGCGCGCGCTGAAACACTGCGGTCGGCGTCTGGCCGCCGTTGTTCTCGGCGGTGAGCGGCGCCTGATACGCGCCGTTCGGACCGCCCTTGACTAAACCCAACTCGCGGATGTCGCGTGACAGCGTCGCTTGCGTCACGTCGAAGCCGGCGCCGCGCATCTGGCGGCGCAGTTGCTCCTGACTGCGCACCTGCTGTTCCCGTATGACGTCGAGGATGACGGCCTGACGCCGCGCTTTCATCGCTGCCCAACCCCTCAGGCTCGGCGTATCACGAAGAGCCCGTCAGATCAGCATACACGAAAGCTTGACTGGTTATACATAGGAATGTATAAATATTCTTTTGCTACGCTGGACTGAAGAATGGCCATAGCAGCCCCTCTCGCATCCGATCGCTCCGCCGGACCGCCGGCCAAGCTCACCCGCGTTGCCATTGCCGGCGCCACCGGGTATGCCGGCCAGGAACTGGTGCGCATCCTCGCCCGCCATCCGGCGGTCACGTTGACGACCGCAATGTCGTCGGCCGCGACGAGCGCTCCGCGACCGATGCCCGCGCTGGCGCGTATCTGGGACGGCGAGGTGGTGCCTTTGGACATTGACCGTCTGGTGCGCGACGCCGACGTTGTGTTCCTGGCGTTGCCCGAAGCTGCATCCGCCGAACTGGCGCCGCAGCTGCTCGAGCGCGGGGTGAAGGTCATCGATCTGTCCGGCGCCTTCCGAATCAGGGCACAGGCCGCTCGACAGCGCTGGTATCCGGCAACGTCGGCTCTTCCCGAAGGCACGGTCTACGGGATGACGGAGGGCAACCAGGAGGCGATTCGGCAGGCGCGGCTCGTGTCGAACCCGGGCTGCTATCCCACCGCGGCA
>AR_comb_assmDRAFT_10023762_pt1 | contig 10146 bp, 8 predicted proteins | sample ArasoioldDNA_FD_10543 | JGI IMG/M metagenome (IMG submission 10543) | reverse complement strand
CTCTTATTACTCCTTTATTTTAGCATATTTACGACAAAATCTCACTATGAGTTCTGAGGAATAAACACTCCATACCGGATGAGAGGCATACTCAGACCTATAGCTGTTATCGTAAAGGCCGTCCAATGCGCTATGTGCTCCAGCAATGTACGGTCCCCATGGAGATGGCACACGTGCGCGAGGCGTCGCATTGTAGGCTGGGCCAGCAGCACGACTCCCAGACGCCACACCAACAGCGCATAGAGAGCGCCGCCCGCGCTTAATCCCACGACCGTTGTCACACCCAACTTGTAAGCCGTGACGAGCCAGGCCCCGAGCCCCAGCGTCATGGCGATTGACAGCAGCCATGGCCACGCCAAAGAGCCCGTCAAGAGCCCTACCACTAGCGCCCCGAGCATGGCAGAGACCGGCCAGCTCCACCTCAAGTCGCCTCCCAGGAGGCGCCCCCCGAGCCGTACGACACCCAGACTCCACACCAGCACCATGGCCTGTTGCAGTGGCCTGCGTATGATCGTCTGAGGGGGTTGAAATGTGACTGGGAAGCACCACAGTAAGGTCAACGATGTGGCGCGTGCGGCCCGTAATGCCTCACGCTCCTGGCGCAAGGCGGCGACCTCAACAGGCGCACGCTCCACCCACCACAACACGGCCCAGATGAGCAACGCGATCCCCATCATGGTGAGGCCGCTTCCAGAGGTGGGGAAATAAGTGAACTTCACGATAGCTGCTGCTACCCCCCACAATCCCAGGACCCCATAGAACAGCCACTGCACACCCAGCGCCAGGCTGAGCCACAAGGCGATGCCGCCTTCAATCCCCAGCAGGAACGGCAGGGACCGGTAGTAGGTCACATCTGGCAGGCCCAACACCACCCCCACACCCAGGCAAATCCCCAGGTAGAGCACAGCGCTGTTGAGCAGAGCTGCACTCCGTGCGGTTGCCTCTTCTCTGGCGAGCCCACTCAGCCGCAGGCCCTGAGCAGTCCAGACCGCAGCCAACAGCAGCAGCCCCCAGGCAAACTGCACCGCCCAAGCCAACCCTGGCACAGGCGGTGTATACGCTGCGGCGACAAGGCCAGCGCCCATCCCCAGGTATAGCCACAGACTCTGGGCCACAGCCCCGGAGAGAGCCGGACGCATCAACTCGTTCCCCGCGTCTGCGACGGCGGAGGGGGGCCAGTTTAACGGTCCCCCGTTCCCCGCGACTGCGTCGGCGGAGGGGGCACAACTTAACGTGCCCCCTTCCTCTGCACCAGCGGTCTGCCGGCGGCTAAACAACGGCGTTGGGAGCAGGCATGGCGCTGCGAAAGCGCCGACTACGATCAGGAGAACCGTTGCCAGCGCCACCCAGCCGGGCTGCGCATGCGCCACACTCCAGACTGCCACACTCACCATGGCGACGACTAACACGCGATAGCCTACCAGAGCGAACGCTGTCGCCCGCTGCTGCAAGGCCCACCGACTTGCGGCCCACAGCCCCACCCAGGCGGGGAGACTCCCCACAAAATACCAGGGATAGGGCAGATGGTGCAGTATGACCTCATGGTATAACCAGCCTGTACACCCTAGCAGCAGATACAGCGGTGGTAGGGTCGCGTACTGCCAGGTTACGAAGCCATACAATATCACCGCCAGGATCAGTGTGCAGAGGAGAGCCAGGGGCGTCTTGAGGGCCAGGAGGAGCGCGACCATTGACAACCCATACAGACCAAAACTGAGGTGTGACAGCACTGCCGCCTGCTGCTGCCATTGCTTGAGATGGGCATCCACATAGAACAAGAGACCGCATACGACCACGAGGAGTGGACCATAGTATCCCGGCGGCAGCACCAGAGCTTCCTGATACCCCCACGTGACATGGACAAACGACACCAGGGCCGCATACACCAGGGTGCCAGCCGCGTAATAGGCCAGTTTGCGGCGTTCAATAAAGATGGCATGCAACCAATCCTGAGTAAACAAGACAACGCCATACGCCAGTATGGCAAGCACGACGCCATGACACACCACCAGCAGTGGCCAGAAGGGGGGTTGGGCGAGCAAGGGGACGGCTAACTGTACCGACGCGAGCATCAGAAAGATGCGCGGGTGCTGGCGTTGCAAAGCACGGTCGAGGATTCCGGAGACCAGCGTTGCCGTGACGTACAGTCCTCCCACCCCCAGGCCCACCGCCAGGAGGCCGAGAGCAAGCAGCCCGGGAGACCTCTGCGCCGTAAGGAGCAGACGGACTGCCGCCGCGACATTGAGGGGCACCAGTAGCATACCAAGGATAAGGAGGGCACTACTCGACATTTCCAGGGCGGGCTGACGGCGGCGTATCTGATACCCTGCCCATAACAACAACAGGGTATAGATCGAGAGGACGACAAAGCTCGTGAGCGTCTTGGCGAACCCCGTCGTGTACGTCACCAGAAAGATAGAACCCGCGACAAAGCAGAGTCCGCCGATAAACCAGCCAATATTTTCCACCAGGAATGGGGCGATGAGCGCAGGCCATCCCGCCATAGCCTGCATGGCGCGCTCCAGGGCGCCGGGCGCCGTCGGTTCCCAGGCATAGCTCGCGGTGTCTTCTGTGCTGCTAGGAGAGGTAGCGGACCCTGGCTGTGCTGCTTCTGCAAGAGTCTCAGGTGCGTCCGGCACTGTCACGAGAGAAGCCGGAGGTGGTGTCCACGCGGCAGCAGGCAGCGGGGGGATCTCGACATGGTGGAGTAGCTCTTCCTGGGGGTGCGCTGGTGGCGTGAAGGTGTCGGCCTGGCGTGTCTCGACCTGCGGGGCCGAGGCTGTCTCCTCGGCCCAGGGCGGGGGCTCTCGGAGCATGTACTGGTCGATGAGCAACTCCCATGCCGCGGTCCGCGCCTCGTGCCACCCTCGACTTTGCGGTGCCGCCCCGAGGTGGCGGACGATGTTTGTCCCCAGCGTGTCGATCTGCGCTGTGAGGTCAGTATACTGTGCTGGATCGAGCCTACCAGCCGCGCGCAGACGGTTGAGTTCGAGAGACAACACGACCAGATTGTGCAGGTGCTGATACGCTAATGGAACGTTCTGATACGAGGCCAGTGCTGGCGGCGCGGATGCTGCCTCGGTTGCTGAGGGAGTTGCACGCAGGAGGGCTTTGAGCTGACGGCGGGTACGCCACAGAAGCACTGCGAACAGACAGGCCATCAGCCAACCCATAGGCTCTTTCTCCTAGACACGTGATGGCCTCCTATGCTTGCGGCTCTTTCAGCATCTTCTTGCGCAGAGTTGCTAACTCGTTTTCCACCTCTTTGGCGACTTCCAGGTCATGGAACTCGCGCTCTAGACGAGTTTTATCGCGCCGCAATTCCGCTCTCGCGGCGATTTTGGCCTCCATTTCGGACACCCGGTCTTCCATACGCGTAAAGTTGGCCGAGGCGTCAAAGCCAGCCTGCAGGCTGGTCATCGTCTGATCGAGATAGTCCCGCGCCTCGACCGCGCTACCGTGCCACTAGCGTGCTGCGCTTGCGCCGGGCTTCTTCGAGCTTTGCCTCTAGTGCATGCAACTGGGCTTTTAATTGTTCACTGGTATGCTGCACCGCCTCCCAGGCTGGCTCCAGTGTCGTGATGATCTGGTCGTGCTCTTTTTTGCGCATCAGGGCTGCACGTGCCAGGTCTTCCTGATCCGCACGCAGGGCTTCTTCGGCGCGCTGGCGCCAGGTCGTAGCCTCATGACGATGGTGCTCGAGATCTTTCTGAAGCTGTTTTTCACTCGCCATCGCATCGATGACGCCTTCTTCGGCGATGCGGATATTGTCCTCCATCTCGCGGATGATCTGTTTGACCATCCGTTCGGGGTCTTCCACGCGGTCGATCAAATCATTCAGGTTGGCCGCCAGGACATCGCTGATACGCTTAAAAATATTGGGCATACGGCTAGCCTTCTGCTCAGAAGTTACTAATTTTTTCTAGGACATTAGGACCATTATAGCCCACTGACGAGATATACCCCACTCTTCGCATGTGTCTGTGCCCTCGGACTCGCAGACGGTGTCCATTCATGCTACGCTTACGGTCAGCGCACGTGTACCCTTACCTATCCGGAGAGGCAAAGATGGGAAAGCTACAGACGGTGCCATCACCATCCACAGCCTTGCATGGACGGTCTCTCCCCCCTCTAGAGGCCGGTGACCATCTCGACCAGGCGACGTTCCACGCCCGCTATGAAGCCATGCCACCAGACTTTCGTGCCGAATTAATTGGAGGAGTGGTCTTTGTGCCATCACCACTACGGTTGGAGCACGGTGAATCGCATGCCTTAGTTATGGGGTGGCTGACGAACTATTGGAGCGCCACACCTGGGACGGGCGTACGAGATAACGCTACCGCCATCCTCCGAGACGACAGCGAGCCGCAACCCGATGCCACCCTGGTCATTGAGCCCGAGAGAGGAGGTCAGTCAAGTGTCTCTGAGGATGGGTATGCGATCGGCCCGCCTGAGTTGATTGTGGAAGTAGCCTCGAGCAGTGAGTCCATTGACCTGCACGCGAAACGTCGTGACTATGAGCAGGCTGGCGTGTTGGAATACGTGGTGGTCGTCCTACGCCAGCGCGTGGTGCGCTGGTTTGTCCCGGAGGATGGTACGTACCGGGAAGTGGAGGTGGACACGAATGGTCTATTCAAGTCCACAGTTTTTCCCGGGCTCTGGCTCGATGCCCCAGCCCTCCTCCGACGCGATGTCCGGCAAGTCATGGCGACGCTGCAGCAGGGGATCGAGACGCCGGAGCACGCTGCCTTTATGCAGCAGCTCCAGGCACGCCGCAGCGTCCCGTAGAGCAAGGAACCATGGCATGGCTCCACGCCAAGTCACGCGGCGTACAATCTTCCAGACCGAGGATACCGGAGTCACGGCCAGCTTCTTGCGGTGTACTGCCGTATGTGTGCAATGACTGTTTTGCCCTCGTCACTATCGCAGTGCGAGGTATCAATCCAGTCGATACACCCGCCGCGCCGTCCCACTGAGCAAGGCCAGCTTCTCCACAGCGGAGGCACCAGCGGCGATGCGCTTAAAGGCGTTCCAGAGCGTGGCCCAGCCAACTCCCATCTTTTCCACCGGGAAATTGCTCTCGAACATGCAGCGGTCTGCGCCGAATCGTTCGATGCAGGTCTCCATGTAGGGGCGCCAGTACGCCGCCAGCTCGGTCGAGGACACCGGAGCCGGGAGGGCCCGGAAGTCGTAGGCAGCCAGCCGATTGAGCATGCCGCCAAGTTTCACAACCACATTATCGCACGTGGCCAGGGTGGTGATCCTGGTGTGCCAGGCTGCGAACACTTCGTCCCCCTTGCCGGCATAGGGGCCATAGCCGAGCGGTCCACCCACATGACACAGAATGATGGACGTGGTGGGGAAGGCGCGGGCCAGGTCAATGACGTCGTCGAGCTGGGGGTGATACACCCAGGCGTCCAGGGAGAGGCCAAGCGCGGTCAACCGGGCCAGACCCGCCCGGAAGTCCGGCTGCAGCAGCACATGCGGCCCGGTGGCCGTGCGGCTGTTGCCGATCACCGCGCTGGCGTCCCAGCCCGCCGAATGACGCACGCCGCGAAATCGTCCGGCGCCGGCCCGGAGCTGCGCCGCGAGCACCGGCTCGACGCGGTCGCCGAGGGTGAGATCAGCGAAGCCTACAATACCGGCCGCGACGCGCGTCGGACCATAGAGGCCGCTGGCGCTCATCGCCGTGACGCCGGCGACGAACTCGGTTTCGCCTACCGGTCGCAGCTCTTCCGGTCCGCTGGCGCGATACATCGAGTGGCATTCCTCGAACACCGTGGCGACAAGGTGGTGGCCGGTGCGGACGTCAGCGAGAAATTCGTCGAGTAAATAGCGGTGCTGCGGCCGGTCCCACAGGTGGTGGTGGGGATCGATAATGGGCAGGTCAGGGTCAAGGATGGGCTCAGGCGGCTGCCTGGCCAGCCATGCCTCATCCGGCGGAGAGATCTGTCCAAATCGGGTCGGCTGCTCAGACTCGCTCATGTGCGTACTCCCTTGTCCCCTACAAAGCGTGGGGTTAGCAATGGTTGCAGGCCAGCCATAGAATGTGCATTTGCAGAACACGACGCGTTAATACATATCCCAGTAATGACACGCATAGACCTGTTCACACCGGGATCGTAGAGAGGTCTCGTGCGCATACGCGTCGGCAAACCGGTCGACCTTGAATGCCGCCGCCGGTAGACTCTCCGTGCCAGAGACAATATCCGCGACAATGCGTCCTAATCCTGGGGAGGCCCATATCCCGCCGACCTGACAGCCGGCCATGATAATCACCCCTTGGACCTCGGCGACCGTGGAGACGAGGTACTGCCCATCGGGCGTAATGGTGGGTAAGCCGCGTCGTTCCTGAATGACCACGGCATCGTGCAGGACCGGGAAAGAGGCGGCTGCCGCCTCGCGCAGTTGCTGGTAGTAAATCTGATCGGCCTCTAGGTCAGGCATTTCAAAGCGCTCTGGGAACGTGTGCATATCAAAGCTGAGCGGCCGGTAGCCGTACCCCCCAACCAGCAGGCCGCCAGCCTCAGGCCGGACATACACCTGTGGCTCGACAAGGCGCACCACTGGTTGCGTGGCCGACACCACGGACAGGGGCGCCGTAACGAAGGCTTGATGGCGCACCGGGACGGCCCGGATGTTGAGACCAAGGTGCTGACAGAACGGCCGGGTCCAGGCCCCGGCGGCCACGACCACCCACTGGGTCCGGATAGTCCCTGCCGCAGTCTGGACGGACCGGACTGCGCCGTCTCTGAGTTCGACGCCAGTGACAGGGGTGCGTGTACAGATGGTGACCCCACGATCACGGGCTGCAGCAGCATACGCCGCCGCCACCGAGCGTGGCTCCACGTAGCCATCACGCGGCATAAACAGGATGCCTTTGGCCTCTGGCACTTCCAGGGTGGGCACGAGGGCTTTGGCTTGCTGCGGCGTTAGCCATTCGACCGGGTCATGCAGAGAGCGGGCAGCCTCGACACGGGCCTCAAGACCTGCCAGGTGTGGCTCAGTGAGGACAACTCGGAGGCTGCCGTGCTGATGAAAGTCGATGGCGTAGCCCGTGGACTCTGCAAAGTGCTCAAAGAACTCGATGCAATAGGTCGTAAATGGTAGTAAATACTGGTGGGCAGGGAGATACGCCGTCTGGCCGGCCGCAAACGGGGTCGTCCCACCGGCGATCGGTCCGCGGTCAAGCAACACAATCGACTGGTGCCCTGCTGCCGCGAGCTGAAAGGCGGCACTGGTACCGAGTACCCCACCGCCAATAATGACGATCTGTGCCTCGCTCGGAACCATACGATACCCCTCCGATGCTATGTCTCGATGCGCGCTCAGGTAGTGCTCAAGGTATAGAGAGTATCCCAAAACATCAGCTCATAGCCTTGCAACATGCGTGCTGCCCGTGCAATGCGTCGAGCCTCCACGCCCTGTTGCAAACCGGCCTCGATCACCAGCAGGGCTGGCAGACTGACGTCGGGCGGCGCGGCCGCAAACTGGGTGAAGAACTGCACAGCAGCCTCCTGCAGGCCATAGCGCTGACGCAACGCCTGCGCTATATGGCCACAATTGGCCCCCCAGGCGGCAAAATTCACCGACAAGGCCGCCACGACTTCCGCCTCACTACCATAGAGACAAAGCCAGGCCAGGTAGGCGCTATATGCCTGGGTCCCGAGAGCGGGTTCATACGCATCGCGGTCGGCCGGTGTCATGCCGATGGCAGTGGCCAGGGGCTCCAAAGCTTCCAGGGCTGCCGCTTCGCCGTCGAGCACGGCGCGGCAGAACTGTTGACTGGTCGGCGCGGCACATCGGGAGATAAGGAGGGCAATGCTGCGCAGATCGCTCGGGATAATGTAGCTCTGTTCCCCAACAAAATACCGCAACTGAGGTGGCGTTAACCGGCCCTCCTCTAGCGCCTGCAGGTACGCATGCTGGCGAATGCGCTGCTCCACGGGCTGCAGCGCCTCCTGAATCGTGTGGACCAAGGCCTGTGCGGGCGCGGGATTCACGGGGGTCATAGCGCCTCCTCCTGCACGGTGTGACTAGAGTCTCAGCCTTCGCCAAACAGAGAGCCCTATGATACCGGAGGCAGTAGTGCTTGTCATGTGTCGCGAAGAGTTGCCATCACAGGCGCGGGTAGCGTACTATAGCCCTCCAGCGTCATCGACCTCGGTGGGAGAGTCGTACAGGACGCTTGGCATGGCGCAGACATTATGAGGCAACGACACCGTGGACAACGCGAACAACACCCAAGCACCTGAGGCCCAGCGCCAGGCGCACTTGCTGGCGGCTCTCCGTCCTATGGCCGCGACACTGCCAGAAAGCGGTATTATGGCAGTAGTTAATTATGGGAGCGAGAAGGCTGGCGTGATGCCCTTCTGGGCCGGGGAAGGCGATGCGCCAACGCCCGTCTTTATTGCGGAGGCAGCCATTGAGGCGCTGCGCCAGGGCCACACATTTTATCCGCATCTATGCGGTATTCCACAGCTCCGACAAGCCGTTGCGGCGTATGTGCGCCGTCATTTCCTGGCGAACGTGGCCCCGGAGCGTGTCATCATAACCGGGTCTGGGATGCAGGCCATTATGCAGACCGTGCAAGCCCTGGTGGGGCCGGGGGATGAGGTGGTCGTGGTGTCGCCGGTGTGGCCCAATATCTTCGCTGCCATCCATATGCAGGAGGCCGAAGCGCGGCCAGTGCCACTGCAGTGTGCCCAAAACGCGTGGCGCTTAGATCTCGATCGCCTGTTCGACGCCTGTGGACCTAAGACCCGGGCGCTGTTCCTCAACACGCCTGGGAATCCGACCGGCTGGATCATGGAGCCCGAGGACATGCTGCGGGTGCGGGATTTTGCCCGCGCCCGCGGGCTGTGGCTCATCGTCGATGAAGTCTACGGGCAGTTTGTGTACGACCGCCCGCGGGTGACGTCTTTTCTGGAAGTCATGGAACCGGACGAGCAACTGATCGTCGTCAACACGTTTTCGAAGAACTGGTCCATGACCGGCTGGCGGGTCGGCTGGGTGGTGATTCCCCATTCCAGAGTCCTGGGGCAGGTCTATGAAAATCTGGCGCTGTACAATACCTCAGGCGTCCCGGCGTTCCTGCAATACGGCTGCGTGGCAGCCCTCACCGACGGCGATGCTTACCTCAAAAGCCTGGTGGAGCAATGTCGGCAGGGGCGAGCCCTGGCCTGCGAGCGGCTCGCCACCGTGCCGCGTGTCCGGCTCGTATGGCCCCAGGGGGCGTTCTATCTGTTTTTCCAGGTGGAAGGCGAGTCCGATAGCCTGGTCCTCGCCAAGCGGCTCGTCGATGAGGCGCAGGTCGGGCTTGCCCCTGGTAGTGCGTTTGGCGCCGGGGGTGAAGGCTTTCTGCGGCTCTGCTTTGCCGCGTCGCCCGCGACATTGCGTACCGGGGTCGAGCGCTTGGTGGCGGCATTAGCCTAAGCAGACCACGAGGCAAGAGACTCTCAGCAAGGGGAAAACTATGGCACAAAAAGACATTCAGGTGGCCTATGGCATCGATGTCGATGCCGTGGCGGGATGGCTCGGGTCCTATGGCGGGGAAGATTCCCCGGACGATATTTCCCGCGGCCTCTTCGCAGGTGAGGTTGGCACACCGCGCCTGCTGAAACTCTTTGATAAGTATCGCCTCAAGACGACGTGGTTTATTCCCGGGCATTCGCTCGAAACCTTTCCTGAGCAGATGCGGATGGTGTTCGAGGCTGGCCACGAAATAGGGGCGCACGGGTATGCGCATGAGAACCCTATTGCCATGACCCCACAGCAAGAAGAAGATGTCCTCCATACCTGTGTCGGACTCATCGAACGGGTGACTGGGCGCCGCCCGGCAGGCTATGTCGCCCCCTGGTGGGAATTCTCCAATATCACCAATGAACTCCTCCTGCAATATGGCTTCAAGTACGACCATAGCCTGATGCACAACGACTTTCATCCCTACTATGTGCGCGTGGGCGACCACTGGACGAAAATCGACTACGCCAAATCCGCTGTGGCCTGGATGCAGCCGCTAGTACGCGGGCAGGAGACACATCTCATTGAGATCCCGGCCAACTGGTATCTGGATGACCTCCCACCCATGATGTTCATCAAAAAATCTCCCAACAGCCATGGCTTTGTCGACCCACGCACGATTGA
>AR_comb_assmDRAFT_10254506_pt1 | contig 10148 bp, 6 predicted proteins | sample ArasoioldDNA_FD_10543 | JGI IMG/M metagenome (IMG submission 10543) | reverse complement strand
CGCTTTGAGGGGCGTTCGCAATTTTCCACCTGGCTGACGCGCATCGTCATCAACGCAGCGTTGATGCGCCGTCGCAGCGCCAAGTCTCGACCGGCCGTTTCGCTCGACGATTCGCCGCGCGAAGACGAGTTGCCGGCCAGCGAACGCTTTGCCGACGACTCACCGAATCCGGAGCAGGTCTACGCCGGAACGGAGTTGCGCGAGATGATCAACCAGAATCTCGACGAGCTTTCGCCCCTTCTGCGCACGGCATTCGTTTTGCGCGAAGTGCAGGGCTATTCCACCGGCGAAGCCGCCAAAAAGCTCGGAGTCACCGAAAACACGCTGAAAGCCCGCCTGTGGCGCGCGCGTCACCAGATGGCCGAACGCCTGGGCCGCCGTCTGAAGCGCATGAAGGACGACATGACCGGCGGCATCGCAGACGCGGATTGCGCCTATTGTTAATTTCCATGTCGCACAGAGTTCAGTCTGTGCCGTGCAGCACCGGAAGCCGCTTCGACAAAAAAACAGCAAGGCCGGCCAGCCGCCGGCCTTGCTGTTTCTAAGTTCTCTCCGCGTCAGTGCCTTTAGTGCAATGCTGCGTACTCGCTCTTCGCCTGTTTCAGCACCGGTATGTCCGCGTCAGCATCCTTCCACTGCGCCAGAAAATCCTGATACGCAATCTTTGCTTTCGCGCTGTCTCCGCTGAGCGCCGCCGCTTGCGCCATCCCCAGTCGCCCCAATACTCCGATCGTTCCGTTGATCACCGCGCCGCGATTGTCCGCAATCTTCTGATATTCGGCGGCGGCTTCCGGGCCTTTTTTCAACGCACGGTACGCTTCGGCGCGAAGGTATGCTGGATAGAGCGCTACGGAAATGGTGCCCGCCGATACTGCCTGTCCGGTTTCGTACGGCATGGCGATCCGCAGTTCGGTCACCGCTTTCGCCGGATCGTGGCGTGCCAGCGCCAGTCCGGCTCGTAACGTCGGCGCGTAAATAAATTTCACCAGCGTGTCATCCGGAAACCGTTTCGCGAAATCGTTCAGCAACGCTTGCACTCGGGCGTTATCGCCGGTATATGCCAGCGCCACTCCGGCGACATATTGCACATCACGCCCATTGCTCATCGCCAGTGCAGCTTCCGCGTGCTGTTTGCCGGCCCCGGCATTTCCACAAAATGCCTGCCGCGCTCCCGCCTCCGCCTCATACAGCGCCGCGGTCTCCTTCTGATCGGCATGCGAGGCGGAATTCACCGCTTGCTTCGTCAATTCTTCCGCGCGTTTCAATTTGCCGGAGTAGGCGTTGGTATCCGCCTCCATCGCCAGCATCACGTCTTCAATGCCGGGCTTGCCCGCGGCCCACGCCACATTTTGCGCCATTCCCGCCCTGTCATTTTTCAGGAACGCCAACTGATAGAGGGCCGCTCGCAGATACGGCGAATCGAGTTTCTTGGCTTGGGCTTCTTCCGCCGTAGCCCGTGCCTCGTCGAACCGGTTGGTTACCATAAATGCCGTCACCAGGTTCGAATAGTTCAAGCCGCTGGGATTCAGTCGGAACGCTTCTTGCCCATACTCCAGTGATTTGTCGTACCGCCCCATGAGCGCTTCGATCGAACCCAGGTTGGTGTAAGGAATCTCGTCGCGCGGATAGCTCTGCAGCCATGCTTCGTACGATTTCGCTGCCTGCTCCATGTCACCCGTCGCGAAGTTGTGGTAATGCGTGTCGATGTACAGCTTTTCCCGTTCGCTGGCCCGGTCGCGCAGTTCATATGCTTTCTTGCCGGCCTCCGCCGCCATCCCTGCTTCCCCGATGTTGTTGTATGCGGTTCCCAAGGCTGCGTAGGCCATGGCGAAATTCGGGTCCAGTTTGATCGCCCGCTGCAACGGCGCAATGGATGCAGCGAAATCGTTGGCGCCGGTCATCTTTCTGCCCAGGCTGTAGGCCTGCAACGCCTCAAGCGATGATGTCGACGCCTGCTCCACTGGCGTGTCGAATTTCTTTACCGTCGCCAGCGATTCGCCCAGCTTGCCCCGCATGTCCGAGCCGGCTTTCGCCAGCGCGTCCAGCACGTGATTCTTGTCGCCGGCCTGTTCCTGCACGCTGGCCAGCGTGTCGCCCGTCGCGCAATTCACCGCTTTCAGAATCAGCGTGTACTGGCTGCCGATTTGCGCGATGGAGCCGTTCAGCACTGCGCTGCTCGACGTCCGCTGGCAAACCTCGCGTGCAACTTCCGGGCTCAGCCGCGCGTTCGGCGACTGCTCCATCAGCTTCAGCGTCTGCTGGATGCGTTCTTCCGAGAGCATGCTGAGAAACGGCGACTGTTCCAGCTGCACTTCCAGCCCTTGCCGCAACGTCCCGTCAAATACGGAATCGCCGGTAGTGTTGGTGAAATCGCCCAGGACCACCGTATCTCTTTCCGAGAGCTTTGCGGACCCATGCGCGCGCCAAAACCACAGTCCACCGGCCAGCGCCGCAATTGCAGCCGCTGCCGTGATCCCGAGTGCATAGCCGCGCAAACGGCCAGGCGCAGCATCCGTTGCACCACCTGCGGGTTGCGAAGCCCGTGGGCGCGAAGTCGTTGCGGCCTCCTGTCGTCCGCTGGAAATTCTTTTGCCGCCCGCTTCCGCGGCAGGAAGGACCGGTTCCTCCGCCGATTGCTGTACCATCGAGCGGCTGGAGCTTGTTTCACGCTTCAGCCTCTTCAAATCCGCGCGCAAATCCGAAGCGTGCTGGTAGCGCAGGTCGCGATCCTTCTCCAGCGCCTTATTGATGATGCGTTCCAGTTCGTCGGGAACTTCATCGTTGAAGCGCACCGGCGCTACCGGCGCACGGTGCAGAATCGAATCGAAAATAGCGGCCGAAGTGTCGCCCTTGAATGGCAAAACGCCAGTCGCCATTTCGTAGATCACTGCGCCCGTAGAGAAAAGATCGCTCCGCGCGTCCAACTGCTTGCCTAGCGCCTGCTCCGGTGACATGTAGGAAACGGTTCCTACCGCGCTTCCGGGGCTGGTCAGATGGTCTTCGGTCTGATCGTTGCCGACGTTGCTCACGCCTGTTTCGCCTTCCATGCTCTTGTCGGAAAGCGTGAGTTTCGCCAAACCAAAATCCAGAATCTTCGCGTGCCCGCGTTCCGTCAAAAAAATGTTGGCCGGTTTGATGTCGCGGTGAATGATGCCCTTGCTGTGTGCCGCGTCCAGTCCTTCGGCGACGTCGGTCCCAATGTCCAGCAGCCGCTCCAATTCGAATCGCTGCTTGCCAATTAAGTGCTTCAGCGTCGCGCCTTCCATGTACTCCATGACGATGAAGACGCGTCCGTCGTGCTCCTGAATGTCGTGGATGGTGCAAATGTTGGGATGATTCAGGGCCGATGCCGCGCGCGCCTCACGCTGGAAGCGCTCCAACACCTGAGGATTTTTGGCTACGTCTTCCGGAAGGAATTTTAACGCAACAAAGCGGCCCAGCCTGGTGTCCTGGGCTTTGTACACCACACCCATTCCACCGCCGCCGAGTTTCTCGACAATCTTGTACTGCCCGAGCGTTGCTCCAATCATAGCTGGACTGTGCGCTGGGATTTTATCCGCGTAACTGCCGCGGAGTCAAAGATTCGGTGGGCTCTCTCCGCGGCTCCTCGTGGTTGTCAAGCGAAGCGAGGATCTGCTCTTATGTCGGCCCCGCGGGACCCGCAGGCGCGTAGCTTCCCAGAAAGCGGAAAAAACTCGTCGTGCCGCGCACTTCGTGCAGCGCTTCATGCAGCTTTCCAGGGTCGCCGGTCTGCACGTCCAGAAAAAATTGATACTCCCACGGACGGCCATGAATCGGCCGGCTTTCGATTTTTAGAAGATTGATTCCGTGATCGGCGAACGGCAGCAACGCCGCCAGCAGCGCGCCCGGCTGGTGCGCCAGGCGCAGCGCCAGGGAAACTTTGTGCACTTTGCCATCGAGCCGCGGGTTCAGGAGCGGATTCTGGCTGGGCAAATCCTGCGGCACCAGCAGCACGAAGCGCGTGAAATTTTCGGAATTATCCTGAATGGATTCGGCGAGGATGACCCCGCCATAGCGAACCGCGGCGCGCCGGCCGGCGATTCCAGCCGCCGCTTTGTCGCCTCGTGCCAGCGCATCGCGGACACTACCAGCCGTGTCTTCGGCAGGCACGCGCTGCAGCGCGGGATGGGCGAGGAAGAATTTTTCGCATTGCGCCAGCGCCATGGGATGCGACGCAACCGTACGCAATCCTTCGAGCGTCGCGCCTGGGCATCCGATCAACTGCATCTCGATCGGCAAGATGGTTTCCGCAACAATGGTGAGCTTGCTGTCGAGCAGCAAGTCGTAGACCCGTACCACCGAACCGGCCAGCGAATTTTCCACCGGCGCCAGCAGCGCGTCCGCGGCGCCTTCATCGATCGCGTGGAAAGCCGAATCAAACGTCGGCCGCGGCACGGTGACGATGTTTTCACCGAGCAACTGGATTGCGGCGGCTTCGCTGAACGCACCGGGTTCGCCTTGAAACGCGATGCGCAGGTTCTCGGAGGAGGCTGGCATGACTAGCAGCGCGTCAGCGCTCGCGGCCGGGCGCGGGCTCGAGTTGGGGAACGCCCTTGCGAAGGTAGTCGTCGGTCTTGTTGAGCCAGTCTTCGCGCGGCGGCGTGAATACATCCAGATCGAGCGTGTCTTCAAGAGCCCAGGCTTCGTGCGGCATGCTGGATGGAATACATAGCACTTCGCCCGCGCGCACCACAATTTCTTTTCCGTTGATGGCGAACTTCAGCGCGCCTTCCAGAATATAAGTCAGCTGCTCGTTGTGGTGGTGGTGCAGCGGTACGTGGCCATCTTTCTTGATGAACACGCGCGCCACCATGATCTTCTGCCCGTGCACCATTTCCCGGTCAATATGCGGATTGAGCTTCTCGCGTTCTACGTCTTTCCAAGCGATGTATTTCGGTTCGGGCGTGCCTGCGGGTGCGGTGCTCATTTTGCCCCTCCTGTGCTGCCATAAAGTTTTGCCGCGTTGTCATGCAGGTACAAGCGCGCCAGTTCGATCGCTTGGTCCTGCGTGATAGCCCGCTCGCTGACCAATTCGGCAAGCGCGGCGGCTAACGCTGTGCGCGTAGTGTGTGCGGCCAGCCAGAAACTTTCTTCCGCGCCCAGCGCGTCGTTGAAAGGAAAGGCATCCGAGCCGTACATCATCTTGTCCGGGAAAAGCGTCAGCAGCTGTTTCAGCACGTCCTTAAACTGCGATGGATAAAGCAGTTCGGACTGAAACGAGGTGTCGAGATAAACGTTTTTCACCGCAGTCAGCAGCGCCGCTTCCTTTTCATACGGCCAGCCGCCGTGCACCAGCACAAAGGTGGTGCCGTGGTAGCGCGGGTCGCGCAAAACATTCTCCAGATTCAGCACGTGGCCCTGGCGCAAGCTGAAATAATCGCCGATGCCGACCGCCGTGTGAAAATGCATCGGCAATTTCAGTTTGCCGGCTTGATCCACCATCACGCGGAAAATGTAGTCTTGGAATACGCGATAGTCATCGGCAGAAGGAACTCCGCCCAAATGATATTTCGCGTAGATGGCCTCGGCGCGTTCGCGCGGCGGGTCGCTGAAATAGAGCGAGCGGAAATACGCCGCTTCGTACTTGATGGCCACGCCACCACGCTTCTGATTGTCGGCCAGGGTATTGCGCACAAACGCTTCGTAGCCGGCCAGGTCAGCCGGCAGCGCTTCAACATTCAATTGTTTCTTATAACGCGCCAGCATTTTTTCCTGCAGCGGCACATACACGCCCATGTCCGGCGTGCTGGCCGTCTGGTCGCGATTGTCGAAGGGATAAAAGAAAGAGTCGCCGAAGAACACCCAGTGGAAACGTTTGCTGTCGAGATATGGAGCCATGAAGGCGCGATTGGCCAGGCAGGTTTCCACATTTAGCTGGTCGAGAATCTGATCGAAATATGCGGTGCCGCCGGATTTTTTCGCGGCGTTCTTGCGGTCGGCCAGCCACTTGGCGTGTTCGGGTTTGAAGTCGTCATACGGGTAGCCAAACAGGGATTTTGCCGCGGTGACGAATTCGGGATTGTCGTCGCGCAGGCGCAGCACGCTGCTTTCCTCCGGCGGCGCGGCCATGGCGTCCACGTCGGCATCGTCTGCGAACCCCGGATGCGAGTGATTGTCATAAAGCGGGATGGCGTCAATTTTGCCGAGCAGTTCCTGGTACAGCTTTTGCACGTCGGCGGCGGGATATGGACTGGATTGTGCGGAGGCAAAAGCAGCGAATAGCAGGGCTATCCCCGAGCCAACAGCCAAGTGGAACACACGTTTCATTTTTCCGCTTCCTTAAACAGAGAACCATCAATGCGCCGACACCATTGCCTGCGCTAGAAAAGCTACGCGGGAACGGCACGCCATTTTACAGAGAGACGCTGGATGCGGTCGAGCGCATCTTCCAGAAGATTGCGGGCACTGACCAGTGAGAAGCGCAGATAGTGGTTGCCTTCGGCGCCAAAGGCCGCTCCGGCGATGGCGGCGACGCCGGCCTCTTCCAGCAAAAGTCTTTGCACTTCTTCGGCGGGCAGCCCGGTGTCCTCGATATTTGCCCAGGCATAGAATGCGCCGTCGGGAGAGTGGCAGCGGAAACCAGGAATTTTGGCGAGCGACTTCACAAAGAGATCGCGGCGCAGTTTGTATTCGGCGACCATGGCGTCGACTGCGTTGGTGGAATCGCGTAGCGCTTCGACGGCCGCGACCTGGGTGAATTCTGCGGCGCAGGTGAAAGTGTTGAGAACCAACAGGTCCATGGCGTCAATGGCTTGAACGGAAGCCACAGCATAGCCGAGGCGCCAGCCGGTCATGGCAAAACTCTTGGAGAAGCCATCAATGATGACAGTCCGCTCCGGCATCCCCGCCAGGTTCCAGATGGATTTGTATTCGCCGCCAAAAACGATGCGCGCATAAATTTCATCGGTGATGACCCAAAGATCGTGTTTGCGCGCGAGCTCGGCGATGCCCTCGACCGCGCGATCATCATAAACGGTGCCGGTAGGATTGTTCGGCGAATTGAAAATGAGAACGCGAGTTTTGGGCGTAATTTTGGCGGCCATTTCGCCGAGGTCCGGCTGAAATTTGTTTCCCTCGCGCAACGCGAACGGAACAGCTTTGGCGCCGAGACCTCGTGTAAAGGACGGATAAATGGGAAAACTGGGATCGGGATACAGGACTTCGTCGCCCGGTTCGATGAGCGCCATCATGGCCAGCGACAGCGCCATCTTGCATCCCGGCGCGACCAGAACTTGTTCCGGCTTCAGTGAAAGATTTCGCGTACGCGCCAGGTAGTGCGTGATTTCTTCGCGCAGCGCGGGAATGCCGCGAGTGGCGCAGTAGCGGTCATGCCCGGAGGCTACGGCATTGCGCAGCGAATCCACGACCGGAGCAGCAGGATGAAAATCCGGTTCGCCGAGCTCGAGATGAATGATGGAACGGCCCTGGCGCTCGAGTTCCTTAGCGCGCGAAAAAACGGCCAGGGCGCCTTCCCCATTGAGCTGTGAAACGCGGGTTGCGATACGAGTCATCGCAAAAGTTTAGCACCGCTCTCCGCCATTTACTCGCGCCCGCCGCCCGCAGCACCAGTTATTTCATCGCGGGCGGCGGGGTAACCGGAATGCGCAAGCCATCTATGAAACGCGGAAACATTTCAAAGGCGGCAGCGGTCAGGAAGAGTTCGATGCGCTCGGGTTCAGAAAAGGAAGCGGCGAGCGTAGCGAAAAATGCGTCGTCGACAAAAGCCGCGCCTTGATGCAGGAGATCAGCGAGACGGAAGCCGAGTTTCTCCTTTTCGGAGTAAGGACCGGACTCGAAATTGGCGACGCTTTCGATTTGCGGTTCGCTGGCGCCTTTCTGGAGAGCGGAAATCGAGTGTGCGCGAATGGCGTAAGCGCTGTGGTGGTGCTGCGAAACGCGGACGGCGATGAGCTCCTTGTAGAAACCGGCGAGCGCGCCATCGGAGAGCAGGGGCTTGAGAAAGCCAGCGACGCCTTGCGCAATTTCGGGGCGGTGCGCGAGGACCTTGAACATGTTGGGAACGACGCCGCGGGTGGCGAGAAGGGCATCGTAAATCCTCTGGGCGTCGGAGGAAGCGGCTTCGCGTTCGAGCAGATGGATGCGAGAAGGGGATGGCATGTGCAAGTCTCCGAAAGCGCGGGTCGGCTGCGCAAAGTAAAGTTCTGGTAAGCCGTTTGCCCTTAGGAGTTTACCGCGATTTCGGCGATTCGTTCCATGGGCGGCGATTTGACCGGAACGATCACACACGATTTTGCGGGCCCAGTGGCCCCAAAATGGAACGGCAAGGCCGGGTTAAAGCGGGCTAAAAAGCGGAACTACAAAAAAAAGAGCGCCTGGTTTGAACCAGGCGCTCGTGTGCGACGAAGAAAAGATACTCGATCAAAACGAGTAGCGCAGGGAAAATTGAATCAAGCGCGGCACGCCCTTGGTGCTGGTGATGAAGCCAAAGCTGCCGGGATTTTCCACGTCGGTCGAAACCGGGTTGGAAAAGTTGGCATGGTTCCAGATGTTAAAGAAGTCCGTAGTGAAACGGATGCTCTGGCGCTCGGTTAGATGAAAATTCTTGATGAGCGAGAAGTCCCAGTTCTGCTGATAGGGACCCCGGTAAATGTTGCGGCCTAGATCGCCGAAACCGGTGACGCAATAGTTGGAATTCGGGGTAACGGAAGGATCGCTCTGTGTGGAATCGCAAAGCGCTGGATAGAGCAGCGGCGCGTTAGAGAAATTGTTGATGTCGACGAAGCCGTTCAAGCGGCTGTGAATGTCGCCGTGAGTGTAGCCGCTCGAGATGGCGGCGCCCGAAGCGAGGTTGGCGCCGAGAAGCGGCGTGCTGCCCGCGCCGAGGAAAGCCGTGGCCGCTCCAGTATCGAAAATGGAGAAGGGCAAGCCGGACTGGATCACAGTGACGCCGCTGACGCTCCATCCGCCCAGCACGGCGCGTTTGAGGCCTGCGGCCTTGGAGAAGAAGGGCAGGTCGTAGACATAGCTGATCGAAAGACGGTGTGGCCGATCGAAATCGGAAAGTCCGCGGGACGCGTTGATGTTGCTCTGGTCGTTGTAAGCGGTGTTGAAGGCGGTATTGCCGGTGGAGGTCGAGTCCGTGGATCTGGACCAAGTGTAAGCAGCCTGCAAATAACCGCGGGCCCAGCGGCGCGAGAGCGTGGTCTGCAACGAGTGGTAGTGCGAGTAGGCGTCGTTGGCAAACAGCTGGTAGCCGGAGTAGCCGTTGAGGCCCGGCGTCGGAGTGCGCGCAATGGCGTTGGAAAGGGTGTTGGCGGTAATCGGCAACTCGGTGCCGTCGGCAAGCGCGACCACGACCGGATTGGCCGGCGTGGCGTTGAGAGATTGAATGGCATCACGTGTTTCGCGCAGGTGAATGGCGTGCGTGCCGACGTAGCCTACTTCGAGCACCCAGCTCTTGCCGAGCGAACGCTGCACGGTGAAGTTCCACTGCTGCGTGTTGGGTACCTTGAAGTTCCGCGGGACTTCGAGCATGAAGAGGCCGACGGTCGAGCCATCGTACACGGGAGTCTGTGTGGTATCGGTGGTGGGGTTGCCGAGACCGTCCACGAAGCCCTGCAAGTGAGAGAACACCGGAATGAAGGACGGATCGAGAGTGCCGGCAGGAGGCAGAGCGTTCGGCGCAGTCTGGAAAAAACTGCCGAGGCTGCCGGGTCCGCCGCCACCAAAGGCGATGGGAAGGAACGGCGACTGGAAGCTCATTTGGTCGACCGCGCCGACATCTTCGCGGACAAAGTAGATGCCGTAGCCGGCGCGAATGGTTGTGCTGTGGTGGCCGAAGACGTCGTACGCAAGACCAATGCGCGGGCCGAGGCCTGTGGAATAGCGATTGTTGAAGGTGGAGTTGTCGGCTGAGCCGGTGAGGCCGGACACATTCAGACTGTTCACACAACCCGGATAGATGAGCGGATCCTGATTTTGCAGGGTGAGGGAGGACTGGACGTTGCCGATGTGGCAAGCGCCATCGGTCCAGGCGCCGAGGAATTCGGTACGCAGGCCCAGGTTCAAGGTCAAGTTGTGGGTGGCTTTCCAGTCGTCTTGAGCAAACAGAGCGAAATTATTCTGCCGGTATCTATGATTGAAAACGCCGCCACCGCCAAAGCTGA
>AR_comb_assmDRAFT_10202335_pt1 | contig 10148 bp, 8 predicted proteins | sample ArasoioldDNA_FD_10543 | JGI IMG/M metagenome (IMG submission 10543) | reverse complement strand
CGGCTCTCCGCCCACGTATAGTCTCGTCTCGCCATCCCACCACGCCAGCGTCTTGCCCGAGCTCAAATCGCGCACCAACGCGCCGATGTAGTAACCGCCAGGCTCGAGCGGCAGCGAGCCGCACGTGAACTCCAACGTACCGCCCGGTGGTTCGATGCGCAAGCCCTCGCCACGCTCGCCGGTACGCGCCGCGGCGAGGCGAGTCCTGCCGTCCGCGCTGTAGTAGACGATCTCGAACTCAATCGATGCGAGCGGCCGGACCGCATCGTATTTCAGCGAGACGACGAGCGGACCGCCGCTGCGGAATGACACGGCTCGCGGCGCGTGTGGATCGTGTATCGAGATGTTCGTCAGGGCGACGCCGGTGGTCATCGCGGCGGTGGGTGGTCCACCAGGCGCGTTGGCCTCCGCGATGATGCGACGGTGGTACTCGGCCACCACGTCGCTCGGTTTCCCGGCCCGAGCGATCTCCCCGGCCTGCAGCAGCACCGCCGTGTCGCAGAGCCGTTCGATTGCCGTCAGGTCGTGCGAGATGAACAGGCTCGTCGTCCCTTGTTCCTTCAGCTCCTGAATGCGTTGTAGACACCGGGCCTGGAATTCTGCATCGCCAACGGCGAGGACTTCGTCGACGAGCAGGATCTCGGGCTCCAGTTGCGCCGCGATGGCGAAGCCGAGGCGCACATACATCCCAGACGAGTACCATTTGACGGGCGTGTCGATGAAGCGCTGCACACCGGCAAACTCGACGATGCTGGTGAGTTTGCTCGCGATCTCCCGCCGCTTCATGCCGAGGAGCGAGCCGCTCAGGAACACGTTCTCGCGCCCGGTGAGTTCCGGATGAAAACCGGATCCGACCTCGATGAGCGCCGCGACGTGTCCGTTCAAGACGATGCGGCCGTGTGTCGGGGCGGTGATGCCAGAGAGCAGCTTGAACAACGTGCTTTTCCCGGCACCGTTGCGCCCGATCACGCCGAGCGACGTACCGCGGGCGACGTCGAGGGTCACGTCGCGGAGAGCCCAGAACCTGGTCGCTCCGCGTGTGGGGCTCAGTCGATACTCCTTGCTCACCGCCTGCACCGAGACATCCGGCCCGCTCATACCATGTCCGCCATCGTCAGCTCTGCGTACTTGAAGTAGAGATATGCGGCCGGCAGCAGGAGGGCGGCGATGGCCGCCGAGACACCGAGCGCCGCGTAATCGGGCGGCTGATCGAGAATGACCGCACGGCGGAACGTATCAACGATGCCGGCGAGCGGATTGAGCGTGTAGATCTGGTAGAGCGGCGGGGGCAGCGACAGCTTCACTGCGTTCAGCGAATAGAGCACCGGAGTCGCGAAGAGCCAGACCTGGACGAGCACCGGCATTGCGAGCCCGACGTCGCGAAACCGTACTTGCAGCGCGGCGACGAGAAGCGAAATACCGACGAGAAATACGATCAGCACCAGGATCGCTGGCGCGGCCCACAGCGCCGTCCACGTCAACGGCACGCCGAACCACGCCATCATCGCGCCGAGCACCACTGCCGCGACCGCGAAGTCCGTGAGTGCAGCCACGACGTATGTGAGCGGCAGGATCTCGCGCGGGAACGAAATCTTCGTCAGGAGCGACGCGTGCGACGTCAGTGCGCCGGACGCGGCCGTCAGGCCCCCGGAGAACATCGTCCACGGGAGCAGGGCGGAGTACACGAAAAGTGGAAGTGGCACCGAGCCAGCCGGCGCGGCGCGAAGCACAGTGAACATGAGCGTGAAGGCCACCATCATTGCCAGTGGCTGAATGACCGCCCAGAGGATGCCGAGCCGCGACTGCTTGTAGCGTACGCTGATGCGATGAAGGCTCAGCGTCACGAACAGATCGGAGAATTGCCGCAGGCGGTCGAGCGCCGCGAGGAATGAAATTCGTCGCAGGGCCGGCGGTTCGTACACTGTCGGCCTTCTCATCGGATCATCTCAGTGCAACTCGAGTGCCACGGTTACGTTTCGATCGTGCGCTTTCACGCGCAAAACTCTCTCGCCGAACAACCTCGTCCGTGATAACGTTCGGGCGCCTTGCTGCTTCGAACAGGCCGGTACTGCCTCCGCATCCGGCCGATGTTCGAGCGCTCGAGCTAGGAGGTTCGCGATGAGATCTACCTTCACGTGTCTCGTCGTAATCGGCGGGGTTGTCGCTGCGACGGCCGCCTCGCCACAGAATGCGCCGACCGTCGCGGCGACCGATGTGTATCACGTGCACTTCACCAAGTCCGCGCCCGGGCAGGCGGAGGCGCACGCGAAATCGCTGATGACACCAGACAAGACCTCTCCAATGCCCGAGCATTTCGTCGTGCTTCGGCATCAGGAGGGCGACGACTGGGACTACGCTGTGATTCAGCATCTGGGATCGAAGGCCGAGGTCACCCTGACCGGTCCACCCACGCCAGATGCACAGCGCGCGCTTTCAGCCTGGCACTCCGACACGTTCGTCTCTGGACCCTCGTGGGCGGAATTTACCAAGCAAATGGGCATTGGGGCAGCGGGTGGGTCGCGCCAGGTCTACATCGTCGGCGTCCATCGCTCGGTTCCCGGGCATCGCGAGCAGCTCCTCACGTCGCTCAGCGCACCTGGGCCGGCGAGCAAGATCGAATCCGGCAACATCGTGCTGCAGCACCTCGAAGGCAGTGAGTGGACCTTCGCGACGCTGACCCGCTACAACTCCTGGCAGGATCTCGGGAGCGATCGGGCGGCAGCGGCTTCCTCAACCGGGGATACTACACCTGGCGGCTGGGCGGATATCAGGCAACATTCGGCATTCCATCGCGACACGATTGCCGATCGGATCTATCCAGCCAAGTAGGCCCGGTGGGCCCAGCGCAGCGAGGCAACTCGAACTGACGCATGTTCGGAACGCTATTGGCAGACAGCCGCGACTTCTTGCATGAAGCCGTCGGCTGGCGGCCGCGGCTCGCCGCCCGCGTCCATCTGCTGCTCGAGGAACGTGCCGCTCCACGCCTTGCCCGCGGGTTCGGCGCGATAGGCGTCGTCGGATGATGCGTCGTCGAGCGTCGTGAGAGTGAAGCCGCGCGCCTCGAGGAGCGTGAGGAGCCGCGGCAACATCACGGTTTCGAAGCCGCCGATGTGCAGCAGCATGATGTGCTTGATGTCGCGTCCGAAGAGCGTTCGGGCGTCAGCTTGTCCTTTCGTCAGGCTCCGCTCGGCGCGCGCGAGATAGCTCTTTTGCAGCCACTCGATCCCGTTCGTATCGTTTTTCGCCAGGCACCGCGCGTACGGACCGTTGTATGCGTAGTCGTCGAAGCTGAGCGTGACCTGCGCGACGCGATACCTCCGCTGCTGGAGAAATGTTCGCACGGTCTTGTATTTCTCGGGCGTGTCGCCTTCGCGCAGATACGGGTATCGAAACCAGTGCCAATCCGAGCTGCCCATGAACGTCCGCAAGGCGGGCTCGTTCGCGGCGATGTCCTGTTCGAATGCGTCAGCCGAATTGGCATGGAGGTCCATGTGTGAGAACGCATGGTTGCCGAGCGGAAACCCCGCCGCGCGCCACAGCTTCAGCACTTCGGCGTCTTCTGGCTTCTTCTCCAGTTGGCCGGCATTGATGAACCCGTAGACCGGGGGAGACTTGGCATCCCGCAACGCGGCGATGATGCGCGTGGCGATCTCGGCTCGCGACGATCCAGGCGGTCTCGGACCATGTGACGGCAGATCGTCCATCGTCAAAGCCACGACTGCCGGCTGGGATGGCTGCGGTGGCGGGGTTTGCGACGCCAGCACACTCAACCCGCATCCGAGGACACCGCTTCCGACCAGCCATCGCCACATCCGCCGCATCATGTGCACCTCAGGAAAGCGACATCCGGGAGCGTGACCGTCGTGCCGGCGACCGCGTAGGCCCGACCCACGAATGCCAGAGCATACATCGCTGACGCTAGGCACGCGCACGAGCGCGAGGACTTTTCCGCGCGATGGCGGACTATTCCCCACGGCGAGAGACGAGGACGCAGCAGATCGCCAGTCATGACAACTCGTGTACGGTTTTCCGGAGGGGCACATGGGTTGCACTGGAGATCGCGTGGAGGCGACTATGAGTGTCAAGCCCTCGATTCTTTGCCCGGTTGACTTCTCGGACGCCTCTGCTGGGGCGCTTCGCTACGCCACCGCCGTGGCAACCCACTTCGGTACACGGTTGATCGTCCTGACTGTCGAGGACCCACTGCTGACAGAAGCTCTCGACCTCGGAACGGGCATCATGTGGACCCCGTCCCATTCCAAACGAGAGCTCGAGGAATTCGCCGCCAAGATATTCGGAGACGCGCACATCGGCGCCAGCATTGAACATGAGGTGGCGGTCGGGAAACCCGCGTCGGAAATACTTCGGGTGGCGCGCGAGCAGTCCTCGGATCTGATCGTCGTCAGCACGCACGGGCTGACAGGGATGCGCAAACTGTTCTTTGGTTCGACGACGGAGCGCGTGCTCCGCGAAACGACGACGCCGGTGCTCGTCACGCCCGCGCATGACCCAGGTCCGATCCGTTTCGAAGATGGCAAGCAGTTGCTCGGCCGGATTGTCGTGCCGGTCGATCTGACCCCCGCGTCGGTGCATCAGATCGAGGTCGCGCGGGGCATCGCCGGCGCACTGGCCGTTCCCCTGATCCTAGTGCACGTGGTCGAGCCGCTGCGGAGCCGATTTGCGGCACGGCTACACGTGGCTGGCATCGAAGGCGATCGCCGAGCGGTCGCCGAAGATGCGTTACACGAGTTGCTCGCGTCCGCGTCCTATCCTGGTCATGCTGAGGCGCTTGTCGCCTATGGCGACCCAGCCGAGGAGATTGCCAAAGTGGCTCGCGATCGTCAGGCTGGCCTCGTCGTGATGGGGTTGCACGGCTCGCCCTTGCTCGGGCCGCGCATGGGTTCGGTGACCTACCGCCTGCTGTGCTTGTCCTCGACACTGGTGCTGGCGCTGCCACCGAAACGCGCCGAGGTGGTGACGGCCGCGCCGGCCTTTAACGTTGCGACCGTGCCGGCAGTCAGTCCACTCTGAGGCATGTAGGGCACAGCCGGTCGGCGATGACGAGCGGCTCGCCGTGACGTCAGTATTCGACGCGACGGCTTCGGCTCGCAGGACGTCCGGAGTCCACGCGAATCCTCGCGTCTGCGACGCACGCGCCCGTCGTGAGGACGATCACCGGGTTCAGATCCAGCTCCTGGATTTCCGGTGCGACGTCCATCAACTCAGAAATGCGGAGCAGCACCTGCTGCAGTGATGCCTCATCGACCGGCGGCATGCCTCGATAGCCGCGCAGCAGGCGCGATCCGCGAAGATCGGTAATCATCTCGCGTGCGTCCGAGGCCGTCAGCGGATATAGCCGGAAGCTGGTGTCGGCCAGCACGTCGACGAGGACGCCGCCGGTCCCGCACGCGATCACGGGTCCGAACAGCGGATCCTGCAGAGCGCCAACGATCATCTCCACACCGCGCGGCACCATCTGCTGCACGAGCACGGCGGTCATGTCGGCGCCAAGCCTGTTTCTGAGATCCTCGTACGCCACCTCGACGTCCGTGCCGGTGGCGAGATTCAAGCAGACCGCGCCCCGTTCGGTCTTGTGGAGGAGCGCAGGTCCGAGTGCCTTCAGCGCGACTGGGTAATCGATGGCTGCCGCAGCCTTCAGAGTGGTATCGAGGTCTGTCGTGACACGAGACGCAGCAATCGTGATCCCGGCCGCCGTCAACAGGCTCGCGGCCTCGTCAGCCGTCGTCCAACCGCCGCCACGTGAGAGGACGCTGTCGATGATCGTTCGGATCGCGGCCCGATCGAACCCGTTGAGGCGAGCGCGCGGCTCCTGTGGCGTCACGCGCCATTCGCCGTATTTCACGACGCGCGCCAGCGCCAGCGCGGCCGATTCGGGAAAGGCGTAGCAGGGAATTGGCGCCAATGTCGGCGGCGCACCCTCGGCTCGCATGAATACCCCGAGGATCGGTTTGTCGCCGGCCGTTCGCCCTGCGTCAGCCACCGCCGCGGCAACGTCGGCAGGATCGCTCACGAGCGGCGGGATAAAGATGGTGATCACGCTATCGACGTGTTCATCGCCCAAGATCGCGGAGAGCGCGCGGCGATAGTGATTGGCGGGCGCCGAGGCCAGCATGTCCACAGGATTACCGACACTGGCCGCGGCTGGAAGGAATGAGCGAAGCTCGGCACGCGTGGTGTCGGCCAGTACGGGAAGGACGAGCCCGTGCGCCTCGCACGCGTCAGCAGCGAGGATGCCGGGTCCGCCCGCGTTCGTCAGTATCGCGACCCGGCGTCCGCGAGGCACGGGCTGGTTCGCCAGCAGGGCGGCCACGTCGAACAGCTCTTCGAGCCGCTCCGTTCGGATGACGCCCGCCTGGTGGAACAGGGCATCCACGACGGTGTCGCTCGAGGCAAGGGCACCGGTATGGGAGCTCGCTGCGCGCGACCCGGCGGACGACCGTCCCGCTTTGACTGCCACAATCGGCTTGTTCCTCGCGACGCGCCTGGCGATCTCGCTGAACTTTTTCGGGTTACCGAAGCTCTCCAGGTAGAGAAGAATGACGGACGTTCGCGGGTCCTCCGCCCAGTACTGAATCAGATCGTTGCCGGACACGTCGGGCTTGTTTCCGACCGAGACGAAGCTGGAAATACCGATGTTGAGGCGCTTGGCGTAGTCGAGGATCGCCAACCCCAACGCTCCGCTCTGTGTCGACATGGCAACCCGACCTGCTGGCGGCGAGACCGGAGAGAACGTCGCGTTCAAGCGGACAGCCGGATCGCTATTGAGCAGGCCCATACAGTTTGGTCCGATCAGCCGGCAGCCCGCGCGCCGGATGCGGTCGACGAGTGCGGCTTCGCGAACACGACCGTCTTCGCCAGACTCGCCGAAGCCGGCGCTGATCACGCAGATCGCGCGCACCTCCTTGCTGATGCACTCGTCGACAGCTGCCAACACCTGATTCGCAGGGACGACGATTACCGCCAGATCGATGGAGCCAGGGACGTCCCCGATGCGAGGGTAGGCGGGGATCCCGTCGATCTGCTGCGCTCGGGGATGGACCGCGACAACGGTTCCGGTGAAGCCATAGGCGACGAGATTGTGCAGGATCTCTGATCCGATTTTGCCGCGCTCGCGATTGGCACCGATGACTGCGACTGTGCGGGGTGCAAAAAACGCCTTCATTGACGCCGTCGCGGCGGCGCGCGAGCGCGCCGCCACCTTATCTGCCAAAGCATCGGTTGTCGAAAGTGACAGGGTCACTCGGTAAACGCCGTGCTCGACCCGTGCCGCCATGCCGAAGCCGGATTCGCGAAATACCTCGAGCATGCGCCGATTGTCACCGAGCACGTCTGCGTCGAACGTGTCGATGCCGTGTTCACGGGCGATGGCGGCGAGCCGTTCGAGCAACCGTGTGCCGATGCCGTGACCTTGCAAGGCGTCCGACACGACGAATGCCACTTCGGCACGATTCTGATGCTGCGCATCGCGATAGAAGCCTGCGAATGCGACGATGCGGCCTCGAGCCTCGACCACGAGGGCCGTTCCCCGGGTGCTGTCTGACGTGGCCAGCGCGCGGACTCGTGACTCGGTGAGAGCCGGCAGACCCATGAACCGGTGATAGCGGCTGTCGGCCGAGAGCGATTCCAGGAACTCTTGCAGCGCTGGGACATCGGATTCGGCGGCGCCTCGAAGGCAGACGGTGGAGCCGTCCCGCACCACTACGTCGATCGTGGCGACATCATTCGTCATTGCGGAGCCTCAGCCGAACTCAGTGAGCTTCTTGCGGCGTCAGCCCGAATTTCTCGATGCGATACCGGATCTGGTCGCGATTGAGACCGAGGAGACCGCCGGCGCGCGTCTGGTTTCCATGGCAGCGTCGCAGCGCCTGAATGAGCAAGCTCCGCTCGAGCTGTTCGAGGTCCACGCCCGTGGCCGGAAGCTCGAACTCGTTTCCGGCGCTGACAGCCTTTGCCATCGCAGAAAAGTCGCGCGCGTCGAGTCGATCGCCGTCGGACAACAACATCGCTCGCTCGATCACGTTGCGAAGCTCCCGCACGTTGCCGGGCCACCCGTAACCTTGCAGCAGCGTGTAGGCCGCCGGCGTCGCGCCGAGCACGCGCTTCCGAAATTCAGTGTTGAAGCTGTCGATGAAATACTCAACGAGCAACGGGATATCCTCGGCATGGGAGCGAAGCGGCGGCATCGAGATCGGGAGGACATTCAGACGAAAGAAGAGGTCGGCCCTGAACTGATGTTTCTCGACCTCCTTCTCGAGATCGCGGTTGGTCGCGGCGACGACGCGAACGTCGACACGAATATCCGACGATCCGCCGACGCGCCTGAAGCTTTTCTCCTCGAGAAACCGCAGCAGTTTGGCTTGAAGCCCGGGGGTCATCTCGCCGATCTCGTCGAGAAATACGGTCCCGCCATCAGCGGTTTCGAGCAATCCCTTCTTCTGCATACGCGCGTCGGTGAACGCGCCGCGCTCGTGACCGAAGAGCTCGCTTTCGAGTAATGGCTCTGGAAGCGCCGAGCACGTGATGTTCATGAACGGCTTCGACGACCGGTCGCTGGCATAGTGAATGACCTTGGCGACGAGATCCTTGCCGGTCCCACTCTCGCCGGTGAGCAGCACCGTCGAAGCCGGACTGACCGCGACCCGGGCGACAAGATGCCGGAGTGCAGTAATCGCCGGAGAGGCGCCGACGACACGTTGCAAGCTGTACGGCCGGGCCGCATTGGTCTTGAACTGCCGCACTTCGCGCCGCAGCCGCGTTGTTTCCAAAGCGCGGTCTACGGTCGCGGCGACCTCGTCCAGGTTGAACGGTTTGTTGGCGAAGTGGTACGCACCGAGCTTCATCGCCTCGACGGCCGTTTCGACGCTGGCGTACGCCGTCAGGAGGATGACCAGGATGTCCTGGTCGAACTCCTTCGCTTTGCGAAGGACGGTGACGCCGTCAGTATCGGGAAGCCGATAGTCGAGAAGAATCAAGTCGACGCCTTCAGGCAGTTTGTCCAGGGCGGCGCGCCCGGTGTCGGCTTCGAGCACCTCGTATCCGTCCGCCTTGAGGCGCTCTGCGAGCGACCAGCGGATGAGGGCTTCGTCGTCGACAACTAGAATCGTGGCTTTGGGCATGATGGGATCCGCAAGATAACGAGTTGAGGGTCCAGCTGCAGCAGTGGTACCGGCTCGAATCCATCGTTTTAAGCCAGATTCTGCGGCATAGCAACAGGGAAGCGGGAAAGTTTTCGCAGTCATGGGAAATTTTTCCCTGGCGGTTTCCAAGGTTCGTCGAGCAAATTCGCGTTCGCCGCCAAGGGACTTGCCCTCCAATTGCTGGCATCCGATCTGCTCCCCTGGCGCTCGAGGGACATATGGCCGCTCTCGACCAGCTGATTCCGGATCCTCACCTAGTCGAACTCGATCGCCTGCGTGTCTCGGCTCCAGCCGAGGCGGTATGGGAGACGGCCCGGCACAGCGCGTTGGCGCAAGCCTGGCCGATTCGGGCGCTGTTCGCGTTGCGCAGTGCGATGATGCGTGACAGTGCCGGATCGTCGCCGACGATTCGCATCGACGATCTGCGATCCTCGGCCGACCGGCCAGGATTTCAGATCTTGATCGACGATCCGCCGCGAGAGCTGGCGGTTGGCGCGATTGGGAAGGTGTGGCGGCTCAAGATTCCATTCGTGCATGTTGCGGGCGCCCAGGACTACGCGCTGTTCAGGCAACCTGGCTTCGTCAAGGTTGCGTGGGCCCTGCGTGTGACACCGCTCGACACGCCGGACGCATGCCACGTCGAGATCGAGGTTCGGGTGCACGCGACGGACAAGCCGTCCTGGCGGAAATTTCGCTGCTACTTCTGGGTGATCGGGCCGTTCTCGCGTTTCATTCGCCGGTCGTTGCTCAAGGCAATTGCCCGGGCGCACACTCAAGCTCCCAGGCCGCGACCTCTGGAGGTGGCCGCGGCCCGGCGGTCTCATTCATCATCAATCAGCAGCAGATCGGGCATCAGCAGCGGATTGGGTTAGCTCCCTATTTCCCCGCTGCCGCGTACGGGTTTCCGCCGAGGGCGTTCGAAATATCGGCGATGGCGCGCTGGGCCCGAATGCTGTTGCCGGCATCATCGAGCGGCGGCGACACGACGGC
>AR_comb_assmDRAFT_10300651_pt1 | contig 10150 bp, 7 predicted proteins | sample ArasoioldDNA_FD_10543 | JGI IMG/M metagenome (IMG submission 10543) | reverse complement strand
TCCGAAGGACGCGCACGGGCTCGCGCGCTTCGACGGCACCGCGCTCTACGAGCACGCGGATCCGCGGCAAGGCGAACACCAGGACTGGGGTACGCTCATCTTCAATTACGGGCGCAACGAAGTCCGCAATTTCCTCCTCTCGAACGCGCTCTTCTGGCTCGAGGAGTACCACGTCGATGGCCTCCGCGTGGACGCCGTCGCGTCGATGCTGTACCTGGACTACTCGCGCAAGGAAGGGCGGTGGATTCCCAATCGCTTTGGCGGGCGTGAAAACCTCGAGGCCATTACCTTCCTGCAGCAGCTGAACGCGCTGACGCACGGCGAGCATCCCGGAACGCTGACGGCGGCCGAGGAATCGACCTCATGGCCCGGCGTCAGCCGTCCGGTGCACGTCGGCGGCCTGGGCTTCACATACAAGTGGAACATGGGCTGGATGCACGACATGCTCGCGTACGTGCGGCAGGATCCGATTCACCGCCGCTGGCACCACACGCGCGTGACGTTCTCGGGCCTCTACATGCATTCCGAGAATTTCATCCTGCCGTTTTCGCACGACGAGGTCGTCCACGGAAAAGGGTCGATGCTCAACAAACTGCCTGGCGACGCGTGGCAGAAGCACGCGACGCTTCGCACGCTGTATGGCTTCATGTACGGGCACCCGGGCAAGAAGCTGCTTTTCATGGGCGGTGAGATTGGCCAGTTGCGGGAATGGAATCACGACGCGAGCCTCGACTGGCAGCTGCTGGACGAACCGCTGCACGCGGAACTGCATCGCTTCGTGTCGGACCTGAACCACACGTATCAGCGCGAAGCCGCGCTGTTCGAGCGCGACTACGATCCGGCGGGGTTCCAGTGGATCGACTGCAACGACAACGAGAACAGCGTGTTTTCGCTGATCCGTCGCGCGCGCGACGACGAGGACTTTCTGGTCCTGGTGTTCAACTTCACGCCTATTCCGCGCTACGCCTATCGCATCGGCGTGCCGAGCGCGGGCGAGTACACGGAAATCCTCAACAGCGACTCGTCCGCCTACGGTGGCAGCAACGTCGGCAACCAGGGCACGGTCCGCACCGAACCCGTTGCCTCGCACGGGTTCGATCAGTCGCTGGCATTGACCGTGCCACCGCTAGGCTGTCTGTACCTGAAACGACACCGCGAGAATTCTCAAAGCTGAACTCTCAAGTCTCAGGATGTCCTGAGACTTCAAAGTTGAGAGTTGAGAATTTCCGCGACTCTGTAAAATCCTCAGAGCATGTCTCTCCGCTCATCCCGAGTGACAGCGGTCGCCCTGGTGACCCTGGCGACGTTCACCGACATCGTCGCGTATTCCATCGCGATTCCGGTGCTGCCCGACTTCAGCCGTCGGCTCGGCGCGTCGCCGACGACGATTGGCGTGCTGTTCGGATCCTTCGGCATCACGCTGCTCGCATCGTCCATTCCGATGGGCGCCGTGTCGGATCGGATCGGCCGGCGCTGGCCGATGGTGGGCGGACTGGCGGCGCTCGCGGCCTCGACGCTGCTGTTTGCCTTCGCGACGAGCCTGCCGTGGCTCTTCGCCGCGCGTCTCGTGCAGGGCGCTGCCGACGCCGTCACGTGGGTCGTCGGGTTCGCGCTCATCGCGGATCTCTACGCCGTCGACGAACGTGGGCGCATGACCGGGTTCGTCATGTCGGGCACGATGGTCGCCGTGATGGTGGGGCCGACATTGGGCGGCTGGCTGTACGAGGTCGGCGGCCTGGCGCTGCCGTTTTTCGCCGTGACCGTTCTCGCCGCGCTCGGCGCCGCCGCATTCCTGTGGATCGACTTGCCGCGAGAACGGACGGAGCGCGAGGTCGTGCCGATCAGCGCGGTGGTTCGAACGCCGGCTATCGCGATGTGCGCCGTCACGGTCGTTGCGGCGTCGGGGACGATCTCGATGATGGAACCGCTGCTGGCGCTTCATCTCGAGTCGCTGGGGATCGGGCCGGGGCGAATTGGCACGTTGTTCGGCTTGGGCGCGGTCGCCTCGACGTTCGCTCACCCGCTCAGCGGGCGTGTGGCCGACCGCTTCGGCGCGGGACGCCTGACGCTCGTGGGTCTCCTCGCGTCGGCCGTCACCGTGCCCCTTGCGTCCCAGACGTGGAGCTTTCAGTCCGGCGTGGTGTTCTTCATGCTCGGCGCCGTCGCCACGGCGCTGATGGTGACGCCGTCGCTGACGTTCATGGGCGAAGCGACGTCGGCGGCGGGCATCCAGTCGTTCGGCGTCGCGTACGGCCTCTACAACATGGCCTGGGGCGTCGGGCTTCTGGGCGGCCCGTCGCTCGGCGGATTTCTCTACGACCGCGTGGGATTCTCCCGATTGGCGCTTGGGTGGGCCGCGGGATTGATCGCCGTCACCGTGCCGCTGGCGGTCGTGCAATCGAAATCGAGGCAGGCGCCGTCCGTCGTGACGAAGCGATAACAGCGAGCGTCGAAACACGAAATCGGAGCCACGAAAACACGAAACTCGAAACTAGTTGGGATCGAGACGCGAAGAAAAATAGCCATTACGCATCCCGAATCCCGTCAGAGAGGCGCCGTCACGGCAGCCAGCCAGCCATCACCCGGCGAACACTCTCGAGTGGGCTCTCCCGTCGCGCCACGACGCCCGTCGCGATCTCGTCGCCCGGTTGCAACACGTCGCTCAGTACTTCGGTCCAGCCTCCGCCCGACAGTCCAATGGCCACGGCGACCGGCGTCAGGCGTCCGCGGCTGTAGCGCCAGACCTCCCGCATTCCCGAGGCGGCGCCTTCCTCGTCGCGATCCAGGTCGGCGGCATCCACGATCGCTCCGGCGTCGACCGGTGGTTGAAACATCAGCGCGGCGTCCGGCACGCGCACCGTGTCGTCGTGATGCGGACCGTTGATGACGAGTGCCGCGGACATGCCCGGCTGCAGCCGCCCGTCAGGATTCGGAACTTCTACGATCGCCGAATGCGGCGTGACGCGCGACACTTCACCGTGAAAAATCTCGTCGCCATACGGCGCAATCGTAAAGGTCGCCGGTGCGCCGCTCCTGACCCTGGACAGATTCGATTCGCTCGCGTCCACCGCAATCTGCATGTCGTGAAGGTCCACGGCGATCCTGAGCAGCACGGGCGACTCCGGCGCGGCCGTGACTGTTTCGCCGACGTCCACGTTGCGCACGATGACGATGCCGTCGACGGGTGCCCGGATGATGGTGCGCTCCAAAGCGGTGGCGGCCGCTCGGACGGCCTCGTCGGCATCTGCGGCGGCGACAGCGCGCACGTCCGGCTGCGTCGCGAGCACGCTCGTGCGCGCCTCCTCGCGTGCGGCCTCGGCGTTGCGCAGCGCGGTCTCGAACGAAGACGGATCGAGCCGGGCGACGATATCCCCGGCGTGAACGAGTGTGTTGACGTCGGCGTCGAGCGCCTGAACGATGCCGGAGACCTGGCTGGTGACGTCGATCGTCGCGATCGGGCGAAGCGCGCCGGTCGCGACGATTTGGTGCGCGACCGGACCGCGCGACACCGTGGTGGTTTCCACGTCAATCGCGATGTCCGGTCGCGCGGCAGCGACGCCGACCGCGGCCGACAGGAGGGTTGTGGTCGCGAGGGCGAGCTGCCGTTGAGTCCAGTGAATTCGCACGGGCATGTCAGAAGTGATAGCCGACGCCGAAGAGCACGCTCTGCGCGTTAATCGGCGTGTCCGAGTCGACGCGCGAGTACTTGTACCCGACGTCGAGCGTCACGTGCGGAGCGAGCGTCGTTTCGACACCGGCTCCGGTGGACACCATCAGCGCGTTCGACGACGCCGGCTGCATGAAGTCGCCCAGCCCGAGAATCGTCGTCGTCACGTCGTCGCCCGGATTTGGCGTGGCCCCTGAGAGCGTGCCACTCGTATATGTGAAGTGCGCGGTCGGCATGAGGTGCGCGAACCCGAGGCCGCCGAAGACGTACGGCGTCACGCGCCCGTGGGTTGGGATCTGTACGCGCACGCCGCCGGTCGTGTAAAAGGTCGGCGTCGTCGCCGTTCCGGTCACGGTCAGGCCGGTATTGAGCAGCGTGGCCGTTTCATCGTCGATGGATGGCTGAAGCTGCGACGAGGACAAGTTGTGGAACTGTCCCACGTTGCCGAAGACGAAGACGTGCGGCGCCACGCGAACGCCGGCTTCGCCCGCGACCTGGCCCGACGTGTCGTCGGCGATCGCGAAGCCCCCGACGCCAGCGACGTAGGCGCGATCGGTCTGGGCTGTCTGGGCAGACGCCGGTCGCGCGGCGAGCGACACGAGCGCGAGCAGCGCCAGGAAAATTGACGGAATTTTCATACGGACCTCCACCAGGCAACGCGGCATTCTTGTGATTGGACCAGCCGGGTGTGGCCGCGGCGTGGCGGAGAGGTGAAACGAATGTGACGCCCGTCGAGCTGGCGCCTTTCAGTGGCTGCGACGGTTGCCGCCAACTATGCTGCGGCAAGCACGGAGGCTGCGATGCAGGTCACTCGGGTCCTCTGCTTTTCAGTGTCGCTGCTGGTCGCGTTGCCCATTGCGCCCCAGCAACCCGCGCGGCAAACGCCCAACGAGCACACAACGCGGACGAAGGTCGTGCTGCTCGGCACCGGCACACCGGTGCCCGATCCTGAGCGCTCCGGACCTGCGACGGCGATTGCCGTCGACGACAGCGCGTATCTTGTGGACTTCGGGCCAGGCGTGGTGCGTCGCGCCAAGGCGGTGGTTCTCGATCGGCACATGGCTGCGCTCGAGCCAGGCAACCTCAAGGTCGCGTTCGCCACGCACCTCCACTCTGATCACACCGCTGGTTATCCGGATCTGATCTTCACCGGATGGACCGCCGGCCGGCGCACACCACTCGAGGTCTACGGTCCGACAGGACTGCGCTCGATGACGGACCACCTTTTACAAGCCTATCGGACGGACATCGAGACACGGACCAATTCAGAGGGGGACCAGCGCAGCAATCCCGACGGTTGGAGAGTGAACTCTCACGAAATCAAGTCCGGCGTCGTTTACAGGGACGCGAACGTCACCGTTACCGCCTTCCCGACGAAACACGCGCTGGAAAGCTACGGGTACAGGTTCGACACTCCGGACCGCAGCATCGTCATTTCGGGCGATACCAGTCCGACAGAGGAGACGATCAACGCATGCAACCGTTGTGACGTGTTAATCCATGAGGCGCGAGCCATGGAGATGTTCGCCAGACTGCCAGAAGACCGCCGTTCGTTCGGGGCGAAGAACCACACGACGTCAGAACAACTCGCGGCGCTGGCGACCAGGGCCAAACCAGGTTTGCTCATTGTCTACCACGCCTGGATTTCCTCGTGGCCGAGTGTTGAAACCCCCGGCGACCGGCCTGTCGTGCTGACCACTGGTGGACTTCATTCCACACCCGACGTGCTGCAGAGAGAGATCGGTTCCCGCTACCCGGGACACTTCGTAATCGGTCGGGATCTTGACGTGTATTAGGGCCTGGCGCATCAAGTTTCGGACATCTTTTCGATTCGATCCCATTCGCTGTCGCTGACCGGCATTACTGACAGACGTGAGATGCGAACGAGCGGGAAATCCTTGAAGCGTGAATCCGCCTTGATTTCCTTCAACGTCACGGGCCGCTTCAGCTTGCGCACAGGCGTGATGTCGACGACGGCCGCCTTGCCGGACGGATCATCCGGATCGGCATAGGCGTCGCCTGCTGCTTTCGCCACGCCGACGATCGCTTTCTCATCGCCAGTGTGGTAGTAGAAAACACGGTCGCCCGTCTTGACCGCGTGCAGGTTGCGCTGCGCGACGGGATTCCTAACGCCACTCCAGACCGCTCGCTTATCCTTTGCAAACGCGTCGTAGCCGTAGTGCGTTGGTTCTTCCTTGAACAGCCAGTTCATGGCCGCCATTTTACCGCCGCTCAAAGATCGCGTCCGTCGGCCGGTCCGGGTGTTGTTCGTGGGTATCAACCCGGGCATCCGTTCGGCAACAATCGGCCACCATTTCGCGGGTTACTCCAACCGGTTCTGGAAGCTGCTTTACGACGCGCGGATCGTGGACGAGCCGATCGGCGCCGTCGACGATGGACGGCTGGCCGAGTGGGGCCTGGGCATTACCAACCTGATTTCGCGCGCGACGCCCGGCATCGACACGCTCGAGCCGTCGGAATACGGGGCGGGCGAACGGATCCTCCGACGTAAAGTCCGTCGCTGGAAGCCGGACATCGTCGCCTTCGTGGGTGTGACGCTGTTTCGTGCAGTGTTCGGCCGCCGGCCCGGCGATCCGATTCAGCTCGGCAGGCAACGCGAGACCTTCGAGGGCTCGCGCGTCTTCGTCCTGCCAAATCCAAGCGGTCGGAACGCGAACTTCTCTTATGAAGATATGCTTTCGGCTTTCCGTCAGCTAAGGCGCCAGATCCGGGCATTCGACGCTTCACCCATTCAGAAACCTGGATCGCGGCGAACACCGCGCGAATAAGGGATGCGCGGACGTCACTATGCCTTGACAGTGAGGTGCGCGGAAGCGTAACGTGCGCGGAATTCAGCATTTATAACGTCCGTACACGCGCAATGTTCCGGGTTCACTCGTCGACGAACGAAGCCAGAGGGCAGACACGGAGGAACAACATGCGGGGACGCCTAGCCAGAAGTGGCGCGGCGCTGTTGGTGTTGCTGGCGATTGCAGTGCCGGCGCACGCCCAGCGCACCACTGGGGAAATTATCGGCACGGTCACAGACGAATCGAACGCAATACTGCCGGGGGTTACGGTCACACTTCGGGGAGCCGGCGTGCCGGGTGCGCCGACAGTCGTCACCAGCGAAACAGGCACATACCGATTCCCGGCGCTGCCGCCCGGCGATTACACCGTTGAGTACTCGCTTCAGGGCTTCTCGACCCTTCGCCGCGAGAGCATCCCGGTAGGCGTTGGTGCCGTCGTCGAGTTGAGGGTCCAACTGAAGGTCAGCACGCTCAGCGAGACGGTTACGGTGACGGGCGATTCCCCCGTCGTCAACCTCGCGACGACGAACGTCAGCACGAACTACAACAAGGAATGGGTAGAAGCGGCGCCCATCCGGCACTTCTCGTTCTTCGATCTCGTCAATTCGGCGCCTGGCGTGAGCGCGACGTCGACCGTCGGATCCTCCACCAGCGCGACGTCGCTCGGCAGCACGACGAGCGACAACGTGTACGCGATCGATGGAACTGATCTCTCCTCACCGACGACGGGCACGGCGTGGCCGTGGCCGAACGCCGACGCGATTCAGGAAGTCGAAGTCCTGCAGCTCGGCGCGTCCGCGGAATATGGCAACGTCCTCGGCGCGGTGTTCAACATCGTCACACGGCAGGGCGGGAACCAGTTCCACGGCGATTCGACGTACTACGGTCAATTCGACTCGCTGACGGCGCGCAACACCACCGTCGCGCAGGAGTGCGCCGGCGTGGCCGATTGTCCATCCGCGGGTCTCCCGTACCACCGCGACCAATTCCGCGATTGGACGGTGCAGGCCACGGGGCCGGTCCTCCGCGACAAGCTCTGGTTCTTCGGCTCGTTCGAGTTCCAGAACGACAACGAGTCGCAGCCGGGAACGGATCCGAATTTCCCAACTGTGTCGACGTCGCGGCGTGTGTTCTTCAAAATCAACTGGAACGCCACGCAGAATCACAAGCTGATGCTTGGGTACCACAACGACTACTGGAGTTTCCCGGGCGTGCCGTCGGCGCTCATCGCGCCGAGCGCTGTGAACCTCGGACATGGCGACAACCCCACACCGAATTTGGTCTACACCGGCGTCCTGTCGTCAAAGACGTTCATCGAGGCGCGACTCGCCGGCTACTATGGCAAGGATTCGACCGATCCCTTGCAGGCCGGCCAACCGCGCGTCGCGACACGCGTCATCAACAACGATACGGGACAGATCACGGGCGGCATCTCGTCGTGGGGTGACGAGAAGACCGCGCGAACCGGTATCAGCGCCAAGATCTCGCACCTGGCCGACAACTTCATGGGCGGCAGCCATGATTTCAAGCTCGGCGTGCAGTACAACGAGGGCTTCCGCGACGGCATCATCGGCATCAACGATTACCTCTATCTGGTGGGCGGCAAGCCGTCGTATGGCTACACGCGCCAGCCGTGGCATCAAGGAGGCACGACCACCAGCTTCGGGGTGTACGGCGACGACACCTATCGCCTCGGAAACGTCGTCACGCTGAACCTGGGTCTTCGCTACGACCACAGCCAGGCGAAGTACCCCCAGTTCCCGATTCTCGACGCGTCGGGCAATCCGACGGGTCAGCTCTCACCGGGGAACGACGACGTCTATCACTGGAACACCGTGTCGCCGCGGATCGGTGCAACGTGGAAGGTGAACGACTCGGGCAAGACCGTCATCAAGGGTTACTACGGCCTGCTGTATCGAGGGATTCTCCTGAGCGACTTCACCGCGGCCATCCCGTCGGTCACAGACAAGTTCATTTTCGACTGCGACCCCAATTCGCCGTGCTCTGCGACGTCAGGACGGTCGAACTTCGCGGTCGTCAGCAGCAGCGACAACCTGACGATCGATCATGGCTACAAAGCCCCGTACTCCCACCAGGCCATTTTCCAGTGGGAACAGGAACTGGCGCAGAACTTCGGCCTGCAGGTGAACTACATCTACAAGAAGGGGTACGACTATCCGGGATGGCACGACATCGGTGGTCAGTACGCCCCGTTCACGACCATCGACAACACGGGAACCGGTGCGACGGGGGGGTCGGTCACCACCTATCGCCAGCTGACGCCGTTCAGCCAGAGCGTCTTCCAGATGACGAACGTCGCCGGGCTGTTCAGCAAGTACAACGGCGTGACGTTCACCGGCACGAAGCGCATGTCGCACAACTGGCAGGGGACGTTGTCTCTGGTGGTCTCCAAGTCAGAGGGTCTCGAGCCGTCAAGCATCCTCGGCCCGGCGTCGGCTCAGAGTGGCAACCCCGGTAACTTTGGGACGATTGGCCGCGGCGGCACCAACGGCGGGCCGAACGACTTCGTCAACTCGGAGGGCGTTCTGATCGGGGATCGTCCGGTGGTGGCCAAAGCGCAGGTCATCTACAGGCTGCCGTGGGGCTTACAGGTCTCGGGCAACCTCCAGCATCAGTCGGGCCGTCCGTGGGCTCGCCAGGTGCGGATTGGCGGCACCAACTTCCCGTCGCGGCCCACTGTCTACATGGAGCCGCTCAACGGCGACCAGCGGTTGCCGAGCCTGAACCTGATTGACGCGCGGTTGCAGAAGTCGTTCGATCTCGGCGCCGGCGCCGGCGGTGCGAAGTTCGATCTTTTCCTTGACGCGCTCAATTTGACCAACACCGATACGTACGAGAACGTCCTGAGCCGCCGCGGTGATCAGCCGTCGTCGTACGGCGTGGGATCACGGTACATCTATCCGTTCCGTCTGCAGATCGGCGCGCGGATCAAGTTCTAGACAGGTCGAGCAGGTCGGGTAGGTCAGGTTGGTCGGGTGGGTTGGAGCGCGAGGCTGGTGCCTCGCGCTCCTTTTTATTTTCGGTCGATTTCCCTCAAGCGATCCTGCGCGGCGGCGAACTGCGGGTTCAGCTCCAGCGTCTTGCGGAAGTATGTTGCGGCCTCGTCGGGCCGGTGCTCGCGCTGGAGGGTCAGGCCCAGGTTGTACGCGTAGCGCGGCTCACGCGAGTCGCGCTGAATCGCCTCGCGAAAGGCTTTTTCCGCTTCCGCGGCGTCGCCGGACGCGCCGACAATCATCCCAACCGAATTCCACTGGGACGCTTCGCCCGGATCGCGTTTGATTGCGTCGCGGAAGCAACTGAGAGCCTGCTTCAGGTCACCGCTGTCCCGATAAAGCTCCCCGAGACGCCGGTACAGACGAGCATCGGTCGGCACCGCCCGCACGCCCGACCGGAGCGCTTCGACCGCGCGCGCGCGGTCTTTCGCGGCGATGCGGCATTCGGCCAGCATGATGTACGACGCCGCAAAGCCGGGAAGCCGCGGGATGGCTCGCTCGAATTCGGCCGCGCCGTCCGTCCACCGGCCAAGGCCCACGAGCGCCTGGCCGTGGTAGTAATGCGATTCGAAGCTGTCGATGCCGCGTTTCGTGAGCTCCCGGAAACGCGCTTCCGCGACTGCGTATTTCCGATCGCGCAGTTGCTCCAGCCCGTCGTG